>Ga0302325_10027387_pt1 | contig 11817 bp, 10 predicted proteins | sample Palsa_T0_2_FD_201948 | JGI IMG/M metagenome (GOLD analysis project Ga0302325, IMG submission 201948) | Peat permafrost microbial communities from Stordalen Mire near Abisko, Sweden - Palsa_T0_2 | ecosystem: Environmental > Terrestrial > Soil > Palsa > Peat permafrost | place: Sweden: Abisko... | reverse complement strand
GTGCCGCCGGCCGCGGCGAGCTTGCGGTAGATCCACTGGCCGGGATCGACGGGGGTGACGCTCGGACCGGGATTGCCCGCGGTCATCATCGCCTGCTCGGCGGCCAGCACGGCCGGGCTGGGGGGCGCCGGGTCGGCCGCCGTGCTGCCGGGCCCGGCGACCAGCGTGGTGCGAAGCACCGCCGTCTCGGTAAACGGGATAGCGGAGTTCGGCGTGCCGTTGGAGGGCTGCCAGGCGGCCTGCGCCAGGTAGGCGTAGTCCTTCGCGTCCAGGATGATCTCCTGGTTCGAGCTCTGCGAGTTCTCCGGCATCACGAACGCGACGCCGGCCCGGCCGTCGATGTCGGTGACGTGGCTCCTGACCTCGACCGTGGGGATGTCACCGAGCGCCCGGTACAGCTCGGCGTTCAGCGACGGCGGCAAGATGGCGCTGCTCAGCAGCTGCTCGATGGTAGAGAAGGCCGCCACCTCGTCGTTGGTCTGGGTCGCGTTCGCGTTCGGGTAGCTGAGCCTGGCCAGGTACCGGTCGATCGCGACCGGGTTGGCGGGCAGCGAGCTCAGCTCGCGGTAGAGCGCCCGCTGGACAGTGTCCCGGCTCCAGCCGCCGTCCTGGTACTGCAGGGAGCCGTCGGCGGTGGACCAGATGTCCTGGGTGAGCCGCGCGGGGGTGCCGCTAGGCGGGCTGGCCGAATAGGTGACCGTCCGCTGGTACACCCACTTCCCCGCGGGTACCGTCGGGCCGGTCAGGGCGGCAGCGGCAGCCCGGTCCGCGAGCATCCTCGCGGTCAGCACGGACGGCTGGCCGATCGCCTGGGCTGACGGCTGACCGGCTGGCTGGCCAGCTCGCTGACCGGACGGCTGGACCGCGACCAGGACGCCGAGGGCCAGGCCAGCGGCCAGGCCAGCGGCGAGAGCGAGCCGCCAGCGCATGCCGATGCGGGCGAACGGGCGGCGGGCAAGAGGGTTCCTGGTGCGGGGAAGCCGGGACCGTTCGGCAGAATGATCTTTGATACCGGCGCGGAACAGTTCCTCCGCGTGCGGCGAGACGCGGAGCGGGACCTCCGCGCGGAACTCGGTGAGCAGGTCCATCTCGTTCATGTCTGCGGCTCCTCGGCGAGGGCGGATGGATCGGCGTCGCCCAGGGTCCGGCGTAGCCTGGTCCGGGCCCGGCTCAATCGTGACCGCACGGTGCCGACCGGCACGTCGAGCGCCAGCGCGATCTGTTCGTAGGACAAGTCGCTCCAGGCCGCGAGCAGCAGCGTGTCCCGCAGCCCGGCGGGCAGGCCGGCCAGCGCGGCGGCGATCAGCTGGCCGGCCTGACCGGCGCTGACCCGATCGTCGACCCGGTCGGTGAACGGCTCACAGACCGGATCGGCCCCCGTTCGGGCCAGCGCGCGGTACAGCCGGACTTCGGCCCGCCGGTGGCGGCCGATGAGGTTGGTGGCGATGCCGTACAGCCACGGGCGCGCGTCGGCGCGCGCCGGGTCGTACCTGTCCCGCTGCCGGAACGCCAGCAGGAACGTCTCCGCGACGATGTCATCAGCCGCATCCGGGCCGAGACGGCGGATGACATAGCGCTGGATGTGCGGTGCGTGCCGGCGGAACAGCACCGTGAACTGCTCGGGCTCGTGGCGGGAGAGCTGGATGACGGTCGCGTCGTCCGCGTCCGCGTCCGGTTCGGGCGGTGCCTGGCTCTGTGGTGTCATCCGTGCCCCTCAGGGTGGTATCACCCATCATTGCCCGCAGCGGGCCCGCCGGTTCCCTGGTGCGGGTCACGTTTACGGCGGGCCCAGCGCCGAGTACCCGGGCCCGGATGCGGGAAAGGAGGTCGAGGGAGCCAGCGCGGCGGAGGTCAGGAACATGAGCGGTAAACCGGTGGCGGCCATGGCCCTGGGCGGCCTCGGCGGCTCCTTCCTGACCAATCCCGGCGGGATCCGCGACGAGGTGGTGGCCGAAGCCGACGCGGTCAGCGGCGCCAACGCCCTCGAGGTGGCCGTCCTCGGTGACCCGGGGATCTTCCAGCCCGCGTACGCCTCCTACTGGCGCAGATGGTTCACCCCCGGGCGAGGACATGTCGACGCAGTACCTGCCGGTCGACACCGACGCGGTGCGGTCGGCGCTATGGCTGACGCTGTACGGCTTCGCCAACCGCTTCGACGGCGAGACGACCATCGACGGCGCCTACCAGCGCCAGGTGATCATGTCCGAGCTCGCCAGCTGCGACGTCATCTACGCGATCAAGCCGCAGGCCAGCGCCTGGCGGGGGCATCCCCCGGGCAACTACTCCGAGGTCCAGGACTTCAACACCGAGATGTGGTTCAACAGCTCGTTCGCCGCGGAGGTGGCGGGGCTGCGGGCCGCTGCGCGAGACGGCGGGCGGGAACCGATCCGGATCGAGCCGATCACCATGCACCGCCCGCTCGGCTACTTCAACTACTTCGTCGAGAAGCTGCCGAACTACACCGAGGGTTACCAGCAGGCCAAGAATATCTTCGAGCGCGATCTGGCTGGGAGCAAGACGGCGTGAGCCCGTCGCCGGCCCCGGTCCGCCCCGGGCCGGTTTGCGGGGCTGGTGCGGTGTGGGTAACAATGGCGTTCTGGCGATGAGGCTCGCCATGAACCGCCCGGCCCGGCCGAGCTGATGGCCTCTACCCATGAGTCCTTTGGACGATGAGGTAGGAGGCATCGTGCGAGACGAGCTATCGGAGCAGCCCGGCCATCATCTGCGGGCCGCGCGATGAGCGCGGCCCTTCCCGTCCCCGTCATTCAGCTGCTTCAGGTCCTGACCGTGGCGCTCGGCGCGCCTGGCCTGACCGGGGTGATCGCCAAGGTCGAGGCGCGGCTGCAAGGCCGCCGCGGCCCGCGGGTGCTCCAGCCGTACTACGACCTGGCCAAGCTGTTCCGCAAGGAGGCGCTGGCCCCGGAGGGGGCGAGCTGGTTCTTCCTGGCCGCGCCGTTGGTCGCGGTGACCGCGTACCTGACCATCCCGCTGCTGATCCCGGTGCTGACCACGTTCGGGCTGCCGCTGGGTTACATGGGCGACATCCTGGGCGGCGGGTTCCTGCTGTCGCTGGCCAGTTTCGTCATCGCCACCGCCGCGCTGGAGACCGGCAGCCCCTACGCGCAGCTCGGCTCGAGCCGGGCCAAGACGTTCTCGGCGATCACCGAACCGGTCGTGCTGTTCGTCGTGTTCACCGTGGCGCTGCTCACCGGCACCGACCTGCCGTACGCGCTCGCGGCGACGGTCCGGTCAAGCGCCGGGCAGATCATCCGCCCGGCGCACCTGCTCGCGGCGACCGCGCTGTTCATGGTGATCCTGCACGAGACCGGCCGGATCCCGGTGGAGACGCACACCGGCACGAACGAGTTCGGGATGATCGAGGAAGCCAGGAGCTTCGAGCACTCCGGGCCGTTCCTGGCCATGGTCAAGTGGGGCAGCGAGCTGAAGCAGCTGATCTTGTACACCATCCTGGCCGACGTGTTCCTGGCGCCCTGGGGCCTGGCGTCCACCCAGAAGCTCGGCGCGGTCATCCTGGCCATCGCGGCGCTGCTGGCCAAGGCCTGCGCGGTCGGCTGCGTGGTGGCGGTCATCGACAACTCCTTCGCCAAGCTGCGCCTGTTCAAGATCACCGAGTACGTCTCGGCCGCGTTCCTGATCGCCGTACTCGGCGTATTCACTCTTTACCTAGGGGGCGGGTGATGGATCCGACGCAGGCACCCGGCGTCTACGAGGGCGCGGCGAACGTGATTGCCGCGGTGATGCTGCTGATCGAGTTCGGCCTGCTGCGCCAGGCGCTGGTCCGGGACCAGGTCCGGCTGTACATGGCACAGTCCGCGCTGATCTCGGTGCTGGCGATCGTGATCGCCGCGGACCGGAACCTGCCCGACCTGTACGTGCTGGCGGCGCTATCCGCGGCGCTGAAGGTGGTGGCGGTACCGCTGGTCATGCGGCGGCTGCTCAGCCGGACCGATCCCGGCGACGGGGACGAGGCCCCGGGCGTCGCGGGCAGCCAGACGCTCAGCCCGGCCAGCGCGGTGCTGGCCGGGATCGTGCTGGCCGCGATCGGCTTCTTCTGCTTCGGCGCGCTCAAGATCCACGGGCCCGCCGCCCCGGCGCTGGCGCTGGCGCTGGCCGCCGCGATGGTGCTGGTCGCATTCGGGCTGATGATCGTGCGCCGGGACGTCACTTCGCAGGCCATCGGGTTCTTCACGCTGGAGAACGCGATCTCGCTGGCGGCGCTGGTGGTGGCGTCCGGGCTGCCGCTGATCCTGGAGACCGCGTTCCTGTTCGACCTGCTGGTGGCGGTGGTGGTGTTCACCTTGCTGATCCGCGTCCACCACACCCGGTCCGAGTCGCTGTCCACCGCCGACCTGACCAGACTCCGGGGATGAGGGGTGTAAGCCGATGCTCGGCGTGATACTCGCTCTGCTGATCGTGCCGCTGGCGGCCGGCCTGGCCTGTGCCATCCTGCCCGGGTCAGCCAAGGTCAGCCCGGTCGTCACCGGAACATCCGGGGTGACATGCTTCGGCTTGGTCCTCGCGCTCGTCCCGGCCGCGGCTCATCACGACCTCAGCTACCTGTCCTACCTGCGGGTCGACGCGGTCAGCGCGGTCTTCCTGCTCGCCACCGGCTTCCTCTACGCCGCGGTGGGCATCTACTCGGTCGGCTACATCAAGCACCACGGGCACGACGACCGCTACGCCCGGCGCTACTACGCCGGGTTCAACCTGTTCGGCTGGGCGATGCTGGCCGCGCCGCTGATGAGCAGCCTGGCGCTGCTGTGGATCGCGGTGGAGATCACCACGATCGTCTCGGCGCTGCTGGTCGCGATCGAGGACACCGACGGGGCCGCCGAGGCCGCCTGGAAGTACGTGCTGATCGCCAGCGCGGGACTCGGGCTGGCCCTGCTCGCGACGGTATTCGCCTACTTCGCCGGGTCCGGAGTCCTCGGCGAGCACTACAACCTGGCCATCGGCCCGCTGATCCAGCACGCCGCCGACCTGCCGCGTACCCCGGTCCGGCTGGCCTTCGTGCTCGCCCTGCTCGGCTACGGGACCAAGGTCGGCCTGTTCCCGGTGCACACCTGGCTGCCGGACGCGCACTCCGAGGCCCCCACGCCGGTCTCCGCGCTGCTGTCCGGATCGCTGCTGGCCGTCAGCTTCTACGCGATCCTGCGCTACTACCAGTTCACCGCGGTGGCGCTCGGCAGCGGGTTCCCGCGGGACGCGCTGCTGGCGTTCGGCGTGGCGTCGCTGCTGCTCGCCGCGCTGTACCTGTTCGGCCAGCGGGACATCAAGCGGCTGCTGGCCTACTCCAGCATCGAGCACATGGGCATCTTGGCCATCGGGGTGAGCTTCGGCGCGCCGGTAGCGCTGGCCGGGGTGATGCTGCACGTGCTGGCGCACGCGGCCGCCAAGGCCAACGCGTTCATGGGCGCGGGCGTGTTCACCGTGAAGTACGGCAGCAAGCAGATCGCGACCATGCGCGGCGCGCTCGACCTGCTGCCGTGGAGCGGGCCGCTATTCCTGCTCGCGATCTTCGCGCTGTCCGCCATGCCGCCCTCGGGCATCTTCCGCAGCGAGTTCGAGATCGTCTACGGAGGCCTGGGATCGGGCCATTATGCGGCCGCGGCGGTGCTGGTGGTGCTGGTCACGGTCGCCTTCTTGGGGCTGACTACCGCGTCCACCCGGATGCTGTTCACCCCGGCCCCGCGATCGCTGTCGGCCGCCGCGGCCCGGGACCGTGGCGAGCCCAGCGCCTGGATGGTGGTCCCTGCGGTTGCCGGGATCGCGGTCCTGTTCGTCCTGGGCGTGCACCCGCCGGGCGAGCTGACCGACCTGATCTCGCGGGCCGTGACTCAGCTGGGAACGGTGCGATGACGATGATCGAGTCCGACGTGCCAGCAGCGTGGAAGGATCTGGAGGCACGGGTTACTGCGGGTGACCGGTTCGCCGGCCTGTTCGCCGCGCGAGCCGCTGAAGGCGATGCCGTTGCCCTGTCCGCGCACATCGCGACCGCCGGGGACATCGAGACGCTGGAGGTGACGCTGCCGCCAGGCGCGGCACGCTATCCCGCGCTCACCCCCCGGGTAGGCGCCGCCTTCTGGTACGAGCGATTGATCCACGACCAGCTCGGCCTGATACCCGAGGGCCATCCCCGGCTCGCGCCGCTGATCCGCCCGGGCGACCCGCTGCCCAGGCACGTCACCGGCTACGGCCTGTTCACGATCCCGCACGGCCCGGTCCGGTCCGGGGTGATGGAGTCCATCGAGTATCTCGTCGAGACCCCCGGCGAGGCCATCCCGCACCTGAACATGCGGGTGTTCTACAAGCACCGCGGCGTGGAGCAGCGGTTCGCCGGGATGAGGCCGTCCGACGCCGTCCTGCTGGCCGAACGTACCGAGGGCATTGCCTCGGTCGCCCACGCGCTGGCCTTCTGTCACGCGGTGGAGCGGATGACCGGCTGTGTCCCGCCGCCGGCCGCAGCCCTGGTCCGCGTGCTGCACGCCGAGCTGGAGCGGATCGCCAACCACCTCGACGTAGCGGTCCGGCTCGCTGACGCGGCCGGGCTGGCGGTGGCCACGGCCCGGCTCGCCCTGCACAAGGAACGGGTCATGCGGCTGGTCAGCCGGATGTGCGGCAGCCGGTTCGGCCGTGGCGTAGTGGTCCCAGGCGGGGTCAGCGCACTACCGCGGCTGGCCCCGGCCGAGCTTCGCGCCGAGGTCGAGCGGCTGGCCAAGCAGGTCACCGACGAGGCCGCCGCGCTGATGGCCACGTCCTCGTTCCTGGACCGGATACGCGGCACCGGCCCGCTGACCCAGGAACGGGCCCGCGTCCACGGGGCCCTGGGCCCGATCGGCAAGGCGGCCGGGTTCACCGACGACAACCGGCTGACCCGCCCGTACGACGGCTATCCGGACCTGGCGGCGCCGCCCGCCCGCGCGCACACGGCGGGCGACGCGCTGGCCCGGCTGAGGGTCCGCTGGGATGAGGTGGGCCAGTCGTTCGGCCTGCTGCGGCTGGCCGCCGACGATCTGGCCGAACGGCCTGCCGGGGCGCTCCGGGCCAGCTGCGAGCCGTCGTCGGGACGGGCGCTCGGCTGGGCCGAGGCACCGCAGGGCGAGGTGCTCTACGACCTGAGCCTGACCGACGGCCGGGTCGTCCGCTGTCACCCCAGGTCGGCTTCGTTCCACAACCTGGTGCTGATGCACGAGGTGTTCGCCGGCGACATCCTCACCGACTTCCCGTTCATCGAGGCCAGCTTCGGGCTGTCCGTCGCGGGGGTGGCGCTGTGAGTATCTGGGTGCTGCGCGGCCTGCGCGACGGCGTCGTCACGACCCGCTGGCCCGCCAAGCCCGATCCCTACGCCGACGCCTGGCGCGGCCCCGCCCGGGTGGCGGGCCCGGCCGGCCACGACAGCACGGACCGTCAGGCTGACGTCGCGGACCTCTGCCCGACCGGTGCCATCACGGTCAGCGACGGCACCGTGCGGGTCGACCAGGGCCGGTGCATCCTGTGCGGCCGGTGCGTGGCCGAGCGCCCCGGCGTCTTCGCCTGGTCCCGGGGCGCCACTGGTCCCGGCCCGGCCGCGCTCACCCGCGAGCAGCTCGTCGTCCCCGAACTCCCGGAGACCGACGCCGCCATCCAGGCCGCCCGTGCCCGGCTGGCGATGAGGACCCGGGCGCTGCGCCGCAGCGTGCACGTGCGGCACGTGGACGCCGGGTCCGACGGCAGCGAGGAGTGGGAGATCCAGGCCCTGCTCGGCCCGGTCTACGACATCGGTCGGCTCGGAGTGTTCGTCACCGCCAGCCCCCGGCATGCCGACGTGCTGCTCGTTACCGGGGTCGGCGCGCACGGCATGACCGGGCCGCTGCGCACCACCTATGAGGCGATGCCCGATCCCAGGATCGTCATCGCCGTCGGCACCGACGCGGTCAGCGGCGGCCTGCTGGCCGACAGCGAGACCACCACCGGCGGCGTCGGCGCCGCGGTCCCGATCGACATCTGGCTGGCCGGCTCCCCACCCAGCCCGTTCGGCATCCTGAACGCCCTGCTGATCGCGGTCGGCTACCTGACCCCCGAAGGGAGGCGGTCGCGGTGAGCGGTCTGTTCGCGGCGGGCCTGATCCTGCTGGCGGTGGCCGCGGCCGCGGACTTCCTCGGCGGCCAGGTCATGCGGGCCGGGCCGCTGTACCTGCTCGGGGCGGCCGGGTCGGGCTGCCTGGCCACGGCCGGCGGGTTCGCGCTGACCGGCCGGCTGGTCACGCTGAACGTGGCCGGCTGGCTCGGTGACCCGGTCCCTGGCCAGCGGGCGGCCGGGCTGGCCGCCGACCGGTTGTCCGGGCTGTTCCTGGTCATGGCCTTCGGCGCGGCGCTGCCGGTCTCGGTCGCGTTCGCCAGCTGGGCCCGGCGGCAGGGGGCCCGGCCGGGCCGGCTCGGCGCCAGTTACGCCCTGGCCCTCGGCGCTGTCGCGGTCATCATGACCGCGCGGGACGCATTCACGGCGCTGTTCGGGTGGGAGTCACTGACGGCCGCCTTCTACCTGCTGGCCGGAGGCGACCGGCACCGCCGGGACCGGGCCGGCGCGGCCCAGATCACGTTCGCGTTCGGCAAGCTCAGCGGGGCCGCGCTGCTGATCGGGCTGCTGCTGCTTGCGACCAGGTCGCACTCGCTCCTGCTGACCTCGTTCGCGCACGTGCCCGGCGGCGCGGCCCGGACCGCCGCGCAGACGCTGCTGCTGGCCGGGTTCGCGATCAAGGCCGGGCTGGTGCCGTTCCAGATCTGGCTGCCGCGCGGCTACGCCGCCGCTCCCGGCCCGGCCCGGGCGATCATGGCCGGAGTCTGCGTCAACGTGGCCTTCTACGGCATGTGGCGCACGCTGGCGCTGCTCGGCCGGGTGCCGGGCTGGCTGGTGGGCGCGGTGCTGGTGCTCGGCGCGCTGTCCGCGCTGCTGGGCATCGCGCACGCCGCGGTCCAGAACCGGCTCTCCCGGGTGATCGCCTACTCCAGCATCGAGAACACCGGGCTGATCGTGACCGGGTTCGGCGTCGCGCTGACCGGAGCCGCGGTCGGCGACCGGTCGCTGATCGCGGTCGGGCTGCTGGCCGCCACCCTGCAGATGGTCGCGCACACCGCGGCCAAGTCGCTGCTGTTCACCTCGGGGGCCGGGCTCGAAGCGGGGGCGGGCGGGGACGACCTGGAGCAGCTGCGGGTGCGGGCCAGGCGCACCCCGTGGAGCGGCTTCGGCCTGGTCGTCGGGTCGGTGACGCTGGCCGGGTTGCCGCCCTCGGTGGGGTTCGTGTCCGAGTGGTTCCTGCTCGAGTCGCTGATGCAGCAGTTCCGCGTGCCCGGCCTCGGGTACCGGCTGGCCCTGGCCCTGGCCGGCGCCGCGGTCGCGCTGACCGCCGGTTTCGCCGGCGTCACCTTCGTCCGCCTGGTCGGGTTGGTCGTGAAGCGCAACGGCACGGAGCCGGTCCGCGGCGCGCCGCTCACCTACGGCTGGGCCGGCCGGGCCGCCGTGGTCGTGCTCTCCGTATGCTGCCTGGCCATATCCGCGGTGACGCCACTGGAGATCCGGGTCATTGCCGCCGGCCTGTCGCCGGTGTTGCCCAGCGGGGTGGTCATGGGCGCGCTGAAGTCGCCGTGGGTGCTCCAGCCGGTGTTCGCCGGGTTCTCGATCCTGTCGCCGTCCTGGCTGTGGCTGGAGATGCCGGTGATGCTGCTCTTGGTGATGCTGTTCGCCTGGGCGGTGTCCGGCCGGCGGCTGCTGAAGGTGCGGCGGGTGCCGGCCTGGCGTTCGGCCACGATCGGGGTCGACGGCCTGGACTCCTACACCGCGTTCGGCTACGCCAACCCCACCCGCCGGGTGCTGGCCGGCGTCCTGCACACCCGCGCCGAGGTGCAGGAGATCATGCTGGAGCCGGACGGCCCCGACGAGGGCACCGGCGCACCGGACCGGGCCGAGGATGCCGAGCGGGAGCAGGTCGCGCACCTGCGGTACGACTCCGACGTGATGGAGGTGGTGGAGGCCTACCTGTACCGGCCGATGCTGCGGTCTTTCCTGGCCGTGGTCGCGGTCGCGAAACGGCTTCAGTCCGGCCGGCTGGACGCCTACCTGCTCTATATGCTCATCGCCCTGGTCGCGCTGATCGCGGTGGTGACGGCCCTGGCGTGAAGCACGGACTGGTGGCGGCTAACGGCACTGGCCCGCCGGCGGATGGTCCCATACCCTGGCAAATAGCCAGATGATGCCCTGGCGTGGCGGCGATAGCCTCCCGAACCACTGCTGCCCGCAGTTGATGGCTTCTGCTCAGCCCGGCCTGGCCGTCTGATCGGAGCGCACGCCTGTGGACGCGGACTGCATCAAGCTCACGAGCTACCTGGGCGGGCGGCACCCTGGCGATGGCCTCATCGACCTGTACTGCCAGCACGACCTCGCGGCCGTCATCGTGCTACGCAGTCACGGGTCCGGGCTGCGGATCGGCCGGTCAGCTGAGCTGCCGCTGACCGCGATCGCGGTCGGCACCCGGCCGTCCATCGAGACGGTCCTCGACCGGGCCCGGCAGCTGGAGGTTCCCGGCGTCTTCACCCGCGAACACGTGCGGCTGCTCAGCGAGAAGATCACCCCGGTCGGCATCGCGGATAAGGCCGGCGAGGCGACCAGGATGACGGTCTACTTCGGGCGCCAGGACAGCGTCTACGCGGTCCCCGCCTTCGAGGTGATCTGCGAAACGCTGCACCGTCGCGGCATCGCCGGCGCCACCGTACTGGCCGGCGTAGACGGCATCGCCCACGGCCGCCGTCAGCGAGCCCAGTTCCTCGGCAGCCACGCCGATCTCCCGATGATGATCGTCGCCGTCGGATCCGGCGACCATATCGATCAGGCGCTCCCTGAACTTGGCGGCCTGCTGCGCCGCCCGCTGATAACCCTGGAGCAGGTCCGCGTGTGCAAGCGCGACGGCAAGCTCCTGCGCCGCCCTGAACAGGCCGCCGGAGTCGACGACCATGGCTTCGCCCGCTGGCAGAAACTCACCGTCTACACCTCAGAAGCAGCCCAGCACGACGGCCAGCCGGTCCACCGCGCCATCGTCCGCAGGCTTGGTTCCGCCGGGATCAACGGCGTGACGACCCACGCCGGCATCTGGGGCTTTCACGGCGACCGCCCGCCGCACGGCGAACACTTCCTGCAGCGAGGTCACCACGTACCCGCCGTCATCACCGTCCTCGGCACCGCCGAACGCATCTCCGCCGCGTTCGACGTCATCGACGAGCTCACCGGCGAACGCGGGCTCGTCACCAGCGAGACGGTAGCCGTGGCGCGGGCGGCCGCGAGCTCGGCCGGGCAGCGCAGGTAGTCCGCCAGCGTGATGGCGCTCCGCCCGGCCAGCGGGTGATCGGCGGACATGACGCAGACGAAGCGTCGATCACACCAGGAAACGCCACCTCGCTACTCGACCGGCGCCCTAGGTAACCGGACCGGGCAGGAACTGCCGGAGCGTACTGGCCGCGTTCGGCCAGGTCCAGGCGGCGGGGTCGGTGTCCAGGCCGCGCACGCAGTCGGCCAGCTTGGCCTGGAGCTGAGCGGCCGACGGCGGGCGAGCGGGCGACCCGGGCGGGAACTGCTGGCTTGTCCGCAGGACAAGCCCGTTGCTGGTGTGGATCTCTGCTTCCAGTTCGCCGTCGAGCAGCCCTTTGCCGCCGGGATCGAGCTTCACCTCGACCAGGCTGACCAGGCGCCGGGCGGCCTCCCGCCGGACCGCGGCGTCGGTGAAGCTGCCGAATCCGGGATAGGCGTCAAGCAGCGCCGTCGCGGCGGAGT
>Ga0302325_10027386_pt1 | contig 11818 bp, 10 predicted proteins | sample Palsa_T0_2_FD_201948 | JGI IMG/M metagenome (GOLD analysis project Ga0302325, IMG submission 201948) | Peat permafrost microbial communities from Stordalen Mire near Abisko, Sweden - Palsa_T0_2 | ecosystem: Environmental > Terrestrial > Soil > Palsa > Peat permafrost | place: Sweden: Abisko... | reverse complement strand
GCCAGAGCGATCTGTCACGGTTTGCGTCAGCACAGAACTCGTTTCTGATTGCAAAATCAGATCAATGCCGATGGCGACATCGGCAAAGGGCTTCCGACTATTCATTTGTCAAAGATCAAAAGCCCGGATCTCGCCGATCCGGGCTTTTTTATGCGCACACATTGCGCCGATTTTTATTTCCATGCGCGCGTTTCGCTCACGCCTTTGCCGAGCGAAGAATCGCGCCGCTTCGTGTGAAATGATGTGCCTGCGCCTTTGAGTATTTGGCTCGTCGGAGATCCACAAGATAGAAATCGGTCTTCTCAACCTTCGCTCCGATTAGATTTGCGCCACACAGACATGCTTTGCGAATCTCCTCAGGGGATTTGTACAACTGCTCGTAGTATTCATCCGTGTAAAAACCCGTGCGCGAACCTTCGCATGGAATCGTGCTTCCAACCAACCCACTTCGCGTGGATCCCATGTGAAAGCTGGCGTTTTCCAAATCAGCGCCGCGCAGGTCTGCATTTTCCCATTCGATGTCCGCAAGGCCCGTGCGCGTGAGATTCGCGCAACGAAAGCGTCCTTTGGGAATATGGCTGGCGGTTAAAACACAGCCGGAAAGATTTGCATCATCGAAATCGGCGGACGGCAAATCCAATCCCTCAAAACTGCAATCACGAAACTCGGCCTTGGCGAAGCACGCTCCGGTCCATTTGGCGGCGCTCAAATCCACTCGGTCCATTTTTGCCAGAATGAAATTCGCGCTCGAGAAATCGGATTGTGCGGTGTTGACCGAACCAAACCATGCGCTGGAAAAGTCTGCATGATCGCCGTGAACCTCGCTTAGTTCCGAGTTCATAAACCTGCCATGGCTGAAGTCGCCGTTGCATAGATTAACTGCTTCCAGATTCGCGTCACTGAATTCCGCCTTCGACGCCGATGTTTCGGAAAGATCAGCGGCGAAAAGATTCGACCCACGAAAACGCCCGTTGCGGAGCTGCGCTCCGTGCAGGTTCGTGCCGCTAAAGTTTGCGCCATCGGCGATCACGTCGTTCAGAATGGCGCCACTTAAATCCGCTCCGACAAAGTTTGTTCCCACCATCGAAGCTCCGGTCAAATCAACGCCGGCCCACTGCGCGCCGGGCAATTGGGCCTTGCTCAGATTCAGCGCACGCCCGTTGGCGGGCCGCCAGTTTTTATCGGCTGCGAATAGTATGCTCGCCGCCACTGCTCCTGCTGATGACGGCTTGGGCGCGCGAAGAAACCGCTCAAGACAATCGATCGGCGCCGTATTATTTTGTACCGTGGCCGCAATTTCCGGAATCAATTGCGAGCAGCCCTCCATGCTCTCCAAAATGCCGGGAATCTTCCCCTCGCAAAGCTGGCTTGCGATCCAATTCGCGGTGCAGACTTGTCGAATTCTTTCGTGTCGCCACCAATGCCATTGCTCTTTGGTCGGACGACCATGCAATGCACCATCGATCATCAAGCGATCCAGCGCATCTCCCGGCGGATGAAGCTTGCGAATGTGATTCCGCAAGACCTGGCGCGAATCCAAAATCGTCGGGTCGGCTGCCATCGCATCCATCACCAGCGTCAATAACTGCGGCGAGCCCTTCAGTGAGCGAAGTGAAGCATCCTGCCTGAGTCGCGCAAGCACCGACGCACATTGCTCCCGATGCGTCGCCAGTAAATATTCCGCACAGTCGTCCAATGTCCATGGTGCAAGCACAAATCGATCCAGGAGTGCGCCGAAACCCTGCGCATCCAGCGCCGCCAGAGCGGTCAGTCGACATTGAGCGGATCGCTTTGCCTCGGATATATGGTGAAGGTCGAACAAACCAATTGCCAAATCGTTCGGCAGAACCGCCCGCAAATGCTCAAGCGCTGTCGTCTTCCCGTCGCCCGGCGCGCCCGTGATGAGCACAAGCCCTTTGGATTCTGTCCGAGTCAGAGATAGCAATAGCTGATCAATCGGCAGATTGGCTTCCGACTCCGGCCGATGCGCCCGTGGCGTGACCGCAGCGCGCTCTGCTCTGAGTCCTTCGCCAAACGCAGATGCCGCCGAGCCATCCGACATGCGACCAATTATAACCCGCTGCGGAGCCTTGCGTGAAATAAAAGGAAATGGTGGGCTTTATCGTGGGTGGGTTGGTACAATTGCTTGCTGTCAATTCGCTGGTGATTGTGTCTCTGAAAACGGAGAAAAAATGCGATATTCCGCCGCTTTGTTTGCCGTGGTGATGACGTTGGTGTTAGCCCGCGTCGCCTCGGCGGCCTCGTATGCGGGCGAATATTCTGATGGGCAACTGACCGTTCATCTCTCCGATTCCGCCGGCGCGCTCAGCGGCACGTTGGCGCTCAATGGTCAGCAGTTTCCAGCGACCGCGCATGCGACCGACAGCGGAATGACTGGCACGTTCAAATCCGGCGACGACAGTTTTCCATTCAACGCCACGCTGGATGGCGACACGATGACACTCACCACCGGCGGAAAAACATACACCCTCAAGCGAGTTTCCCATTCCAATCCCCTCGCCGGCGGCGCGGCCAATCCGTTGGCGCAACCTTCCGGCGGCAAAGACGCGCCGGATGGATACACCATGGTGGCCACTACCGATTCGGGAAAATCCTGGGTGACCACCAAGCCCAATGTCACATCGGTGCAATCCGCGCTGGAAGCAACTCTTCCGGACCTGGCGAAATATTTCAGCGCAAAGATTTCGATCGGGCGCGCATATCAAGACGTGAACAACCATAACTCCGGCGGCGCGACGTTCACCTCGACGCAGAACGGCCAGCCGATCCGCGGAATCATCTCCGCTAAACTTACCGACAATCAAAGCGCGACGGTTGCCGTGATTTTCGCGCGCTCCGATGCGCCCAAAGCCGATTGGGACAAACTCGCCAATCCCTCTGGCGGCGCGCAGGCCCAGGATGCGCCCGCGCAAGGAAATTCCGGCGGTCCGCCCACGTTCAATGAAGCTGCGATTGATGCGAAAGTTGCCGCCGCCGCGAAAGTACTCGGCGATAGCGCCAAGGTGTATCAATATCCCGACGGCACCGGCAGCATCATTCTCGCCGATGGCTGGACGACGGAGGCAAAGTCGATGCTCGATGCAACGATCATCAAGGGGCCGGCCGATCAGTCCATTTCCATCAGCGCCTCTGCGGTGATTCAGAGCCCCGATTCACCGATGATGAAAATGATGGCGCAAATCGCGACCATGCAGGCGCAAAACGTGGCCGCGATGAAACGAATGAACCCGAATTACAATCCGCCGCCACCACCGCCCAAACCATTCGTGTTGGTTGCGACATTTTCCGATCCGATACAGGCGATGAATGATCTGGTGCCCCAGTTAAGCCAATTCAACCAATCCAAGGGTCTTCCCACCACGCATATAGACCAGATTATTTCCCACAAGGATCTTCCGGACCCACTCCCCGGCTCCAAAGCCGCGGTCGTGGACTGGCTTGCCACCCGCACCGCCGCCGATGGAACCGCCAAGCAATATCACAGCCAAATGGCAATCATCATTACACCAATCCAGCAAAACGCGCTCACCTGGAGCTACACCAACAATGGATTCAGCGCGCCGGTCGCCAGCTTCGATCACGATCTGCCCATCATGCAGGCAATGATGCAATCCGTGAAAATCAACAAGCAGGCGTTCGATCAAGTCGCCCAGCAACGCATGCAGGAAATCCAGCAGCAAGGCCAGGCCAACATGGCGATGAGCCGCCAGATGGCCGCCGCCCAGAATGCCCAGATGCAGGCGAATCACGAACAATTCATGCAGGATCAGCAAACCCGCTTCGACATCGGCCAGGAACAGCATCAGGCCCAGGAGGATTCCTACGCCCAGCACAACGCGCAGTTCAACGAAGACGAATTGGCCAAGTCCCGCAACAAAGACAATTTCGTCGAAACCATTCAAGGCACGCGCACCGTCTACGACACCCAAACCGGCGAGAGCACGAAAGTCGATCTCATGTCCGCCGGCGCGATCGTGGATCAGTTGAATCAGGACACGCTGGACCCGAATCGGTTCGTGCAGATTCCGCTTCGCGATGAAATGGACCCGGTACCGGCGGGGCAGTGAATGGATGTTCGCTGGGAGCGATCAAACCGACCTGGATAAATCGGTCGGTTCTTGCCCAGAAATCAGGGTATGATTGGGTATCGTGTCCACAGATGATCGTCCGCCGATCCTCGGTTACGCCAGACGTGAAGTCCGCACACGGTTGCGCTTTCGTTTCCTGACGATTTTTCTGATCCTGCTCGGATTTGTTATCGCAGTGCTCTTGGTGTCGATGTTCTTACCCGCCTCGAATCCGCCTTATGCGGATGCACCTCAAATCCACTCCGCTTCCAATCTTCGTCAGATTGGATTGGCGATCATGCAATACTCCAATGATAATGCGGGCGCCTTTCCAGACTCCTTTCAGACGCTTCTCATGAAGGAAGAATTGAACAGCGCTGTATTCGTCTCTCCCCTGACTTCCGACACGCCTGCGCAAGGCCCCACGACGCAGGTCATCGCCAGCCAACTCGCTGCTGTAGGTCATTTGTCGTATGTCTATCTCGGCAAAGGATTGACCACCAAAATCACCGCACCCGACACGATCGTTGCATACGAACGGTTCTCGCAATCGAGCACCGGCACCAACATTCTCTTCGGCGATTTCCATGTCGATTGGGTCGCCGCCGCCACGGCCGCTAAGATCATCGCCAAAGCGGCGTCGGGGAAATTCCCTGTGACAATGCCGTCGAATTGAGGGAATTTGGGCGAAGGCGAATCGCTTCCGCTGAGAAAAAAAATAATAGATTTCTCGTGCTGATTCGCATGCCATTTGGTATAGTTTACATCGCCGAAGCCAGTGATCTCGGGTTCAAGTACCGGTGTGATGAACTACGGTAGCCGGGGCGTCAGAACGATATCCGGTTCTCCGGAGCGCCGACATCTTTGAGACACTGCTTCGGTTTTTTATTCCCTGATCCATGTCCTTTTCCCCTTGGTGCGGAAAAATACGAGCGACTTGTTGATTTCTTCCAGATCGAATTCCGCCGGATCGATCGGGCCGCCGGTCCATTCCAGCATGTCGGCATGTTCTTCGTCCTTCGGATTTCCCAGAACTTCCAGCAAATGGTAATAGCCCCAGATTCCCCCGCAATCCTCCGGCGGGCATTGGCCTGCGCCGGTGAGACAACAATACAATGGCGGCTTCTCGGCGGGGGGAATGATTTTCTCCACCAGTAACAGATGCTCCCAACTGTCGCCAAAATCATATTCGTATCGCACCTTGGATTTCGGCGCCGGCGCGACGTCGCAGAGGCGGAATTTGCGTTCGTCATGGCCGTCCACGTCCAGATCGATGCCGTCTCTTCTCTTGGTCGTGTACTGTTTTTCGCCAACATAAAAGGCGTGCAGATGGGAATCCGTCCATCCCATCACCACCTGGACCAGATCGTGCAGCCGATCCAATGTGATATTCGCCGGCGCCACAAACCGCCGCCAGATCGGCGGCTTGCTTCCGGCGAGAGTGATCTTGATTTGATAAGCGTCGGAGGATGTCTCTTCTGTTTTGCTCATGCCCGCGATTCTACCTCGCTTGACGGCGATAATTCACCCATCGGTCGAGGGGATGGCCGTGGCGATTGTTTCAAAAGCGGATAGACTGCCTTGCGTGCGAGGTTTATTTCGTTCACCCGCAGTTTGCATGCTGGGCATTTCCGTTCTGGCTCAACTCATTTTCACGGCATTGTATGTCACCAGCCTGCATGGGACATCGGCGATTCAGCAATTGATTCAGGCGAATCAAAACCGGATCACGGCGAAAAATATCGACGACGTTAAATATTTTGACGCGCACAACAACGAATGGACGGCGCCGGTTGTCGTTCAGCATCGGCTGGATTCCGCCGCTGAATTGTCGCAACTCAACATCAAACAAAGAGGTCTTGAAGCAAATTTACTAGCCGTGAGTCGATCGTCCCAGGCGGACACAAGATTATTTTGGTGGCTCATGCAATTTGCGATCTTCCCGTTCATCGCCTTCATTGTCTGGCGAATAGTCTTGGCAAGGCGGCAGGAACGAAGGCGCATGAAACATCTGTGCATGATGTGCGGATACAATCTCACCGGCAATCTCAGCGGCCTCTGTCCCGAATGCGGCTCGGCAATTCCGGATGCGAATCCGGGGACCATGCCGCTCAGCCTGTGATCCGCCGATTGATCGACCAGCAAATCGCCGAAGCTAAACCACCGGCCGCTGGGCGATCGCGACCATCGAATCGCGCCAGAGCGGGACAAGCAGCAGCGGGGCGATCAGGAAGCGCGCGACTTTGGCCGCCGGCGATGCGCCGACGTTGACCAATTGCTGACGCACGATGTATTTCGTTTTGAAGCCGGCTTTTTCGAGCTGCCATTTCAGGTGCTCGGGGTAATATTCCAGCGGGTGGCCGATGGGTTGGCCGCGCTCGGGGTAGAAGAAGGGGCAGAAGACTCGCCGGCCGGTGAGGAATCGCAGGGTGTTGCGGATGCGATAGAGATTGGGCGTGGTGATCAGCAGAATTCCGCCGGGCTTGATCCAGCGTTTGACGCGCTCCAGCACGATGTACGGAGGGATCGTCAGATGCTCGACGACTTCGCACAGCGCGACCAGATCAAACTCGTCCCGATCCGGCAGATCATCGTGCAGCAGGTCGCACTCGACAAATCGCAATCCGAGATTGGTGGCGGCATCCGCATATTGTCGATTCACATCGGCGACGATGCCATCATGGCCGAACATTTCGTGGCACAATAGCGCGATCTGCCCGCCGCCGACATCCAGCACTTTCGACCCGGCCGGCAGCGCGAGTTGCGCGATGTGCTGCATGGTTCGGCGATATCGAATGCGCTGTTCCTGGTAATAGCTGGGAGCTTCGAAGAAATGATTGCCGATGACGACCTTGTCGTAGGCCTGATTGAATCGAGAGATGTCGAAACCGGCAGCCGCCGCGGAAGGATTCGGATTTTCCGTGCCGATACGGCTGGTCACGGCGCGGATGATATCGGTGGAGGATCGAGCGGGCAACCGCGGAAAGGATTGACGGTATTCGCCGCTCCAAATTGCAACCGCCGAGGTCGCCGAGAGCGCCGAGGCGGACGCCGAGAGAAAACCATACATGTGACCACGGATTACACGGATGGGCACGGACAAGAATTAAGAGCTTCTAACAAAATGAACTGTGTTTTCGTAAAAATCCCTGATTTTCCGGCATTTTGTCTGTTTTGAGTTTCATTTTGTTTTAGGCTCTAAATCTTTTTCGCATTTATCCGTGTCATCCGAGTAATCCGTGGTCAGAATTGAATTTGTATTCCTCGGCGTCTCGGTGGTTGCATATGCATTTGACTCGCAACCGAAATGCAAAATGGGTATCTTCACCACCCCGGCTAAGAAGCTGTCCGGAAATCTAATGACCCCGCGACGACGCAATTTTCGGCCCCAGGCTAGGAGCAACGACGAGGCGACTCTGATCATAGAGTCGTTGAGGAGGAGCGACGCCGTGTGGGGCCGAAAAGTGCGTCGCCTTCGGTGGGCCGGAAAAGGCCCATTCGCGGCGTTGTCGCAACTCAACGACCCGTGTATTTGGGTCGCTTCGTCGCTCCGCCTAGCGCCTGGGCCTTTTCCGGCCCATCGCGGGGTCATTAGATTTTCGGACAGCTTCTAGATCCGGGATTCGCCGAAGTAGCTCAACGGCAGAGCACCGCTTTCGTAAAGCGGGGGTTAAGGGTTCAAATCCCTTCTTCGGCTCTTACTTCAGTGAAGTCCGCTGATGCACTGCAATGCGTTGGGAAAGGCCAAGATGTTTGGCTTTTGGAAAAAGAATCGCGTCGCGTCCGCCGCCGAATCGCAAAACGAGTACGTCCATAAATCTAAGTTAGGAGTCGACAAGAATGAATTGCATGATGTTTCCGCGACACCAGTTTCGGAAAATACGCAATGGATTGCACCCACGAAGAAGCAACTTAGGTACGCCAAAATACTGAGAATTTCCATTACACCTGAAACATCCAGGTTGGAGTTATCACAGCTAATCTCCGAAGCTGAGTGGAAAGATCCATCTCTAAAGGTGAAGCGCGAAGCTGTCAACGACGCCGTGCGTGAGCGGAAATTTGGGAGGGAATTAATTGAGGCAGAGCGACGCTGGAATGATTGTGCGAGCGGCGATTATTACATTCTCGCAATATATCGGCGAAAGGCCGCGAAGGTGGTGGATGTTGTCTTGATTGAGGGTGCGTCGATAAACGATCGTGGCAATCTCAAACTGGCCTTTATAGCCCCGAAGCTGGTTAGGGATCGGTACATAGGCCCTTACCTCGATTGGGACAAAAGCTTTGAGATTTGTGCTCAAGATCTTCTCTACTATGAATTATTGGGGCCCAATTTTCGTGACACGGAAATTGACGACTATACCGCTGCGGTTCGGCGTGGTCTAAAAATTGCAAAAAGACTCTGAATTATCGCTAAGAAGTCTTCAGTTTGTCGTGATCAGCGACACTTTCGGGATGGGCCAGCACCTGGCGAAGCATTTCAATCTGAACCGGTTTTGTGAGATGAAAATCGAATCCGCTTTCCAGCGCATGTTGGCGGTCTTCGGGGCGGCCGTAGCCGCTGAGGGCGATGAGGATCATCTCGCTACCGGTGGGGGTTTTGCGGATGCGGGTGGCTAGTTCGTAGCCGTCCATGATCGGAAGGCCGATGTCCATGAAAATTATTTCCGGGGGATTTTTTTCGATTTCGGTCAGGGCAGAGGGACCGTCTAAAACGGAATTCACATCCTGATTCCAGGCGCGAAGCATAAGAGACAGTGCTCGCGCGGCATCGGGGTTGTCTTCGACAATCAAAACCTTTCGGCGTGGCAGCGGGTCGAAAAATTTGTTGCCATTCGTGGGGCTGGTGCGAGGAATTTCCTTTTTTGTCAGGGGAAGTCGCACGGTGAATTCGCTGCCCTTGCCCAGGCCGGCGCTGCTGGCGGTGACGGTGCCGCCGTGGAGTTGGACCAGGCCGCGCACCAGTGCCAGACCGATGCCCAGACCGCGTTGGGCGGGGCGGGCGATGGAAGTGTCCACCTGCGTGAACATCTCGAAGATTTTGTCGAGCATGGGTGATGGGATGCCGATGCCGTTGTCGCGCACTTTCAGCACCGCGTGCTCGTGATCGCGGGAAAGTTCCAGCCGGATCAGGCCGCCCGGCTCGGTATATTTGGCGGCATTTCCCAGAAGGTTGGTGATGATCTGCTCCAGCCGCAGCGGATCGCCCATGAGCAGAATCGGCTGAGGTGATTCCTGCACGGTCAGTTGATGGTGTGAATTCTGCAGCTGCGGGCGGACCACGCTGATGGCGCGATGAGCGACGACCACCAGATCGACCACCGAATTTTCCAGCGAGATTTTCCCACAACTGATGCGCGAGACTTCGAGCAAATCTTCGATCAACCGGGACATTTGCCCGACCTGCCGGCCGATCATGTCAATGGCCCAGCGGCGCTCGTCGGGGTCGGTGCGTTCCTGGCGCAGAATGTCCAGCGCCGGCAGCACGGGAGCGAGGGGATTGCGCAGTTCGTGGGCCAGCACGGCGAGAAATTGATCCTTGCGCTTCCCTTCCTCGGCGAGTTGGTCGGCAAGCAATTGTCGGCGCTGGACTTCTTCGCTCAGCTCGGCGGTGCGCTCCTGGACGCGGCGCTCCAGTTCCTGGCTGTCGCGCTCCAGCAGTTCCTGAGCTTTTTTGCTTTCGGTGATGTCGTAAGCGATGCCCTGCAAAAAGAGCGGCGTTCCCCGCTCATCGCGGATGACCTGGCACTCTCCATGCACCCACACGACCCGGCCATCCCGCGCGATGAAGCGATATTCCGAACGGAACTCGGTGCCAGTGGCGCAGGTGCTGGCAAATTCATCGGCCCAGCGCTGCGCATCATCGGGATGCAACTGGTTGTACCAGAGGAATGGATTCTGGAGCCATTCTTTCTGCGTGAAGCCGAGCAGTTTTTCGATTTGCGGGCTGACGTAAAGTTCCTGAACATCCTGATCAAGAGCGCCGAGAAACGTGACGACGGGAATCTGTTCGACGAGTGCGCGGAATCGTCGCTCGGCAAATACCTGGCGATTTTCGTTGCCGCCGGCACGGACCAATCCGCTCCAAAACATCGAGCCCAGTTCGTGGGCGCTCGATCCGATCTGCTCGAGAAGTGCCTCGGCCTCGGCGGGGGTCTTGGGCTCGGCGGCGGAATGTGGTTTCACTTTCGACGCCACGTGGGTTCCTTGTTCAAAGATGCGCGGGTGAATTGTCGAAGGGTTCGGACGGTTCGTCCATAAAGATCGATGGCTTTTGAGGACAATTTAGCGCCGGGCGGCTCATCCATGAAACTCATGAATTTGTCGGGGAAACCGGGCATGGTGCAGCCGATGCAGACACCGCCGACATTGGGGCAGCCGCCGACGCCGTTGATCCAGCCGAGCTTGGGCACGTTGCACTGAACGACCGGACCCCAGCAGCCGAGTTTGACCAGACACTGGGAATGGCCGTACTTGTCATCGAATTGGCCCTGCTCGTAATATCCGCCGCGATCGCAGCCTTCGTGGACCGTCTGAGGAAAAAGCCAGGCGGGGCGAAGCTGGTCGTCAAGTTGAATCGGCGGCACGGTTCCGGCGAGTTGCTTGAGCAATTGCACCAGCGCCTGCATGAAACTATCGGGATGAATCGGACAACCCGGAACATTGACGATGGGGATTCCGGCGCGCGAGCGCCAGCTCCAGCCGAGATAATCCGCCAGTCCCATGCAGCCGGTGGGATTTCCCTCCATGGCGTGGATGCCGCCGTAGGCGGAGCAGGTTCCGGCGCAGACGATGGCCGAGGCGTGCGGGGCGAGGCGATCGATCCAGTCGTTGGTCAGAATCGGCTGGCCGGTGGTTTTGTCGGTTCCCATTGCGGCCCAATATCCTTCGGATTTATTTTTTTCGTTGGGGATGGATCCTTCCATGATGAGGATGAAGGGATGGAGTTCGCCCCTGGCGGCCAATTCAAAGCGATGCAGAAATTCGTCGCCGTTTTCGTAGGCGAGAACAGGATTGTGAAATTGAATTTTGGGGATGCCGGGGATGGCGCCCAGGACGAGCTCTTCGATGCTCGGATGGGTGGCGGCGGTCATGGAAATGGTGTCCCCGTCACACCCGAGGCCGGCCGTGATCCAAAGGACATGCACTTCGGGCAGGGGGATCGCCTTGTCCGGCGGATCGTCCATTCTTATCGTGATTTTAGAGGGGCGGCGAGAGAACGGTCAATGCGGGAAATGCGCTCCGATGCCGGGTGGAATGGCCATTCCCAACGTAATATTAAGTCCTTGCCGATTCTCCAATTGCACGATAGATATCACTACATGGGAAAGCGGAAAACGAAGCGATCCCTTCGGGGTTCCCGTGCCAAACTGCCGGATAATGTGTTCAGGCGCGCCCTGTCTCTTTACGACGGGGACCAAAGCGGCGCGATCGCGTGGTTGGAAATGCCCATTGCAACGTTGGGCAATCAGCGGCCGCGTGATCTTGCACAAACCGAGCGGGGCGCTCGCGAGGTGGAGAACTTGATCGGTCGAATCGAGCACGGGATTGTGTCCTGACCCCACGGCTTATCGGACAGCGAAGAATAATTATGCCGAATTGGGCTAGTTTGACTTCGCCAATTCCGCCTCAATCGCCGCGATGACTTCCGGCGAATTGGGCGTCACTTTGGAGCGGTAGCGGGCGACGATGTCGCCGTTGCGGGCGACGAGGAATTTCTCGAAATTCCATTT
>Ga0302325_10027385_pt1 | contig 11818 bp, 10 predicted proteins | sample Palsa_T0_2_FD_201948 | JGI IMG/M metagenome (GOLD analysis project Ga0302325, IMG submission 201948) | Peat permafrost microbial communities from Stordalen Mire near Abisko, Sweden - Palsa_T0_2 | ecosystem: Environmental > Terrestrial > Soil > Palsa > Peat permafrost | place: Sweden: Abisko... | reverse complement strand
CAGGAGGGGGACCCCAGATCGTCCAAGCAACGAAGGCAGTGACCGCCACGGCAAGCACGGCCGGGACGAAATAACCCGATACTGTGTCCGCCATTCTCTGAATCGGAGCACGGCTGCGCTGCGCCTCGCTCACCATCGTCACGATGCGCGCAAGCATGGTATCCGCGCCGACTTTGTCGGCACGCATGATGAGAGACCCGGAGTCGTGTATCGTTCCGCCGATGAGCTTGTCGCCGGGTTGCTTGGCTGCGGGCATAGACTCGCCCGTGACCATGGACTCGTCCACAGCACTCTTACCCTCAAGTACCTCGCCATCGACCGGTACGCCGTCGCCGGGTTTCACTCGGAGGCGGTCTCCCGCTTGCACGTGTTCGAGTGGGATCTCTTCGTCCTCGCCGCCAAGCTTCAATCGATGCGCGGTCTTAGGGGCCAGTTTGAGTAAGGCTCGGATCGCGCCTCCGGTCTGCTCGCGGGCGCGCAGTTCCAGTACCTGGCCCAGCAACACAAGCACGGTGATCACCGCAGCAGCTTCGAAATAAACACCGACCGCCCCTCCCATCTCGCGGAATCCCGCCGGGAACATTCCGGGCGCCAATGTTGCAAAGACGCTGTAGAGGTAAGCTGCCCCCGTTCCGAGCGCGATCAGGCTGAACATGTTGAGGCTGCGATGCACAACGGAGGCCCACGCCCGTTCGAAGAATGGCCACCCGGCCCATAAGACGACAGGCGTCGCCAGAGCGAATTGAATCCATATTGAGATGTGTGGCGGGACGAGATCAGCCAGGCCCGGTGCGGGAATGTGACTTCCCATTTCGAGGACGAAAACAGGCGACGTTAGGACGAGCGCAACCCAGAACCGTCTGGTCATATCGACGAGTTCGCGGTTCTCGCCAACTTCTGCCGTTGCCTTGACCGGCTCCAGCCTCATGCCGCAAATCGGACAATTGCCCGGACCCACCTGACGTATCTGCGGATGCATCGGACAGGTGTAAATCGAGTCCGATCGGGAGGATAGTTCTTGTATGCCGCGCCCGCCTTTGTGCGCGGTGTAATGTGAATGAGCATGCAGCGACATCAGAGTAACTCTCCGAAATCGATAGCCTGCCAGCTTTGCCAGACTTATGGTCAAGACGATTTTAAATACTCAAATAACATCAGCGTCAATCGCGCATTCGACGGCTGCGACAGCCTCAGCACGCGTGGCATATATCGGCTTCGGATGACTCTGCACCAGAGGTTTGCGCTTGCCCCGAGGAGGGTGATTATCCACATCCACACGCCATCGCTGTTTTTCGGGATCGAATACGAGACGCCTTTGTATATCGTCGCTTTTTCCATAGATTTGCCTGTTAGATCGATGTCGCGCCAATAGTGACTACAGTGCGTCGCTGCCGGCAGCTTCGAAAAGCTTGTTTCCCGGCTTCTGCTCGACGTATGTGCGTCATCCCAAAAAGCCTTAGCACGAACAGTTTCGAATGTTTGGCGGCGCAATCTAAAGCAACTAGCTCATCGTCGCGGCGATACTCCACGTCCCCCTGATAGACCCGTCCATCGAAAGTGCTGCTCTAGGCGTTGGCTCTCTTTGGCGACGTCTTCGTCTTTGCGATCATTTCCTGCGCTTGCGTCTCGGTTACGGGCGCGAGACCGGCCGCATCGACACCTGACACGGCTTCCGACCGTTGTGGCATGCGGCCGCGCACCTTTCTATTGGTGACTTTGCCCGGCTCCGCCTTGGTCTTAGATCTCTTAGAACGAACTGCCATGTCATTTTCCTGCTAGTGCTGGTCCAGTACGCGTCGACCAGCGATCGCGGCTCGAACAGCGGCGATCTGTGTGTGAACTACGGATACCGCGGTCCCGGGATTTGCATTGGAGACCGCTACATGAGCGTGCAGCTGGGCCGTGAGCGCTTGAACGATGCTAGTACCCAGTCCTGGTTTGGCACTGGCGGAATCAGCCGGCATTCCGACGCCGTTGTCCGTCACCGACAAAGTCCAATTCGGCCCGTGCGAATGGTAGTCCACTTTGATCGCGCCGGGACGATCACCAGGGAATGCGTGCTTGAGGGCGTTGATCACCAGTTCCGTGACGATCAGTCCTAGGCTCACTGAGATGTCTGCGGCGGTAGTGCTGTCGTCGACGCTGACATCCAGCGATATTTGATTATGGTCGCGGATCATCGAAGCGCCGATACTCTCGCACAACGCCGTGAAGTACGGCCTCAGTTCGACATCGGCTGTACTGGAAGTCGTAAGATGCTGCTGCAAGGCGGCTACGGACATTACACGCTGGTGCGCGTCGACCAGATGAGTCCGTGTTTCGTCGGATTGCACTTTACGAGCGCTCTGCAAGAGAAGGCTTGCAATGATCTGAAGGCTGTTCGCGACCCGGTGATGCAGTTCCTGAAGAAGGACGCCCTTGTCCTTCAGCATATCGTCCTTGAGCTTTTCGGCGATGCGAGCATCCGTCACATCAGCGACGGTCACCAGAAGTCGGATATCGTTCGCCTTCCCATATTCCAGCTTACGAGCCTTTAGAACCAAGCGGCGCTTCTCGCGGCCGTTGCGAATGAGGTCGACCTCATAGTCGCCAACCTCGGCATAACCCGAGGCCGTCGCCTTCAGAAGTGCGTTGAACTGGGGTATGGCCCATTCGCCTGCGCCAAGTTCGACAAGGCGTCGGTTGGGCACCGACGCAGCCAAAATCTGAAACGTCCGGCAGAACGACTCGCTGGCCGCGATAACCGTCAGGTGTCCGTCGAGCAGCAGCACGGGCACAGTCGATGCTGCGATCAGCGCCAAGGCGAGGTCCAAAGACATGTCTGCGTGCAAATTCGTATGGGGAGCCATGGCTACCCCTTTCTGGGAACCGGAGACTCGCGAAGCGAAAGTCGTTCCCGGAGCGATAAATTTTGCGAATCGACTAAACCCTGGCTGAAGCCATCGTTCCGTCGTCAGGCGACATTAGCACAGTTTCCTCCCCCACCGCGAAACAATTGACGTGGCGCAGGATGTGAGCCGAATAGCTCACTTAGTGCGATCCGAATGTGTTCGGCGGAATAGGGCTTGTGAATGAACCGACTGCTGCTCGGTAGCCGATCTCGAACATTAAGTCCCGAGGTCACAATCAGGTGGACGGGCGGCCAACGGCCTCGAATCGCGTGCGCGAGTTTCAAACCGTCCATCGAGCCCGGCATATTCACGCCGGTGATAACGGCCCGTATCTCGTTTTGGCTTTCCAGAAGCCTGATCGCGTCGTCGGCATTGCAAGCTTCCAGCGCTGAGAAGCCAGCATCCTCCACCATGTGAACGGCGCTTATGCGAATAAGCGCCTCGCATTCGACGATCAGAACGACGGGTTTCGTCATATTTTACTTGCTTACCGTTCGCGCACCGCTCTCGCGGATCGACGACAGGATGCGCTGGCCTCCTAGCCGTGCAAACTGCCAAGGCCACCGAACAGCCACAGGAGGACCAGAACGACAAGCACGATACCGAGGACCCCGCCCAGTCCTGCTCCGCCGTATCGGTTGTAGCCGTAATATCCACCGCCACCGCCGAACAGCAGCACGAGGACGATGATGATCAGCAGCAAACTCATGATTTGAACCCTCTGGCTATGCGTATACAACGCGCGAACGGGCGACTCGCTCAGTCCGACGTCTTCCGATCCGCCGCACAAGAGCCGCGTGGAGTCGCTTTGACGCCATATCGCCTTTGAAGATGAGCAATTCTGCACATCATTCAACCTACGAAGAGCTTAGGGTTGGCGAGATTTGCCTGGCTGCGGAGTTCGGCCGTGGCGGACCGTGCATTGGATTCAGAATGAGAAAATCAAGCGCTCTGCCGGGATTGCTCTTCGTCATCATTTTCTGCATTGGGCTGGCTATCGCATATTCCGTGTTTGCGATTCCCAACGACCGAGCGAGCATATCGATCGCCGTTGCTTCCTTCATCTTTGCCGCCGTTGTCGCCTATTCCACCAAAGTTGCCAATCAGTGGGAACGGGTCGTCGTGTTGCGTCTCGGCCGCTTCCGCGATCTCAGCGGTCCGGGTCTTTTCTTCATCATTCCGGTGATTGAAACGATCGCCTATTGGATCGATACACGCGTTATCACGAGCGCGTTCAAGGCGGAAAAAACGCTCACCAAGGACACGGTTCCGGTGGATGTTGACGCCGTGCTGTTCTGGAAGGTCGTCGATCCCAAGAAAGCGGCGCTCGATGTTGCGGATTATGTGAGCGCCATCAATTGGGCCGCGCAGACCGCGCTTCGCGATGTCATCGGTAAGACCATGCTCTCGGACATGCTGGAAGGCCGGGACAAGATCAGCGGTGAGTTGCAGAAGATCATCGATATTCGAACCGAACCGTGGGGCATCAACGTCATCGCGGTTGAGGTCAAGGATGTGTTGATCCCGCCCGCCCTGGAGGACGCGATGTCGATGCAGGCGCAGGCAGAGCGCGAGCGCCAGGCGCGCGTCATTCTCGGCGACTCTGAGCGGCAGGTCGCGGAAAGTTTCGGCGAGGCTGCGAAGACCTATGCAAACAACCCGACGGCATTTCATCTGCGGGCGATGAACATGCTTTACGAGGGGCTGAAGAAGAATAACGCAACGCTCGTGATTGTGCCGAGCACGGCGGTCGAAACGATGCAACTCGGGGGGCTCGCCGGTATGACGGCGCTATCCGCGTCGCTGACCCAGGAACGCCCCCGGCTGCCGCGCCGGGACCGTGGTCCGATTCCGTGCCTGCAAAGCCTTAGACGCCTCACACCTCGGTCTTTGCATCGGTCAGCCGCCCAGCCGGTATTCAATCCGCTTTCGGAGCCAATAGACTATGGATGCCACCACCGATCATACCAAGCCCGGAAAACCCCAGCCGGGATCAAATGTTGATGCCAAAGACAATTTGAAGACTCTGCCGCTGCCGGAGGTGGAGAAGAAATTGGGGTCCTCGCCGGAGGGTTTGACTCAGGTAGAGGCGAACAAGCGGCTCGCGCAATATGGCTCCAATGAAATCGTAGAGAAGAAGATCAATCCGCTGTTGAAATTCCTCAGCTATTTCTGGGGACCCATCCCGTGGATGATCGAGATCGCGGTCATTTTGTCGGGCGTCGTTCGGCACTGGCCGGATTTCTTCATCATCCTCCTGCTCCTGGTTTCCAACGCCGTAGTTGGCTTCTGGGAGGAGCGTCAAGCGGGCAATGCCATTGCGGCCTTAAAGGCCAAACTGGCGATCACGGCCCGGGTGAAGCGCGGTGGCAAGTGGATGACGCCAGCGGCACGCGAGTTGGTGCCGGGCGACGCCATTCAATTGCGCCTTGGCGATATCGTGCCCGCCGATGCGAGGCTTCTGTCCGGCGATCCGATTCAGGTCGATGAATCCGCGCTGACGGGTGAATCGCTGCCTGCGACGCGCAAGTCTGGAGACGCTGTATTTTCGGGTTCGATTGTGCGCCGTGGCGAGATCGGCGCGCTCGTTTACGCGACCGGCATCCGCACCTATTTCGGCAAGACGGCCGAACTGGTCGCGACCGCACATACCGTCAGCCATTTTCAACGCGCCGTCCTGAAGATCGGCAACTATCTTATCGTCCTCGCGGTCGCTTTGGTGGCGATCATTGTCGCCGTCGCAATCTATCGGGGCGACGCGATCCTCAGCACATTGCAGTTCGCCCTGGTGCTGACCGTGGCCGCCATTCCAGTCGCGATGCCTACCGTTTTGTCGGTCACCATGGCGGTCGGGGCACGGCTCCTTGCGAAAAAGCAGGCCATCGTAAGTCGGCTGGTCGCCATCGAAGAACTCGCGGGCGTGGACGTATTGTGCGCGGACAAGACCGGCACGCTGACCCAGAACAAGCTGACGCTGGGCGATCCTTTCTGCGTCGACGGTGTAACAGCCGATCACCTGATCCTGGACGCGGCGCTGGCATCGCGCGCGGAAGACAAAGATACAATCGACATGGCGGTACTTGGCGGCCTGAAGGACCAGCAGGCGCTGAAGGGTTACCAGATAGAGCATTACATACCGTTCGACCCGGTACATAAGCGGACAGAAGCGACCGTGAAGGGCGCGGACGGAAAACTGTTCAAGGTCACGAAGGGCGCGCCGCAAGTCATTCTCGCGTTGTCTACCGACGCAGCCTCGGTGAAGCCTGCCGCGGACAAGGCGGTCGACGCTTTCGCTGCTCGCGGCTTTCGTTCGCTGGGCGTCGCCCGCGCCGAGGCGGATGGGAAATGGCAATTTCAGGGCGTGCTGCCCCTGTTCGATCCGCCACGGGACGACGCCAAGGCGACCATCGCGACCGCGTTGAAGATGGGTGTGAAGATCAAGATGGTGACGGGCGACGCGCTCGCCATTGCCCGGGAAACCGCGAAGAAACTCGGGATGGGCGCGAACATTCTCGACGCTGCGGGGCTGGGCGACTCCAATCGTAAGGAGAGCCCGGAGGAAACCGCGTCAATCGAGAAGGCCGACGGATTTGCGCAAGTGTTCCCCGAACAGAAGTTTCAAATTGTCGATGTCCTGCAAAAGCACGGCCACATCGTCGGCATGACAGGCGATGGCGTGAACGATGCCCCTGCCTTGAAGAAGGCCGACTGCGGCATCGCGGTCTCGGACGCGACGGATGCGGCGCGCGCGGCGGCGTCCATTGTTCTTATGACGCCCGGCTTGTCAGTGATCATCGATGCGATCAAGGAAAGCCGCCGCATCTTCCAGCGCATGAACAGCTATTCGATCTATCGCATCGCCGAGACGTTGCGAGTGCTTCTGTTCATGACGCTGGCGATCCTCGTCTTCAACTTTTATCCGCTGACCGCCGTCATGATCGTGATGCTGGCACTGCTCAACGACGGAGCGATCCTGTCAATTGCCTACGACAACGTCCACTACAAGGACCAACCTGAAGCCTGGAATATGCGCCTGGTGCTGGGGATCGCCACCGTGTTGGGTCTCTTCGGCGTGACGGCTGCCTTTGGCCTATTTTATCTCGGCGACCGCGTATTTCATCTCGACCATGCGCACATCCAGACGCTGATGTACCTGAAGTTGTCCGTGGCGGGACATCTGACGATATTCTTGACGCGCACGCGCGGACCCTTCTGGTCCATACGCCCTGCCAACATTTTGCTGGTTGCGGTGTTCGGAACGCAGGCGGTGGCGACCCTGATTGCGGTCTATGGGCTATTCATGACGCCTCTGGGCTGGGGTTGGGCGGCTTTTGTATGGGCCTATGCCCTCGCGTGGTTCCTCGTGACCGACCGAGTGAAGCTGCTCGCTTACCGCGTCCTCGATCACATCAAAATGGAGATCAAGATGGAAGCCAAAACTTCTGCCGGTCCAAACGCTAAAGCCGCCCCTGTGCCGGAAATCAATGCGGTACCCAAAGCAGGCGTCAAGTCCGATCAGAACTCAAGTGCTAAATCAGAACCTAAGACGGATGCCAACGCTTCACCCCAGGTAGAAGTTCAGCACGCCGTGCCCGATGCGAAGATCACGCCTACGCCAAAAGCAATACCCGCGCTCAAATCCGATCCTAAGGCCGACCGCGCGGCGCTTCTCAACACGACGCTGGGTGACATTCTGCTGGCCGGGATCGTTAAGGACCCCGAGGATGCCGGTCGTATCATTGCCGCAGCGATCACCCGGGCTGGAGCACCCATCGCAGCCATGAAGACGCCGGAGACCAAGGCAGAGGCGAAACCCGCAGCCGAGGCGACGCCTGAGTCTGAGAGTGGACCGAAAAAGCCACCGGCTTCGACATCGCAAGCCGCCGAATGATCCAATGAATCTCTTGAGCGCCATCGCCGCTGGAAGGACAACGTGAAAAAACATTACAATGATTTCCGCGTACGCGAAGGGGACGAGGTCGATCTCAAGAGATGGCCGACCAAAGTCGACCCCGTGTACAAGTCCAAAAAGCAATACAAGAAGGTTCTCGAAGAACACGTTGCGCAACTAAGTTCGCAACAACAGCTTCTCTACGCGGACAATCGCTACGCCATCCTGCTGATCTTTCAGGCGATGGATGCTGCTGGCAAGGACGGCGCGATCCGCCATGTGATGTCTGGAGTCAATCCACAAGGCTGCCAGGTGTTCAGTTTCAAGCATCCCAGCGCTGCTGAACTGGAGCACGATTTTCTCTGGCGAACGACGCGCGATCTGCCGGGACGCGGGAAGATCGGCATTTTCAACCGCTCCTACTATGAGGAGGTGCTGATCGTCCGGGTTCATCGCGAACTTCTGATCAGTGAAGGGCTTCCGGATGCGCCAAAACACGACAAGACCCTTTGGCATGACCGGTACCGTTCAATTGCGGATTTGGAAAGGCACCTTCACGAAAACGGAACGCGCATCATCAAGATTTTCCTCCATCTTTCGAAGGAGGAGCAACGAAAACGCTTCCTCGCACGCATCGACGAACCGAAGAAGAACTGGAAATTCAGCCTGGCCGACATCGAAGAGCGAAAATTCTGGAAGCACTATATGGAAGTTTATGGGGAATGCCTTAGCGCTACCAGTACCCGCCACGCGCCATGGTATGTCGTGCCCGCCGACGACAAGGAGAATGCCCGGCTCATCGTGTCGGGGATCGTTCTCGATACGTTGGAGGACCTGAAAATGGCCTATCCCAAAGTGAGCGCAAAACGTCGCGACGAATTATTGTCCATCGGCAAGCGGCTGGCGGCGGGAGACTGAACAGCATCTGCGAAAAATCAATGTCGAAATGGCAAACACATGAACAAGGATCATCGAGCTACGGAAAGAGCCGCGCCCCAGGGACGCGACTGGAGGCGCATGCACCACCCTCCGGTGTTCTGGCTTTGCTTGGTTCTGTGTCTGGCGGCAATCGCGACCTACGTGTTGACCGATGACCTGTCGTGGCGACCACGAATTCACAGATCGAGCGGGTTGCCTGCACCGATCGCTAACTTGCGCTCGTAAGCGTGGCTCGAAGCCGAGTCCGCGCGATACACCAGAAGGCACAACCCAACATTGAAGCTATTCTTGATAACCTCGAATTCGGAACGCAAATAAGCGATAGCGCAAAGGATCGAGTGGTGTCGTCGCGCGTTCCCATTATGAGACGCATGACGGATGGGTGTTCTGATCGATTGTGACCAGACCGCCCCCCAGGCTCTAGCTACAATAACTATGAACTGCGCCGCTAAGACATTGGCTGCATGGTGTCGAACGCGTTGTGATGTGCGGGCTTCCGCAATCTGTTCTGCACTCGCGATGGTGTTCGCGTCCTTGGAAAACTCAACCTGCGCCAACTTACGGAGAATCCGATGGTACATAATTATTGGAACGACTGGTATTTCGGTTGGGGTTGGATGCTGTGGTTCGGGTTCGTTTTTCTGCTTTTCTCCGGCATCGGAAACTGGGGGTACACCTATCGCGCGCACCAAAAATACGACCAACCGCCCCGCAAGGAAGCGTCCGATATTCTCAACGAAAGATATGCGCGTGGAGACATTACACGTGAGCAATATGTCCAGTTGAAGTCCGATATCGCGGTCGCGTGAGACTATTTGGGGCCATTGAGAAAGCGTTCGTTCGAGTTGGGCTGACACATCGGCGCGAAGGATTGAAGCAATGTTGTGGGACATATCGGCAATCAACGGTTTCGCCATCGAGGCAACGGACGGTCACCTCGGAACTGTGAGCGACTTGCTTTTCAGCGATGCGGACTGGGTCGTTCGGTGGTTGGTAGTCGATGTCGGCAAATGGCTGCCTGACAGAAAGGTTCTTCTACCCGTTTCGGCGCTGGGAAAACCCGATCCGGCGCGTCGTCAGTTCCCGGTCAAGTTGACCAAACAGCAGGTCCAGGCGAGCCGTGACATCGTTACGGATCAACCCGTGTCGCGGCAGGTCGAGGCTTACGTTTATGACTACTATGGCTGGGACCCATATTGGGGCAATGGCAGTCTCAATATGAACGCGATGGCTACGCCGTTGGTCGCGCCAATTTTGCCAACGGCGAGTTCGGCCAGCGCCGAGGCCCACCCATCCGAGGGCGACCCGCACCTTCGCAGCTTCGCCGCAGTCACGGGATATCACATCCACGCCGTCGATGGAGAGATCGGCCATGTCGAGGGCTTTCTCGTCGACGATGTCGGCTGGAGCGTGCGTTATATCATCGTCGATACAAAAAATTGGTGGCCAGGAGAGAGAGTCCTAATTTCTCCACGGACAGTCCTGGAAATCGAGTGGTCCGATAGGCTTATTGACCTCAGTATCGTTCGAGAAAAGGTCAAATCGGCAACTCACTACGATCCTTCAATTGCTTTAGACCGGTCCTATGCAGAAGACGTCCTCACCCGCTATGGCACGCATGCGGTCGCCGGATGGAAATGATCGTGACAGGTGCATCAGTTTCCAAGCGACCCAAACGCTACAAGGTGAACCGGTGTCGCCCTCGACTTGCTGAGCCAGGGGTGACCAGAGTCCCGATCTGCGTTCAACGTCCTCGCGGAGAATGTGCGTGATATGAGGAATTCGGCGTCTCACCTCGGGAGCGAGTTCAACGCGTTTCTGTTCGCGCCAATTGGCGAGGGCCGCAACGGAATGCTACTCAACGTTCTGTCGGTGCTGGCACGACAAGACATCGACCCCTGGGGAGAGGCTGCCGAATTGGCCAGCTTGCCGCGCGAGAATGCGATCCGGCGATTAAGTTCTCTGATCGCAGCGATACCAGACGAACTGCCTGCGAGCCACGATGCTCCCACCGTCGCGACGCGCCTGATCGCGCTGCTACCGCGTTCTCCAAAATTCAACGCTTCGCCGCGAATTGAACCTTCCGGACCTAGGTTTCCGGCAAATTCAAGAAGCGCAATCGCCATGATGATATTTATGGCTGTGGTACTGGCTGCTCAAGCCTTCCTAGCGAACCGTTTCGAGTCGACGCAGATCAAGCCTCAGCATTTGTCGAGCGCGAGCGTCATCACTTCGAAAAGTCTTTCGCAGAACTCAAGACCGTGAGGCCGGGTGGGACGCCAGGAGGCGTCATGTCGGCGGACGAGAAGCAGGCGTCCGAAATCGGCCGGGCAGAGCAAGGCCACGCGACTAATGCGGACGATGTAGCTCAGAAGAGCCATGGCGACGTGACGCCACCGCGTCGACCAGAACTATCGGGGCGAAAACCGCTTTTCCGCAGTTGACGAGTAGATGGCGAACCAAGCCGCTGCGTTTCAACTCCTTTTGTTTCAAACCTCGATTGAGATTATGCGTCCCAAATACCAGATCGGCGAAGACGAGCTTGAAACGCTGCAGCGTAAGACATTCGGCTATTTCATTCACGAGGTGAACTCCACAAACGGGCTGGTCGCAGACAAAACCGAGGCAAATTGGCCCGCAAGCATCGCTGCCACAGGGCTCGCGCTCGCTGCATATCCTGTCGGCGTCGAACGTGGGTTCATGACGCGAATCGCAGCCATGGAGCGCACTCTTACGACTCTGCGCTTCTTCTGGAACAGTCCGCAGGGGCCGGAGCCCGAGGCCACCGGCTATCGCGGGTTCTATTATCACTTTCTTGACATGCAGACAGGCCGCCGCGTTTGGGGCTGCGAGTTGTCGACCGTGGACAGTGCGTTCTTGCTGGCGGGTGCTCTCGCAGCCGGTGCTTACTTTAACGGTGACAATGCCGAAGAAATCGAAATCCGCAGTCTCGCCGATGCACTCTATCGCCGCTGCGATTGGGCCTGGGCACAGAACGGCAAAGCCACAGTCACGCACGGCTGGCGACCTGAGGACGGATTCATAACATTTCGATGGGAGGGCTTTGACGAAGCCCTGTTGCTTTATGTCCTGGGAT
>Ga0302325_10027383_pt1 | contig 11819 bp, 17 predicted proteins | sample Palsa_T0_2_FD_201948 | JGI IMG/M metagenome (GOLD analysis project Ga0302325, IMG submission 201948) | Peat permafrost microbial communities from Stordalen Mire near Abisko, Sweden - Palsa_T0_2 | ecosystem: Environmental > Terrestrial > Soil > Palsa > Peat permafrost | place: Sweden: Abisko... | reverse complement strand
TAATCTTCAGCGTACTGTACGCGATCTTGGATGGTAGCGTAGCTAGCAAGCTATCAAGGGAATGTGACTTAGGTGGTAAGAGAGGTTGTCCGGAGATTGGGAAAGCGGAAGAGGTTGACGGAGAGGCACGGTGGAGTGTGCCTGATTCCGCGACATTTTTCCTTTCTTCTTTCGCTTCGCTATCTGTAGGGTGAGTAGAATCGTCTTCTATGTCGTCGCCTGAGAAGGAGAAGCTGAATGCTGACATGTTGATATTGGAGTTGAGTTTGTGATTATAGGGAATGCACGTGAGGGTCAAAATTTCCAGGATGGTGGAGGCAAAAGGGGAAATTTAGGCGAGAAGTGGAGAAAAGTGGACGTTGAAAATAGCTCGAAGATCCAGGAACCAGCGGGTATTTGGTGGCTTGGCAACGCGACGACATGCGTGGCAGGGGCTTAAAGATGTATTCTAAATTTTTGACATAGGAAAATCTGCTTCAAAGTCCAAGTAGCTTTGGGATTCTTTGGCGAGGATTCATATAGGATGGGGAAGAAAGTGGATTTCTTTTTAAACCTTCATCTCATATATAAAGTAAAAGCTCACCATCTTCGAAATCATTGTTCGAGTCTTCACGCTTGATAAGACCTCATCTCTGACCATTTCCTTAATATCCTGTTCATCTAACTTACATATCGTTAGATCAACAAACGAATTCAGCCTCGTCAACAAAATAATCCACAAAGTGGAAGATCAAGTCGAGAAGAAAACCATACCGGGCAAAATTCCTTCCTATTTCTCAGTTCTGATCTCGGCAGAATACCCCTCCCCCTCCAAAAAAAACCAGCCCCCGGAAAACGAAAACCCAGAATTCTACAGTCTACTAGGGAATTCATCAATTCATAGCCGAGCAGAAATATCCGGGATGGCTTGGTGGACGTGCTTACCATCATTGAAGACGGCAATGGGGTTGATTTGGAAACAAATTCGGCGGATCAGGTCGTGGAGGGCACAGGGGAAGAGGAATGCCTCGGAGCCCAGGGTTCCTGGCGGGTAAAGTTATTGAATGAACCAAATCCACGTTTCCGGGAATCACATCCTTGCCTCGGTATGGGTAGATTGGTAAATCCTCTTGCTGTGCTTCAGGGCTTGGCTGTACTGCCGAGGTTCTGAACTTCTGCCTAAAGGCATCCCTTGGTCTTTCGCTTCACGATTGGGGGATATGAAATGTCTCACCCATGATGTGATTCCATTTAAACCGTGGATAGTATAGTTGATGGTGTTGGGAACGGTGGTTGCGTGGCCACGATGCAGCGACTTGCAAGTATTAGGACTAGGTGATGGAATAGTTGTTTGAATGATTTTTGCTTGAATTGATGTGTGGTTTAAAGAATGAATTTGCACTTGGGTTTGAGAATCGATGGTTGGAACCGATTGCTACTGGATTAATCGGCACAAAACGGGGTCCAATGTATTCCGTGGACGGAATTGCAATTTATGTGCAGCACGCTATTGAAAAGTTGAAATTGATACAGTCTGGGAGTTCCCACACGCGTGAGACGGGTTTGAACGGCTGAAAGGGAGAAAAAGGGTAAACTCAGTGGAACTATGAAGTTGCAACAAAAATGACAAAATAGATTACAAATCCTCAAATGTCATAAACATCTGCGGCTTAGAGATACTTCTCGACTCTTTCGTACACTCGTTCCTACATATATAGCACATCTGTATAATGGTAAGTAAATGCCGGTGCCTAGGTCCGAAATTTGTTCTTCAACCCCAGTCGCTCTTGCCTTCTTTACTCCTTCCCTAAGGATCTCCCTGCCTTGAGGCGGGAATTCCTGCCCTTACCTCGACGATAATCCAGTACCTCCATACCCAAAATATTTCCTTCCCACTAATTAATTCAATCCGGCGGTAATGGCGGTGCCTGCTCATTCATTATTTGGGCGAGCATATCAATATGATCCCTCACATCCCCACAAACAACAGGCTCAAACTTGATCCCTGGGTCATTCTCGCTTGACCTCCCCCAAGTCTCCTCATCCATCGGACCTTCATGGTTAGCAATCCTTAGTGGCCATTCCATTTTCGGCCACCACGAACTAGGCAGTAAACTGCAGATCCCATTAACCTCCTTCTTTGCAATGCCCTGAAGCCACCACACATCGTCGACAACTTTGGTTAAGGCGAAGAAACAGGATGCTATCACTAGTGCCCTGGGATCTTGCAAGTCGAGTAGTTCGACGAACCGTCTGGAGACTGTAGCCGCGAAGCCCAGGATGCGGTTTCGTACTGGCAGTTGATGTGCCCAATTCAGAAAGGCCACGGAATGTTCATATGCCTGTCTCGTCTCTGCTCTCTGTCTCTCAGGCAAAGCCTCAAGCTCCTCGTCCATCCCATCTAATAATGGCGCGAAGAATGATTGCCTGTGCGGATCCAGATTTAGGGCGAGAGCAGGCTGACTGTTGATGATGGGGTATATGCGTTCTGAAGTCCTCAGCCACTGCCAGCTTGTCATCACTACTGTTTTGACGCCTTGGAAAGAGTGGAACCAGGCCAGGGGAAGTGTATAGCCTCCGTCTTCATCGAAGCGGCGGGATGCGGAGGCTTGAAAAGCTATCAGGGCTGAGGTTGAGAAGAGAGCTTCGGCGTTGAAGGCGGAGACACCGCTATTGAGTAGGGAGGAGTAAAGGGCAAGTGCGGAGGCCATATAGCCATGTGAGGCGCGGATTAAGGCTTGATCGCCAGGCTGGAGAGCGCGCAGGTGCAGAGCTGAGACTGCGAGGATAGCGTCCATGAGGCATTGTTCGTCATAGGCTAGAGACGGGATATCAATTTGCCAGGCTAACCTCTGCTCTTGGGTCTCTGAGAATGTTTGGGAGGTGATGGCTGTGAAGTGGTGCATGAGCTTTAGTTCTAGGAGCCGGGAGGACGCGGGATTGATATTGGCTCGGATAATCTGGCTGGGATTCTGGTAGAAGGGAAGTATAGCGGAGGTGGATTGTGGGGTAGAAGCTGAGGATCCATGACTGAGGGAGTCGTTTCTTGTTAAGGATGGTGTTGATGGAGTTGGTGCACCAGGCGTAGTAACAGACGGAGTTAAGGGGCCTTCGAAATCACAAGAGACGCCATGTTTATGGCAATTCCCGCAAACAGGGTGTACTGCAGAGTGTCAGGTTGAGCCAACACGGAAGGAATGTCAAGGATATAAACCTTCATCACATTTTATTTTTCCTGTAGAATAGGGATCAGTAGGTGTTTAACTGAGCAGAAGCCGAGGGAACAGGCACCAGGGAAACATACTGTTCTTGCAACGTTGACACCCCGCCTTGCTCTTCTTATGGGACCTCCGGGGTGGCATTGGGTCGCCGCAAAACGAGGAATCTCAAGGAATGGGACGGGCCAGTGTCTGGGGAATGTTCTGCATCGTGATACTCGCGATACTCCAGGAACAACTTCCAATGTATGCTTTCCATGTGAAGTTCTCACACAGCCTCAATCCGCTACGTGACGTCGCTTGCGTCGGCGGACATAAGCCCCCTGGCTGGTGCCGGATGAGGACTAGTTCCCGTCGGCCTCTAACAGATCCGTGTCGTTATTGTCGTACGGTTTTGTGTTCACCGCCAAGGAATTGCCTGTGGGCACACAGGTGGGCGTTGCCAACGGCCTGCCTGCCAGGGGTCTCGGATAAACCTGTGGCTTTTCTTATTCTCGTCCGGGGAAATCTCGTGAAGCGCTTACCCGAGTACACAAACGAGGGGCACAGATTTGCATTTGTCATTGAGTTGCCAGAGAGTCATTCCACACGTTTTCCAAAGACATGGAAAGACATGGAAAGACGGGAGTACGAAACGTACGGGGTCAAGCCCTTCTTTGACGTATTGCGTGCCCGCCACTAGCACCATTTGGCTTTGTCTTTTAACCAAAAAAGGCTGAACGTCACCGCCCCGGGTTCTTATCAATCATAGAAATTCTAATCGACAACACCACAACCCTTTAAATACTACAACTGCCTCTTCTCACCTTCGTCTCTCTTGCATCGTTTTCAACATCAACTGTCTTGCGCCTCTTGCTTTTGCGCTAAGACCAGCCCGACAATTCTGAAATTTCACTGCAACCCCGCCATCCCCGCACAACCCTCAAGAATGTCTCCCCTCACCGACCACCCAATTGACACTCCACCACGAGCTCCATCTCCCGTCCAGCGTTTCGGCACCCTCGCTGTGCACGCGGGATCTCCTCACGACCCCTCTACCGGCGCTGTAATTGAGCCCATCTCCCTCTCAACTACTTTCGCGCAAACCTCTGTCGGAAAGCCCGTTGGCATCTACGAATACTCCCGCTCCTCGAACCCCAATCGCGATAACTTCGAGCTCGGAGTCGCAGCAGTCGAGCACGCCAAATATGCATTGGCATTCTCCTCTGGATCGGCTACCACGGCGATTATCCTGCAAAGTCTGGCGGCTGGAAGCCATGTTGTGAGCGTGAGCGATGTGTATGGAGGCACCCACCGATACTTCACGCAGGTAGCCAAGGCACACGGTGTGAAGGTTACATTCACACCAGAGATTGAAGTTGATATCAGAGAGCATATTACGTCCGACACGAAGCTGGTGTGGATCGAGACGCCTTCCAATCCGACTTTACGACTCGTCGATATTCGCGCTGTGGCTACACAAGCTCATGAACATGGCATTATGGTTGTAGTGGATAACACGTTTATGTCTCCGTACCTACAAAACCCTCTCGATCTTGGCGCAGATATCGTCGTCCACTCGGTCACGAAATACATCAATGGACATTCGGATGTGGTTATGGGTGTGGCGGCATTCAATTCAGAGGCAATGAAAGAGCGATTGGGATTCCTACAAAATGCAATTGGTGCTATTCCCAGCCCCTTCGATTGCTGGCTTGCACATAGAGGACTGAAGACTCTGCATTTGAGAGTTAGGGAGGCATCCACAAATGCAACGGCTGTGGCGAAGGCGTTGGAGGCAAGCCCTCATGTAATTGCTGTCAACTATCCCGGTCTCGATTCCCACCCTCACAGAGCTATCGCGAAGAAGCAACATAGAAATGGCATGGGAGGTGGTATGCTCTCCTTCCGTATCAAAGGCGGCCATGCTGCCGCTGAGCGGTTCTGCCAGACTACCACCATCTTCACACTGGCGGAAAGTCTGGGTGGTGTGGAGAGTTTGGTCGAGGTTCCAAGTAGCATGACGCATGCTGGTATTCCGAAGGATCAGCGGGAAGCAGTTGGCGTTTTCGACGATCTAGTCAGACTCAGCTGTGGAGTTGAGGATGCGGAGGATCTGAAGGCCGATGTGCTGCAGGCGCTCGAGAGGGCTGTGGTGTTTCCGAAGATCTCACATGGATTGAATGGCTTTGCTAATGGTAATGGACATGCCACATAATCTCTTGACACTACGCACTTCATAGACATGTGGATTCTGGTCTGGGGATAGATCTAGATGATCTTAAGCGGTATAACGGCCTTGGCGTTCGGGAAACTACGGCGTTTGACATTTGGGACAAATTGAGATGATTTTGCATCTTGGGGACTTTGCATTGGGTGGCATGCTGAGATTTAGAGGCCTACCAATAAGTGAAGAAATCACAAAAATAGAGACTCGGCCCAATGGATTTTGGAGAGATTTGTCTCTCCCATCAAAAGAACAACCATCTTGTTCAGCATCATAAATTTTGTGTACACAATAAAATTTCCATTCTTCTATTTAACAAAGGTTCCATTTTATATCCCCTTTAACGCCAGCAATGCATCTATCTCCGTTACTCAAGGCATCCCTCACTCCTCACCACCATCACCCTCATCATCTCCATCCCACCAAAGACAAGGACCTAGTCCCGCATCTGCCATACTACCACGAATCACATACGGACTGCTCTTCCCAGCGTCAGCGGTGGTGAGGCCGAGCGCGTCTTCCTTTTCCTTGGGTCCGAGAGGGGATTGGTCGGTCCAGATCTCTTCTTCGATACGGAAGCGGACGGTCTCTTGGTTGTCGTAGAAGAGGTCTTGGGGTGGTTCAGAGGGGTCGGAGGTCGGAACGTGCCAGACGAAGAGTTGGTCTGGGTGAAGGCTGGGAGGAGGTTAGATTGGGGGGAGAGGGTGAAAGGGATAAGGACGGCAGATGGTGGTGGATAGGAAGGGCATGGGAGCTACAAAGATGGTAGAGAGAAGAGGATAGATGAACCCAAGAGGTGTGAAAGATGTCGAGCAAACATCCTGGTGGGGAAAGAGATGGGGAAGGCAGAGTTCAGGAGGGCAATAAGGTTGGAGAAGCACGTACAATTCTGAACCTTCGGGCAAGCCGCTGAATGGAATGAAGATTTGATCGAAGAACTGGGTGCGGACTCGGATACCATCTTCTGTAGCACTGCTGATTCGGCCAAGCATTACTTCATTCTTGAAAGGTCTGAAGACTATGAGTCGGAACTCGACTGCAAAGAGGTCTTGTCAGCCACAAGTTCACAAAGCAAAGAATCCCAGGCTTTGGACCCCAAGTTGCCGCCAAACATACCGTTCACGTTGACAAGACCAGTCCCATGCCCAATCAGCCCCTCGGATGCAGAGAGCAGATCATAGAGACAGATGCAGAGCCCAATCTTTTGGATCACCTTGTTCGCGTATTTGGCATTGATGTTGTCTTCTATTGCTTGACTTGCTTCTTTGTTGAAGTCTTCAGGGTGTATCTGGACAAGGTCCGCAATTTTGGTCTAGAAATTGTCAGATATAGTCTGGAAATAGAATACGTCTTTGGTACCTACCAGGATGAACATGACGGGCTCTGTAGTTTCAGGTTTAGCCCTGAATAACACTGTTGGAAATTTTGACGCTCGACGACTAAGCAGGATCCAGCTAACCAGAATTCAAGACGTTCCTAGGAACTTTATCCTCACAACCTCATCTAACTTTCAACACCTACCCCCAAAGGCAAGGCCCTTTCGTCGTTAAGTGTCTGCAAGTGCCAGCACGTGATTTCGCTTCGATTAGAGTTCACCGCCCTATATCGCGCCGTCTCGAGGCTCTGACGCACTTGAAGCCTTTTGAAAACTCTTTCAATCTTCTAACCTTCAGCCGTATTCTCTTTGCACCACCAAAACACCACAGCATCCATCATCCAAGTGGATGTTCCGCGTGCAAATCTTGAACTTGCAGGAGGAAAAACCATTGGACAGAGAAGTCAGCGTCTAATCCCTGAATGCTCTAGCGCCTGGAACGTGCCCATAGATCGTGTCCAATATGCAAGGCAAGCTCGACCCAATTTCTTCTTCATCTTCACGAACGCATTTCCATCAGAGCTTCAGTTAACACTCATTGCGCATCTAAAGGCAACCTCTTGCATCAGCAGAGCGGTACTCGCTTCCCGAATCGCCCTCCCTTCAACCAACTGAACCTGCCGCATCCCCCTCGTCCCGCGATGGCTGGCACCCAGCAGTACAACTACCCTCCACCTCCACCGCCGCCTCCTGGCAATCCTCCAAACCAACAACAGCAGCATCCGCAGTACGGATACGCGCAGCCACAGCCGCAATACCAGCAAGCCCAGCGAGGTGGTGGTGCTCTTCGAGGCGGTCGCGGTGGCAATCAAGGTCGTGCCGATTATCACGCTCCTTACAATCCCCATCAACCAAATGGCGGCTACGATCCACAACATCCTCAAGGCCCACCCCAGAACCAAGGTCCTCCACAGCAAGCTGGCTACAATGGTCCTAATGGTCAGCAGAACCCTGCCCCATATATAGGTCCTCAAGCTCCTGTCCCACAAGGTCAACCAGGTGCTGGCTACTCAGGTCCACAATGGCAGAACAATCAACACGCTCAGCAGCATGGCCCACCTCACCACGGTCCGCCTCAACAGCAGCACCCTCAACAACCTCCGATGCAGCACACTCCCCAACCAGCTCCTTTGTCTGCTCAGAATTATCATCCCAACTACGCTCCACAAGCATACCAACAACAGCAGCCACAGTATGGTCCGCAGCAACCCCCACAGCAGTTCCAAAATCCTCAACCTTCTTTTGGACACAGTGTGCCCCCTCATCAGCCGCCGCATGGTGGACCCTCACAACAGTGGCAAGGTCCTCCGCAGAACCGACCACCTTTCAATAATGTACGGGGTCGTGGTGGCTTTCCTAATGCCCGAGGCGGTCATGAAGCACCTCTCATGGGCCCTCCAATTCGTATGGGTTTTGATAATGATCGAGGAGGTGGTCACATGGCTCCAGTGGGCAGTGGCTATCCCCAACAATATCCAAACCATCAATCTCCACCTGCTCCTTTCGTTCAGCCTTCATATCAAGGTTATCCTCCAGTTGCATTCAATGGCGGACAACGTCCACCACTTGATCCCAATCCTTACAACTCTGGCCCTCATAGGGGTCGAGGAAACATGAACTTCAGAGGCAGAGGTGGTGGTCGTGATTTCAACCATAATTCGTTTCGCGGTCGCAACGATTCTCGTCAGCACAGTAATGTCAATCAAAGATCTTCTTCTGATAATTTCCACAAGCCTGCAGGTGCAGAATCAAGTGGCAAAAAGAAAAAGAAGCGCCGCACAAACACTCTCGGTCTTACACCAAATGGTGTTGATCACGAAGATAGCGAAGATGAGATCGATGATGTTGATGAAGAAGCTCGTCTTGTTACTTTGCTTGGTCCTGATACCCCACAGTATGTTCTAACAGTAATGGGAGAGTAGTTCTTCTAGCTAACATGGAATAGGCTGCCTACTGATTTGGATGCTTGGCTTCAAGAACGTAAAAGTCGCTACCCTACGAAAGCTCGTAGAGATGCTGCTGCTGAAGAGCTTCGTCAACGACGTGAGCAAGGCCGAGTCAAGAAGGAGCAAAACATCAAGAAAGAAGAGGGCGAGAGCAAGCTAGAGCGACAACAGCGCAAGGCCGAGAAGCTCAGACTCGAACTCGAAAAGGCAGAACGAAAAGTGCAAGAAGCCATGTCAGGATCTAAGCGCAAGCGTGAGAATGGCGACGAGGGAGATGAAGAACGTGGTCAAGTGAGCGAGGAACAATCCGACGAATCATCTGGCTCAGACTCCGAAGAACCGGAAGCCGTGTCATCTCGCAATCATGGTCCACTGCGCATGCCACTTCCTCCAAAGGCACAACTTCAGCGACACTGCAAGTACTTCTCGACTGGCGGTACTTGTGGTAAGAAGGGCAAGTGTCGCTTCGTGCATGACCAGGAGGTTCGCAATCAAGCTCTGAGAGACAAGGAGGCCAATGGTGGCAAGATGACCCTCGCGCAACGCCTCATTCTCAATGACACCGCCAAGGATGACTTGACAATCTTGAAGTCAATCAAGTATCTCAAGGAGAAAGGTTTGATGCCAGATCAACTCGTTGGCGGTGTACCAAGATACAACGATGACAACGACTTCAAGAGTGAGGATGTTGGCTATGCCGAGAATCTCAATTACGGAGACAATTGAGGGAGGGGTTCATTGGTCGTCTATCAGCTTACTATCTTGCATTCATTGCTCATTTCGCACCACCTTCCTTCACGTTAGGAGATTCGCAATGGGAGGCGATCAAGAACAAGATGTTTTGATGTGTAGGGATATTTGGGCTTTCGATATCGTTGCCTTGACATGCAGTGCTCTGCTTCGACCTCTTCTATGCAAGATTCGTTTCTTTGCGTATTCCGCATGTTCGCTCGCACATCAACGCTGCTGGAAGCTTACGGGACAGTTCGAATGTCCGAGGTGGGGGGGCAATACGGCCTCAATTGCACCAGACTTCACCGCTGCACTACACTTTACATACTGCTGCTTTCTGCGCTTTGCCTGTACTTTTCTTTCTATCATGTTTTTCCTTTCACTTCACAAAAAATGGCGCACTGATTTAAGTCTGCTGCAGAGGCATATACTGGACAGCAAATATGGACGAGTTGAGCTATTTCGACTTGACTGATGGTCTGGATGGAATGAGTGAAGGGAAATGAAGCTACTGCCTGCTATGGCGAGTTGCTGATCCCGACTGATCGAGCGATGAGATGAGATGAACGATGCACATCTAAAACGTGTATTAATAGATTGCAGTGTGTAACCAATAAAGCGTGAAGATAAGTTCAGCAGTTTTTGATTGTGTGCTTCGTCAAATCTCTGAGGCCATCGAGGTTGATAGGCCGAATGATGTTGGGATTTGGCAATCTCATCCTGTGCCTGCTTGTAACTTTCTCGAAAATACTGCTGTTCTTGAATGAGGCCGATCGATGACAACGATTAAGACTATCATTCCATACTGGAAGAAGACACAACAGGCAGCACTCATGTTATACAGGAAGAAGCAATTCAGGGATAGGCGATGCCTCTGTTCATGTTCAGCCGCAATTTCACCATGGTTCACATCTATTTCCTCATATTTTGTATATTCTTAGCAAGGGAGGTACTTGACATACCATGCTTCCCTTCACTTCCCCAAGCGAAGGGTCCAAAGGACTCGATCTAGCGTATGAGACTTCTTCATCATGCCGGTGGAGGACCTTGCTTCGGGAATCAAAATCCGGCCCTCTCCAATACATAGCGCCTCTTATAGGGGTTCAAATTCGGCCCCACCGCTTGTAAGAAGGCTGATCGAGGCCCTCTGATACGAATTTTCATCCTGTTTGTCATCCTAGCTAGATAATAGCCTGTCATTCTCTACGTTGTGAGTACCTGCTTGTATTGGTTTGTTTGATAGGCTATTAGATTTCTAGCGCGAAACACAATATGACGTTCTTTGTGCATGTCTTTAGAGGAAATGAGCATGAGGACAGAAAAGATTGAGGGCCTCCTCTTTATCATGCTTCACACAGCTTCGGTTGAGGGCGCGGGCTTTCAAGTGCTTTCCATTGGGTCTTCCCTCCCTGCGGTGTATTTGAAACGATAAGGTACACTTATAGGGGAGAAGACGTGTAATATGGTGGTTGGGTACTTGTAGCCTCCATGCATATCGCTCTCATTCTTTTTCAATAAACGTCCTCGCAAGCTTCCGCTCTTCCAGAGATGTTAAACCTCGACCCCAGCACTTGCTTCGCTATAGACACCCTCATAGAATGCAACTTGTCACATCCTTTCTCAACTGAAATATACTATCCATAGATCAAATCCTCAGCTGTGCCTGCGTTGTTCCGGATGCCCAGCTCTAGATATGTCTTTCTTCATTTCCCGCAGAAGAAGGAGGGGGATGGGGATGGGGAAGCATAACCGCTACTGATGAAGCGATGTGACGGGCTCGTGTCTCAAACTACAGCGAGCTTGGTGGAAGCAGTGGGGTTTACAGCGCGCGGGGGGCTCCGTTGGGATGAAGATGAATGCTGCAAGGCGCTCCACAGCCTCGTATGGGCTGTGCATCGGCGAGCCATAAGCCGGAAGAGATCAGGGACGGGTGGTGATGATTCCGACTTCTGCTGAGCTGACGAAGAAACTGAGGGAATGTTTCCATCTATTTGGAGGTTATGAAATGAGAGGAATATGAAATGAGAGGAATATGAAATGAGAGGAATATGAAATGAGAGGAATATGAAATGAGAGGAATCTCGAACATCGACCATTAAACAAGCATTTTGGACCCATATCTAGACTTGCACAGAAAGGAACTGGATACCAGGACGACTTCCAGAGTCTTTCGTGCTACATGACGCTTCTAGAATCGGCTACAGCCCAGTACTTCCACGCTGAAAAAAGCAAATTCGTAACGAGCCGGTTACCGATAAGTCTGTGGATTATAGGCCTTAAGCGAGCGCGCACAACCATCCAAAAACAACACCAAAAATGGATTCCCCGGCGACGCCTCCTATGCTTGACCACGTTCCTGGCGA
>Ga0302325_10027382_pt1 | contig 11819 bp, 12 predicted proteins | sample Palsa_T0_2_FD_201948 | JGI IMG/M metagenome (GOLD analysis project Ga0302325, IMG submission 201948) | Peat permafrost microbial communities from Stordalen Mire near Abisko, Sweden - Palsa_T0_2 | ecosystem: Environmental > Terrestrial > Soil > Palsa > Peat permafrost | place: Sweden: Abisko... | reverse complement strand
GGGTGCATGTTGACGGAGCATTCGGCCTGTGGGCCGCTGCGTCTCCGCTTCGCGCCCATCTTTTCAAGGGTTTTTCCGAAGCCGATTCTTGGGCAACGGATTGCCACAAATGGCTCAATGTCCCGTACGATTCAGGCCTCGCGTTCGTTCGTGAGGCCGAACATTTACGGCGCGCCATGACCGTTCGCGCAGCATATCTCGCGGCCAGCGAGACACGTGAACCTGCGCACTACACGCCCGAAATGAGCCGGCGGGCGCGAGGAGTGGAGGTTTGGGCCGCGCTTAAATCACTCGGGCGTTCCGGGCTCGGAGAGATGATTGAAAGAAGCTGCCGCCTTGCCACTCGATTCGCCGACGGCTTGTCCCGAGCCGGCTATGCGATATTGAACCACGTCGAGCTCAATCAAGTACTCGTAAGCTTTGGTGAGTCTGAAATAAACCGACGCGTGATCGCTGCGGTTCAGAAGGATGGCACCTGCTGGTGCAGTGGAACGGAATGGGACGGAAGTCACGTCATGCGCATTAGCGTTTCGTCTTGGGCAACAACCGAAGCCGATATCGATCGCAGCGTGGACGCGGTCGTAAGGGTCGCGAGGGACCGGCGTTAGTCATTTTGTACTGCACGTCGCCCAAATCGTTCTAACCGCATTGGAGGACGCCGTGTATCCTTAGTCATGTGAATAGCATCGCGAATTTGGTACTTGGCTGCTCCGCCGGCAATACGTCGCGAAAATTCAGCGATGAAGCTCGCGCAGGAGGGCCGCGGGTGTGGTCCCGATGACGCGTCGCATGAAGCGCGCCAGGTGGCTTTGATCCGAGAAACCCGCTTGCTGCGCAACGTCGCAGACGCGCGCACCGGGACCCGAGAGGAGTCGCACCGCATAATCGACGCGCCGTCGAATGATGTACTGATGCACGGGTACGCCGAACGATTGTTTGAACGCGGCCTTCAACCGCGATGGGCTGACATCGGCGACTGCCGCGATCCGCGAGTGCGAAAGGCTCATGGCGAGATTTTCATCGATAAATTCGACGATGCGCGAGCGCTGCCGGCGCGAAAGTCCAACCGGCCGCTCCCTGGTTTTCACGCCGGTATAACGGCGCAAGAGATACGCGGCAACGGCGGTCCCCAGACTTTGCGCGATAAGCGGTTCGCTTGCGCCGGTCTCAAGTTCGGCGACGATCGCCAGCAACAGATGCCGCAGGACCGGGTCGTCTATACTCAGTTGCGAGGGAAGCGAAACGCTATGCATTTCGCTGTATCCTATCGTGTTCGCGGTCTCGCGCATCAACGCGGGACTTACGCTGACTCTTGCGACGCGCCCAGGGCCTTTGTCATGCCAAGTCGCCGCTTGTCCAAGCGGAATGAAATCGATGTCGCCGGGCTTGATGATGCGTTGGACAAATCGGTCCTCACAGCGACACGTTCCCTCAACCGGAGGACTCAGGTGCAGCACCATCGTGTAGGCCGCGTTCGATGGCCTCTCGGAGACCCCGGCAGTTATATCGTACAACGCCGCTTCGAGGCCATCCCACATGTAGCCCTGGCTCGATGCAACCAGCGAAAACTGCATCTGCACGTGCATGAGCATGTCCTCCGCAGCATTCACAAAAACGACCTTCGCCGCTTTGCACTCGTAGCGCGCAACTTATACTCAATAATTCGAGGTGAAGCATACATCATGAAACGCCCCTTACGAGCCTTTGCTAGCGTCGCTATGGGCGCGGCGCTTACGTTGCTCCCCCTCTCCGGCATCGCCGCCGGCGATTCGAAAGCAGCGATCATCGATCGTGTCTCCGCTGCGATGGCGGCCCTTTCAAGTGGTGATCGAGCCACGTTCGTTGCCTCATATACGGATGCTCCGTCGATCTTGGACGACGTCGCGCCATACGGCTGGCATAACGCCGGCTCTTGGTTCGACAAGGTGCGGCCTTTGTTCCGCACCCTCACGATGACGGCGGGACCTCCACTGGAAGTTCTAGTTGATGGGCATAGCGCTTTCATTGCTGTGTCGATTACCGTTGACGGCGAGACTGCAAAAGGCAAACCATTCAAAGCACGCGGATATTGGACCGGAACCCTCGTGCTGATGTCCGGTTCGTGGCGGGTCGCGAACGCCGCACTAACGATAACCGAGTGAGCCGCGCGAGGTTGCCGGCGTTCGTCGCCCGCGACCATGGTTCGCCACCGTACCAGGGATGGCTCTCGATGTCGCTCACATTCGGCCGATTCATCGCCCGAATGGACAATGGGAGATTGATTGAACCTTGCTGGTGACGACGTTCTACCTGGGTTGCGCCACTGCCGTGTCGCTGCTAGGCTATAGTACGTGAAACGTATCGTCAAGAAGCGCCACGATCTCGGAGGCTTAGGCAAGTTCTCAGAACCCGCCATGCTCGTCTTGGCCTCTTTAAATGCCGGCGTCAAGCACGGCTATGCGATCATCCTCGACGTCGAAGAGCATTCGGGCGAGCGGCTCGGACCCGGAACGCTCTACGGCGTCATCGCTCGGCTCGAAACCATGGGATTCATCGTTCCGCTCGAAGTCGAGGAGCGCGGCCGCCGGCCCTATCGAATCACGGCGGCCGGGCGGAAGGCATTGGTGGAACGGCTCAATGAGTTCGCACGCTATCAACGCGTCTTAACGCGCCTTGCGGCTCAATGAACCAAGATCTTGCCAGGCTGCTCGTTCGATTGCATTCGCGATCGTGGCGCTAGCGTTATGGCCCCGAATGTGAGGCGTTGTTGCTCGATCTGCCGGCGAGGCCGCACGTCGTCGTCGATTGTGTCGGCAACGCCTTGGCGTCGCGTAGCCCGAAATATCCCGGCATCGTCCTACCGGCGGTCGCGGTCGTCGCGCTCGCGGTATTTCTCGGCGTCCCGCTCCATCGCGCGGGCGATGTGCGCGCGACTAAAGCTGCCGTTTCCCTGGTGAAGCGACCGGGCGAAACGAGTAATAGCGGATCACGAGGCCTGTATTGTTATCCGGCCGGGATGCGGTTTTCCGCTCGAGTGCATTGCGCGTAAACGCCTAAAGCATTGCTTCCTGCCGGCGCGGCACATAACGCCGGCACTCGTTATTCCGAGCGGCGCTCGAAGAAGGATAATACTACGTAGGACGAAATATATCGCCACACGTACTATATCCCGTCCGGACTGCAGCCATACATCTTGAATATCAGACCAAGTCTTATCGCCTTCGTGGCGGCGATCGCTTGCGTCGGCACTGGGCTGGCGTTGGCTGCGAAGCCGGAAGTGCCTACGTCGCCTCCGAGCGAGCACCGCACTCTGAGCCGCGGTTCCGTCCGAATCGACGGACGCGACCTGCAGTATACCGCGACTTCCGGCACGTTGTTGCTGCGCGATGGAACGGCTCATCCGGCCGCAAGCGTATTCTACATTGCCTATGAAGCACAAGGGCTCGGGCCCAGGGATCGGCGACCAATCACCTTCGCATACAACGGAGGTCCGGGCGTTTCTTCAACCAGCCTCAATATCGGCGCGTTCGGACCCAAGATCGTTTCTGGGCTGTTCATCGATCATCGCGAGATACCACAACATTTAGTTGACAATGCCGATAGCCTCTTGGCAAAGACGGACCTTGTCTTCATCGACGCTATCGGAACCGGCTTTAGCCGCATCGTGGGCTCCGCGACCGCGAAAGATTTCTACGGAGTTGACGAAGACGCCAACGCATTCACGCAGTTCATTCGGCGGTATACGGCGCTGAACGGTCGCTCGGCATCGCCGAAGTACCTCCTAGGTTTGAGCTATGGTACGACTCGTTCGGCCGTCGTGGCAAACGACTTGGAAAAGTCCGGCATCAAGGTGAGCGGCATCGTGCTGATGTCGACCGTGCTCAACTTTCCAGCTATAACCGGTGGCGCCGGGCAGGATCTTCAGTACTGCCTCTACCTACCGACGGAAGCGATGATCGCTGCGTACTACGAGAAGATAGGCGTGCCGGCCGCGAATCTCAATCGATACCTTTCGAACGTCCGTGCGTTTGCGGCGGGTCCTTATTCCGAAGCTCTCGAGCGGGGCGATACACTCTCCGATAGCGATCGTCGTCGCATCGCGCAACGGCTGCACGCTTTTACGGGCCTTTCTGTTGTGGATATCATGAGTGCAAATCTGCGCGTCTCGCCCGATCGCTTCGCAAAGCGGCTCCTGGGCGACCAGCGGGAGACGATCGGGCGGTACGACGGTCGCGTTGCAGCTCCGAACGTCGACCCGAGCGGGCGCGCCTCCGGTCTCGATCCGTCGACCGCGGCCGAATCCGCAGCTTTCGCCGCGGCCGTACCGAGCCTCTTGGCCGATACGTTGCATTACATTGGGAACGAGAAGTATATCCTAACGTCACCTGATGTCAATCAACAGTGGGATTGGGGCGAAGCCGGACCGTCGGGAACGAACGTTACCGACGATCTCGCGGAGGCAATGGCGCTCGATCCTCATTTGCGAGTGCTTTCACTCAACGGTTACTACGATCTCGCAACGCCATTCTCGGGGGCGGAGTATCAGTTAGCGCATCTCGGGGTCTCGCCCGCGTCGCAGCGGCAAATCGCCATCAGATACTATCACGCAGGCCACATGATTTTCGTCGATCCAAAAGCCCGAGCGGAGATGAAGTGGGATCTCGACGCGTTCTACTCTCTCGAGCGTTGAAACGCTGCGCAACGCGCAGGACGAGATTCGCCCGATCCGCTAACGTCTGGCCGCCACTTGTTGCCAGGCTGTGGTTTCGCCGTAGCAAAATAAGTTCGGCGCCAGGGTTACGGTTGGAGCACGACCTTTATGTAGCCGTCGCTGCGGGCGTCGAATTTTGCGAACGCATCGGCGGCTTCGCGGAGAGGGATCCGATGCGAAACGACGGCGCCGGGCTTCAGCCTTCCGCTTACGATGGCGTCGCGCAGATGGTCGTTGTAGCGCTTATCGTGGTCGCGACCCATTCCTACGCTCACGCCTTTCTTGAAGAGCGTACCCCACGGGATGAGATACTCGCCGTTCTTCGCAGGCTCCGCGGGAGCGTGTGGGTCGCTGTCAAGAAAAACCCCGATAATCCCCAACCGCCCATTGGGTGCTATGATGCGCGCGAGATCGTGGATGACGCTCGCCGGTTTCTCAACCGCGTAATCGAGGGGATCCCGAGCTTGAAATCCGATCGCGTCGATGCATACGCTCGCGCCCAAGTTTGCCTCCTCGCCGCGCCAGGCGATGCCGCTCCGCTCGCGGGCGATCTGTTCTAGGATGCGATCCGCAGCGTGACCGTCGCGCATGTCGATCGGCCGCGCGCCGAGTTCGCCCGCCTTATCGAGCCGCTCGGGAATCGCATCGACGACGTAGACTTGCAGCGCACCGCGCATGAACGCGCACATCGTCGTCAATAGCCCGATCGCCCCGGCGCCGTAAATCACGACGATGTCGCCGGGCCTTACCTTGGCGAGCTCGGTCGCGTGATACGCCGTCGGCAGCGCGTCGGCGAGCAGCACGAAGTCCTCCTCCCACCGGTCGCCGGCCTCACCAGGGAGACGCAAGCAGTTGGCGTCGCCGAATGGGACGCGCAGCAATTCCGTTTGCGCGCCCGTATAGCCGCCCATCCCGGGGTAACCATAGGCAGCGCCCCATTTCCCCGGATTGTTCGTGAGGCACGCGCCCGAGAATCCGTGCACGCAGTTGGGACAGAAACCGCAACAAATGTGCGTCGGAACGGTAACGCGATCGCCGGGGCGCACGTTGGCGACGGCCTCACCGACGCGCTCGACGACGCCGAGCGGCTCGTGCCCGATCACCATGCGCGAACCGTCGCCGAGCCGCGCTTCGTACATATGGAGGTCGGTGCCGCAAATCGCGGTCGAGGTTAGACGAAGAAGAACATCGCTCGGAGCGTTAAGTCTCGGCTCGTCGATCGCCTCGATGCTGATCTGTCGCGGTGCAGTGAGAACGACTGCTTCCATGATCTTCCTTCCTTTAGGCGAGCGGCGCGCGCCATGCAGCAATTGCAAGCGCGAGTACGAGTGGGACGATGAAAAGCAGCGAAAGTCCGGTGTAATGGCGGCAGATAGCCGCCGCGAAGGCCCCAAGCGCATAGCTAAAAAGCAGCGGTGCGACGATTGACAACGTTCGGCGATTTTCCGCGCCGGCGCGACCCGCTAGCATCTCCGCGAGCGCCTTCGCGACCTGGACGTAGTCGCCGGTGATGAAGCTCGTGTTCGCGCGGACGCCGCCGAACTGGGAGAGGGCGGTATTTTGGATACCCATCGCAAGCGCCAAGAATCCGAGCCCAGGAACGTAGCCGCGGGAGAGCGCAGCGGCCGCAAGCAGAGCGGCTTCGAGCACCAGGAGCAGCGCGGGAACTGCGTAGATGAGAAGCGCGCCGGCGATCATCGCGCCGAAAAAGAACGCGACGATCGGGACGAGCGGCTTCGTCGCCGCTTCGCCGTGCCCGGACAGCGCGATAGCGAGAAGCACGGTATTACCCGTCATATTTGCGCCGAACGCGTTCCAATTCAAGAAGCCGGTCGCGTCGGCGTATCCCCCGATGAATCCAAGGCCGATCGCCCAGGTGCGTGCGCTCATGTGCCGGTTTTGCGGCCGTGTGAATCGGCCGGTGCACAGCTTCCCACGCGAAAGTTCCCTTCGCAGACGTCGGGCTCGACTCCGGCTCCTACGCCGCGGGCCGCAGTGCGACCCGTGTTTACGCGCAACAAGCGCTAGCTATTATGCCATTCTCCGACGCGTACGTGTTTTGTTCCACGCCGTCTCGAACTGCTTCATCAGTGCCGGATACACGATCAGATACCTGAACGGTTTGATTAGCGCCATGTATGCGCGTCCGAGCAGGCCACGTGGCTTCACGTAGACCGCCATCCGTCCTTGATAGTCGCCTCCGCCGTTGTCGGCCCAAGCCAGATGCATCACGCCGTGTACGGTCGCGTTTGAGATCTCCCCGGCTAATTCGTTGCCGGTGAGATAGAGTGGCGAGAACGGTAACGAACCAAAGTCCACCCCGTCCGCCGTGTTCTTCAGATCGTCCGGCACGCGGCCCCTGAGCGACGTTTCGTTCTTGCCCGGAATTGGGAGCTTTGCGTTCCAGTCCGCTACCGGGTCGCTCTGCGCCGTGATCCGGCCGATGCCGAACCACTTCCCGAGGAGGTCGCGGAATCGCCAGAGTGCACGCGTCGCAAGCGAGTTCGCGTTCGCGGGATTGAGATGAGACGCGAGTTCGAGGAGTTTTGGGAAGTCTGTGGCTTGACCGTGAACCGGGAGCGCCCAAACGTCCTCGAGGACGAAGTCCGGAACGATCTCGTGGATGCGCCAGCTGCCCGACTCGTGTTCGGCGTTGGGAAGTCTCATGCCGGCCCTCAATCCATACGCTCTCGTATGGATTGAATTCTACGATTTGCCGCAAGCAAAAGTCAATACGGTGCCGTATAGATCGTCGGTGGCGAAGGTCCGGACTCCGCGAAGCGCGTGGATCGACATGGCGCTCCAGGCTCTCGCTACTGGAGGCCCGGATGCCGTACGAATCGAGGCTCTGGCCGCCGGGCTTGGGGTAACCAAGGGCGGCTTTTATTGGCATTTTAGGGATCGCCAAGCGCTGCTCGACGAGATGCTCGATGCATGGGAAAAGGCCGGTACCGACGATATCATCGCGCGCGTCGATAGCCATCCAGCCGATCCGCGAACGATGTTGCGCGAGCTCTTCGTACTCGCACCTTCGCGCGAACGATTTACCGTCGAACTCGCGCTACGCGACTGGGCGCGTCGCGATGAGGCCGTGGCGGCGCGGGTACGACGAGTCGACAATCGCCGCATGGACTACGTGCGCTCGTTGTTCGGACGGTTCTGCAAGGACAGAGATGACGTCGAGGTTCGATGTCTCCTGGTCTACTCGCTCGTGATCGGCGGTTTCATGATATCGGCAGACCACGGCGAACGAACCAGGCCCGAAGTGATACGACTAGCGACGGAGCATCTGCTCAGGTAGCACGATCTCCGCCCTCACGATGGTTTTCGTAGTTTCCGGAACCCGGCGCGGAGCTCTTCGGCAAAAAGCTGCGGCTGTTCCCAAGCTGCGAAGTGCCCGCCCTCGCCGGCGTTATTGAAATAGATGAGCTTGCTGTACGCGTGCTCGGCCCAGCTCCGCGGCGCTAGATAGAGTTCACCGGGGAAGACGCTCATGGCAATAGGTATCGAAATGTTGAAGGTGCCGAACACGCTCCGGCCCTTATTCTCCCAGTAACCGCGCGCGGCAGAAATTCCAGTGTTCGTCAGCCAGTAGAGCGTAAAATTATCGAGGACGTCGTCGCGCGTAACGGCACCGGCGGCGTACCCGTCGACTGTGTGCCCGAGCACTGCCGAGGTTAGGGTAGCAGCCGGCTGCGCCCAGCCGTCGCCATGGTCCAGGAGCCACGCCGCGAGCTGCACCGGCGAATCCGAAAGCCCGTACAGCGTTTGAGGGCGTGTCGACATCATGTATGCATAGGCGAAGTGCTGCGGGTTGATGCCCTTGAGTTGCAAGTACGCGCGTCGCTCGTCGTCCGAAAGTCCGGCCGGCGGCGGCTGACCCGACTGAAGCCCTTTCGCAATCTCTGCAGGTACGGTCCCCGGGAGGTTGACGTGGATACCCAGCAGCTCCGGAGGGGCCTGTTCTGCCATCACGTCCGAGATCAGCGCGCCGAAGTCGCCCCCTTGCGCCACGAACTGCTCGTAACCGAGACGCTTCATGAGGACGACCCAAGCGCGCGCTATCCGGGCGGGGTCCCAGCCCGTCGTCGCAGGTTTACCGGAGAATCCGAAGCCGGGAATCGACGGAATCACGACATGAAACGCATCCGCCGCGGTGCCGCCGTACGCGGTCGGATTCGTAAGCGGCTCGATGATCTTCAGTTGTTCGATGATTGAGCCGGGCCAGCCGTGCGTGACGATGACCGGCAACGCGCTCTCATGTCTCGACCGGACGTGGATGAAGTGGATGTCCAAGCCGTCGATCTCAGTCACGAACTGGGGCAGGGCGTTCAGTTTCGCCTCACACGCTCGCCAATCATATTGGCCGCTCCAATAGCGCACCAACCCCTGGATCGTCGCTTGCGGGACACCTTGCGAGTTGTCGGTGACGGTCTCTTGATCGGGCCATCTCGTCGCATTGATCCGGCTGCGCAGCTCGATGAGATCTGCCTCTGGAAAGTGCACGTGAAACGGGCGAACTGCCGTCGCCTCGGTCGCCTGCCGTGTGACGTCTAACATCGCTTCAACTCTTTGGCGAGTGCCGAAAATGCCGAGCGGGATCGCGGCGAACGACGCCCCCGCGGTTTCGACAAACTGACGGCGCGTATTCATGCGCCCACGATAGCGAAACGCCATCCTGGATTGGAGGCAGCGTTACCACCTCCATCCGGGCGCTAGCCGCGCAAAAGCGAGAGATTACGTCTTCGCTACTGAGTCGCGGGGATCGCGCGAAAATCGCAGCCGGCATCCTCCCGATCGCCGGCCGAAAGGGTGATCGCGCATGCCGGTCCGAGCGGTTTGTCGTTGAGGCCGACATGGCTGAAAACGAGGGCCGGCATCGCCGTGCTCGGCTCGATCACGCTAACGATCAGCGGTGTGCCGAGAGGTAAGCCGTCGAGCTCATAGCCGGCTAACGGAACCCCTATGCCGTTCTTACCGATCGGTCCCGGAGTTGCGGACGCGATCGGTTTGCGGGCCGGATCGTTTGCAGAATATGCCACGAGTGTCAGGCCTTCGGGCAACACTGAGGGCAATGGGCCGCCCGGAACCGCTCGGTGCAGAAAGATTGTTGCACGCTCGTCGCCGAGAGGAACCGTTCCGTCTGCGGTCGCGTCGATCGGAACGTATGCCCCGTTTGCAGATATGTCTGCTGCCAGCTCGGGAGCAGCCGTTGTGATCGCGAGGTTCGATCCTTGCGCGGGCGCCGTGAGCTGTGCGGTCCAGTGATGCGGTCCCGCGTTGAGCGCGTGTGCCGTGGCCGAGACGATGAGGGGTCCGGTCCGCAACCCGGACACGCGATAGGAAACCGTGGTGACGTTTGCGGGAACGACGATCGCGCTCGTACCGCAGTTATCGAAGTGCTGCGCGTTCGGATTTCCGCCGAGGCACTGCACGAGCACGTCGATCACGGCGCCGGCGGGAATCTGCGCGAGACCGCGATCGTTCTTTGTCGCCAGAGTAATAGTACCGGATACTACACCCGGCGCGGGCGAGGGGGGCGACGAGGCAGCCAAGCTCGGGACACATAGTGCGGTGACAACGAGCGCCGCGCGGGGAACACGGTTGAATCTCATGGACAGGCGTTCACTGCGTCAGGTTTTTACCCCAGATTCTTTCTAGTAAGTCCTACTGTGTCGTGAACGTTCCGAACTGGTAGAATTTATAGTCGTTGGCACATTGGTTGTCGTTGCTGAGGGTCCCGGTGGCGTAGGTTGTGTCTGCGCTAAGCCCGGTAACCGAGACGGCGTAGTAGCCGAACGTGCTGGTGCCGGGCGAATTGGTTTGATACGGTGACGGCAGTGCGGTCGGGGTCGTATGAATTACCTCGCTCGCGCCATTAGCCGGTTCGAGCACGATGGCAAACTCGGTCGACTCGTTAAAGACGAGCGTCTGCACGGAGGTAGGAACGCCCGTCGCACCACTCGTGGGCGAAACTTGGCTGCCCGTGATCGCGCCGGCAGAGCCGACGTACTGAAAGTTGCATTTAGGCGTCGTGGGCGTTGAGCTTCCCGAGCACGCGGCGAGAGTCAGGGCCGCGCCGAACGTCCCACAAATAGCCATGCGGTTGAGACGCGCCTCAATAAGCATTGCGCAACGTTTTCACCCGGCTCATTAAGCACCTCTTGCCGCCTTTTAGGCCCGAGCGCGCCATTCTCATTGAGTCGCGTGTTGATCCACCATCTCGTTCTGCGTGAGGGCGGCCTCGTGCGCTAAGACATCGATCGGAGAGCGTGTGAACGGCGTCTCACTCTCGTGACCGAACCGATGCTCGGTCGAGTTTCCCGAATCGGGGAGCGAGCGTGCGAAGGTCGCGAGAAAGGCCACCACGAGACGCGGAGCGAGCGCGTAGGCGGTGATAGCGAACCTCGCTTGCCAGGAGATCACCCGTTCGATTTCACCTCGCTCGCACGCGTCGACGATCTGGTGCGCCGCATTCTTCACCGAAACTGACGTGAACGGCAACGCATCGCTCGGCGCGAACATAGCGTATTCTTTCTTGGGCTGGCCTGCAAAGGTGGCTTGCGGTGCACTGCCCGTGCGCATCAGTCCTGGGACGACCGTGGTGACGAGGACACCGTAACGGGCGAGTTCCGTTCGCAATCCCTCGGAATAGCCCACCAGCCCGAACTTGCTAGCACTGTACGGCAGCAAGTGCGGGATCGCAATCTTTCCGCCGAGCGAGGTGATGTTCACGATCCGGCCTCGTTTGCGCTCGCACATCGACGCGCGCACGCATTCGATGACTCTGATCGCGCCGAGCAAGTTGGTCTGGACCGCGTCTTCGTAGTCGGCCATCCCGAGCGCGTCGACGGGCCCCACTTCGATGACGCCAGCGACGTTGAACACGGCGTCGATTGGTCCGACTCGATCCGTGAAGTACTCGACGGCGCGCCGTACCGAGGCTACTTCGCGGACGTCGCACACGATGGTCTCCACCACGGTGCCGTCAGCTGCAAGCTCGTCGCGTGCGGCGTTGAGCTCGGCAAGCGACCGAGAACACAAGCAGAGTCTGGCGCCGCGCTTGGCGGTTTCGCGGGCGATCTGTAAGCCGAGCCCGCGTCCGCCGCCGGGGATGAGCACGACGGCA
>Ga0302325_10027378_pt1 | contig 11820 bp, 11 predicted proteins | sample Palsa_T0_2_FD_201948 | JGI IMG/M metagenome (GOLD analysis project Ga0302325, IMG submission 201948) | Peat permafrost microbial communities from Stordalen Mire near Abisko, Sweden - Palsa_T0_2 | ecosystem: Environmental > Terrestrial > Soil > Palsa > Peat permafrost | place: Sweden: Abisko... | reverse complement strand
GTCCGGCATAAAGATGATGAAGCCAAGCTCAACAGCCAGTGCCTTTCAAGTGGAATAGTATCAGAATAGTTGCTCCTTGGCTATACTTTATTCATATAATCCTCCTTGCAGGCGAGCTACCACTTACTCCGAAATCGATCAGAGACTTCAGTCAATTCATTCAGCTTCAAATCCACCTCATTTCTCCCCAATGCTCGGAATCAAACATCATTGGGAGTACTTCGTGGATTTACGGATTGCAAAGCGGCTGTGCCGATGTCCTACCACACACTGCTCAGAGATGGACCAATGGAAGAAAGGGAGAGCCTCTCCATACGTCGGGGTACAAGAGATGTGTCGAAGTGGTGTGCGACTGATATCCTTCTGTGGGGGACTTCAATTGATCTGCGAGTCCAAGTCAATTTACCAATAGATTATAAACAGACAGGCTGGAGTATATGATAAGGGTCATGACCTGGATCACAACCAGGGAGACGCTGGTTTGCATTCGGTACGCAAATCAGGCGGTTCATTGAACGTCCTATTGAGGAAGGACTCAATTGCGTTGACGGCTTTGGGGCTCGGCTCGTGATTCGGAATAGATTGAGAACATTTTATTGTCTGGGAGGTTTTCCCACCAATATCAATGTATCTCTCCGATTCGTGGAGGCCATGGCCTGACCATCATTCGACATCTCACCCGTCTTTGGACTCTTGCGCAACTTACCCTCCATGGCTGAGGACCTGGAGGACGACCTACGTGTTGCAGATGCAGGATTGATGTTGTGTGGAAGCAAAAATGTCTTTCCGAAGTCCCGCAGACAGCAGGTGAAGACACATCTTGCATTAGGGGCAAAGACGGTACAGAGTCAGGACCTCCAGGCGCTCCGTGCCTTCTCCTCGGCCCCTTTCCTTCTCTGGGAACAACCTGATCTTATCTGATCCGGCTCATGCCCCGCACCAAGCGGGAGACCTAAAAAATGCCGAATCGGGAGGCTTTTTATCTACCGAAACCCTAACAAAGTTTCAGACCGTGCGAGGAGACTGGGCAACATTCCTGTTCCATATTCCACGCCACCGAATATTGATTCCTTCCAGTTAGATGGCCTCGATCTTTGGATATCACCACGATGTGTGGAATGGCCCGCATTCAATGGTATAATGTTACTTACCAACCTTTTTGGCTCCCACATATTCCAAATCACTGTTCTCAGGTCGCATCGCACTTGATAATGGTTCCAATCCTTGTCAGCTTCCGCCTCCCCATCATTTTGGCGGAGTGACATACTCCTATCTCATGACTGGGTGCCATCAGAGGTTTGAGAACACGTATGGTACGTACTCACTGACAGATCCACAGTCGACAGGGCCTAGAGGAGTGTATCATTGTGGGTCAACTGGCAGCTGTCAATCATGTCTATAAGTTTGGATCAGATTTGGCCATCTGTCGAAACATTGTATATTGAATGCGGGGAAAGGAATAGCGCTGAAGCTACTTATCAGAGCGAATCCCAGAACAATCCAGTTGACCGCACAAATTTGTTTTGTCAAGTTTTGTGATACCCCCAGCGTGTCGGTCAGCAGGGGGCTTTTTTTTTAGCCATATTAAGAGAGCAAGCTGCCCCAGATTGAGAACAGAAGCGGAGAATTTTGGAGGACCATCTGCCCCCGTAATTAAATATGCTCAAACGATAAGTTTTTCCCTGGCATAAAGTTGGCTATGATGTTGTCTAACAATTATGTCTTTTGTATCAGCCCATTTGATCAACATGGTTCTTTTATCCATATTGCCAGAGACTTTTCGCGTCCAAGGGGAACGTACGGCGTTCCTTTAGGAAAGCTTGTTAAAGTGAATGCCAGCTTGGCGTGGGGGATTTCGGTAGGTGTATAGAATTCACATCGACTTCAGTTCTTTAGAATAGTACATATTTTACTGCAGAGTTATTTTCGAAGTCTGTGTCAATATTTTGTCGTTCAAAATGCCTTTCAACTATAATCCACCGCATCCGGGGCAAACCGGTACAGACAGTGCGAGAAATGCTTCTGCCATAGCGGCCCAGAAGGATCAGCTGGCCGCAAGATATGAGGCAAATATGTGGAATCAGAATTCCGTGAAAAACTTCGGAGCAGCCATGACGGGAGTCATCATTTTGTTTATGGCCTTCCACTGGAGTCGATTTCTCTACAGTCATTATGCTTCAACAAGAGTGCAAAAATCTGGTCCTATAAAGGCTCAAGTCACCGTGGCTCGGTATGTTACGGTACTCCAATGGGAGAAGACACTAAAATGAGAACATCTTAGCTCGGCTAGACATGTACTTACACATCGAGTCCCTGGCTTCAAATCCATCGGACATGCACTACTTGTTACGGTTTATCTCGGAATCAACATTGCTTTGACAGTAACGAATATCAACTGGTCATCTTTGTTGGGTATCGCGAACCGCTTGGGATGGTGTGTCTTAAACATTCATTTAAACGCAGGATCTGATCTTGATATAGGATGGCGATTGCCAATGTTGCATTAATCACTTTCTTGGCGCTCAAGAATACCCCTCTAGCAATTTTGACGGCCTATTCTTACGAACAGCTGAATCCACTGCATCAAGTTGGTGGATACACCACAATGATATACAGCTTTCTTCACGCACTCATGCAGTGCGTTCAATGGGCAACCAAAATGCACCGCAGCAAACAGCTGTTGATGGTAGAGCAGATACACGGTATCACGGCTGCATCAGCGCTGCTCGTTATGCTAATATTTGCAATTCTGATCAGAGGAATGCGATACGAGGTTTTCTATCTCAGCCATATCTTCATGTACATCGTTTTCATCGTCAACATTGCCTACCATCAACCGAACATTGCCGACAAGGTGGTCATCATTACCATTGCTTCAGGCGCAATGTGGAGTGTCGACCGTCTCCTCAGAGCATGGAGATTGTTCTGGTACAGCTACGACAACAGAGCCACGCTAATTCCTTTGCCTCAGGGAGGGACAAGAATCGTGCTCCGTCGAGCTCCAACAAGATCCGTTCCAGGGAATCACTGCTTCGTCTGGATCCCAGAAATTCGAGCCTTCGAGACACATCCCTTCACGATTGTCAGCAAGAGTCTCAACTCTATTGAACTTGTGGTCGCTGCGTATGATGGTTTCACAGACGATCTTCACAACTTTGCTGTCAAGCACCCAGGTGCCAGTCTTCGTGCTTCTTTTGACGGCCCGTACGGGACAGTTCCAATTTTTTCAAAGTCGGTCGATAAAGTTATCTTCATTGCGGGAGGTAGCGGTGCCTCATTCACGTTCGGTGTTGCTCTAGACATGGTCAGAAAGCTGGATAATAATTTGCCGAAACCCAAAATCGAGTTTGTCTGGACTGTCAGAGAGCCAGGTAAGCTTTTTTAGGACCCCTTTCATTGAAATCAGATTGCTTACATAGACCATAGACTTCTTCCAATGGTTCAGCAAAGAGCTTGAAGAACTACGAGCATCGCCACGAGTCAACGTTATCCTTCATTCAACTCGTCCGAACTTTGACCAAAGCCCTCCATCTCGTATTTCACCAGCTATGTCGCCTATTATCTCCGAAGACAAATTCGAGATCGCCACCAATACACCGATTGGCGATGAGAAGCAACATGTTATCCATCCCGCTACCTCCCACTCTCCTTTATCCGCCTCCAGCTCTAGATTCAACCACTTCCCACACGACCTCAAGAAACACACAGATTCTCTGACCAACCTCACACACGAATGGGGCTTGACATTGCATGGTGTGCTGCCAGGACGACCAGATGTCGAGACGTTGATCAACAACCTTGTATCCACTGCGAGTGATAACGAGAGGATTGCAATTGCAGCTTGTGGACCTGAATCATTGATGTGGACTGTGAGGCGGACGGCAGCGAATGCCGTCAAAGTCAACGGGCCAAGTATCGAGTTGCACTGCGAGCAGTTTGGCTGGTAACCAGACTTGCGGGATTTCATCATTGTATACTTCGTTTGTGAACTACTTTCAAGTATTGCCCCGGCCGCTCACACAGCAAGAGTTCAACGGCCATTTGCACTCTGTCATGAATCATCTACGATGTAATTCAACATCTCGCGTATCGTGTACCTACTCTGTTATTGGTTATGCGTAATCCGCTATCCAAATGCATTCATCGATTTTCAAATCTCTATTCTCAACTGAGAGCAGTACATCTTTGGAAGGCGACGCGACTGTGGAATGTTCAGGTACGAAGTTCACGGAGATCTAAGCTCCGGAGACAGCCCCAATATCACCATTTCCTCCGTGATAGCTCTCCTTAAGCACTTCCTCCTTCTAGACGTCCAACACGACGAACTGAAACCAGGAGTTCATCCCTCCTATGCATGGCATTTCTACCAAGTGAAAACCCCGTGTTGAAGTTTCTGGCGAGGATTCAAGAACATGGGTATCACTGCTCCTGATTGATATGCAGGCATATGGGTGGGGATGATCAGGCGAGTTCGGCACCGCCCGCCCAGCAACAACAGTACCTTTCCAAGTAGGATCAGAATGACTACCTTGATCTATGATTTTTTACATATAACCTTGGTATCGCGACCGGCTCGTTCTTCAACTTTTGCCATCTTGCTGTTCTTGATTAATTCAATGCTTATACTGCAGCATAAATTTATTTCCAGTTAAACAGGTGGCCACCGAAGAGTGGTTAAACAATCAATTGGCTGAAATGTAGAGAGTATACCGAAGAGTTCTGCATCTTACGTGGTGTGGCGGGCACCCTCGGTTGCTGAGTGGTAAACGGGGTGATAATAACGTGATTGGCAGAGTCACCTCCTTTTCAACTGCGGCTCACTATTGAAGCAACACCAAGGTCTCGTGCAAATCATGAAAGATGGACCTAGAGAGTGGTTATCAAAACTTAGAAGGGCATTTCTTGAGCTATGTCACCTGAAGCCCTCCATGGAAATTGTCAATAGAGAAGAAAGTGATTAAGATTAAATAACTGGTAATTTCAGCATCAATTTTAAAGATTCGGCATTGCCCACCACCTTCATTTAAAAGCACGGATATAAGAGACGAATTTAACAATTTTTGACCCGGAACACAAATTTGACAGGACGACACAGAGATTGATATCCCAAGGCCAACGGAATGGCGTTGCACATTTCAGTTTAAACTCTGACTATGGTTTTAAGGTCAATATAATTCGCACTTTTGATTTGGAGTTCTTTGAACAAAGACAAGACACGCCAGGTCACACGCTAGTACTTTCTTTCCGATAGACGTGAAGCCCCTTTGTTCGCCTCAAGTTCATTGTCCAATATTTTCTAGAACAAAGAAGCAGCCATCACAACCGCGAACAGAAGAATCACTAGTTGCTAAAGCATGGACCAAATACCATCAAACTTTCACTTCTTATTCAAGACCAAACGCCTCCATGCGACTCCGCAGATAGACAAAAGCAAAGGACAAAATGTGCCAAGGACTGGTCACCGGGATGAGCTGTGGGCACGCTTTGATCCACTACACATGTTACTGCTACCACGCTGCAGCACAGAGAGATCTGACACCCTGTCCAAGAGAACGAGTTCACGGTCCACTTCAATACATTGATGACACTTGTGCTCAGTGTCACCCTCCCACAAGGCTGAAAGAAATCAATGCCCGCCACGACGAGTTCCGGGACCGTAAGATGGCGCAGATACGTGGAGCTCAAACGAAAGAGGAGGTCTTAATATTGCAACGAGTGATAGAGGAAGCTCACGCGGCGAGAGCAAAGGAGCTGAGGGATGCCGGGAGAGTGCGATGGACTGGCGTTGTTTTATGGGGACCGCCTGGTGCGGACGGACACGTAACGGAGGAATGTGAGTAGGAGATCCTGTTTCCCTCGTACTACAGTAGGTTACTCTGCTGAGTTTGGCTATGTAGATCCGCAATATCGTTTGCCGCCGTGGCGAGATTATTGATTCGATATCAGTGTCGAAGTGATGTGCGTGAAACGTGATAACAAATGCGGCTTGTGATGAGTCTGATGGATCATGAACTTAAACCAGTCTGGCTTGCGTTGTTTATGATGGCAGTCTTCAGCAAGCCAGAGCCATTCGCTTGTTCGCCCCCTTTATTTCCAGCTTCTTCAACTCTGGTTCTCATGGCCTTCATTTGCGCCTTGCGTTCTGCTTCCTGGGCCTTCTCCATCGCCTTCCTGGCGTCTCTGTATTCCCTCATTCGTTGCTTACCAAGAGAGCCATGCCGTCGCCTGTCATCGGCGTTTCGAAGGAGTGGCAGCTGAATAATCGCTGAGAACGTATCGAAGACTTTTTTGATTGGAACACTGTGCCGGTCGGCAACTTCTGCAAAAGGGAAAAGATCTTGGCATGTTTCGGCAATATCAACGATTCTACACGGACACGAGATTAGGGGAGGATTGAACTGGAAGATTCGGTGATTACATACAGGTTGGGACAATGCTTGTGGCCAGTACGAGCTCGTGGCAACTCAAATGTATCTGTACTCGCCATTGCCAAGCCGCCTGTGTTGCCCGATGCGTTCCAAACCCTGGAGTGAGGCCTAATGTCAAAGTTTCGGCAAGGATGCTCTGTTAGCTGATTTGAATGCGAGGGCGGGCTAAGAGCGTCAAAATACGGGCCAGATCGAAAACTTTCGCTCGAATCTGTAGGTCTCGGTTGAGGGCGTGATCGGAGTTGAGAGATCGTCGTTGGTATTTGAGCCAGTCTGACCTCTGGAGCAGATGGCCAAGCTGGAATCTTGTAAAGTGATGGTTTCCTCAGGATATCCGATGGCATTGGTTGCAAAGATGGTGAGCTGGGTTGAGCTGGGCTCGTTGAAGTCCCTGTCTGCTTCTTCTGAGATTGCAGGTTTATTTGAGGAGAACTTACGTTTGGTGGACCTCTAGGAATCCCATTGAAGTCCCGAGGTAGCGTGGCGGATGGTTGGGATGGGTGAGTGGGTGCGCTCATCGGCACAGCAGACCTAAGTAGGACTGAATGTTGGTTCTGAGCTTGGTGACTAACTTGATATGGCTGGGGTGTTTGAGGGGATTTGAAGATTGGCGGATGTGGGGCTTGCGGGCCTGGTACTCGTGGAATGTTTTGCTGCCATATATTTCGTGACTCAAACTGTCCCACATTGGATTGATGCGATGGATTGGTTGGCCTCTGATTGCCAGGAACCGTATAACCCACGGGTTTCATTTGATGCATACTCTGTGACCCGTATTGCATCGTATCCGATTTATCGAAGGCATTCCAATTGAGGTCTGGCCATGAATTGAACATTGATTGGTCAGAAGTTTGAGTTTTCGATAGTGATTGCATATCCGTAGTCCAAAGCATTTCTGATGTGCTGGCTGCTGGCCCTCTTACAGAGCTCTCAATGCTTGGCAGAGTAGAGACCGGGGTGCTTCGGGGTGAAATTTGCGAAGGTTGTCTAAGACGATGAGTCTGTCCGGTCGCCAAATCGTCTTCGAGTCTGCGTTTCTTGGACACAAATTCAGCGACTTGTAATGGCCGCCAATCAGGCAAGTTAGCGTTTTGGGTTTGTGTCAACGGTCTCGATTCATTCCACCAGGGCATTAGAGTTGAATGAGAAGGAGGCTGAACAGCTTGGATAGGCTCATTGCTCGGGTTCGGAAACCATGAGGCCTGGGCCTTTGGAATAGGAGCTGCTGTGGAGGGTGCTATCGGCAGGGAGCTTCTTCGAACGACATAGTCTTTACTTTCCCGAGTTCCTATGTGACAGGATTCTAATTGTTGCAGAACTCCCAGACTACGCCGCCGAAGAGGATCCAATGGGCCCATGCTACCCAGCTTTGGTAGAGGGTCGACTGGAGGAACGGAGCATTGATTGAGCATGGATGGAGAGTACGAGAATTCAGTTCTGCAACTACTATCAGTAAAAGCTCTGCAGACTTCCATGCATCATACCGCTTCCGCTTTCTTTTCCTGCGTCGCGGTGCCGAAAAAACGAATTGGACATCATCATCCTCAATAACTTTTGGCTCAGCGTCTAATGCATTCATATCTTGAGAAGTATGATCGTTGTGGATCAAGAACTGTGGGGCAACAGTTTGGGAAAGTGCGCCAGCCGTGACTGACAGCGGTGCGGGAGCTTCAGAGGCCAGTGTTGGAGCAGCAGAGGAAATGGGAACATCGATTGAGAGATCTTGAGCCATTGTGGGCATAGAAACTTGAAGATCGAAAACAGAGAAAAGAGCAAAAGTGGGAACTACCCCAAAGATATCACATTTTGAGCAAAGAAGTTGTGTGGCAGCTGGTCAAAGAAATGCATCCTGCAAAAGTCCTCCTGCAGGTGGGGACAAACAGTTTAAGACAGGGCATCCCTAGGTTCAATTATATCACATAGAACATGAAGAGTTGAAGTGATGGACAGTAGACATGAATTTGGTGACTGTTGGACATTGAATTCTGTACTATTGAGAAGGGATGAAGTTGAAGTAAAGACAGGGGTTTTGCCGACTCCACGTGAAAAGTGGGGCGATCGCTCACCAGGCTTCCACCCCGCGCCGGTGCTAGTGTATTTTGGAGAGCTTCAGCCTTCCTCAAATCAACAAACGCCTTCGACGATAACTGTTCACCAGCACGATTTCTCCACGAATCTCGAGGACGCTCTGCTAAAAATTACAGTTGCGGCATCATGGCTATTGAGGGCCCGAACCCTTTGATCTCCACGCAAAAGTCATCCGACTCGGGCCTTCAGGTTGCTCTCCATCCACTAGTTCTCCTCACAATCTCCGACTACATTACGAGACACACGCTCCGCCAGCAGAAGGGCCCCGTCGTTGGAGGATTGTTGGGCCAGCAAAATGGTAGAGAGATTACTATTGAACATGCCTTCGAGTGTCTACTGGCCGAAGCTGAGGATGAGATTGTTTTGAATCAGACCTGGTTCGAAGAGCGACTGCAGCAGAGTAAGATATACTATCTAAACCTGAAAGCCTTGCACTAAAATGTTTTGATTCTTGCAGTGAAAGACGTGCACAAAGTTCCAGCCCTTGACCTAGTTGGCTGGTATACGATTCTTCCAACGTCTGGGCCCCAACCGGTTCATCTACCCATCCACCGACAAATCCTGCACTCGTACAACGAATCTGCCATCCTATTAGGTTTCCACCCCACGGCCGTTCTTGAGGGCTCAGCTGGTGGCAAGCTCCCTCTGACAATCTATGAGAGCAACTACGAAGCAGAAGAAACGCCTCTTGCGGCAGGAGAAGACAAGGAAATGAAAGATGGTGAATCACAGTTAGCATTAAGATTCAAGGAGTTGCCATACAGCGTCGAAACCGGAGAAGCCGAAATGATCAGTGTTGATTTTGTGGCACGAGGTGGGGGTAATGCAACGGCAGTAGACGGAGCAGCGAAAAAACCAGCCGGAGAGAAAAGCGAAACATCGTCCGACAAGGGTAAAGGGAAGACCCGGGCAACCAAAAACTCAGAAGATAAAGATACAGAAAGGTCGAAGGCGGATGAACAACTCTTTTTGTCCCGAGAAGACGAAGAATTGATTGCGTCTCTTACGGCCAAAGCAAACGCAATCAAGATGTTACACGCAAGAATCAACCTAATTGCGATCTACCTGCAGAATCTGCCCCCGTCGTACATATCAGATGTCTTGCCGGAAGACGTGGAGCCAACTGAGAAGAAGTACACCCCAGTCAATCACTCCGTTCTCCGATCGATTCAAGCTCTGCTCACTCGGCTCAGTCTCCTCGTCCCAGCGGATGCTGTTGCGTTTGAACGCGAGCTGATGTCCGAACAAAACGACGTTAACCTCGTTTCTTTGCTTAGCACTCTTACACAGAGCATTAAAGACGTTAGAGAGACGGGTCGAAAGTTCGCGATTGTTGATACACAGAAGGTTCTAAAGTCGAAGTCCGACAGATCTGGTGGTCCATGGGGCGGTGGCGGCTCGTTTAATGGAGTGATAGGCGTTGGTGACCTTCTTACTTAATATGTTGAGAAGGCTGGTTGGGGTAGCTAGGATTGCATTTGCGCGGCGTCAAGAAAGGAAAAGGTGACAACAAGACTCTGCTGTTTTCTAGCGACCATTCATGACCGAGATGTGGACATGAAAAGCGAATTATAGATTTGAGATCATTACTACAGTCTAGTATCTGTTGCTCTTGCTGTCATTCTTCCACGTCCCAACGCTTGTCTACGAAAAATGCAAAAAGCAAAATGCCGCCCACGCCGCATTCCAAAAGAAGTCGACCCAATCTGGATACCAGCAGATCTGGCCCAAGTCTAGCCCAAGCCTAGCTAGGGCTAAATTTAAGCCTCAATTACTACCTTAATAACCAAATTTCCCTCGTCGTCAACCGTCCTCCCTGCCAGCTCAAACGCTTTCTTTGCAGCATCCAAGCCTTTGAACTTGTGTGTAACCATATTATCTAAGCTGGGCAATTTCATTGGGCCTTTTCCAGCAAGGAGTCTGATGCCCGTTTGATACGTGTTTGCGTACCTGAAAATCCCTAAAATATCCACCTCGCGCAAGTGCGCAGCAGAAAGAGGGACTGTCTGAATAGGGGTGCCCATTCCGACCATAATCACTTTCCCGCCTGGTTTCGTGGCATAGAGAGAAGTTTGCATGCACGCCTCCTTGCCAGTGCATTCGAAGGTGACATCTACTCCATCGTCCTCGTCTTCGTTCAGAGCAAGCATGTCCGGTCTAGCGACGGCAAGGACATCGGCAGCAACAGCCTTTGCGCCGTCAAGGCGGTCGCTAATGCTGCTATAGCTACTCAGAGGTGTCATTACACCATCTGAGCAGGCAGGGGTAGAAGTTCCAGACATGGAAATGGAGGAAGATGAAGCACAAGAGTGCAGGGGCTTGGGAACCACGTAGCCGTGGGTTGCGAACCCGTTGGAGGTCGCATAGTTCACACGGCCTGCGTCGATATCCATGATGGTCACAAAAGTGCAGCCAGACTGACGTGCCATTGCTGCTACGAGCAGGCCAACGGTTCCTGCACCTATAACAAGTGCAGTTGAACCTGGCGTTGGAGCAGCACGATTGACCGAGTGGATGGCGACGGACAAGGGCTCAAGTAGAGCAGCAGCATCGAACGAGACGTGCTCGGGAATTCTGGACTTGGTTAGCCATAGTTGTGCTTCTCGTTCAGAAATAAGTACTTGTGGCACCATATTGCAGGGTGGTTAATCCTCTCTTGGAGAGTTCCCTGGAAGTGGGGAACGCTCTTCGCACTACTCCTGAACTTCATCTTTTTGCAAAGATTGTATCGTCCTTTTCTGCAAATTCCGCATTGGCCACAAGGGATGCCCACTTCTAGGGCCACTTTGTCCCCAATTGCAAATCCATTGACCTGCGGGCCAATGCCGACAACTACCCCAGAAGATTCATGCCCGAGGGACAACGGCGCGCAAGCACACAAGTCGCCATTGGCAAACTTCTTGTAGTAGCTCACGTCAGACCCGCAAATGCCGGTGGACTTGATTTGAATTTGAAGCTCGCCAATTGAGGGCTGTTCAATGCTTCTGGTTTCCTGATCTATTGTAAGAAATTTTGGCCACTCGCATTCAGCTATGTGGGAACGCACCAGTTTCAGATCGAGCGGTCCATGTAGTACACTGGCGGTGACGGTCGCCTGTTTCGACGAGAGGGTGCGAGATTCCAACGACACTGGAAACTCTTCCGTTGTGGCAGCAGGAGCCATCGTTTATATAAGGCCGAGATGCGAATATCTTTAGTCAAGAAAAAGAAAAATGTATACTCAGAGCGAGCTTCGAAATTGGGGGGATAGTTGCACAGCGTGGGGGCACCGGGGGCGACTATAAATACTGCCATAGCTATGGCT
>Ga0302325_10027377_pt1 | contig 11820 bp, 5 predicted proteins | sample Palsa_T0_2_FD_201948 | JGI IMG/M metagenome (GOLD analysis project Ga0302325, IMG submission 201948) | Peat permafrost microbial communities from Stordalen Mire near Abisko, Sweden - Palsa_T0_2 | ecosystem: Environmental > Terrestrial > Soil > Palsa > Peat permafrost | place: Sweden: Abisko... | reverse complement strand
GCGTTCAGGCCGGGACGGTCAACATCGCGGATCCCGAGTGCGCGCTCGGGCACTCGGACAAGACAGGCAATAGCTGCGAGATGCTTACCTGGATCTGGCGCACGCCGCCGACGCCCTCTGTATTGAAGCCCACAAAGGGGTCCTGTGTCCGCTTTATGTTGAAAGCAGATCAGCTGCGCGGTTTGCGCAAGCTGCATCGGAAGTGCCGCGAAGCCGTCGCGGCTTCAAACGAACATAGTTCGCTGCAACTGCGCATCGGACGGCTGCAGCTGGATCTTTGTTTGATCGAAGCCACCAATGAGAGATGGGCGGCCAATCGGCATCTTTGCATCGAGCTCGCCATCGATTTCCTGCGCAATCACCTGGGCGAAGTTCGGTCGATCCATCGGCTGCGTGAATATCTGCAAATTTCGGATGCTTCGTTGAAGCGACTATTTCACGAGCACACGGGGAAGAGCCCCAGGGCTTACTTCCAGGAACTGAGGATGCAACGGGCGCGCGAGCAGCTACTTCCGAGGGCGAATTCGGTTAAGTCGGTCGCCTATGCGCTGGGATACCGATATCCCTCGGATTTTAGCCGGGCGTTCAAGCGCGAGTTCGGCATGACCGCGGATAGTCTCGTCAAGACACACGCGCTGCCGGCACGCGGAACCCGCGGCGCATTTGCCATTCGGGAACAAGCAATGAGACCGCCTGCCGCGGCACGGTGAAATTCAGCGTGGCAGCGCTCTCGGCCACTTTCACGGCGGTGGGCGCGTCCGCCAGCGCGGCTATCTCGTAGATGTCGCCCGTTTAAACTGAGCGCTTCGGCGGATGAGAGGCTCCGCCCCATCTTGGCTGGCATTCGGCGGCGAGCGCATTCAAATAGCGCTTCTCTTCATGAAGGCTCCCCGTTCACTCTTGGTTGGTTTCTTTTGTCTGGTCGCAGCCGGTAGATCCGCCGTCGCCGCGGAAGAGGCGGACGTCCGCGCCGTCGCGAAGGCCGAATTCGCGAACACCTGTGCCCGGTGCCACAATGCGGATGGAAGCGGCTACGCCGCTCTTGGGATTCCCAGCTTTGCCGATCCTCAGTGGCAGGGGGCGCATTCCGATGCCGAGCTGAAGCAGGCGATCAGCCATGGCTGGAACGGGAAAATGCCTGCCTTCGGCGCGGCGTACACCCCGGAGCAGATTGACGCGCTCGTCGAATGGATCATCCGAGGCTTCGCTCCGAAGGGATCCGGAACGCCCCAAGCGCCGCGGCCGCCGGAACCGCCTCCGGTTCCAATTGAGCCCTCGCTGGCTCCGCCGGGATACGGGAAAGGACCGATCGTGCTCGGAACGGTGGGGGTCTACACACAGCACAACAACAACCGCCGGACGGGAGCGAATCTCGACGAAACGATCCTCGCCCCCGCCAACGTCAACCCCCGCCAATTCGGGTTGCTCTTTCGCCAAGTGGTGGACGATCAGGTATTCGCCCAACCGCTGTATGTTCCTGATTTGGAGGTGGGAGGAGGGCGACACAACCTCGTCATTGTCGCCACGGCGGCGAACACCGTTTACGGCTTCGACGCCGATCACGAGGGTGCTCCCTATTGGAAGATCAATCTCGGCCCCCCGGGCAGCGTCGAGCAGCATCATTTCTGGTGCCTCGATATCCTCGGCAATATGGGGATCATTGGGACGCCGGCGATCGACCCGGAAACGAAGACCCTTTATGTGGTCGCTCTAACGCATGAGAACGACGGGTTTGTGCAGCGCTTGCACGCCGTGGACATCCGGACAGGCGCGGAGCGGCCGCATAGCCCGACCGTGATCACAGCCGCGGACTTCGATCCTATCTTGGAAAACCAGCGGCCAGCCCTGCTTCTCTCCAAGGGTAGTTTGTTTGTGGGTTACAGCTCCCACTGCGACGTCGGGGTTTATCACGGCTTTCTCTTCCGCTTCGATCCACAAACCCTGCGGCAGACCGGTCTGCTCAACACCAGCCCGGGTGGAGAGGGCAATAGTATCTGGCAGTCCGGGCAGGGTCCCGCCGCGGACGACGACGGCACAATCTACTTTGTCACTTCGAACGGCACGTGGGATGGCCAGCGTAATTTCGGCGACAGTTTCCTTAAAGTGGACCGGCAAATGCGCATCCAGGACTGGTTCACCCCGTCCAACTACCTCGAGCTCGACCGGCGAGACCAGGATTTAAACTCCTCCGGGGCCATGTTGTTGCCCGGTACCCATGAGGTGATGTGCGCAGGCAAGCAGGGGTTGCTCTATCTGGTCGACACTTCGCATTTGGGTCATTTGGGAGACGAGCACGCCGTCCAGGTCTTTCGCGCCGCCAAGACGGAGGTCAATGGCGGAGCGGTTTATTGGAAGAGCTCCTCGCGCGGCGCGATGGTCTATCTTTGGGGACAGGATGATGCGCTCCACGTCTATGCTTTCGACGGGAACAAGCTCGATCCCAAACCGATCGCCATCGGGGCCCACACCAGCGCCTACCCCGGGGGAATTCTGGCCCTCTCGGCCGAGGGCGAAACGCACGGCATCCTCTGGGCCAACGCCGCATTGGCCGAACACGGCAGCAGCCACATCAACGGTCCGGGCGTTTTGCGCGCCTACGATGCGACCGACGTCACCCGCGAACTTTGGGACAGCAACATGGATCCCGCCTCCGATTGCCCGGGGCGCGTTTCCAAGAACGCTCCGCCTACGGTAGCCAACGGCAAAGTGTATCTTTCCAGCTTCGGAACCCTTCCCGTCGCCACAGGGGCACTCTACGTCTACGGCTTGCTGCCGCGTCCCAAAGTCCCCTAGCACAACCTGCGAGACTGCTCGCGATCAGCAGGGAGGACAGTTGGTTCAGGGAGCTTCAGAGCTGCGCGCGCCGCCGGGACCTCCGGCCGGCGCCCGTGAGGTGCGCACCGCCGCTTCGGTGGGTAGTTGATCCTGGCAGAACGTCAGGATTTCGATGGTCTGCAGGCCGGTCTGCGCGGCCTCGTTGGTGGAAATCCGGGCATCCTCCTCCACCGGATTGAGCACAGCGGGGCCGGACAGCAGATGCGGATGGGCGATGCCTGAACCCTCTCCCAGGAGGGCCGCCAGGGCAAATTTGGCAAACGCCGGATTCTTCGTCTGCGCGTACGCGTAGGCCGCCAGACGGGGGCCGCGCTGGCCGGGGAAGACGAAGCTGGCGTCCGCCCCCTCGGTTCCGGTCGTCCGATCCCGGGTGAGGATCTCCGCCGGCGCCTGGCCGATGCGGCAGAACTGCAGCCACGCGGTCGCAAAGTCCTGGCGGCCGAGCAGCGGCACGAGTTCGAACATCACCTCGGCACCTCCCTGGATGGTCGACAGGTGGTTGCTGACCGGCATCGACCCTTTGGTCACCGGGTCGGGAATCACCGTGAGCTTGCCCGTGGCGAGGTCATATCCCACCACCTGGGCGCCGGCGGCCTGCTGGCCGCCCAGCTTGCCGGTTTCGAGCCAGTAGGGCATTGCCAGGATCGAATCCACGCCGGCGAGGATTCGGTCGCGCCAGCGGGTGTCGCCGGTGCGCTCCCATTCGGTCATCCAGTTGCCGGCGAGGGCGAACCAGTCGGGGCCGATGCGGATGCGGGCATGGGGTTCGCCCGGCAGGGGCGGCTCGGCCTCGCGCATCGGATCGTAACGCACGGCCGCCGCGTCGGCCGACTGGGCCATCTCATGCATGATGTCGCCAGCGCGCTCGTCGGTCGTCAGGTAATAGAAGAAGCGCCAGTGCGCGGCCTGGCTGATGCGCGCTTCCTTGGCGCCATCGCCCCACTTGATCACGTTGTGGCGCGAGCCGAGACCCTTCATCGGACCGAGGTGGTAGACGTCGGTCTCGCTCGTGTTGCGCGCATGCGCTTCGGCGAGGCGGAACAGGTCGGCCCGGCCGGTGCGCAGATAGCTGTACCAAACCCAAAGTGACGTGCCCAGTTCGGTATTGTCCCAGGCGTGCCCGCCCCAGTCGTAATGCCAGACGTGCCGGGGCGCCGAATAGGAATGCATGAAGTCTCCGTACTGCCAGAACCCGTACCAGGAGCGATCGTCGACCTGCCGCTCGTAGTAGGCCAGGACTGAATCGAGGCCGTCCTCGATGGATTTCTTAAAAGGCGTGGACCGGTCGGGCAGGCTCCACACGCCAAAGACCCCGGTGGAATGGATGTAGGCCGGAGAGCAGGCGAGAAGCGGCAGATGGCTGCCTGCGCTTGCCATGGCCGCGATCGACGAGCGGGCCGGCGGCGCGCCGGCGGGAAAGAGCGTCAGTTCGCTCGTGCGGGCGACGCCGTAGGCCGTGCTGAGACCCGGCTGCACGTCTTCATAGGCAGCGGCCAGTCCGTGGCCCTGGGTGTCGTAATGGCGCATGTCCATCTCGGCGGCGTCCGGCGACCACAGCCACGCGACGAGTTCGGCCGCCGGGCTGTTCGCATTCCGGACCTCGAGGGAGGCCGGAAACGACTGCCAAAAATTCTTGATGCTGATGGCGAAGCCGCCGCCGAGGTCGCCGGCGTACGCCAGTCCCGGGGCGCGCTTGCCCGCGGCCGAGAAAAGCCAGGTGCTTTGCGGGTTCGTGCGCTTGGTGATCGTGAAGCCGCTCGGGTTGGGCTGCACCAGCTTGAAGTCCGCCCAGACCGCGTTCCCCGCGAAGGCCCGGTTGCCGGTGAACGGCGTGCCCGCCTCCTGGGCGGCGTTGCCGCCGCCGGGCTGGAGCGGTTCGGACCACAGGCCACCGTCCTGTCCCCCGAAGCGCACGGTGCGGTTCCTGGGCTCGTCGCGCAGGGGTACGGCGATCTGCAGCCCGAGGCCGCGCACGAAATCTTGCTCCGGATCGCCGTCAAAGACGATCGTGTGGACGACCCGCACCGCTGTCTGGCCGCGGTAGAAATAAAGCCGGACGGTGAAGGGCAGCCACTCGCGGCCCGAGGTCAAACCCCGGTGAACGCCTTCAATCCTCACGACCGCGCGCACCGGGCCGGATTGCTCCACGGTGACCTGTTTGACGGAGCTGAGGAATTTCTCCCGCGCCGGAGAATCCTCGGGGTTGGTCTCCGGCCCATTTTGCAGGATGCAAACGAGCTGACTGGCGCCGGCCACCGCCTTGGTCCCGATAGTCATCGAATCGATCAGGTTCGGGCCGGTCAGCGGGATGGAGCACTTGAGTACGCCGGTGTCGACGACGATCATTGCTCCGTTTTGGGTTACAGTCAGCGGCGCCGAAACCGCGGATCGGCCCTCGGACAGCGTCACCGGGCCCGTCAGTCCGGCGGGCACGACGGTGGCAAAGCCGGTCCACTTGATTGAGCCGTCCGGCCAGTATGCGAGGGGCCACGCCTGCAAGGGCAAGTCCTGGTCCTGGGCGCGCAGGCTGAATACCGCGCCGCGGGCCACGGCGCCCTGGGGCCAGGGAACTCCGAAGCTGACGCCGGAATCCAGGTCGAGCGCCTTTTCGTCCAGCAGCTTGAGGGATACTTCGGCCGCCGGCGCCCGCGGCAGCGCGGCCAAGACGACGACGAGGAGGGCCAGACGGCGAGCGGCGGATCCGTTCATAAAGGGGTATGGGGACCTGACGCACGGCTAACGATTTTGTTTCTTCGGCCGAAGATATCCGGCGGGTTTGGACCGTGGGCGCGACCTCTTTGGATCACGGCGCGGTCGGAGTCGGCCGAATTCGGCGCGCAACCAAGCCGGGCCCTCATTCGTCTGCCATGCATGGTTGACCTCGTCGACTGCGATCTTCCCCAAAGTCCATGCCTAAACAACGTCTCGCTTTGTTCGTTTTCGTCGGCCTGCTCTCGACCCTGGCTCGCGCGCAGACCCCCGCGCCCGCTCCAGTCACTCTCTCGCCGTATGCCGCCAGCTATACCCTGAATCCGAATCTTCCCACTCTGTGGATCGTCGGCGCCTCCGCCGTCCGCAATGGCCACGACACGGGCAACGACGGCCAGTGGGGCTGGGGCAACCCGATCTGCTCCTTCTTCGACCGCAGCCGGATCAACGTCGTCAACTTCGCCTTGGGCGGCACGAGCACTCGGACCTACCAATCGATGGGCCTATGGGATCACGTGCTGGGCGATCTCAAACAGGGCGATTACCTGCTGATCCAGTTCGGGAGCAACGACTCTAGTCCGGTCAACGACCTGGCCCGCGCCCGCGGCACCCTGCATGGCAACGGCGAGGAAACCCAGGAGATCGACAATCTGAAGACCAAGAAGCACGAGATCGTCCACACCTACGGCTGGTACATCCGCAAATTCATCACCGATGCCCGGGCAAAGGGCGCGGTCTGCGAGATCGTGCTCTCCCCCGACCCGAAGAATTCGTGGAAAGACGGCAAGGTGCCGCGCTCGGCGAATTTCACGGAATGGTCCTCGGCGGCGGCCAAGCAGGAGAACGCGCTCTTCGTCGACGTCAACGAGTTGATCGCGGAAAAATACGAGGCCGCAGGCCAGGATGCGGTGACGCAGAAATATTTCCCCGAGCACGAGACCGAGCACACCGATTGGGCCGGCGCGATCGTCAATGCCAGCTGCGTTGTGTCGGGAATCAGACAGTTGGATCATTGCGATCTGGTGGGCTATTTGCTGCCGACTCCTCCGAGCGATCTGCCTCTGCCGTCAGGCAAGGCGAGGTAAGATGAAATCAATTTCCTGCGGTGCCCTTTTTCTGTCTGCCGCGGTTTTATTCTGCCTGCCGATTGCTTTCGGGGAGATGTCCGCCCACTGGCTGGACGACAAACCCCCGGAGCTGGACTCCGGCGTGAGTTTCGGCGTCCCTTTCAAGCGGGGGGAGGTGCCGAAGGGCCAAGCCTTCACGCTGACGGCCGCGGATGGGAAAAGCCTCCCCGTGCAGTCCTGGCCCCTCGCCTACTGGCCCGACGGTTCCCTGAAATGGGTGGGTTTGGCCACGATCGCCGGCCCCTCCGACGCGGGCGGGTTTACGATCAAGCCGAGCGCGTCCGCCTCCGCAGCCGGACCAGCCAAAGTGCGGGTGACCTCCAGCGACACAACCTACGCAATCGACACGGGGCGTATCCAGGCGCGCATCCCAAAATGGGGGACCGACCTGATCGACTCGATCGTCATCGACGGCCAGGAGGTGGCGCGCAATGGCCGGCTAGTCTGCATACTGCAGACCGGGCCCGATGGGGACCCGGCCGACACCCAGCCACGAGAGCCGTTTGCGACCAAGGTCGAAAAGGTGACGATCGAGCAATCGGGCCCGGTTCGGGCGGTGGTGAAGATCGAAGGGAAGCACCGGGGCCTGAAGAGCGACCGGGAGTGGCTGCCGTTCGTGGTGCGCCTGTACTTCTACGCCGGCCAGGAATCGATTCGGATGGTGCACACAATCATCTACGACGGAGATCAGCAGAAAGATTTTATCCGCGGCCTGGGAGTGGTCTTCACCGTGCCGATGCGCGAACAGATCCAAAACCGCCACGTGCGCTTCTCCGGCGAAGACGGCGGCCTGTGGGCCGAGCCGATCCAGCCGATGAAGGGCCGGGACGGCCGGTTTGTCGCTGATCCCCAAACCGGAGCGGACGTCTATCCCCGGCAGGTGCAGGGTCAGCGTGTGCCCAACCGCGAGCAGGTCAGTGCGCGCAGCCGGGGCTGGCTGGCCGACTGGGCTGTCTGGGACGATTTCAAGCTCGCGCAGCCCAACCCCGACGGCTTTTCCGTTCTGAAGCGCACCAATCCCGAGAGCACTTGGCTGCCGGCCGGCGGCGGACGGCGCGCCTCGGGACTCGTCTTCGCCGGCGATGTCAGCGGCGGACTCGCGGTCAGCCTGAAGAATTTCTGGCAGTCCTATCCGGCGTCGCTCGAGGTACGCCACGCGCGCACGGGCGAGGCCGATTTGTATGTCTGGATGTGGTCGCCGGACGCTCCCAGCATGGACATGCGGCACTACGACACCGGGCCCCATGGTCTGGAGGCCGCGTACGAAGACGTGCAGCTAAATACGAGCATCGCCACGGGCGTGGCGCGCACCAGCGAGCTCATGCTCTTCGCGGCCGCCAGCGTGCCATCGAAAAAGGCGACGGTGGCAATGGCCCAGCTCGGCGCCGCTCCCCCGGTGATCGTCTGCACGGCGCAAGCCCTGCACGATGCGGAGGCCTTCGGCGTCTGGGGGCTCGAGGACCGTTCGACCCCGACCCGGCGCGCGATTGAAGACCGACTTGCCGCGACCCTCAATTTCTACCTTACGCAGCCCGCGCAGCAGCGTTGGTACGGCTTCTGGGACTTCGGCGATGTCATGCACTCCTACGACAACGAGCGCCACGTCTGGCGCTATGACTTGGGCGGCATGGCCTGGGACAACTCCGAACTCGGGACCGACATGTGGATTTGGTACAGCTACCTTCATACGGGCCGGGCGGATGTGTTTCGCATGGCCGAGGCGATGGACCGACAGACGGGCGAAGTGTCGGTCTACCATCTCGGGCCCCTTGCCGGGCTGGGTTCCCGGCACAATGTCCGCCACTGGGGCGACGGCGCCAAGGAGGTCCGCATTAGCCAGGCCGGCTACCATCGGTTCTATTATTATCTGACAACCGACGAGCGCACGGGCGATGTCATGCGTGATGTCCTCAATGCCGACTACAAGGTCATCGATTTCCCTCCCAACCGGGAGTCGCTACCCATCACCGCGCGCGAAAAGGCGATCGCCCCGACCCGCGTCCGCATTGGGCCCGACTGGCTGGCCTTCATCGGCAACTGGATGACGGAATGGGAGCGTACCGGCGACATCCGGTGGCGCGACAAGATCCTGGCCGGCGTGGATAGCATGGCCGCCATGCCGCTCGGAATGCGCACCGGCCGCAATCTTCTCATGGGGTACGATCCGGCGACCGGAAAGCTCTACCAGTTGGACGACCAGGCGGGCATCTACAATCTCGCCACGATTATGGGCGGCGCCGAGGTCGCCTTCGAGGTGAGCCAGATGCTCGACAATCCCACCTGGAACAAACTGTGGCTCCAATACTGCCGGCTCTACAGCGCGCCGAAGGAAATGATTATCCAAGACATGAAGACCGGCGCCGAAGGAATGGATGGAAAGTACGCCCGCGATGGCCGCCTGGCCGGGTGGGTCTTTTACAAGACAGGCAACGAGGCCTTCAGGCGGGTGGCACTGGATGCCCTGCTGGATCATGGCCGCGACCGGCGCGGCGAAGGCGGCGGTAGCCTCCGGCACGTGGGCGGTCCCGATGTGCTGAACCCGGTAGACGAAGGCTTAGGGGGAACCAATAGCGCAGCCCAAAACGGACTCGAAACCATCACCATGCTGGGCTTTGTGGGCGCCTCTCTGCCGCCCGAAATGCCGCCCACCCCGCCGGACGGGTCCGGCCGGGACGACGTGCGCGGGCCGGTGAGAGCGCGGCAAAATCCCAGCGGCGCCGCGAAGTAAGTTTGCCGGCACCGGATCGCTCCACAAGCCTTTCCGTCGCCCATGAGGCCGGCCCGTCAAACGACTGATGCCCATGAAATTCCTCCAACTTTCTCTTCTCATCTCTGCTGCGTTCATGGGCTCTCTGGCTCTCGGCGCTGACACCGCGGCCGCGATCAAACCCGACCTCCCTAGAATCCCCGAAAAGACCTTCAGCGTTCGCGACCACGGTGCGAAAGGTGACGGCACGGCCGACGACACCGGCGCTTTCCAAGCGACCATCGATGCGGCGCGGAAGGCCGGCGGCGGCACCGTAGAAATTCCTCCCGGCGTTTACCTCAGCGGCCCGCTCCAGCTCACGAGCAACCTCAACCTTCACCTTGCGAGCGGCTCTACGCTTACGATGCTGCCGCTCGACAAATACCCCGGCGGCACGCGGCGCGGCGAGGATTTCCTAAGCGGCGCTCACCTTCATGATCTCGCGCTCACCGGCACAGGCACGATCGATGGCCAGGGCGGGCCCTGGTGGCCGTTCGCAAAGACGCAGGGCGCGCGTCGCCCCCGGATGTTCAAGCTCAGCGGCTGCGAGCGCGTTCTAGTCGAGGGGGTCACCCTGAAAGACTCCCCGATGTTTCATATCGCGTTCAGCGATTGCTCCCAGGTTATCGTTCGCGGCGTGACGATTCGTGCACCCGCTTCCACCGACCCGAAGACCCCCAGCCACAACACCGACGCCTGCGACGTTTCTGGACGCATCATCCTCGTCGAGCACTGCGATATCAGCGTCGGCGACGACAACTACACTTGCGGCGGCGACACCCACGACGTGCTCATCCAACACAACACTTACGGCAGCGGCCACGGCGTCTCTATCGGCAGCTATACGCGAGGCGGCGTCTCCAACATCACCGTCCGCGACTGCACCTTCACCGGCACCGACTGCGGCATCCGTATCAAATCCGACCGCGACCGGGGCGGCCTATTGGAAAATCTCGTCTACGAAGACCTCCGCATGACCGACGTCGCTTTCCCGATTCTGATCTATGGCACCTACATGGCGAAAGAGCGTGAATTTCGCGACCTCAACGAGCTCACGTCCGAAATCGCCGCGCGCTATCCGAGCCAGCCGCTCGCCCGGCTGACGCCCGTTTACCGCAACATCACCTTCCGCAACATTACCGCCACCGCGGCCAAGGGCCGCCGTGCCGGCTTGATCTGGGGACTCCCCGAAGCGCCCGCCAGCAACATTCTCCTGCAAAACGTTGCGATCACTGCCGACCTCCCCTTCGGCCTCTACAACGCCGACAACGTCCGTCTCGAAAACTGCACCATCAGGACCCCCAATGGCGTGAACAAACTCTCAACCGCCAACGCCCAAGTAACGATTTTCCCGCCTCAAGAAAAATGACCGCACGGCGTGGCCTCGCACCCGATTGGCAAGCCACAATGAACTCGCCAGTCGCAATGGCATCGTTGTGAGTTCATGCCTCGCGAAGGGCAATCATCGGATCCACTTTCGTCGCGCGCTGGGCTGGAAAGTAGCTGGCTAGAACGGCAATGGTAAACAAAAGTAGAGGTACGATCAGAAACACAGCTGGATCATGGGGGCGCACCCCATAGAGCAAACTTGCCATCATGGACGCAGCGGATGCAGAAAGGACCAATCCGGCCACGATGCCCACGCCAGCAAGCGCGACCCCCTTGCGTAAGAACATTCTCAGAATGTCTTCCCGCCGTGCGCCCAGGGCCATGCGAATACCGATCTCGCGCGATCTTTGGCCGACGATATAAGCCAACAAGCCGTAAATTCCAATGGAGGCCAGAAGCACCGCCAGTCCAGCAATTCCACCCACCAGATCGGCAGAAAAACGGCGTGAAGCCAGTGACCGATCAAGGAGGTCGTTCATCGAAGAAACATTAAATACCGGCAAGCCGGGATCAATGCCCTGGATTTCGTGCCGAATCTGTGGTTCGAGCAGGGCCACGGGCAGAGACGTCCGCAACACCACGCTCAGTCGCTTGCCGGAGTCTTGATAGGTCGAAACATAGATGTGGGGAACGCCATCGATGTCGAGACCGTCACTCTTGATATCCTTAACAATACCCACGACGGTCGTCCACGGCTTGGCAGGGTCCCGTCCGAACCGCACTCGGCGGCCCAGCGGATCGCGGGTTGGCCAAAACTTATGAGCGGTGCTTTCATCAATGATGGCCACCAGCGGTTTGCCGTCTTCATCGCCCTCGGTGAATGAGCGGCCGCGTAGGAGCGTCGACTGTAACACCTTAAAATAATCGGGGCTTATCCGAATTCTCTCGGCGTGCAGATCCCGCGAGGACTCGACCGGTCGATCTTCAATCGTCAAGCCTTCATTCGCTAGGCCACCGACCGCGCTGGGGTTGCTATTGGTGGTCGGTAGGGCTGAGGTAATCGCGGCGAGTTCC
>Ga0302325_10027376_pt1 | contig 11820 bp, 11 predicted proteins | sample Palsa_T0_2_FD_201948 | JGI IMG/M metagenome (GOLD analysis project Ga0302325, IMG submission 201948) | Peat permafrost microbial communities from Stordalen Mire near Abisko, Sweden - Palsa_T0_2 | ecosystem: Environmental > Terrestrial > Soil > Palsa > Peat permafrost | place: Sweden: Abisko... | reverse complement strand
TGAGACGGTCCGGCACTATGCCGCCGAGCGCCTCGCGCTGCGGGCCGGCTCGGACCCGCGAGACGTCGGCGTCGCTCACCGCGATCATTACCTGGCCCTCGTCGAGACCGCTGCCGCGCGACTGCGCGGCCCGGACGAACTCCGCTGGCTGGACCGGATCGAGGCCGACTTCGACAACATCCGTGCCGCGCTGGCGTTCAGCATCGCCGATCCTGACGGTGCCGAGCCCGGCCTGCGGATGGCTACGGGGCTAAGGTGGTTCTGCTACATGCGCGGCCATAGCGGCGAAGTCATCGAGGCGCTCGGCGTTCTGCTCGAGCGCCCCGATGCCCGGCAGCCGACTCGCTGCCGAGCCCGAGCCCTGACCGCGACGTGCGACCTGCTCAATAACTTCGGTCGTAGCCAGGCGATCCCCTCGATGGCCGAGGAGGCCATCGCGATCGCCCGCGGCCTCCATGATGACCTTGTCGCCGGTGACGCCCTGTGCGAGCTCTGCTGGTTCACCTTCCTTGCGGGCGATCTGTCCGCCGCGCTGGCCATAATCGACGAGGCCGTCGCGCTGGCCAGGTCAGCCGGAAATCCCCATCTGCTCGCCACCGCTCTCAGCAACCGCGCGGCATTCAAGGGCGAAGCCGGCGAGCTGGACGCAGCCTCAGCTGACCACCAGGAGGTCCTCGCGCTGGCGCGGGCGGCCGGAGACAACTACGTACTTGTCTCCAACCTGGCGAACCTCGGCACCGACCAGATCGCGGCCGGGGAGCTCGGAGCTGCCATCGCGTACCTTCGCGAGGCGCTCGGGGTCGCCGAAGCCCATGGCTACCAGCACCTGGCCGCCGGCGTAGGGGTGAACTTGGGGTTCACGTACCTCCTAGACGGAGATGCCGCCGAGGCCCGCCCGCTGCTTATCAGCGTCCTGGACGCGGCGCGAGCCACCGGCGAGAAGACCTATGTGAATGTCGCCATCCTCGGCCTCGCGCTAGCCGTCGGGCCGGACGGTGCCCCCGCCGTCGCCGCCGCCCTGCACGGCGCTGCCGATGACCAGTACGAGCGGGCCGGGCAGGCCTTCGATGCCGTCGATCTGCGACTGCGCGCCAGTCACCATGCCCGGCTGCGCGACGCGCTCGGCGAGGCTGCGTTCGATGCCGCCTACATCCGGGGGCGCACCCTGAGCCAAGCCGATGCCATCGCCCTGGCCGTGGGCACCGCCCAGCCAGATCCGGGGCCTGCGGCCGCCGCGCCTAGCGCGCCGGCGGACAGCCCGGCTGGCCTGCTGTCGGCACGAGAGCGGGAGATCATGGCGCTGCTGGCCGGCGGAGCGAACACCGCCCAGATCGCGCAGGCGCTCTTCGTCACGCCCAATACCGTGCGGACGCACCTGGACCGGATCAGGGACAAGACCGGCGCCCGTAACCGCGCCGGGCTGACCCGCTACGCCATAGCGGCGGGCATCGAGCCGGTCGCGCCCGCTCCTTAATGTAGGCCGGTTGGTGTAGGCCGCCCGCCCCACACACGGCGGGCGTAGTGGGTCGCTCGGCCTCTGCCGGCCGCCGCGGTCCGGACCTTACGTTCGGCTTATGAAAATCAAACTCACAAAGGCACCGACCTTTACCAAGGCAATTACCTCCTCGGCCGTATTCGCGATCGTCTATCTGGCGTCGACCTCCAGCCTCCCGTCATGCAGCGACGCCGTCGCCGCGCTCAGTTCTGGCGGCGAATGCATTGAACGCCAGAGCTTCCTGCACACGGCATCCGGCTGGCTGGCGCTGCTCTGCCTGCTCGCCGCCGTGCTGCTGCTCGCGCTCAAGCACAAGGACTCCATCCTGGGGCGGCAGGCGCCGGTGCCGCAGCCGCACCGAGGACCGTCGGCTCAGGCCCAGGCCCAGGCAACGACACCGGTGCCCGGCCGGGCTTCGAGCTTCTGCGCCAAGTGCGGCACTCGCATCATCGCGGGTGACAGGTTCTGCCAGGGATGCGGAGTCCCCATGGAGTCCCTGCACTCCTGACCTAAATACCGGTCTTCGCCGCGAAAACCTCATCAGCGCATTTCCGCAAAGGCGCGCCCAGTAATTGTCGAAAGAACGCGACCTGTCAAGCCTGAACGGGCTGAGAGCTATAGGGGAGAATCATGGTATTCATCAAGGCGCACAGGAAGCAGCTTTTCGTGGCCGGCTCGCTGGCCGCCGCCCTGACCGCATTCACGGTCACGGCATGCGGCGGCGGGAGCCACGCCGCCCAAGCCCAGGGAGCGTCCCCCGGCCAGTGGACTAAGGCCGAGGTCAGCCAGTTCACGACCGCGGCCGGCGCAGGCGGCAGCGACAGCCAGGACTCGTGCGTCATCGGGTACTTCGGGCGGGACATGTCCTTTCCGAACGCGATGGCGGTCGTGTCGGTCGACCCGTCATCGGGCGCCAGCATGTCGGCCGCCCAGGTCAAGGCCGCCCTGATCAGCAAGTACGGCGCGGCTGAGGGTGGCGCCATCAACGCCCAGTTCGAGCGCACCGTCACCGACTCGGACAACCATTGCGGCGGCTCGGCTGCGCCGTCCACGGCACCGGCGGCGCCCACGGCAGACCCGGCCGCGACCTCGGAGTCATCGTGCACCGTGGACTGCGTGGACCCGGTCGCCAGCGGGGAAAGCGGGTGGCTGGCGCAGGTCCAGGGCGCGCTCCAGAGCGTGCAGCAGGATCTGAGCAGTATCTCCTCGGACACCAGCAATAACCCGGAAAACCTCACTCTGGACGGCTCCCAGCTGGAGGGGGACGCGCAGGCTGCCCTGGACCCCAATTACGACCCGCCCCCGGCCGACAACGCCGACTGGGTCACCGCGATGAACGATTACGTCACGGCCGGCGAGGACTACTCCGGAGACAACACGAACGAGCAGGACAACAACGCCGCCCAGGCCAGCCAGGAGATCACCGCCGGTAATACGGCCCTGGCCAGCTTCAACGCCGCCAACGGCGGAGTACTGAACGGGACCATCCAGTCCTGAAGATCCGCGCGGGGGCGGGGGCGTGGGGGCGCCGCCCCCAGCGCGGTCCGGTCAGGTAGTCGCGCGGACGGCCGCGAGGATCACCCTGGTGACGGTCCCGGGGTTAGAGATCATCGACAGATGCGGGGCACCGGGAATGAGGGTGATGTGAGCGTGCGCCTGCTTGGCCATGGCCAGCAGTTCCGCGGGCGGCGGTTCCCTCCTCACCGGGTAGGCGCACCGGCGAGTTAGCCTTCTCCCGGTGCCGGGCGGCCTCCGGTTTCGTGAGTGAGATGGCTATTGCCCGACGGGAGCGGGCATGTGAGCATCGTGGTCGCCGGCCGCCGTCAAGGCGGGCGGCTTGTCTTATCCGCTGCTCATCGTGGAGTCAGTTGATGTCTCAGCAACTTCCCGACCCAACCCGCTGGCTGACGGATCTGATGACGGCCGAGCACACCGTGCTGTGGCCGGCCGGTGACGTCTCCGGCGCCGCCCAGGCGCTCGCCGCCGCGGCCGCGCCCTGGACGAAGGCGGTGACGGACCTCGCCTCCTGGCAGTTCAACGCGCTGCAGCAGCTGGCGGCCCCGTGGCTAGCCGCCCTGCCCGGAGCCGAAGCCAACGAAGCCAGCAAACCCAACAAAGCCAAGGACAAGCGCTTCGCCGGGGAGGCGTGGAGTAAGGACCCCCGGTTCGACACGCTGGCCCAGACCTACCAGCAGCAGACCGAGCTGATGCAGCTGATCCAGTACGCCCCGGCCACCGACACGGTGCGCAAGCGCCCGCTGGTCATCGTGCCGCCGTGCATCAACAAGTACTACATCCTGGACCTGCAGTCGGCGAACTCGTTCGTCGCGCACGCGGTCGGCAAGCAGCAGACGGTGTTCCTCGTGTCCTGGCGCAACGCCGGTCCCGAGCAGGCCACGCTGACGTGGGACGACTACCTGGAGCAGGGCGTCCTGACGGCGATGGACGTGGCCCGGCCATCACCGGGGCCGACAAGGTCAACACGCTCGGCTTCTGCGTCGGCGGCACGCTGCTGGCCAGCGCGCTCGCCGTCCAGGCCGCTTGCGGCGAGGATTCCGCGGCCAGCATGACCCTGCTGACCACGATGCTGGACTTCAGCGACACCGGCGAGATCGGCCTGCTGGTCGATGAGCCCGGGGTCGCGGCGCGCGAAGCGGCGATCGGCCGCGGCGGCCTGCTCAACGGCAGCGAGCTGGCGCAGGTGTTCGCCTCCCTGCGCGCGAACGACCTGATCTGGCCGTACGTGGTCAACGGTTACCTGCAGGGCAAGGCGCCGCCCCGCGTTCGACCTGCTGTACTGGAACAGCGACGCCACCAACCTGCCCGGGCCGATGTTCTGCTGGTACCTGCGCCGCACCTACCTGGAGAACAAGCTGCGCGAGCCCGGCGGCACCGTGCAGTGCGGCGAGCCGGTCGACCTCGGCGCCGTCAGCGTCCCGGCCTTTGTCTACGCCTCCAAAGAGGACCACATCGTGCCGTGGCAGACGGCCTACGCCAGCACCCAGCTGCTGGGCGGCGACGCCGCGTTCGTGCTCGGCGCCAGCGGCCACATCGCCGGCGTGATCGACCCGCCGGCCAAGAAGAAGCGCAACTACTGGACGCTGCCCGGCGCCGAGGCGCCAGGCGCCGACCCGGACCGCTGGTTCACGGCCGCGCAGAGCATTGCGGGCAGAGCATTGCCGGCAGCTGGTGGCCCGCCTGGATCGACTGGCTCACCCCGCACAGCGGGCGGCTGGTGACCGCCCGCAAGAAGCTGGGCAGTGCCGAGTTCCCGCCGCTCGAGCCGGCTCCCGGCAGCTACGTCAAGGAGCCGGCCCCCTGAAGTCGCTCCGGCTTGGTCTGCGCGACCCGCCGCAGCAGCTCCTGACTGGGCGGCTTGCTCGGCAGCCGGTCCTGGCCGGGTCGTAGCCCGGCCAGGACGAGGCCGATGTAGCGGTGCGGCACGGCCGGGACGCCGGGGATGCCGAGGCCGGTGATCGCGGCCAGCATCTCCAGGATGGGCGGGAAGTCGGTGGCGGCGACGTCCTCGCGGACCACCCCGGCCGCCCGGGCGCGGGCCAGCAGCCGCTCCAGCGCCGCCGTGGTCCGCTCGAGCAGCTCGGCGAACTGCTCGGCGCCGTAGCCGCGCTTGAGCACGTCCACCAGCGCCCGGTTGTGGGCGATCAGTTCCAGCGACCGCTCCAGGAAGTGGGTCAGCCCGGCCCAGGGGTCGGGTTCGGCGGCTGCTTGCTCGGCGATGGCGACGGCCTGGTCCACGCACTGGCGCAGGAACTCGCGGGCGAGCTCGTGCTTGTTGGCGAAGTGCCGGTAGGCGGTGGCCACGTTGACCCCGGCGTGCCGGGCGATGTCGTCGAGGGTCGCGTCCAGCCCCCGCTCGGCGAACACCTCCGCGGCGGCGTCGATCAGCCGCTGACGATTACGGGCGGCGTCGGCCCGGAGTCGTCTCGGCCCGACGGCCGCCGCGGAGCTGGCCATCAGACGTGCGCCGTCAGAGCGGAGCTGGCCATCAGACGTGCACGGCCACGGTCTCAGCGTCCTGCCCCTGGCGCGGGATGGCCACCCCGGGCCGCAGCAGCAGGCCGGTCAGCACCGCGGCGCCGACGTAGATCGCCGCCGCCACCCAGAACACCACGTGGTAGCCGTGGATCACGGCGTTCGCCTCGACCAGCTGCTTGCTGGCGGCCGAGGTGATGGACGCGGCGTGCGCCACGGCGTAGCTGGCGGCCGCGGTGGCCGCGATCGTGTTCAGCAGCGAGGTGCCGATCGAGCCGCCGATCTGCTGCGCGACGTTGATCGTCGCCGAGGCCACGCCCGCGTCGTCGCGGTCCACGCCCAGCGTGCCCAGGGTGAACGCCGGGGCGAACACCAGGCCGAGGCCGAAGCCGACCAGCAGCAGGGTGGGGAGCACGTCCGACGCGTAGCTGGCGTGCAGGCCGATGCGGGTCAGCAGCGCCATGCCCGCCCCGCCGAGCAGCAGGCCCGTCGGGACCGCCAGCCGCGGACTCACCCGGGTCAGCAAGATGACGTTGCCGACGGCCGCGACCACCACCAGGATCAAGGTCAGCGGCAGGAACGCCAGGCCGGTCTTGACCGCGCTGTACCGGAGGGTCTCCTCCAGGTAGTAGGTGAGGAACAGGAACACGCCGAACATGCCGATCGCGGCCAGGAACATGGCCAGGTACGCGCCGGCCCGGTTGCGGTCGGTGATGATGCGCAGCGGCAGCAGGGGATGCGCGATCCGCCGTTCCGCCAGCACGAACGCCACCAGCAGCACGACCCCGCCGATCAGCGCGATCAGCGTGGCTGGCTTGGTCCAGCCCGTGCTGCCGCTGGACATCGAGACGTTGGAGAAGCCGTAGACCAGGCCGAACAGCCCGACCCCGGCCAGGATGGTGCCGACCACGTCCAGCCGCGGCCGGTCCGGTGACGGGATGTTCTTCAGCAGCGTCACCCCGCCGGTGAACGCGATCACCGCGATCAGCACGTTCACGTACATGACCCAGCGCCAGTCCAGGTACTCGGTCAGCACGCCGCCGAGCAGCAGCCCGACGGATGCGCCGGCCCCGGCGATGCCGCCGTAGATGCCGGTCGCCTTGCTGCGCTCGGCCGGGTCGGTGAACGTGGTGGTCAGCAGCGACAGGGTGGCTGGCGCCAGCAGCGCACCGAACGCGCCCTGGATCACCCGCCCGGCCAGCAGCATGTCGAAGTTCTGCGCGGCGCCGCCGAACGCGGAGGCGGCGGCGAACCCGATGACCCCGATGATGAAGATCCGCTTGCGGCCGAACAGGTCGGCGATCCGCCCGCCGAGCAGCAGCAGGCTGCCGAACGCGAGGGAGTAGCCGGTGACGATCCACTGCCGGTCGGTGTTGGAGAAGTGCAATGCGGTCTGCGCGTGCGGCAGGGCAATGTTCACGATCGTGGCGTCGAGCACGACCATGAGCTGCGCCGTGCCCAAAATCGCCAGGATCCACCAGCGCTTGGCGTAGTGCGGGTCCGCTGCGGCACTGCTTGTGCCGCCCGTCTGAACCCCCGGAGCCGGAGTTGACATGAAATCCCCTCGTGGTCAGGTCTCCGCATAAAACGAAGTAGCTATCTGCGCTTTCTGCAGAGGTAAACGCAGCCGCTTACTTCGTTCCTTTCCGCTGACCGTGTGGGTTCGGTCACACCAGGAGACTGCCGAATCTCCTTTCGGCCGAACGGGCCGTGGTGCTTGCACCCGGGACCGTTTCCGCGTCCCCGGGCTAGGCGGTGAGGCTGCTTGCCTCATCGGCCAGGCGGAGGAAGGCCGTGGCCCGGCCGAAGGTGTCCCCGACGAACTGACCCGCCAGCTGAGCCTGGTAAGCGCGGTACCGGGTCATCTCCCACTCCCGCGCGCGCTGGGTGAGTGAGGCCAGCGCGGGCTCGGGGACCGGCTTCCAGGCCCAGGCGGCGATGCGGCCGGCTCCGGCGCCGCTGTTGCGCGGCTGGATGAACTCGGCGGGATCGGTGTCGTAGCCCATCCGGTTCCGGACGAAACGCAGGCCGCCGAAGGTGTCCTCGGTGATCCGGCGCTGGGCGGCGTCCTGCCGGGCCAGCACGCCGCCGTAGATGTCGGGGTGGTAGCGCATCAGGGTGGCGTCGACCATGGTGACCCACCACACGGCCTCGCTGATCACCGCGAACCCGTTGGCCCGGTCCAGGCCGCCGGCCCGCAGGAGCCGGTCGGTGGTCTCCCGCATCGCGGTGATGGACCAGGCCAGCGGACCTGCCTCGGCGGGGGAGTCGCTGGCATTGTGGCGGTTCCACGCGACCCGGCAGCGCGCCGAGCAGAACCGGGCATGCTCGCGGCGCGGCGCGAACGACGTCCCGCACTGCTCGCAGTTCCGGGTGTCAGCCATTAATTGATGTTACGCGTAACGGCCGGCCGCCGGGCCGGATAACGCCGGTATTTATTCGGCCGCCAGACACTTCTCGTTCATTTCACGTTCATTTTCAGGTCGGCTCAGCGTCACCCGGGCTGGGTAGCTTCCGCATGACGAGCGAGCCGGGCGGCCGGGTGACCTGCGAGGTGACGTGGTGCTGGACGCCCAGCCCGAAGACGTGGTGGCGGCGCTGGATGAGGCGTCGCTGAGCCGGTCCCACCTGCGCGCCGTCGTGGCGTCGGGGATGGGATTCTTCACCGACGCCTACGACCTGTTCGTGATCGGGATCGCCTCGACGCTGATCACCAAGGACTGGCAGCTGAGCTCGGGCCACCTGGCTATCTTGAACAGCACGATGCTGGCGGCCGCGTGCCTGGGCGCGCTGGTGTTCGGCCGCTACGCCGACGTGGTCGGGCGTAAGCGGGTGTACTGGCTGGTCGCCGCGATCATGATCGCCGGGGCGGTGGGATCGGCGCTGTCGGGCTCCTTCTGGGTGCTGATCGGTTTCCGGTTCCTGCTCGGGTTCGGCGTCGGTGGTGATTACCCGGTCAGCGCGGTCATGGTGAGCGAGTACGCCAACCGCAAAGACCGCGGCAAGCTGGTCGGGATGGTGTTCGGGACCCAGGCGCTCGGCCTCATCGTGGGGCCGCTGATCGCGCTGGCGTTGCTCGGTTCGGGCACCAGCGATGACGTGACCTGGCGGGTCTTGCTGGCGCTCGGCGCGGTGCCCGCCGCCGCCGTGATCTACCTGCGCTGCCGGATGCCCGAATCGCCGCGTTACCAGGCCCAGGTGCAAAGACGAGCCGAGCAGGCGGCGAGCCGGCTACCCGGTGTCACGGCAGAGCCAGTCCCCGGCGCAGGACTGGACGGTCCGCCCGAGCTGGGATTGCGGGCCTTTCTCACCAGCCGCCGGTGGCTGATCACGCTGGCCGGGACCGCGGGCTGCTGGTTCCTGCTCGACTACGCCTACTACGGGAACACGATCTCCACCCCGCAGATCCTCGGCCTGATCGCCCCGCACGCCTCGACCATGACCAAGATCGCGTTGCAGCTGGCGATCTTCGCGGTGGCGGCGGTACCGGGCTACGCGCTGGCCATCGCCCGGCTGGACCGGATCGGGCACCGGCGCCTGCAGTTGGCCGGGTTCGCGGTGATGGCCCTGTGCTTCGCCGTCATCGCGGTGATACCGGGCATGACCACCATGGTGGTGCCGTTCCTGCTGGTGTACGGGGTGAGCTACTTCTTCACCGAGTTCGGCCCGAACATGACCACCTTCGTGCTGCCCAGCGAGCTGTACCCGGTCAGCATGCGGACGACCGGGCACGGCATCTCGGCGGGTATCGGCAAGCTCGGCGCGTTCATCGGGGTTTTCCTGTTCCCGGTCCTGCAGAGCTCGCTGGGACTGCGCGGCACCCTGCTGCTCACCGCCGGGGTAGCCGTATCGGGCTTCGCGCTCACCCTGGTGCTGCCCGAGCCGGCCGGGCGCAGCCTAGACGAGATCGCCGCCGGGCCGCCCGGCCCGGCCGCCCGGCCCGCCGGGGTGACCGGGCAGCCGGCGTCACGCTGACCTCGGCAGGGTTCCCCCGGCCGGCGGCCCGCCGCTGGCGTGGCGGGCCGCACGGGACGGGTGCCGGTCAGGGGATGTAGTACATCGGGTCCGGGATCTTGACCTGGTGGCCGGCGTCGCCGCCGATCAGGTCGCTGTACTGGTCGCCGAAGTCAGCCACGATGGAATAGCCGAGGCTGGAGATGTACTTGCGGGTGCCGGACTTGTACTCCGTCGTGGTGCAGTCCGACGGGTCGGCGCAGGCCGTGGCTGAAGGGCAGCGCGCTGGCGGCCGTGAGCGACCCGAACACCAGGCCGGCGGCGGCGATCACGGAGCCGGCCAGCAGCGGCACGGAGCCGCGGAACCGCCTGCGTCCGCGAGATGGAGCGTCGTTCTGGTCAGGCGGCGGCTGGTTCATGGCGTTCCTCCTGGCGGGATTCGGGGCGCTTTGTTTGATGATGTCGGACTTTGCCACGGACACCTCGCGAGAGGCAAGCAGCCCGCCAGCTCAGAACCAGGTAAGCGTGGGTACGGAGGGCTATCCTGGGCGGTCGCACGCCGAAAGGAGGCTGGCATGGGCATCGTCATGGCGCAGGCGGCCGTATCCCCGGCTGTGAACACGCTCGGCGGCCAGGGATGGCGCCAGGCCGGCGAGCTCGGGGTGGCGCTGCTGCTGGCCGGGGCCATCGGCCTGGAGCGCGAGATCCGCGGGAAGGACGCCGGGCTGCGGACACACACCCTGGTCGGGGTGGGTGCGGCCCTGTTCATGCTGGTCAGCAAGTACGGGTTCACCGATGTGCTGGAGAAGGGCCTGATCGTCCTGGATCCATCCCGGATGGCCGCGCAGGTCGTCTCGGGTGTCGGCTTCCTCGGCGCGGGGCTCATTTTTGTCCGCCGGGACTCGGTCCGCGGCCTGACCACGGCCGCCGGCATCTGGGTGACCGCGGCGGTGGGATCCGCGGCCGGCGCCGGCCTGCTGGTGCTGGCCGCGATGGCCACAGGCATCTATTTCGTGATCACCCTGATCCTGCCGGTCCTGCGGCGGCACCTGCCGCTGGCGGCGGCCGGGACCTCGACGCTGCGCGTGCGCTATCCCGACGGGCATGGGATCTTGCGGCAGGTGCTCAACGAGGTAACGCGGCGCGGCTTCGCCATCGACGACCTGGCTACCCAGCCGGTCAAGGACGGATCTGCCGCCCAGGCAGACGGCGACCAGCCCGCCATGGTGGTGGTAACCATGCACGTGCACGGCAAGCGGCCGGTCACCGAGCTGGCGAGCGCGCTGACCGAGCTCGACCTCGTCGAGGCGGTAGTCGCGGCCCGCGACGAGTCCGCCGATGACTAGGTCCTGATACGACCCCGGCTAGGACCGCAGTGAGAGCAGTCGCCGGGCTTCTCCCTCCCGCGCCCCCTCGGCCGGCCCGGTCAGGGCTAGCTGGACCGTCCCGGAATTGCCGCCTGTTCACGAATCCAGGCCGGCCCGCCTACCTCGGCGAGCCAGCGGGCCACCGGCACGCCTATCTCGGCGCGCCAGCGGACCGCCGGCTCGGCTTCGTACGCCGCATGCGCAGTCCGTCCCGGCATGCCCGCGGCACGCCGTCTCTCCCGCCCCATCAGCCCATCCGCCACCCCAGCCAGCTCTTCCGAAATCATCGCGCGTTACCGCACCCCCGATCGGGGGCATGATAACACACAATATCGAATTACTCCTTCTTACTGGGACTTGTGATGCGGGACAGCTCAAGCGCCGGACACCCCTGACGCTTCACCGCAACAGCCGGCCGCACGCTGACTGACCGGCCGCGGCCGCCAGCGGCAGCACCAGCATCAGGTGAAGTTTCAGGACGAAAAGGGCTCACTGGCGAGCTGCACCCGCGACCTGACGCCCACCTTGGCGAAAATATGGCGAAGATGAGAATTAACGGTGTGCGGTGATACGAACAGGTGATCAGCGATCTCCCGGTTGGTCTTGCCCTGGGCGACCAGCCCCGCTACCTCGCGCTCCGCGCGGGTCAGGGCGGCCCATCCCGTGGACGGGGCGTGCGGTGGCTGGACTCGCCTGCGGACCCCAAGGCGCCGGAGCCGGCGTCTGACCCGGGCGGCGTCCCAGGAAGCGCCTATCGCGACGTTGGTCGCCAGCGCCTCGTCAAATGCGGCGATGGCGTCGCTCGTGCACCCCGACCCGAAAGTATGGGAGCCGCTGGCCGACGTCCTGGTCCGGGTGACGCTCAGCCCGGACTACCACCGGTGGGCCCGCGCCGCGGCGCTGACCTTCCAGATGATCTACACCCAGCCGGTCCGCTACGAATACCACCAGCTCGCGCCGCCGGTCCTGCTGATCACGGGCGCCGAGGACCACACCGTCCCGCTCGGCCAG
>Ga0302325_10027375_pt1 | contig 11820 bp, 6 predicted proteins | sample Palsa_T0_2_FD_201948 | JGI IMG/M metagenome (GOLD analysis project Ga0302325, IMG submission 201948) | Peat permafrost microbial communities from Stordalen Mire near Abisko, Sweden - Palsa_T0_2 | ecosystem: Environmental > Terrestrial > Soil > Palsa > Peat permafrost | place: Sweden: Abisko... | reverse complement strand
ATGGTTTGTCGCAGCGCCCTTCGCTGAATTTGTCGTCGCATTAGCGACTCCATCGTACTAGTAGCTCCCCACTGCTTCCAAACTGAAATCGCTTCTCGATCCAGCCGCTGCCAAATAAGACTAGATTCTGATCGTAATACGTTGGACCGGTTCCGTAACCTACTCCGTACAGATTTGATTTTTCATCGAGTTGCGATTTTATACGCACCAACTGTTGGGCAAGAGCGGATTCGTTCGAATTGCCGCTCAAATAGGGCAAAAGGGCGGCAGAAAAACCGACCGGTCCCTCCTGATTCATAGGCACACCATCGCTGTTCACCCTCTCGGGCGGGGCGCTATGTTGCCTCAGGTAAAGGTCCATTCCCGGCAACGCGTGCAGAATGCGAGTTCTCGCGGAGCTCGAGTCCGGCAGCATTCCCGTCCACAGATAGACGCGAATCGCATCGTAACTGCCTGAAGGCTCAGGCGTCTTATGGCCATTTGCCTGGCAGGGCGCAAAACCTTCGCCCGGCGTGTAGCAGACCCAATCCATCGCAAATCCATTTTTCGCGCTGCGCTCGAGCAGGGCGGGAACCTCCATGGAGACGTTAGCCCACGGCCCCTCCGAGTCAACTACGGCCAGCCGCTTCAATATGAAAAGCGGCATGTAACTGGGATTGAGCACCCAGAATCTTGGAAATCGAAAACCAATTGCGCCCGGCATCAAGGCAGGGCCAAAGCCGGGCAGGTCGGCGACCTCCTTGCGGCCTGTGATGGCTGCAAGGCGGCGTCCAAGAGTCGCGTAGTGCAGATCATTCCAGAGACGGCCGGCTTCGATCAGGTCATAAGAAATCCACAAATCGGAATCGGATGCAGAATTGGGATCCAGAACTCCCCAATGTCCGTCCTTGGCTTTGCCCCAACTCCATGCCGGCAGATGAGATCCAAGATCGCCGGATGCCAGATTGCTTTCGGTCCATGTGAGAAGGCTGTCGAAGCGGGCGCGATCATTGTTAACAAGCGCAAAGAAGAGCGCATAGCTCTGACCCTCGGAAGTCGTGCGGTCTTCGACTTGAGGGTCGATGACTCGACCATCCGCGCTGATAAAGCGACTCGAATAGGCCTGCCACAGCCGGATATGGTCGATCTGCGGATTCTGGGTGGTCTGAGGCAGCCCGTGGCTAGTTGCAAGACAGGCGATAAGCCCCATCCAGCCGAGCACCCCCAAAATTAGACTTGCATGCCTTCCCTGCTTCCATTCAATCGTCGGCATATTAGTTGTCGTCCAATTGGAGCCGCTTGCGCGCATGGGTGCGGAGCCAGATGCGAACCCAGACGGCCAGGAGAAAAGCCATGGCCATTGCGCCAACAGCAGCAAGCCATGGAACCTGCATGAACCAGAGAGTCATGCGGGTCCACCATGGCAATGTGCCAATGTGGTAAATGCCTCCGCCCATACGGAAGGACTGAAAAAGCGAGCCATGAAGAACAGCGACAGTTCCGTTGATATCGCTGGCTTGCTGCACTTTCAGGAAGGTTGTAAGAAAGTTGTCATAAGTGGCTGCGTCCTTGACATTGATGACGACTACGCTTCGTCCCGCGGAAAAGGGCGATTCGACACCCTCGATCACTGAATCCGGAGTTCCCGACGCAGTGAGATCTCCAGACTCTGTGTGCTCGGGGGCTTGAATCTTCCACCAAGCATGATGGGGCAGTCCAAAGAGACCTTCGGTATCCCTGACCTGCACCTGCCCACCCTGCACATTAACGGGAAGCTTGTCACCAAGCTTAGCGAAGCCCGGCTGGTCGTCCCCGGTGCCGAGAACAAGAAAATCCGTCACTGCGCCAGGCTTCATGGCGTCCGAGCCATCCACCTTCACGCGAAAGACGGGCAGGCCTGTCTGGCGGCCAAAGTGTCCCATCAGCGTCAGGAAGAGTTCGAGTTCCTGCGGCGTGGGCAATGAAGGCAGGATCACCGTGGTCTCACTCAGGTCGGCATGATGAGTGAACGGAAATCCGGCATTGGCAAAAACCTCAAGATTCGGCAGTGGGGCGTAATGCGGATAGTTCCGCAAATCAAGAAACGTGTCACGTAGAATCGCGCCCTGCATATTGATCGGCGTGGTGTCAGTGCACCCGCCCTTCTTGACCATCTGAAAAGTAAAGTCAAATGAAAGCGAGTTTGAAAATGGGCGCAAATTCACAACCGGGACTGGAATGTCCGTCTTCACGATGCGCGAAGGCTCTGACCCGGGTATCAGCGGCAGCGATCCCAGAAATGCGTTGTTCACGCGCACCTGAATACTGGAAATCGGGCCAATAGGAATGGAATTGTAGCGATAGACCATCCTCAGAATTGCGTTTGGTTTCTCGCCATAAAACATGTCCGGCGGAACCCGAAAATAGACATTCACGGGAGCCGAGCCATCACCCTGCAAAGACTCGGCAGAAGCGTAGTCCCATAAAGCGATAGTTCCGTCAGTTCTCGCCCATCTTGGCGCCACGTCGGGACCGGGAATGTCGGGAAGTTTGAGATTCTCGATCGTCGAAACTGCCCCTTGCAGAAGCTCAGAATGCAGGCCCACGGCCTGGGCGGCAATCAGGGTCTGGTCCGCATCCTGGCCGGTCACGATCAGTACTTTACTGAAAGGATCAGCCGGGTTCGCCCGCATGGCCACTGTGGGACCAGTGATGTTTCCCAGATTCAGCCCCCCGGGCAGGCTGGCCGGATTTTCGGCAATGACGATGGAGTTGCCAGTCGGCAAAGGGCCGATGAAAGTCGGAAATCGAACCGGGCGATTTTCCGACTCCATTCCGAAGTAGGATGAAACAACTCCAGCAGCCTGAATTGCTTTGGGCGAAGGCGCCGAGGGAAATACCACCGGGAGCCTGGGTGAATCAACAACTTCTGTATCTAAGAACGGTAACGGGAGTTGCTTGAGGTCATCGGTAAGTGGAAGAACATCGCCGGAGAAGTCCAAGTATGTGCCCGTTGCGACACGAGCCCACAGCGTTGTATTGGCCGGGTCCTCGCAGACCATCACGTAGTGGCCGATGAATTCGATCGTGAGAATATTCTTTCGGACGAGGAGCTCGGCCGGGATGGAAATCTCCGCCTCTTCATCCTTGCTGCCTGTTGCGGCGGTTTGTTCCGGCGGAATCGGGAGTGTCGCGAAGAGCGTGCCATTCAGCAGCAGTTGCATATGGCTCAACTGCGGCAAAAGGCTTGGAGAGAACGAATAGTAGATATGGATCTTCGCCGACTTTACAACGTGGGTCTGCTGCAAAGTGAAAAAGATGGAGTGCTGGCTGTCGATGCCATGCATTTCAATCGGGCCCGATCCAGCTTCGGCAAGACTGAAGACATCTCGAAATTGACCGGGAGGTGGTGGCGCCCCTTTGGCGATGGCCTGGCGCACATCGTTGCCCATGCTCCCTGCTTGAGCGAAGGCCGCCGTCGATTCTGAAGCCGCAATAATCAGACCCGCCAGCAAGGCGACTGGCATAAGAAGCATCAGAAGAACATGCGCCGCGCGCGTCGAAGGCAGATTCGATTTGGCCTTCGACTTAGCTTTGGAAGCAGTCGCCACCTTGGCTTTTGAGCCCGGCTTCTCGTTGAAGAACAGGCTCAAAAACGTCATCTTCAGGCCCTTGAATGATATGGCAAAAATTCGCCCGAGGCTGACCATGGGTTGATCGATTTCGCGGCTTTCGCCCCAGCCCAGCCAGGTATCCGCACGCGAGTAAAGAACCATCGTCAACAATTCCTGCTCCGGAATGGAAAGCTCGTTGAACCGTGCGCGAATTACGGTACTTTCACTGGTAACAATGGTTACGGGAAGATCGGCCTCCACGGACGGAAGCGGAAATGACAGCTTGGCAAGTTCGCCGGGCGTAACCTCGATTGGCTCTGTTAGTCGTATTGCCGTGCCTCCGCTGGAAAGATCGATGGTCTCTCCGTGCGCAGTTCTGCCGTCGGAAAGTTTCACTGTGACCGGAGTCATGATCTTGATTCGAACGTGATGGCGCAACTGTTGCATCTCGCGAGAAACCGCGGCGCAAACCCCAAGCACGATGACATTCAGGAAGCACCAGATGCAGTTCATGATTACGGTGCCGGGACGATCCTTGTCCCAGATAAAGAACCGAGGGATAGCGACCAGCAATCCCAGAAAATTAAAGAAGAGCAGGACGAGAAAAGGCTGTGCGATCTTCACGTCAAAGAAGCTGCGCTTAACGATGCCGCCCTTTGCGGTAACGTTGAATTTGCCCAGCTTTGGGTTGATGAGCGCCAGCATGGTCGGCAACAGAATGTATGGCGAAAGCACTGTCTCATAGATCTCGTTCCAGAACGAGTGGCGATGCTGCCCTTGTATGCGGGAGTTGACGATATTGGAGAGCGTAAGATGCGGCAGCGCGTAGGCCAGAATTGCCGCCCAGTAACCCGGCACATTGGTATGGGACAGGAGTAAATAAATCAAGGGTGCGGTCAGGAAGATCAGGCGTGGCAACGGATACAGGAAGTGCGCCATCGCATTGAAATAGCAGAGTCGCTGCGCAAAACTGAGCTTGGGCGCAAAGAGCGGGTTATCAGTACGCAGAATCTGGATCATGCCGCGAGCCCAGCGAATTCTTTGGCCTACGTGCGCAGAGAGTCGTTCCGTGGCGAGTCCCGCCGCCTGCGGGATGTTGATGTACGCGGTATTCCAGCCGTTGGACTGCATGCGCAATGAAGTGTGCGCGTCTTCTGTAACCGTTTCGACGGCAATGCCGCCTATCTCATCCAGCGCCTCGCGGCGCAGCACTGCGCAGGAGCCGCAGAAGAAGGTCGCGTTCCAGAAGTCGTTGCCATCCTGCACGATACCGTAGAAGAGCTCGTTTTCATTGGGAATGACCTGGAACTGCTGCAGGTTTCGTTCGAATGGGTCTGGAGAATAAAAATGGTGAGGCGTCTGCAACATCGCCAGGTTTCGATCGCGCAGAAACCAGCCGATAGTCATCTGCAAAAAGCTGCGAGTGGGAACATGGTCGCAATCGAAGATGGCCACGTATGGCGAATCAAGCGACTTGAGCGCCGTATTGATATTGCCGGCCTTGGCGTGGAAGTTGTCCGGACGAATCTTGTAGCCGACGCCAGCCTGAAAGGCGAAGTCCGCGAACTCCTTGCGACGTCCATCGTCGAGGATATAAACGTGCAGCTTGTCTGTCGGCCAGTCAATATTCAGGGCGCCGAGCGCCGTATATCGGACGATCTCCAGGGGCTCATTGTAGGTGGGAACCAGAACATCGACGTGGGGCCATTCTTCGGGATTCTCAGGCAAAGGCATGGGCGCTCGCCGCAGCGGCCAGATGGTCTGAAAGAAGCCCAGGAAGAGAATGACGAATGCATATCCCTCCGCGAAGACAAGCGACATGATGAAGAAGGCATCCAGCGCGCCCCAGTGGTTTGCCGGGTCCTGAAAAAACTGTACAGTGGTTGAAATGCGCCAGAAACCGTAGCGGAAGGTCGCAAAAAGCGACAGAATCATCAGGGTGAGCGTAATGAGGTAGGAGTCCGAAGTGCGCCCGAGCGAGAGCCCCATCAGCAGGGTGAGCAGCCCGCACACCGCCTGTTGCGGCCACGTGAGCGGCAGCGTGCCAAAGAAATAGAGCATCACCAGCGCGACCGACAGAAACAGGAAGCGCAGGAGCTTGCTGATAAAGGTCTCTCCGGCACCAATGTCGTGCCAGACCTGGCTTACGCTCATCGTTCACTCCAGCGCACGCCACGATATGTCTGTGTCGCAGGCGCAGAGAGGCTCCGCACCCATCCCGCGAGGTTGGCATAATCTTCGGCTACAACTGCACTTGGCGCGTAATCCATCACGGTCATTCCTTCGGCGAGCGCCTCGCTCACTGCCGGGCTGCGACGCAGAGCGAACGGCAAAAGACGATCGCCGATTTGCTCGCGCAGGATCTCGCGAACATCCAGGTGCAGCGGCAAAGAGTAGTCAAACTGATTTAATACGTAGTACGGCATGATCTGCTTGCCGCTCGCATTGAGCCCGCTACCGCTATGGCGGAAAAACGCCTCAATCGCGCCCACACTGACCACCGAATTCATATCCGGGAGCACGGGTACCAGTACCGCTGGTGCAAGGCGCAGGACACGACGCGTTGTGGACCCGGAAGCTGTAGGCAAATCAATGAGCACCCGGTTGGCTCCGCGGGTATAGCGACCAACTTCCTGCGCCAGCCAATCCTGGCTTCCGGTCTGCTGATCCCCTTGACGATGAGGCTGATTCTGATCCTGAGTGGAAACCTGACTTGTGGAACCTTGATTTGAATCACTTGAAACAAACTCCGGCGGCTGTCCATCGGGGTCCAGGGTGACAAGTTGGATTGGCGCATCCGCGCTCACGCCTGGAGGGTTGAAGGTCCTCAACATGCCTGGGCGTTGATCGCGTGCGCCGAAGAAGAACGGCAATAATCCGTAGGCCGCAGTATCGACAAGCAGGACGCGCTCTCCACGCGAAGACAATGCACGGCCAAGGGATGCGACAAGGTTGGTCTTTCCGACGCCACCGGCGAGGGAAAAAACAGCCAGCACGGGCACCCGGGCAGGAGGTTGAACGGGCGCCTGCTCAGCCGAAGCTGGCTGGGGATCAAAGACGTTCTTGAGCGCATACCATCGATTCGCGATCCGATCACGAGACCCAACCAAGGTGTCGTCCACCAGCCCCGAGGTTTGTCCTGTCCCCGTCCCGGAACCTGTTCTTGACCCAGAACCCGAAACTGAACCGGGTCCCGCACCGGGTCCCACAGCCTGTGCATACATTGGTACGGGCTGCAATGGCTGCGGCGAAGCAGGCGGGTAATTGCGTTGAGCGTAAAACTGGCTTGCAGGTGGCGGCTGTGTCGGGGCTCCCGATGCTTCGGGAGCCAGCCATGCGGGCCGGTATCCACCCTCCCTCAGCTCTCGTGGCTCACGCAATTCTGCCGGTTGCCAGGGCGAACCAGAATATTGATCTTGTTGGGGCGATGCGAACGATTCCGCGGGGTATTGCGGCAAGGAATATTGAGAAGCCGGGTAATCCGGAAATGAACTCGACGCTGGAGGATAGGTCGGGCTTTGAAACGGCTCGGAGGTGCGCGGCTGGCTCGGACCTGGTTGATACATCCCTGGCTGTGGAAATTGACCAGGCTGCGACGTCTCACGCTCCTGCGCGCGCTCGGAAGCATAGGAATTCGTGCGCGATGGGATGCTCGGGGTTTCTGAAGGATATGCAAAGCCACTGGACGGAGTCAGGTTCCGATCTGCCGCTTGACCTTGCGGAAAAGAATGACCTGAAGATGGCATGGTCGCCGCGACTGGCGACTGGTCTGGCGCCGGACCCGTCGGGCGGGAAGCAAACGAAGCGAATTGCGATTGAGCGGTGCCTGATGAAAATGGTGACCCGGAGTTGCCCTGGTAAGCTTCCGGCGGCGGCGGTTGCCAGGCGCGCTGCTGTGCAGCCTGGCGCTGAGCTTCCTGTGCTGCCAATACTGCCTGGCGCTCCGCCTCGGCCTGTCGCGCGATCTCGGCTAGACGCTCTGCTTCAGCCTGCCGTGCCGCTTCTGCGGCTTCCGCTGCCAGACGAGCCGCGATCTGAGCCTCTTCCTGTCGCTGTCGCTCGGCCTCTTCTTCCTGGCGTCGTCTCTCTTCCGCTAAGGCCTCCTCGACCCGCAAACGGGCCTCTTCACGTGCCTGAGCCCGCGAGGCCGAGAAATCCCTGTACTTGGCCCCATGCAGATTCGCCCAGGAATAGAGCGTCGCGACATCTTCCGGAGTCGACGTGTCGCCATGTTCGATTTGCGACTTCGGCGCCAATGGATTGCTTTCGGACATACCCACCTGCAATTCTCCACGGCAACTCCGCATTGCCGAATTGTTGGACTTCTCTGTGCTTCCGATAAATTGGACTGAAGCGCAAGCTGGAATTTCAAGGTAACCGCAGCCAAAATCGCATTAAAACATCGCGCTGGAAGGTGCCACGCACGACTGGAAACAGAGAATGCAGAATAGGCTTCTGACTAGGATAAAGGGTGAGCCTATTAGCCAAACAATAACACTCTGCCGATTACCCTCGTGTACCACTTTTTTGTTACCGAATGCTCGACGACCCAAACGTATCCCCAATCGAGCATTTTTCATGCTGTACATTAGCATTTCGATGGCCCGCCAAGAGATAGCAAGTGTGGTGCATCCCTTGCGGAATCAGCGAATCCATTCGCCGATCTTGTGCGGATGCTCCGTGTGATCGCGGGCGGCGAACGATTCGACCGTTCGCTTTGCTGTCACGTCCTGAACCTTCTCGTAAGCTCTTTTCTATGGAGGGATCGGCGGATTCAACCATTCTTGTGTACCAAAACAGTTCACTTCGTCGAGGATCGACTCGACGAGCGTCAGCTTCGTCCACTGGATGGTTGTGCTACCTTTGTAAATGGAAGGCCTTTGGGAGCACGTAGCTCAGTCGGTAGAGCAACGCACTTTTAATGCGTGGGTCCTGGGTTCGATTCCCAGCGTGCTCACCACCCCGCTGGCCGCCACCCATTCAAAACACATAACAAGCGTTGAGCAATTATGCTGGCGGTTTGCCTGAACGGAAACCGCCCCAAGATTGCCACTTATTTTCATTCGCTCAAAGCTCGCAGCCGGACAGCCGCATCTTCAGGAGTAATGTCACGTTGCGGCATCCCCAGCATTTCAAAACCAACCATGAACTTTCGCACAGTCGCTGACCGTAACAGCGGCGGATAAAAGTGCGCATGGAAGTGCCACTCGGGATGAGGATTGCCGTCTACGGGAGATTGGTGGAACCCCATCGTATACGGGAAACTGACGTCGAACAGACGATCGTAGCGGCTGGTAATCCGTTTTAGGATATCCGCCAGGCCGTCTCGTTCGCCACCCTCAAGGTCTGGAACCAGGCTGCAATGTCTTCGTGAGAGGATCATGGTTTCGAACGGCCAGACTGCCCACCACGGGACCACGGCTGTAAAGTGGTCGTTTTCAACAATGACTCTATCTCCGGAAGCCCGTTCGGCGGCGAGGTAGTCGCAGAGAAGGCATGAACCATGTTCCTCGAGGTAGGCCTGCTGGGCCTCCATCTCGATCGCCGGTTCATCCGGAATATGGCTGGTTGCCCAGATCTGACAGTGAGGGTGCGGGTTGCTGGCCCCCATCATCGCTCCACGATTCTCAAAGATCTGGATGTAATTGATCCAGTCCTGGGTCGAGATCTCCTCTGTCTCTGCAGCCCAGGCGTCGATGACGCGGCGAATGTCAGGCGGCTGCATTCTGGCGAGTGTCAGACTATGGTCGGGATGAAAACACAGTACCTTGCAGATTCCCTGAACTGGCTCGGCGGCAAGCAGAGGCGATGAAGTTTCGTCGACCGATTCAGGCGGATTTGGTAACACTGCAGCGTAATCGTTTACAAACGAAAAGACACCATCGTATTCCGGGTTCGCTTCTCCGCCAGCGCGTTTGTTGCCCGGGCAGAGATAACACTCTGGATCGTAGTTCAGGCGCGCTGGCGCCGCCGTCTTGCTCACTTCTCCCTGCCACGGCCGCTGGGTACGATGCGGAGAAACCATCACCCAGGAGCGTCGCAGCGGATTCCAACGTCGATGTGGATATTGCCACTTCTTTTCCATACTGCCGCTTCCCTCTTTCGGTTCATTCCTCTTGAAAACTCAAAGTCTCAGGCAGTTGGCCGAGCAGGCGCCGGCATGCTGGCCATGAATTGATGCATGAAAGCATGGCTGTATTCTTCGAGCAATCCGGCCACTCGCTGCGGATCTTCCGAACGCACGATCAACCCGGCATGGTGGTGTTTCTTCATACGATAAACAATCTCCGGCGCATCGAAACTGGTGGTATCCGGTTCTTCTTCCTTTGCCAGGCAAATGACGCTTCCGGCGTATTCTTCGCGGGTTACTGGAGGGACGTACGCTTCGCCTCGCAAGTGCGCCACTTCGATCTTCGCCCACTCACGCCACAGATTCACTCCGGTAGAATGCTCGACCAGGTCGACAATAAAGGCCCCGCCAACCCTGGCCGCGATCTCAAGAAAATAAAAACGACCGTCGGAATGCGCCCGGATGTATTCGGCGTGAGTCACGCCTCGCTTGAGGCCGAGCGCTGGCGCAAGCCGCGAATTGAGTTCAGTAAGTTGCTTGCAGTCATCACTCTGGCGGTCGACCGTGCGTGTGGTAAATACGCCGCCCTCGTGCATGACCTGCATAGGCGGTCTTCCGTACTGATGAACCGCCGAAAAGACTACTTTTCCTTCGCTGACAATCGAATCGACGTGGAATATGTCCCCGAGGACGAATTGCTCCATCAGGAAGTAGCTCTGGCGGTCACCCAGTTCGTCGAGAGCACGCCATAGGTCTTCGGGAACCTGGATCTTCCTGATCCCGAGCGCCGAAGCCTCGGAGCGTGGCTTCAGGAGCCAGGGAGCCGGTACGCGATCCATGTACTCCCGCAACTCGTCGTAATTGAGAACACGGACGAATTCCGGCACCAGGAAGCCCGCCTCTCTGGCACCTCCGCGCATTGCTAATTTGTCGCGGTAATAGGCGATGGCCGTCGTTCCCACGCCCGGAATTCGCATATGCTCGCGAAGTTGGGCGACGATTTCCATGTCGAATTCGTCGAGGGCCACGAGGCGGTCGAATTTCTTGCCGCGAGCGAGCCAAGTCACCGTGTTGATGATCTGCTGGTTGGTCAGCCCTTCGGGCATTGTCACCAGGTCTTCGAGGATCTCCGTGGGCCATGGAGAATGCCGCAGCTTTTCGACCGTCAGAAGCGTCACGCTAATGCCTAAATCCGCAATCTGGCGCAGGAAATCTTGACCTTTTTCGTAGCTTGCGACGCAAAGGAACCGCGGCGTGACTTCGGACATGCTGTTCTCCTGCTTCTGAAATTGCTCGTAAAGCTCCGGACAGAATTTGGAATGCCAAATAAAGTACGGATGCTCAAGTGAGGATAGTTCTACCATAACCCGGCGTGAAGATTGCGCCGCATTGATCCTACTCTGGGGATTTCCGAACTGTTTCAAATCACGTTCAGGTCAGTCAGCCGGGATTTCCGATTGATGGGTTCAAATCCATGACAAGACTGACCTCGGCTTGAAAACGATACACTCAATCAGGCAGAAAAATACGCAATGCTATCCATGACAGATATACCCGCGCTGCACGACCAGTTAACAGCGCGCTGGCACCTCGAAGCGATTGAAATCTGGCGCCCTCCTGAAGATCCCTGGACCTCCGTGGTGGCCCGTCAGCACTTGGCTAACTTTGAATTGTGGCATACCGAAGACGCGGCCCGGACCCCGGGAGCGAGGGACGCCGATCTGGCACGAGTGAAGCGCCGTATTGATGTAACCAATCAGCGACGAAACGATCTATCCGAGGAGATCGACCAGGCACTTCTCGAGCGTCTGTCCGGGGAAGCTCAATCGGAGAAATCTCCTTCGGAAGCGCCACTGCACTCCGAATCTCCCGGCCTTATGATCGACCGACTTTCGATACTGGCACTCAAAATCTTCCATACCCGGGAAGAAATGGAGCGTCCAGGCGCACCGGAAGGTCACGCGAAGCGCAATATGGAACGCTTAACTATCCTCAATGAGCAGCGCAACGATCTTGCCGCCTGCCTTGTACGCCTGTGGGAGGAATCCGTTGCCGGGACCCGACGATTCAAGCTTTATCGCCAATTGAAAATGTACAACGATCCGGCTCTGAACCCGGCAGTTTACCGCGGTAGCGAGAGCGCTGACCACCCCTGACAGCTATAATCGCTGCTTGAAT
>Ga0302325_10027374_pt1 | contig 11820 bp, 8 predicted proteins | sample Palsa_T0_2_FD_201948 | JGI IMG/M metagenome (GOLD analysis project Ga0302325, IMG submission 201948) | Peat permafrost microbial communities from Stordalen Mire near Abisko, Sweden - Palsa_T0_2 | ecosystem: Environmental > Terrestrial > Soil > Palsa > Peat permafrost | place: Sweden: Abisko... | reverse complement strand
AATAAGAATGGCATCGTGTGGACCATCGATCGTCCAGTCGTACTGTGGAGCGAAGAGGCCACAAATAACGCCATCCTGCACGCATATCCGGCAACGAGTATTCACACGGAGATCTACAACAGCAATATGAACTCCACGCGTGATCTGGCTGGACCGGCGGTCAAGTTTCAACCCCCCATGGTAATTAACGGGAAGGTATACGTGGGGACCCAGACTGAGCTGGATGTTTACGGTCTCTGTCCTTGTCCGCAATAAGAATCGGGTTTTTTAGTTGAGACTTTTAGGCAGCCCTCAAACGGGGCTGCTTTTTTCTTTGGCGTTCCAAAGCCTTCTTTAAAACGGCATGGCAGCACCTTGCTGCCGCTAAAATTTTCTTACCTTCCTGTGAAACGAAAGGTCATGTCTCTGCACTATGACAGCAGTGGGGGCCGCTGCGCAGTTCGTTTAAGAATTTGCTCGGACATCCACTATGTCCCGACATGGAAGTGCCTAAGCATCCGGGGGGAAGCGTAGGGACTTCAGAACGCTGGAGCCGGAACGGGGAAGCGGCTCCGGCGCTCTTCGGGATTTTCCCGATTTCCTGTGGTAGCGAGAGCCACACTTGACTGCTCCTAATAAGCTGTTGCGTAGCACCCGTCCCGCCCGCCGAGCTAGTTCCCGGGCCAAAATCAACGCCGCTCACCGCGGCAACACTCCCACCCCGCCGCCGGAGCCGAAGTGCTACACTGTCTCCCACCTAACCAGCCGGGGCCGGCCCTTGTCATTCCACAATTTTGACGAATCCTATGTGCAGCGCTTGCGGGAAGGCGATTTCCGCACAGTGGAGCATTTCGTCAATTATTTCGGCGGCCTCCTGCAATTGAAGTTGCGCTCCCGCCTGCGTTCGCCCCAGGCCGTTGAAGATGCGCGGCAGGAGACCTTCACCCGCGTGTTGGTGGCCCTGCGCGACGACAAGATACGCCAGCCGGAGCGGCTCGGGGCCTTCGTGTTTTCCATCTGCAAGAACGTTGTGCGAGAGGGAGATCGATACGACCAGCGGGACACCCCACTCGAAGACGGCAACGGCGAAGACCGGGATTTTCCCGACCGCAGGGTGGATGTCTATGGTGCCTATGCCACCAAACAAACCAAGGAAAGAGTTCGGGATATCTTAGAGAAACTGACAGAAATGGACCGCCGCCTGCTGCGCGACGTTTTTCTGGAGGAACGGGATAAAGACGAAGTTTGCCGCGATTTTGGCGTCACTCGCGACTATCTTCGCGTCCTGCTCTACCGCGCCAAGCAGTCGTTTAAAGCTGAGTACTTAGCAGGATAAGCGGCCGGTCGCCTGCGCCGAGAGAAAGAACCAAGGGAAGCCGCGAAAAAGAGCCACCAGAGATTTTGTAACGCTTTGCCGCCATGATTCACTATGTGGTGAGGGGGATTTTTTGATGGACCACGAAGAAGCCGTCCGGCAGAACGCAACCGAAAGATATCTGCTCGACGAGCTTGATCCCGGCCAGCGGGAGCAGTTCGAGGAGCATTTTTTCGACTGCCCTGATTGCGCCGATGACGTGCGTGCGGCGGCGATATTCGTCGAGCATAGCAAGGAAGTATTGGCTGAGCAGCCAGCGCCTTCGCCCGCGCGCGACGCCGAACCGCCGAAGAAGTGGTTTGAGAAAAAGGCGTTTGCCTGGTTGCACCCCGCATTCGCCATGCCCGCATTGGCTTTGCTGCTGGCCGTGGTTGGGTATCAGAATCTCGTTGAGTTGCCACGATTGGAGTTGGCAACGACCCTGCCCCACGTTTTGCCCGCCATTGCGCTGAACCTTCAAACTGCCGGAGATAACTCCGAACCAATCGCCGTAGCTCCCGGTGGAGACTTTCTTCTCAACGTGATTATTCCTCCGGGAAATAGCTATCCTTCATACAAAGTGGACTTGTATAATCCGCAGCGGCAAATCGATACGTCTCTCCCGATCACGGGCGCGATTCCCGGAAGTACGTGGCCAATTCACATCCCAGGCGCCAATCGCGAGAGTGGAATTTACAAGTTGGCGGTGCAAGGGCGGACCGCCGATGGGCAAACCAAAGAAGTCGGGAGCAGTTCCTTTGAAATAAAAATCCAGAAGTGAGCTCAACCGAGCGTGCGGAGGAAATTAATGGTAGCGCTACCCAATCAGATAGCGATAGTCAATCCCAGGCCGAACAACCACCGCTACCATGCGGATGCGGCCGTTTTCAGAGCCAAAATAGACCAACCCATCCAACGCGAGATCGAAAACGAAGGGTTCGTGAAGTTGCCGGAGAAGGGCGGATACGAGTACCAGCCAGTGGGGCCATTTCGGATCGAAGGGCTAATTTCTTTTGAGTCGGGCTACACGCAGGTCGCCGGAAACCCCAGCGCGAAACATGGCGGGGTGAGCACGCTGGCGACTTCCGTCGTCGAGGGGTTGAATGTGCTCGATGTGCTGACTTGCGATCGCGTGGTCGGCCAGATATTCACCGAGCATCCCGAGTACGGCAAAGGCCATGTGCCGTCGATTTCTTTCCTGGGCACGCGCTTCGACAATTTGCGCATCGCCGGACAGAAGGTCGAGATCGAGCCGCATCTCAACATCCTCGGCCCCAAGCCGGACAACGACGAATCGTATTTCAACGACGGCGGTGTCTTCAGCCGCATTGCACACCAATACTCCAACATACGGCGCATGGCGGGCCTGCCCCAGTGGGCCAGCGAGCAGTTCCGCTTCGATGAGTCCGAAATTCACAACAGGAACGAAATGAAATGCTCCCTCGTCAGCAGCGTAGAGGGCGCGCCAGGGACTTCCTTCGGGCACGTGATCGATCTGCCCTTCTTCGGCAAGATCTTTCTCGGCGAACTGACCGTGAAGCGTGAATTGGTGAACTGCGGGCCGAACTCGGACGCATCGGACTCCGATTACTACAAGTATTGGATCCACCTGAGCATGATCAAGCTAAAGCTCGGGTGTCCGGTGGAGGGCAGCGGAGATGTTGCGCCCCTGGATTCGAATGGCCAGGGCACACAGGGTGGTGGCCACCAGTAAGGCGTAGCAGTTGGTCTCTTGGCTGATCAGTCTGAGCGGTTTTTCGTATTGGGACAAAGATATTAGGCGTCCTTGGAGACTAGGGACGCCTTTTGCTTTGTGTCGCGCGAAGGGTAAACTCCCTCTTACGCCTATTCCGTGAGCGCTCCGTCGAGCTGCGGATCGGTGCGCGGGGTGGCCTATGTCGGGAGCAAGGAGCCGAGGAGCGCTTGCGGCGGCAGTTGTTGCCGCTGTTGCCTGTTTGCTCGTGTTTGTGCATTCGCCGCGAGGTGATCCTCAAAGAGCTTTTGATCACGCTTGGAAGACCTTTCAGAGCGGCGATCTGGTCCAGACCCGAGAAGAGGCTAGCAGTGGCTACACGGAATTTCATTCATTAAGCAAGGATTGGGCTTGGCGGTTCACAATTCTCGGGGCAAGGGCACTATACCAGGGCGGCAAGTACGAGGAGGCCTTGAGGCTTCTGGTTTCCGAACGGGCTGCTGCTCCCGAAGAGGAACTGGCTGTAAAGGAATTATGGTTGAAAGGCCTTATTTACACATCCTTGCATCAGTTCCAGAACGCTGAGGAAGAATTCGCGGCAGCGGAGCGACTTTGCGCGTCGGCGAAATACCCGACCTGTGAAGACATCGTAGATGCGCGGGGCGGCATGGAAATGGAGCGTGCGAACTACGCTCTGGCCCAGACTTTCTTCGAACGGGTCCTGATTCTGGCTCAGGGCGAGGGCGAAAAATTCTGGGAGGCTGGCACACTGCTTAATTTAAGTTATTCCGCTGAGGAGCAAACCCACTACGATCAGGCGCTCGATTGGGCCATTGCCGCGCGAGAGATCTCTTTGACTAGGAACTTCGCGAGTGTGGCTCAGAAGGCCCTTGGCAATATGGGCTGGGCCTACTTCAGGCTCGGTGATCCAGAGAAGGCTGAGAGCTTGCTGATCAAGGCTCGAAACGAAGCGCAAAGGCTTGGCCAAACAGCCAGCGAAGCTGGTTGGGCGGCAGATGCCGGGTATATCTACTTTGACGCGGGTAATTTTTCTTTGGCTGATCAGTATTTTGCGGACTCTCTCAAACTAGCACGGATGACCAACAGCCGAGAAGACATCGTCAACTCTCAAATAGCTCTGGCTTTCGCTTCCGAGCAGGCCAACAAACTAGATGACGCGAAGCGTTACGCCGACGAGGCACTGGCGATGGCGAAGGCGGATAACAATGGGCGCGACCAAGCCTACCCGGTTCTGGTACAAGGGCGACTCGCGGCACGGCAGCACGATAACACTGTCGCCGAGAATAACTTCCGTCGAGTGGCAGAGTCTCGGGATGCACCGAATTTCCTCAAGTGGGAGGCGGAGCGGTCGCTGGCTCGACTTTACGAAGACGAAAATCGGCCCGCAGAGGCCGAACAGGAATATCGCGCGGCGTTGAGCAGCTTCGAGACGGCGCGGTATGAGCTGCGCCATGAAGATTCGCGGCTGCCGTTTCTTACCAACGCGGCCCGCATCTACGACGACTACATTCGTTTTCTCATCGCCCAAGGGAAGCCCGACGAAGCGTTGCAGGTCGCAGAATACAGCCGGGGCCGCACGCTTAACGAAGGCCTGGGAGTGCTGGACAAAGCCACGACATTCGCACCCGAGCCACTACATGCGCAAGACATCGCGCGGCGGGCTGGTGGGACGATTCTGTTTTACTGGCTCGGCGAGAAGCAATCTTATCTGTGGGTCATCACGCCGCGGGCGACGCGGTTGTTTCCGCTGAACGCGTCCTCCGCGGAAATTGACGCGGCGGTTCGCGGCTACCGCGCCAAGCTGGAGGGTCCGCCGGAAATTCTGGAAGCTTCGAACGACGGCGGCACGCTTTACAAAATGCTGATCGGGCCGGCGCAGGATTTTCTGGTCCATTCTCTGAAAGATCAGGAAGCGTTAGCCAAGAACGACCGCGTCTTCATCATTCCCGACGGCAGCCTGAACAGCCTGAATTTCGAGACTTTAATCCCCCCGGAAACGGGGATGCCCGCGCCCAAGCATTACTGGATTGAAGACGTAACCCTGACCAGCGCCGGGTCGCTGCGCCTGCTGGCGGCGGCGCGGCCCGCGCCCAGGCAGCTTGCGGGCAAGCTGCTGCTGATGGGTGATCCTATTCCGCCGCCGGGCATCGATGCATATCCCAGGCTGCCGTTTGCGGCGCAAGAGGTCAAAGCTGTTGGCCAGCGTTTTGCAGGCACGCGGGATTACGAACTTACTGCTGCTCAGGCGACGCCGGAGGCATATCTCAACGGACACGCCGAGCAGTTCTCCTACATTCACTTTGTCGCGCACGGCGAGGCCAGCCGCACCAGCCCGCTCGATTCCGCCATTATTCTCTCGCGCGATCCGGCGTCGAAAGCCGCGGCCGGCGAAGACAATTCGTTTAAGCTCTACGCCCGCGACATCGTGCAAAGCTCGTTGCAGCACCGCTTGCAGGCGGAACTGGTGACGATCTCCGCTTGCTACGGTGCGGGCAGGCGGTCTTATTCAGGCGAAGGCTTGGTGGGACTGTCCTGGGCGTTTCTGCGCGCCGGGGCGCACAATGTAGTCGGCGCTCTGTGGGATGTGAGTTCCATTTCCAGCGCGCAGCTTATGGATGATTTCTACGGCGAGTTGCAGAAGGGAAAAAATCCAAGCGCCGCTCTGCGCACCGCCAAGCTAAAGCTGCTTCACTCTGATCAGAAGGAGTTTCGCAGTCCGTTTTACTGGGCGCCGTTTCAGCTCTATACCGGTTCCTAAAGCCCGGTAGCGCAACTCAAATCAACTCCGCAGCGTGCGATAATAATTTCGCAGTGAGCGAGACTCTGCACCGGCCCCGTAGCTCAGATGGATAGAGCAGCAGTTTCCTAAACTGTTGGTCGGCGGTTCGACTCCGCCCGGGGCCCCCACTTCTAGCTCTATTGCCCATCCCCTTATCCGCCGGCAATTGCGCCTATCACAATGAACGGCTCCTTACCTGATGCAACTGCATCCGGCAGCGGTGCGTCCGGTGATTCGTGTGACAAATCCTGCCCGCAGGCAAAGAAGCGCAGAAAGGGGCGTCGCTGCTGCGTGGTGTGGTCGCGAATGGTACCGCGCAGCATGGGATAGTGAGCCTCAAGGGCGTCCAGCACGGAGCGTTGGGTAACATTGCCGGGAACCTCGAGTTCCACGTCGCCGTGGAGTTGGGCCAGGGTGCGAAGATGTGGAGGAAGTATGACGTGGATCATGGCGCAAAGAGGATCGTAGATTTGGACGAGCGTATTTTAAATGGCCGGTCGCGACAACCGTGCGGCTTGATTTTTCTACAGTAAAACCCCTATACCGATAGGCATTGGCACCGATACCAACCCGCCGGACCTTCGCTCACTCTAATACATTGTTCGTCTTGCAGCCGATGCAAAAGCGAACGGAATTATAGTGCAAGGTTTGTCGGTGCGCTCATAGTTCTGTGCTTTCAATCGATCGGTAAGTGGCCGATTTACTTAGGTCTGTTAGGGAGGAAAGCGTTTGTCCACTTCTCGTCAAGAACATACCCCAAATCCGCAGGTCGATATCGATCCGCGCGTCAGCAGTGGATGCGAAGGCTTGGACGCAATTCTCAACGGAGGTTTTCCCAAAGGCCGTTTATATCTCGTTGAAGGCGACCCGGGAGCCGGCAAGACCACCTTGGCGTTGCAGTTCGTGCGAGACGGCGTGAACAAGGGTGAACGCGGCCTCTATATCACCTTGTCGGAATCGATTGCCGATCTCAAGCATGCCGCACAATCGCATCGCCTGTCGATCGACGACATTGAAGTTGTTGAGCTTCTTCCCAACGAGGGGGACCTGCTGCCGGAGCAGCAGTATACGGTTTTCCACCCGGCGGAGGTCGAACTCAACGACCGCATGCAGCGCATCGTCAGGGAGGTGCAGCGCGTGCGCCCGGAGCGCCTCGTTATCGATGCGCTGAGTGAACTGCGCATGTTGGCGAAGGACCCATTGCGTTACCGACGGCAGATTCTTTCCTTAAAAGATTTCATGGCCGATCAAAAATGTACCGTGTTGTTGCTGGACGATCGCAGCTCGCGTGATCCTGACTTGCAACTGCATAGCATTGTTCATGGAGTGGTGAGCATGGATCGAGTACCGCGCGAATACGGAAAGACGCGTCGACAAGTTGAAATCGTGAAGTTGCGCGGCACCCCTTATCGCGAAGGACTTCATGACTACCTGATTCAGACGGGCGGCGTGGTCGTCTTCCCGCGCTTGGTCGCCGCCGACTCGCGTAATGATCAACCGCCTGAGCCGGTTTCCAGCGGAATCGCCGAACTCGATGCCTCGACGGGAGGCGGATTGGATCGCGGCACCAGCACTCTACTGATTGGCCCCGCCGGTTGCGGCAAGACAACCATTGCCATTCAATGGGCTGCAACCGCGGCCAAAAGGGGCGAGCGCTGCGTCATGTTCAGTTTCGAAGAAGCTCCACATACGCTCACCACGCGGGCGGCGGGTTTGGGCATTGATATTCGACCGTATCTCGCTGACGAAAGAATTGTGATTGAGCGAGTCGATCCTGCAGAGATGGGGCCGGGAGAATTGGCGGCGAGAGTCCAGCAGCATGTGGAGGAGCGCAAGGTGCGGGTGGTGGTGATCGATAGCTTGAACGGATATTTGCATTCCATGCCCGGCGAACAATTTCTTGCCGTTCATCTGCATGAATTGCTGGCGTATTTGAGCAATCAGGGGGTGCTTACAATTATTGTTTTGGCCCAGGCCGGGATGCTGGGAAATGCGCTACAGAGTGCGGTTGACGTAAGCTATCTGGCGGATAATATTGTGCTCCTCCGCTACTTCGAGATGAAAGGCGAAGTTCGTCAGGCTATCTCGACTATCAAGCGGCGTAGCGGCAATCACGAGCACACGATTCGTGAACTCAAACTGGGGCCGGATCGCATCCATATCGGCCGTCAGTTGCAGGAATTCCAAGGAGTGCTTACCGGTACGCCCACATTTCTTGGAGGGACCTAAGGCTGAACTGCGACTATGACCACTTCGTTGCAAGCAGATTACCGTGTGCTGGTGCTGGCTCCTTTTGGCAAGGATGCTGCACTGGTCCGCGAAGTGCTGGAGACATCGGGAATCCCGGTTGGCATTGTCGACGCCGTAGGCGCGATTGCCCGCTGCATGACCGGCGGGGCGGGAGCGGCCATCGTCGCAGAGGAGGCGCTGGACGAGGACAGCATCGAAGTGCTGGGGCGCAGCGTTGCGGCGCAGCCCGCCTGGTCTGACTTTCCCATCATCGTCCTCACCGGCGGCGGAGCAACCACACCATACACGGAAATGATGGTGCGGTCCCGCACACCCATGGGCAACATTAGCTTGTTGGAGCGTCCCGTGCGTCCAGCCACGATTATCAGCAGCGTTCGTACTGCTATTCGCTCCAGACTGCGACAGTATCAGATGCGCGACCATCTGGAAGAGCGGGAGCGGGTCGAGGACGAATTGCGACGCACCCACGATGAATTGGAATCGTTGGTGGATAAGCGGACATTGGCTTTACGAAAGCTATCCGCGAGGCTGATGCGGGTTCAGGACGAGGAGCGGCGGCGGATAGCCCGTGAACTTCATGACGGCCTCGGTCAATGGCTGGCAGCTGCTCAGATCAACGTTGATATGGCTTTGACACGAAGCGGCGGCACTTCATCGCCCATGCTGCAGGAAACGCGGAAGTTGATTGACCACGCAGTGTGCAGCATTCGTTCGATGTCATACTTGCTGCATCCTCCGTTGCTCGATGAAGCGGGATTTGAGGCGGCGGCCCACTGGTTCATTGACGGTTTCGCCAAGCGCAGCGCAATCGGGATCACGACGAATTTCTCTCAACCTGACAGTGGTGTAACCGCCAAGTTGAAAACGCCACGCATGCCCGAGCCGATCGAACTCGCGCTGTTCCGCGCCCTGCAAGAAGGTTTGACCAATGCCCATCGCCACTCCGCAAGTGACCGCGTGGAGGTAAGTTTTCAGCGCTTGCCGGATCGAGCCGTGCTTGAAATCCGCGATTTCGGGCGTGGACTGCCTCAGGCGGTAATTGATCGTTTCGAGCGCACAGGAGCCGGTTCGGGAGTTGGACTGGCAGGCATTCGCGAACGCATAAACGAATTGGGTGGCGACTTCATCATCTCCAGCACGAACTCTGGAACAACTCTGCGATCCACCGTGCCGCTTCCTGTCGAAAAGGGAAACACACACTCGGGACATCTTAGTGAAATAAGCGAGACAGCTTCGCCCGAAAGCAAGGTGGACAATCTTGTGGCTGGGAATCGGGCGTCCTGAGATTCGGCCGTCGCGGTTATGTTAGCGTTTGCACCTCAACCGATAACACTGCCGGAAGATCTCTGACCATCGGCGACCAACTGTCTCCTGCATCCGCCGAAGCATATACCTGCCCGCCGCTGGTGCCGAAATACACGCCGCATTTATCCAGCGAATCGACGGCCATGGCGTCGCGCAGCACGTTAACGTAGCAGTTGCTCTGCGGAAGGCCGTTGGTCAGTGCTTCCCATTCGTTCCCACCCGTGCGGCTGCGAAACACGCGCAGCTTGCCGTCGGGAACGTAATGTTCGGAATCGCTCTTGATGGGAACGACGTAGACGGTCTCCGGTTCGTGCGCATGAACGTCGATCACGAAGCCGAAGTCGGTCGGCAAATTGCCGCTGATCTTAGTCCATTGCTCGCCGGCATCGTCGCTACGCATTACGTCCCAGTGCTTCTGCATGAAAAGAACTCCGGGCCGCGACGGATTCATTGCCACGTGGTGAACGCAGTGGCCGACCTCGGCCGTGGGCTCCGGGATATATTTCGAATACAACCCACGATTGATGGGCTTCCATGTCTGGCCGCCGTCGTCGGTGCGAAACGCACCCGCCGCGGAAATGGCGATGAAGATTCGTTGAGGATCGCTAGGATCGAGGATGATGGTGTGCAGGCACATGCCACCGGCGCCGGGCTGCCACTTTGGCCCAGTGCCGTGGCCCCGCAATCCCGATAGTTCCTGCCAGTTCTGCCCACCGTCGGTGGATCGAAACAACGCTGCATCTTCGACTCCGGCGTAAACCGTATCCGGATCAGCGAGGGACGGTTCCAGATGCCAGACCCGCTTAAACTCCCACGGGTGCTGCGTGCCGTCATACCACTGGTGAGTCGTCAGCGCCCTGCCCGTATCGCCGGAGGCGTCGTAAACAAATTTATTACTTTCGCTCGTGGGCGGACCCGGAGCAGCGGACTGACCTGCCGGAGTTCCAGGCTGGTGCCAGGTCTTGCCGCCATCGTCAGAGCGTTGAATAATCTGTCCAAACCAGCCGCTCGACTGCGACGCATAAATCCTATTCGGATCGGCGGGCGATCCCTTTAGATGATAGATTTCCCAACCGGCAAAGTGAGGACCGCTGATATCCCAGTTACGACGTTTGCCATCCGACGTCAGAATAAAGGCTCCCTTGCGCGTTCCCACCAAAACCCGCACGCTGCTCACTGCTTCTCCTCTCTAGCTGTTAGGATTGCGAAGTACTTCACTTTCAATGGAGTGAGATCAGAAACAACCACATCACTGACCCTGCTACCGAGCACGATATAGCATGTCCGGGCGGGCCGGTCGCTGTCCGCTTCATACGTTGTGCAAGCACGAGCGATAGTACACAAGTGGGAATACCCAAAATAGCAAACTTCCAAGAGTAGTCCAGCGGCACGACCCCTTTTTCCCACAGAACAAGAAATGTGAGCTGAGTCGCAGAACTGAATGTTAGCAACAACAGGGGTGCTACAAGTACCAAGGATACCCGTTGATTCCGAACAATTTGCCACCATGGCAATATCGTAAAAACCAAAACAATGCCGGATAATACAGTTCCAACTCCCACATTGTCCCCCTGTTTGACCGTGCGAAGAAGCAGTGTGCGAGGTTTCAGGCCAAGCGCCAAGGTCGTCACCAGTCCGATTTAATCCTTGTGCCAGTGCATCTGCCAACCCAGATAGCGTAGCGCGGCCTCATATACCGCACCGGCTGTTGTCGAGAAATTTGCGGCGACGTGATGCTCAAAACCATTCTCGCAAATATAGCGCAGCAGCTTTTGCAGGTGCGGAATCTTCACCACGCCTACTCCGCCAAACGTATTCAAGGCATCGCTGGTAAATTCGCCTTCGCCCACATAGCCCCGAATCACTCCGGCGGTGTCGTCGGTGGAGAACCGCGCGAAACTCATGGCTCCGGGCTTTACGCGTCCCACCACAGTGCCAAAAGTATTTTCCTTGCCCACGGTCCCTGCAATGATCTCCTGGAAGTCCATCCGGAAATCCTGGAAGAAATGCTTAGGAAGATTGCTGCAATGGAAACACACGGCCTTGTCGGGATCGCTGCCGTAATTATTGTTCCAGTCGAGGAGCGCACTCGGAGTCTCCGACGCCAGAGCCAACGCGTGCATGCTCAACGTTCCGCAGACATCCACTTCGCACGCAGCGGGGAAAAGATTGTTGCTCATCATGCTCATGACTGTGCAAGGCACAACGCCGAAGTATTCTTCCATCGACGTCCAGCATTGCACTGCGCTGATCCTGACGTCGGTGGCTTTCATCCAGTCGTCGATCACGAATCCGAGCTTGGCCATTTTAATCAGGGCCGGCGCCGGCACCGACGCGGTGGAAACGTATTTGTGGATCTCAGCGAGTTTGGCTTGAACATTGGCATCGTCGTCCTTGAGCTTGGCAATTCGCCCGAACACTTCCGAGAGATCCAAAGTC
>Ga0302325_10027373_pt1 | contig 11820 bp, 9 predicted proteins | sample Palsa_T0_2_FD_201948 | JGI IMG/M metagenome (GOLD analysis project Ga0302325, IMG submission 201948) | Peat permafrost microbial communities from Stordalen Mire near Abisko, Sweden - Palsa_T0_2 | ecosystem: Environmental > Terrestrial > Soil > Palsa > Peat permafrost | place: Sweden: Abisko... | reverse complement strand
TCGCGACCGAAATCTCCAGCCGCTTGCCGGCGTCGGCGGAGTTGACGCTGTCGGGACTCGTTCTTGCAATCGTCATCGCGGTGCCGCTCGGCATTTTTGCAGCCGTCAAGCAGGGCTCCTTCATCGACCATCTGTGCAGGATTATCGCCACCGCCGGGGTTTCGTTGCCGGTATTCTTTACCGGCCTGCTGTTGGTCTACATCTTCTACTTCAATCTCGGCTGGTCACCCGCGCCGATCGGCCGGCTCGATGCCTTTGCCACCGCGCCGCCCGATATTACCGGCTTCTATCTGATCGACAGCCTGATTACCGGAAATTTCGAAACCTTCCGCGCCTCGCTCAGCCAGTTGATTCTTCCGGCGGTGACGCTCGCGGTGTTCTCGCTGGCGCCGATCACGCGCATGACCCGCGCCTCGATGCTGGCCATCCTGGCCTCTGAATTCATCCGCACCGCGCGCGCCAGCGGTCTCAATGACCGCACCGTGATCCTTACCTATGCGTTTCGCAACGCGATGCTGCCGGTGGTGACCACGCTGGGCATGGTTTTCTCGTTCCTGCTCGGCGCCAACGTGCTGGTGGAAAAAGTGTTCGCCTGGCCGGGCATCGGTTCCTACGCGGTCGAAGCGCTGCTGCAATCGGACTTCGCGCCGGTGCAGGGCTTCGTGCTGACGATGGCGGTATTGTACGTGGCACTCAACCTTATGATCGACATGCTCTACGGCGTGATCGATCCGCGCGTGAGGCTCGAAGCATGACCGAAGCCAGTCTGACCGCTGTTCCGGCGGCGGAGGCGCCGCCCAAGCCTCCCACCAACTCCATCTTCCGCCATGCCATCTATGTGGTAGCGGACAATCCGGTGACCGGATTGTCGTTCGGGCTGTTCGTGCTGATCGCGTTGTGCGCCCTGATTGGTCCTTACATTGTGCCCTACGATCCGCTCGCCAGCGACACCTCCGCAACCCTGCAGTCGCCGTCGCTGCACCACTGGTTCGGCACCGATTTGTTGGGCCGTGATATTTTCAGCCGCGTGCTGGCCGCGACCCGTCTCGACTTCACGATCGCCGTCGCCTCGGTGGCGCTGGTCCTGTTCCTGGGCGGGCTTGCCGGCATCGCCGCCGGCTTCTTCGGCGGATGGACCGACCGCATCGTCGGGCGCATCTCCGACACCATCATGGCGTTTCCGTTGTTCGTGCTGGCGATGGGCATCGTCGCCGCGCTCGGCAATACCGTGACCAACATCGTGATCGCGACCGCGATCATCAATTTTCCGCTCTACGTCCGCGTTGCGCGCGCCGAGGCCAATGTGCGGCGTGACGCCGGCTTCGTGCAGGCGGCGCGGCTGTCCGGCAACGGCGATTTCCGCATTCTGCTGGTGCACATATTGCCGAACATCATGCCGATCATGATGGTGCAGATCTCGCTCACCATGGGGTACGCCATCCTGAACGCGGCCGGGCTGTCGTTCATCGGTCTCGGCGTCAAGCCGCCGACCCCGGAATGGGGCATCATGGTCGCGGAAGGCGCGACCAACATCATTTCCGGCGAGTGGTGGGTGGCGTTCTTCCCCGGTGGCGCGCTGATGATCGCGGTATTCTGTTTCAACCTGCTGGGCGACGGATTGCGCGATCTGGTCGATCCGCAGCGGAGGACGTAAGCATGAAGTTCGGGAGCACGCCATGACCGCGCAGCCGCTGCTCGACGTCAGCGACCTCACCGTCGAATTTGCGACCCGGCGCGGCATCGTCAAGGCGGTGCAGCATGTCAATATCGCGGTCGGCAAGGGCGAGACGCTGGGCATTGTCGGCGAATCCGGTTCCGGCAAGTCGGTGACATCCTATGCGGTGATGCGGATCCTCGACCGCGCCGGCAAGATTGCCGAAGGCTCGGTGATGTTCTCCGGCGTCGACGTCAAGGCCGCGACCGAGAGCCAGATGCGCGACCTGCGTGGCCGCGAAATGTCGATGATTTTCCAGAGCCCCCGGCTGGCGCTCAATCCGATCCGCAAGATCGGCCACCAGATCGAGGATGTGCTGTTGCAGCATGTCCAGGTCGACCGCTCGCAGGTCACCGACCGGGCGATCACCGCACTGGAGCAGGTCAAGATCGCGCGGCCGCGTGAGCGTTATCATGCCTACCCGTTCGAATTGTCGGGCGGCATGTGCCAGCGGGTGGTGATCGCGCTGGCACTGGCCTGCAACCCGCAGCTTCTGATCGCCGACGAGCCGACCACCGGCCTCGACGTCACGACCCAGAAAGCCGTGATGGACCTGATCGTCGAACTGACCAAGCGCCGCGGCATGTCGACGATCCTGATCACGCATGATCTTGGATTGGCCGCGGCCTATTGCGATCGCGTGGTGGTGATGGAAAAGGGCCGCGTGGTCGAAACCGCGCTGTCCGCCAATATCTTTACCAGGCCGGAGCACGCCTATACCAAGAAGCTGATGCGCGCGACGCCGCGGCTTGGCGTCTCCTTGCGCGATCTGCTGCCGGAGGAAGAAGCCGCGGCCCTTGCTTCGAATCCGGCGTCCGCCACGGCCGCTCTCCCCGCCGGCGAGGACAGCGGGAAGAAGCCGCTGCTGCTGATCGAAAAGCTGGTGAAGGAATATCCGCGTCAGGGCGCCACCGCGACGCTGTCCAAACTGTTCGCGCGCAAGCCGGCGGCCGAGCCCGAACAATTCCGCGCGGTTGACGGCATCAGCTTTTCGGTCGGGCATGGCGAGAGCGTCGGCCTGGTCGGCGAATCCGGCTGCGGCAAATCCACCACTTCGATGATGGTGATGCGGCTTTTGGACCAGACCTCGGGCCGCATCATGTTCGACGGCGACGAGATCGGCGGCATCATGCCCAGTGCCTTCGCGCGGCTGCCGCTGCGCAAGAGCATCCAGATGGTGTTTCAGGATCCGACCGACAGCCTCAATCCGCGTTTCACCGCCGTGCGCGCGATCGCCGATCCGATCATGCAGCTCGGCGACATCAAGGGGCGCGACGCGCTGCGCGCCCGCTGCGAGGAATTGGCTGGTCTGGTCGGCCTGCCGGTCAACCTGCTGGATCGGTTCCCGCATCAATTGTCGGGCGGACAGAAGGCCCGCGTCGGGATCGCACGCGCGATTGCGTTGCACCCGAAACTGGTGATCCTCGACGAGCCGACCGCCGCACTCGATGTCTCGGTGCAGGCGGTGGTCCTGAACCTGCTGCAGGATCTCAAGCAGTCGATGGGAATGAGCTATTTATTCGTGTCGCATGATTTGAATGTGGTACGGTTATTGTGTGATCGCGTTATTGTGATGCGGACGGGGAGAATCGTCGAGCAAGGTCCTTCAGAACGGGTCTTGGGCGACCCGCAGGATGCCTATACAAAGGAGCTGTTGACGGCTATTCCACATCCGCCGTTGCCGGTTCACTGAGTCCGCCGGCGGATGGAAGACTGACGGGAGAGTGCGGGAGAGTAATGGCTGCTGATTTTCTTGATGATTATATCGACGCCGTCTCGAAAGCGCTGGCGTTGCCGGTTGACGACGCCTGGAGACCGGCGGTACGGGCCAATCTCGAAGTGTCGCTGAAGCTGGCGCGGCTGGTGGATGAATTTGCGCTACCTGACGAAGCCGAGCCGGCCAGTGTCTTTGCAGCCTGATACCGCCATAACGCCCGATCGCGACGGGTTGTCGGCCTCGGAAATCGCGTCAGCCGTGAAGGGCCGAAAGCTCACCGCTCTCGGCGTCACCGAAGCGGCGCTGGCGCGGATCGCCAAACATGATCGCGTCCTGAATTCGTTCACCGACGTGACCGCCGATCGCGCGCGCACCAGGGCCCGCGCGGTCGATGCCGCGATCGCGGCGGGGAAAAATGCCGGCCCGCTCGCCGGGGTGCCGTTCGCGGTCAAGAACCTGTTCGACGTGCAGGGCCTGCCGACCCGCGCCGGATCGAAGATCAATCGCGATCTTCCGCCGTCGCCGCGCGATGCCACCCTGATCGAACGGATGGAAGCGGCCGGCGCGGTGATGGTCGGGGCACTCAATATGGGCGAATACGCCTACGACTTCACCGGCGAGAACATTCACGACGGACCGTCACGCAATCCGCATGATTCGACGCGAATGACCGGCGGCTCGTCGGGCGGTTCTGGCAGCGCGGTCGGTGGCGGGCTGGTGCCGCTGGCGCTGGGATCGGACACCAATGGCTCGATCCGGGTGCCGTCGTCGTTTTGCGGAATTTTTGGACTGAAGCCGACCTACGGCCGGCTGTCCCGGGCGCGGTCGTTTCCGTTCGTCTCAAGCTTCGATCATCTCGGCCCGTTTGCGCGCAATGTCGGCGACCTCGCGCTCGCCTATGATGCAATGCAGGGACCCGATCCGGATGATGCGGCGTGCACGACCCGGCCGGCCGAGCCGGTCGCGTCGATGCTGACGCAGGATATCGGTAATCTGCGGATTGCCGTTGCCGGCGGATATTTCCAGAAAAACGTCTTTCCTGAAGCCGTCGAAGCCGTTGCGCGCGTCGCCAAAGGACTCGGCGCCACGCAAACCGTCGAAATTCCCGAGGCTGCGCGCGCCCGCGCCGCGGCCTATGTCATCACCACCTGCGAAGGCGCGTCTTTGCACCTCGATCGCCTGCGCCAGCGGCCGAATGATTTCGATCCGGCGGTGCGTGACCGCCTGCTGGCGGGCGCGATGATTCCGGCCGCGCTGGTCGACCGCGCGCAGAAATTCCGCCGCTGGTATCGCGCCCGGGTATTGGAGCTGTTTGCATCGGTCGATGTGATCATCGCGCCGGCAACGCCGTGCGTCGCGCCGAAGCTGGGGCAGGCGACCTTCGTGCTTGACGGCGTCGAACTTCCGGTGCGCGCCAATATCGGCATCCATACCCAGCCGATTTCCTTTATCGGACTTCCGGTGGTCGCGGTGCCGGTTCCGCTCGAGCCGATGCCGATCGGTGTGCAGATCATTGCCGCACCCTGGCGGGAAGATATCGCATTGCGCGTGGCTCATGCGCTGGAACGCAGCGGCGTGGTTTCCGCGCCGCCGCCGGGAGGATTATAGCAATGCAGGTCGATCTCCCCGACGTGCTCGCCGAAGTGACCGAGCAATTCGCGCGTTACGAGAAGGCCCTGGTGACCAATGACGTCGCCGTTCTCGATGACCTGTTTCGTCCCGATTCCCGCACCCTGCGCTACGGCTCCGGCGAAAATCTCTATGGCTATGATGCGATCATGGCGTTTCGCGCCGCGCGCTCGCCGGCGGGCCTGATGCGCCGCACCGCCGGGACCGTGATCACGACCTATGGCCGCGACGCGGCGGTCGCCTCGACCCTGTTTTATCGTGATTCCGCGCCCGGTAGAGTGGGGCGGCAGATGCAGACATGGGTGCGATTCGCCGAAGGCTGGAAGATCGTCGCCGCGCATGTCAGCATCATCGACGAACCGCAGGATCAATCGACATGAGTCTTGACGATCTTCCATCCAGCGCTCCCGAGCGTGCCGGCATCGAGGCGGAGCCGGTGGCGCGGCGTGCCGGCCGCGCGTCACCCCCGGACAAGATCACGCGCGCGGAAGAACTGCGCCTGCAACTCGCCGATGAAATCGTGCGCGGTGTGCTGGCGCCGGGATCGGCCCTCGACGAGACCGATATTGCGACGCGTTTCAAGGTGTCGCGTACCCCGGTCCGCGAAGCGCTGCGCCAGTTGGCGGCCAGCGGCCTGATCGATGCGAGGGCGCATCGCGGCGCGGTGGTGGCGCGGCCCTCGGTCGAACGGCTGACCGGCATGTTCGAGGCCATGGCGGAGCTGGAAGCGCTGTGCGCCGGCCTTGCCGCCGAACGCATGCTGCCGGCCGAGCGGCACCGGCTGGAGGCGGTACACGAGGAACTGCGGGTATTGAGCTATGCCGGCAATCCGGACCGGTTCCACGAGGTCAATGAGCGCTTTCACAACACGATCTATGCGGGTTCGCAGAACGGCTATATCGCCGAAATAACCCTGGCGACACGGGTGCGGGTGCAGCCGTTCCGCCGCGCGCAGTTTCGCAATCTCGGGCGGTTGGCGAAATCCCATGCCGAGCACGACCGCGTGGTGGTGGCGATCGTGCGCGGCGACCGCGTCGGCGCGGCGGCCGCGATGCGGGCGCATATCGAACTGGTGCGCGACGAATACGAACTCTACGCGGTGTCGCTGTAGTTTTCTTCGTCATTGCGAGGAGCGTAGCGACGCAGCAATCCAGCTTCGTTCGAGGAATGGATTGCTTCGCGGAGCCTGTCGTCGGGCGCGCATTCGCGCGACCCGTGGGCTCGCAATGGCGAAGTAATCAACCCGCCGCCGCCATGAACGCGCGCCAGCCGTTGAATGCCGAGATATCGCGCGCGCCGTCGATCGCGGCGGGTTCGACAATGAAGCCTTTGACGCTGCGGCCGTCGGCTAGAACGATGGTGCCGATCGCCATCGGCGAGGGGATGGCGGCGACGAACCTGCCGAACGCTGCGGCCGAGAGCGCCCAGACTTCCAGCTCGATGGATGATCCCGTTGCTGGCGCCACGCGCAGCAGGCCGGGTTTCGGCGGCGTGGTGTCGAGGGCATAGAGCTTGTAGTCCGGCGCGGTCGCGGTGGCTTCCAGCAACCGTCCGCCCAGCGCCTTCAATTCGCTGTTGAGCACCATGCCCGAGAGATGCGCGCCGACCACGGCGATGGCGATTTCGTCGCTGTTTGCGCTGACCGGCAGCGCCGCCAGCGGCGGCTGCGGCACGCATCGGCTGCCCAGGGTCAGCTTGGTGTCGGCGTGAAACACCCGCCCGATGCCGGCGAGCTGTGCGTCCTGACCGGCGGGTGCCAACAGCGTGATGCCGAACGGAATATCGTCGGCCCTGATCGACGCCGGCAATGCGAGGCCGCAGAGGTCGAGCAGGTTGACGAAATTGGTGTAGGTGCCGAGCCGGCTGTTGAGTTCGATCGGATTGGCGAGCACCTGTGCGGTCGAGTACACGGTCGGCGTCGTCGGCAGCACCAGCGCGTCGATATTCGCAAAGGCGCGCTCGGCGATGCGGCGCAGCGTCTGCAGCCGGTACAGTGCCGCGAAGGTATCGGCGGCGGTGAGCCGGGCGCCGCCGGCGGCTATTTCGCGCGTGATCGGATGTATCGCGTCCGGCGACGAGGCCAGGAGATTGCGGATCACCAGATAGCGTTCGGCGACCCACGGCCCTTCATAGAGCAGCCGCGCGGTTTCATAGAACGGTTCGAGATCGAACCCGACCAGCGTGGCCCCAAGCGCGGTCCAGCGCTTGAGCGCCGCGGCGTAGGCGGCTTCCGCGGCCTTGTCGCCGAAAAAGATCAGCTGGCCGTCGCGCGGCACGCCCAGCTTCAGATTGGCCGGAAATGAAGCGACCTGCCCCAGCGGCCGGTTGCGCGAAAACGGATCGGCACCATCGGGGCCGGCCATCGCGGCCAGCGCCGTGGTCGCGTCATCGACGGTCAGCGCAAAAACCGACACGCAATCCAGCGTCCGGCACGCCGGCACCATGCCGGCGGTGGAGACCAGTCCGAGGCTCGGCTTCAGCCCGACGATATTGTTGAGCATCGCCGGCACGCGGCCGGAGCCCGCGGTATCGGTGCCCAACGCCAGCGGCACCAGCCCGGTCGCCACCGCTACCGCCGAGCCTGAACTCGAACCGCCCGGAATGAGGTCGCCGCGTATCGGATTGTTGGGGATGCCGTAGGGCGAGCGCACGCCGACGAGGCCGGTAGCGAACTGATCGAGATTGGTCTTGCCGATCATGATAGCGCCGGCCGCGCGCAGCCGCGCCACCGCGGTCGCGTCGTGGGCCGGCGAGTAGGAAAACGCCGGGCAGGCGGCGGTGGTCGGCAATCCGGCGACGTCGATATTGTCCTTCACCGCGACGGGAATGCCATAGAGCGGAAGCAGCGAGGCATTTTTTGCGGCCAGGGCTTCCGCTTCCGCCAGCGCATCCTTCTCATCGCGCAGGCTGATGAAAATGGCGGGGTCGTTGTGCTCGCGAATCCGCTGATAGCTGCGCGCGACGGTTTGCGCAGGCGATAGGGTGCCGGCGCGATGCGCGGCGAGGATTGCGGCGACCGTTTCAGTCACGCGCGGCCCCGATCGGGAATGAGCCTGGTCGGCGGGTACGGCAAGGAATGTCTCCGGATGCAAAACACGAAGGGTGGGTTGAGGTCGCCATTGCTGACTACGCTCCGGGACTAGAATCCTTCCCCGATCGAAGCAAGCAGTGTGCCATTGTGTACATCGGAATTGCGGACCTTAATTCCACAAATAAATCTTTGTAATCAGCTGCTTGTATCATTTTCTGGGCCGCCATTTACGTCCCTTGGGGGAAATCGGTGCGATCATGGTTGCCTAATTTATGAGCAGAGCTATTCCGGACGCCGGGCCCGCCCACCGGAGGGTTTTGCCTTTGGCGCGCGACGATATCTTACCGGCGCGCGTGGTTCTCCTGTCGCGCAAAACGTCGCATGATGGCGAGAACGACGCGTCGACCGCGCAGCCAGGGATGCCCGGCTGCAGCGGCAGGACGCAACAATCAAAACAAACACATCAAGAGGGAGAGACGCGATGAGGGGGCTGACCGGGTGTCTGGCACTGGCGTTGTCATGCGCCGCATCGGGATCCGCGCGCGCGGAAATTTCCGACAACGTGGTTCGGATCGGCGTGCTCAACGATATCTCCGGAATCTTCCAGGACACCAATGGCATGGGCTCGGTCGAGGCCGCACGGATGGCCGCGGAAGATTTCGATGGCGGCGCCAAGAATATCAAGGTCGAGATCGTCTATGCCGATCACCAGAACAAGGCGGATGTCGGCTCGGCCATCGTGCGCAAATGGCTCGATGTCGACAAGGTCGACGCGGTGGTCGATGTGCCGAATTCGGCCGTCGGCCTCACCGTCAACGCGCTGCTGCGCGACACCCGGATGACGTTCCTGGCCTCCTCCACCGCCAGCTCCGATCTGACCGGAAAGGCCTGCTCGCCGAACACCATCCAATGGGTCAACGATGCCTGGGCGACCGGCAACACCACGGCGGCGGCGATGATGAAGCGCGGCGGCATGGACTGGTATTTCATCACGGTGAATTATGCGCTCGGCCAGGGCATCGAGGCCGAAGCCACCAGCTACATCGAGAAGCACGGCGGCAAGGTGCTGGGCTCGGCCAAGCATCCACTCAACACGCCGGATTTCGCGTCGCTGCTGCTGCAGGCCCAGAATTCCAGGGCCAAGGTGATTGGTCTCGCCAATGCCGGCGGCGACACCATCAATGCGGTCAAGCAGGCCGGTGAATTCGGCATCAAGGAAGGTGGCCAGAGCCTGGTCGCCTTCCTGCTGTTCATCAACGACGTCCACGGCATGGGACTGAAGGTCGCGCAGGGACTGCAACTGCTGGAAGCCTTCTACTGGGACATGAACGACGACACCCGCGCTTTTGCCAGGCGGTTCGCGGCCCGGCCGGGCATGAACGGCAAGATGCCGAGCGGCAATCAGGCCGGCGTCTACGCCTCGACGCTGGCGTATCTCAATGCGGTAGCGGCGACCGGCAGCGACGATGCCGCGAACGTCGTACCGCAGATGAAAAAATTCAAGGGCCATGACAAATTGTTCGGCGATGTCACCATCCGCCAGGACGGACGTGTCATCCATCCGATGTATCTGTTCGAGGTCAAGAAGCCGGAAGAATCGAAATATCCTTACGACTACTACAAACTGGCTTCGACCACATCAGCCGATCAGGCGTTCCGGCCGATCGCGGACGGCGGCTGTTCGCTGGTGAAGTGATGTGATCGACGCGCAACGACGGCTGCGGCAAGATCGTGAACCGACGTCGAGCGAAGGCCTGCTCGTCACCGCACCACCTTGCTGCTGCCTTGGGTGATCAACCGTGCGGCGCGCTGATCGCGGGCGTGGATCCACAGCCAGCTGATGGCGACGCTGATCCGGTTGCGCACGCCGATCAGGAAGTAGATGTGGGCGATGCCCCAGATCCACCAGGCGATAGTGCCGCGCAGCTTGATCGATCCGAACTCGATCACCGCCTTGCGCTTGCCGATCTGCGCCAGGCTGCCGGCGTGCCGGTAGCGAAACGGCGCGGGGGTTTCGCCGCGCAGCCGCGCCTTGATGCAATTGGCGACATAGCGTCCCTGCTGCTTGGCGGCGGGGGCGATGCCGGGCACCGGTTTTCCATCGGCGTCCGCGACAATGACGGTATCGCCGATCGCGAATATATCGGGATGGCCCGAAACCGTGAGATCAGACTGCACCTGCAAACGGCCGGCGCGGTCCGACGCCGCATTGAGCCATTCGGCAGCCGGCGATGCGCGCACGCCGGCGGCCCAGATCAGCGTCTTGGCCTGCAGGCTGTGGCCGCCATACACGACGCCGTCGGCCGAGCATTCAGTGACGGCCTGTCCCAACACCAGTTCGACGCCGATGCTTTCCAGCGCGCGCTGGGCATAGGCGGAGAGGTCGTCGGTAAAGCCGGCCAATACCCGGGGCCCGGCCTCGATCAGAACGACACGCGCCTTGTGGGTGTCGATGTTGCGAAAATCGGGAGGTAGGGTGTCCTGTGCCAGTTCGGCGATGGTGCCGGCGAGTTCGACGCCGGTCGGGCCGGCGCCGACAATGACGAAGGTCAGGAGCGCCGCGCGCCGCTGCGGATCGGTCTCGCGCTCGGCGCGTTCGAAGGCGACCAGAATACGCCGCCGCAGCGTGGTGGCGTCCTCAAGTGTTTTCAGGCCGGGTGCGAACGGCTCCCATTCGTCATGGCCGAAATAGGCGTGGCGCGCGCCGGTGGCGAGAACCAGCGTGTCATAGGGCAAGGCGTCGCCGTCATCGAGCAGCACCCGATGGCCGTCGGCGTCGACGCCGCTCACGGTGGCGAACAAGGTGGTGACCTCGGCGCGGTCCCGCAACAGATAGCGGATCGGCCAGGCGATCTCCGAAGTCGCCAGCGAGGCGGTGGCGACCTGATACAAAAGCGGTTGGAACAGGTGATGGTTGCGGCGGTCGACCAGCGTGATCGAGACCGGCGCGCCGGCAAGCCGATGCGCCGTTTCCAGCCCGCCGAAACCGGCGCCGACGATCACCACGCGATGAAGCCGTTCGGTGCGGGGCTGCTCGGTCGTCATGTCGAAGCCGCCTTCGGTTCGGATTTCTTCAGGCTCCCTTGATGTAGACGTTTAATGGCAGAGGTCCAAGACCGGATTGCCAATGGATCGATAGCAAAAACTTATCATCGGCATGTCGATGTCAGGCCCTCCGTGGCATCTGCACAGCCGGTTCGCGCCGCCGCGCCGGCAGCCACAATCCGACAAAGGCGCCGAACAATGACAGCGCAGCAGCCACCTGCATCGCTGCCGCGAAGCCGGCGCTGAACTTCTCGGGCGAATGGGTGGCGTCGCTGGCGGAGAATGTTGCGACCAGAAGTGCGACACCGAACACGCCACCCAGGAATCGCCCCATGTTGAAGATGCCGGATGCCTTGCCGATCTCGACCACGGCGACCGAACTCAAGACCGCGTTCTGAACCGCCGGCATCGCCATCGATACGCCGACGCCGGCAAGGACCACCGGCGCGACGATCGTGGGATAGGCCGTGCCGGGTCCAACGATCATTGCGATCCAGCCGAGGCCCGCGGCCTGCATCGACAATCCCGCCACGACCAGCGGGCGTTCGCCGACCCGGTTGACGACTGCGCCCGCGATCGGCGCGGTCGCGAACAGCGTGGCAGTCCAGGGCAGCAACCGCAGGCCGGCGCCAAGCGGTCCGTAGCCGAAAGAGGCCTGGAAGAATTGCGGCAAGAGAAACAGCG
>Ga0302325_10027372_pt1 | contig 11821 bp, 7 predicted proteins | sample Palsa_T0_2_FD_201948 | JGI IMG/M metagenome (GOLD analysis project Ga0302325, IMG submission 201948) | Peat permafrost microbial communities from Stordalen Mire near Abisko, Sweden - Palsa_T0_2 | ecosystem: Environmental > Terrestrial > Soil > Palsa > Peat permafrost | place: Sweden: Abisko... | reverse complement strand
ACCGCTTCCTTGCCTTGCTGGGAGACGACGGTGAGCTTGACCTTGCCCTTCTGGATATAGAAGAGGGCGTCGGCGGGGTCGCCTTGCAAGAACACCTGGTGGTTTTTGGGGTGATCGGCCAGCATTCTGCCCTTGCCGGCCGTGGATAGAAAGCCCTCAAGATCGAAATCCGGCTTGTTGCCACTCGTCTTGCGACGTTTCATACCGAATTTTGCACCGATACTTGTACTCAATACTCCATGCTCCCGGCTCAACAATAAAGCAATCCGTTGCCCACCTGGGAGAAGACCGGTGCAGTGCTTGCACTCCATTGCCCCTGAAGTACTGCGATCGGTGAAGCAGGAATTGACCACGGAGCGTCGTATGACCAAATTTGGTCAATAATTCATTGTAATGCTGTAAATCGGCGATATGATGGAGATGACCGCTAATCTCGGCTCCTCGCTGTTTTTGAGAAAAGGTAGGCGTTTGCCGCCTGGTCTCTTAGATAACTCGGCCTCCTGGATCGACGGGGTGAAGGAGACGCAATGAACTCCGCAGCCTCAATGCATGAACCAAGTGGCTGGCTGGTGGAAGATGGCTTGAGAGAACTAGAGCAGCTATTCCGAGCCGTTCTTTCCCACCAGTCCGAGCCTATTTTGATCATGGACGACAGCCGCCGTTGCTTGAACGCCAGTTCCGGGGCAAGCAAGCGGTTCGGACTTTCGATTGGCAAGATCATCGGCCACCTGATTGACGATCTTGTGGAGCCAGGCACGCTGCACTATACAGTGAAGAGCGACGTCTTACCGGGACGTCATGTCTGGGTGCTCCACGATAAGCCGCTGAAGACCGCCCCCGCGAATCCCGCAAGCGACAGGAGCAGTGAAAAGGAGGGTCTAAGCACGGCCGCGAGCAAGGACTACGCGCTTTTGTCCCTGGATTCGAGCGGCCATGTGGTGGCCTGGTATTCGGGAGCGGAACGCATTTACGGTTACCAACGCGGAGATATCATCGGTCGACATGTAAGCTGCCTTTATTCAAGTGACGACGACCAGCCAGTCGACTCGCTGGAGGAATTGAAAAGGACCGCGATCGAGGGGCACCTCGGAAATGAAGGATGGCACAGGAAGCAAGATGGGTCGCGGTTTTGGGCTAACGCGTTGACAACGGCGCTGCGAGATGAAAGCCAGGAGCTGCACGGCTTTGCCAGGGTAGTGCGCGACTTTAGCACGTCTCACAAGATCGACCAGGCGTTATTGCACAAGCGAGGGGCCGCGCACCAGCCGCTCGCCGAAGCGGAGATCGCAGGCATCGCGTCGGGCGAGTTCGACCGTATTATTGACGCCAACGACGCCTTTCTAGGCATGCTCGGTTACAGCCGGGAAGATTTAACCGGCAACGGGCTGCACTGGGCCGACATCGCCGCACCGGAATGCTTGCCTCTGGATGAGCGCGCGCATGAAGAAGGCTTGCTCCACGGGGCCTGTACGCCCTTCGAAATGGAATGCGTCCGCAAGGACGAAACCAGGGTGCGCGTTCTGGCTGCGAGCGCAGTTCTGGCTACTTCGCCATTTCGATGGATTACCTTCGTGCAGGATCTAACGGAGCGGGACCGCGCCGAGACCATGGCCGGCGAAAGTAATGCGCCGCAAGAATACGAAGAGATTGTGGGGACCAGCGCGGCGCTCAAGCGCGTGATGGGGCAGGTGGAGATCGTATCGCCCACCGATGCCACTGTGCTGGTGCTGGGCGAAACTGGTACGGGCAAGGAACTGGTGGCGCGCGCCATCCACAAACTGAGTTCTCGACGCAATCGGCCTTTTATCACCTTGAACTGCGCCGCGATTCCCACCGGGCTGCTGGAAAGCGAGCTGTTCGGGTATGAGAGGGGCGCGTTCACCGGCGCCTTGTCGCAGAAGATCGGCCGCTTCGAGATGGCCCACCAGGGAACTTTGTTCCTGGATGAAGTGGGTGACATCCCATTGGAGCTTCAGCCCAAATTGCTGCGCGCTCTGCAGGAGAAGGAGTTCGAGCGATTGGGAGGCACCCGCACCATCCCTATCGATGTCCGGCTGTTGGCGGCCACCAACCGCAATCTGACGCAGATGATGGGAGATAAGCTGTTCCGCAGCGATCTGTATTACAGGCTGAAAGTCTTTCCGGTCACTATACCTCCGCTGCGCGAACATCCCGAAGACATACCGGTACTGGTCCGGCACTTCGTCCAAACCTACGCGGTCAAGATGAATAAGCAGATTGACAAGATTCCGGCGGATACTATGCAAGCCTTGCTCAGCTGGCCCTGGCCCGGAAATGTGCGGGAGCTCGAGAACTTCATTGAAAGATCGGTCATTCTCTCTTCCGGTCCCACCCTTCGGGTTCCTTTAGCCGAAATTCGTGCCGACGCTCTGGAAGCGCCCACCGGCGCCACGCTGGCCGAGGTGGAGCGGGAACACATCATTCGTGTTCTGCGCGAAACGAATGGAGTGGTAAGCGCCGCCGCCAGCCGTCTCGGATTGCCGCGGACCACCCTGAATGCGATGATGCGGAAGCTGGAAATCTCGCGCAAAGACCTCTGAGCAGGCCGCCCCGGGACCGGGAACTCATCCAGATCTGAGCAATAGTGAACAGCTTCCTCTCGGCAAAACAGCGAGGATTAGAAGCAGTTATGCGCAATCCGTCTGTTCGCTCGCTGTTGTTGCCACTCGTGCTACTGGCTATTCCCGTCGCATCGTCTGCGCAGATCATCCTCTCCATCGGGATCGCTCCGCCTCCCCTGCCCGTATACGAGCAGCCCCTGCTTCCCAGTGCGGGCTACCTCTGGACGCCAGGATACTGGGCCTATGCTCAGGAAGGATACTTCTGGGTACCCGGGACGTGGGTATTGCCGCCCGACCCTAGTCTCCTTTGGACCCCCGGTTACTGGGGATGGGGCGATAGCGCCTTCATTTTTCACGAAGGCTACTGGGGCCCGCAGGTGGGATTTTACGGCGGCGTGGACTACGGCTTCGGCTATGGCGGTGTCGGGTTCGAGGGCGGCGAGTGGCGTGGCGGAACCTTCTTCTACAACCGATCCGTCAGCAACGTCACGAATGTGACCAACGTATACAGCAAGACCGTAGTCGTCAATAACGTCACGGTAAACCATGTCAGCTACAACGGCGGCCAGGGCGGCATCGCCGCTCGTGCTACGCCGCAGGAAGAAGCCGCCGCAAGTCAAAGACATATCCCGCCCACTTCCGAGCAAACGCAACACGTGAAGACGGCCAGCGGCAATCATTCGCTCTACGAGTCCGTGAATCACGGCAAACCAGCGGTCGCAGCCACACCAAAACCCGGGACATTCAGCGGAAAGGGCGTAGTCGCAGCCAAAGCGGCCGCACCTTCGTACAAGCCCGCTACCGCTCGCACGGCAGCTCCTGCGGCTCGCGCGGCTACTGCGGAAGCGGCCAAAGGCTCCCCTGAGCGTCCTGCTGCCGCGGCTCATGCCAGCGATTTGAAACCCGCGGAACGGCCGGCTCCAAACACGGGGAACCCGCAGCTGGACAAGAAGTACCAGCAACAGCAAACCAAGCTCAATGCGAGTCAGGCACAGCAGCGGCAGCAGCTCCAGAAGAAGCAGGATCAGGAGCACCAACACCTCACACAGACCAAAGCTCCAGAGGCGGCCAAGCAACAGGTGGAGCAAAAACACCAGCAGCAGACCCAACAAGTGCAGCAAAAGCACGAGGCGCAGCAGAAACAGCTAGAGGCTAAGCAGCCAGCCCCTCGTAAGCCCGCGCCCAAGCCCGCTGAAAAGAAAGAAGACTGACGGCTGCATTGGTAGCGCAGATGGTCTTGGAAAGATAGGAAGCGATGCTCATCATTATCATCATTTTGTTGCTGGTTTTAGGCGGCGGCGGAGGGTACTACGGCCATAGCCGCTGGGGCTACGGCGGCGGCGCCGGCATAGGACTTGGAACGATACTGCTTATTCTCCTGATCGCATACCTGCTCGGTTTGTTCCGCTAATTTCCGCCAACCCGTCCGAAACTGCGCACCTGCGTCCGGGCTCTTGCCGAGCCCGCAGGGACGCGGTCGAGCTGTCGCGTTAAAATCCACGGTAGAGACTCATGCGAATCAGGGATCTGCTGGCACGCGATTTTTCCCGACCCATCGAAGAGATTGTAAACGTCAATAATGACGATCCAGACACGGTCTTCACAGAGCTCTCCGAATACATCGCGACGGGTCGCATCAGGGCCGAGTACGAACATCTTTTTTCGGCGATGGCGGCCGCTTTGGAATCGCCGAACGAAGGCGTTGGAGTCTGGGTCTCCGGCTTCGAGGGATCCGGCAAATCGTCCTTCGTAAAGAACCTCGGCTATGTTCTAGCGAACCGCGAAATACTGGGCGCGTCGGCAAGTTCCATTTTCCTGAAGCAGGTGGCATCTCAACGGGTCACCGATGCCGTTGAGCTTCTCAATCGAACAGTCCAGTACGAGATCTTCATGTTCGATGTCCAGGCGGAGGCGCCGGCCCGGCCGAATGCAGAGCAAATAGCGGAGGTAATGTACCGCGTCCTGCTGCGTCAACTCGACTATGCGGAAGACCAGGATATCGCAGAACTTGAGATTGAACTACAGAAAGAGGGCAAGCTCGCGGTATTCGAGGACATATGCCGGGCGGAATACGACGAAGAATGGCGAACGATCCGCAAAGGCAGCCAGAACCTTGCGCGCTCGAGCGCCTTGCTTTACCGGCTCGATCCCCGGACATTTGCCTCGACGGACGCCTGGCTGAAGATGGTCCGGGCCCGGCCTCCAAGGGCGCCAAGTACCCAGGGCTTGGTCGAGAAACTGTTCGATCTGTGCGAAATCCGCCGTCCCGGCAAGACTTTCGCTTTCATCGTGGATGAGATGGGCCAGTATGTCTCGCCAGGCGGGGAGCGCATCGAAAAGGTGCGATCTTTGGTCGAACAGTTTGGCAGGGAAAGCCTGAAGCGGGTGAAAGCAGGCAGGATTCCGGCTCCGGCATGGTTCATCGTCGCGGCTCAGGATAGCCTGAAAGACATCGACAGTTATTTCGCGGCCGGCTATGTCGACCTGCCTAAATTGCAGGACCGTTTCAGGCACCAGATCGACCTTTCTCCAGCCGGAATCGGCGAGGTCGCCGTTCGCCGTGTGCTTCGCAAGAAAGAGGGCCAGGAGTTTATCCTCAAGGAGCTTTTCCAGGAACGCGGTGAGTTTCTAATTCAGAACATCCAGTTGGAGCGTTCGACCAGGCCCACGTGGTTCGACGAACATCAGTTTATCCAGTCCTATCCTTATCTCCCGCATTTGATGGAGCTTTCCATTGACATTGTGATCGGAATCGGGTTACATCCCAAATCGCCCAAGCATATCGCAATCAACAATCGCAGCATTCTCAAGCAGTGTTATGAAATGCTGGTGTCGGAGCGCACCAGGCTTTGCGATCAGCCGGTCGGCGTTCTGGTAAGCATCGACAAGATCTATGAACTGGTGGAAGGCAATATTCCGCTGGAGAAGCATAAGAACGTGCGTCAGATTGGCCAGCGCTTCGACGAGCACCAGGATTACCCTGGGTTGGCGGCCCGTGCGGCGAAGGCGATCTGTCTGATGGAGCTTGTCAAACGGGACCTTCCGAGCACTACGAAGAACATCGCCGCCCTGCTGGTCCAACGCGTAAATGAAGCCCCGCCCGAGTTTGCGGTCGCCGAAATACTGTATCTCATGAAAGAGGCCAGCTTCATCCGGGAGACCCCAGATGGCTGGAAGCTATACGGTTTCGACGAATTGCGCCGGACGGCGGCCTCTCTGGAGCAGCTGAAGAGCGTTGTTGGGACGGTTAATCCCAGGCTGCCCGGCTGGCGCAACGACCTGATCCAACTCGCCAAGAAATCGCTTGCTCGGGGGATGGGTTGGTATACACGGCCCTTACAGGAATTCAACACCACGGTTACTCGGTCGATCGATGAAATCGTATCGACCCTGGACCATCTTTCCACCGACATCGTGACCTCTGACAATCCTTCCGCGAATATGGTTGTCCCCATGGACATGGTTGCTTTGGAAGGGCGATTAGCGCTGTCGGAGAAGCAAGTCGAAATTTTGCGCGAACAGGTCAACGTGTTGATTCGATCGCAGAACAACGGAAATGCGGAAATCCTGAACGACGGCTTCGGACACATCGAGTCAAGTTTGGGAATCGATCGGACCGCTTATCTAATTGGACTCTTCGGCACCGGACGGCGATACATCAATGAACTGATGCTCGAGAACATTGGCGAGCGAGCGCAATATTTTAGGGATACCATCCGCGTGCATCCAGGTCCCACACCAATGATCTACAGCGGGCATTCTACAGTGAAGTATCCTTCGCGGCTACAGTACCAACCCACCGTAACAAGGCGCATATTGGAGGCAGTGAGATCGAGATTTGCGGATTTGATTTTTGTTTATCGTCATCCGCTCGATTCGCTGCTGACCAACTGGGTTTGGTGGCGGGCATACATTCGGGATAACAAGTCGATTTCTGGAATTTCACAGGTTTATAAGAATACAGACGACTTGTGCGCGGACTTAGACCAGAATTTCTCCGACTTTGAGACTTTTGCCGCCGGGGATCCCGATTTCTTTGCAGGCGCGCCTGGTCCGCGGTTTCTTTCCTTCGCGGAGTTTGTCGAGGAAACGGACCTCCATCTCCAATCCGCCACACTTGCCCTGCGTCTTGAGGATTTTATGATCGATCCATTGAAGGAGTTTTCGAAGATCGCTGACGTGATGTCGGTCGAGCTGGATTTGACCCGCTTGTCACTGGCTACTCCAAAAACAAAACCGCTCGGCTATTTAGCTGTTCGAGACAAAGTTCCCCAGTTCCGAAAGTTCATCGCCGAGTTGAATGCAGAAACAAAAGCGCGAATCGAGAAAAGCGGCTATGACGCTAGCTAAAGCGACCCTGACCCGCCGCCGGCTTCTGCAGGGCGCCACCGGGATCGCGTCGGCAGCGGCGGTAGCACTCATGCCTCCGAACGTTCGGCGCATGTTGGCACAACAGAAGAGGCAGCGCACCGGTTCGCTGGGCGATATCAAACATGTCGTGATACTCATGCAGGAAAACCGGTCGTTTGATCATTATTTCGGGACCTTGGCCGGTGTACGCGGCTTCGAAGATCCAGAGGCACTCAAGCTGCCGAATGGCCAATCCGTGTTTTACCAACCGGACATGGAGAATGCTAACGGCTACCTGTTACCCTTTCACCTGGACACGCACGCCAGCAGCGCACAGACAATTCCGTCCACTAGCCATGCCTGGGACGTTCAGCATGAGGCATGGAACGGCGGGCGTATGGATCGATGGCTGCCCGCGCATCGCAAGGCGGATGGCGTGAATGGCCCCTATGTCATGGGCTATTACAAGCGATCGGATATCCCGTTCCAGTTTGCACTGGCTGAGGCGTTCACCATCTGCGACGCGTACCACTGCTCGGTCTTCGGCCCGACCTGGCCAAACCGGATGTATCTGATGACCGGGACGATAGATTCGGATGGCCGGAACGGCGGCCCGATCCTCAGCAACAACGCGCCCACTGGCGGCTATACGTGGACTACCTATCCAGAACGATTGCAGCAAGCCGGAGTGAGTTGGAAAGTGTATGAGCAGCAGGACGACTACGGCTGCAATATGCTTAAGAATTTCAGACCGTTCCAGCAGGCCAAAGCCGGCTCGCCACTGCACTCGCAAGGCGTACAATTCGCCCCGGAAGGCCAGTTCGAATACGACGCCATGTACGACAAATTGCCAGCCGTGTCCTGGATCATCCCGACCGGTTTTCAGTCTGAGCATCCAGCCTTTATGCCGGCCGATGGAGCGGCGTTTGTTGCGAGCAAGATCGATGCTATCGCGGCCAATCCGGACGTGTGGGCGAAAACGGTGTTCATTCTGAACTACGACGAGAACGACGGACTCTTCGACCACGTTCCGCCGCCGGTTGCTCCGGCCGGCACTCCTCATGAGTTCGCGCAGGGCCTTCCGATCGGCGCCGGCTTCAGGGTGCCGTGCATTCTTGTGTCGCCCTGGACCGCCGGAGGCTGGGTGTCGAGCGAACGGTTCGATCACACCTCCGTGCTCCAGTTTCTGGAGGCTTTCACTGGCGTCCGTGAACCTAATATCAGCGACTGGCGCCGGAGAACATTTGGGAACTTGACCTCGGCCTTGCGTCTGGCCGAGTCACGCCTCATGCCTCCCGTGCTGCCGGACACAAGCGGCACTCTCAGCTTCGCCAAATTCGGCGCGGCTAATCTGCCGAATCCAGTTTTTCCCAGCGGCAAGCAGACGCCACCCCAGCAGGAAAAAGGCAATCGCAATCGCGTGCCCTCCGGTTAGCTGGTTTACGAGCGCCGAGCGAGCCAGGCTCGCGTTACATAGGTTGTCTCGATAGCCGCGAGGCCCGCAATGCGCTGCTCGGTGAAATCCAGGAACTGCCCGAAAAGCTCCGGGCCTAATTGCACTTGCAGATCGTTAACGGAGCGCCACGCGCCGATATATTGCTCTGGCGTTTGCCGCAGCACATGCCTGCCTTCGAGATACAGCACATCGGAGAATTGCGGCTTGGCGCTCAACATGGCGGTCAGCCTCTCGGTAATGCCGGAGCGTCCAGACGATACACGACGGATGTCCGGTTTCAGCCGCGCGATCTGCGCTTCAATTTCAACCAGCAGCGGGTTCGCCTCGATGAAGCGGGGGTTCCACAGGGCAACGAAAACGCCGCCCGGCCGCAGTATGCGGTGGAACTCGTCGCACGCTTGGTCGAAATCGGCCCAGTGGAATGACGAAGCCATGCTCACAAGGTCGGCGGATCCGCCGGGCAATCCAGTGGCTTCGGCGGAACCTTTGCGCCATTCAATGGCCGTTCCGCGCGAGGTTTCAATTCCCTGGGCGCGCATGTCGTCGTTGGGTTCTACGGCGACTACGGACCGCACGCCACGGGCCGCCAGCACCCGTGTCCAGATGCCGGTACCGGCGCCGATGTCGGCGGCGTCAATGCTGTGCACGGGGCGTTCGACCTGGCTCGTTACATAGGCCAGGATTGCGGTAGCTACCTGCGGCGCGTAGCCCGGCCGAAACTTAGCGTAATCGCCAGCCAACCCTGTAAAATCCCCGTGTTTCATCCTGACTGACATCCTAGAAAGTTTCCTCGAGCATGAGTTCGCCCTCGCTCAGCATGCCTTGATATAGCGCCACATCGTCCGGATTGTCGATTTCACCCCATTGGCCGTTGGTGCCGAATGTGCCGATGGTGAGTTCGTTTCCGGCTAGCAGCCGGCGTAGCAACCCGGTCGTGTCGAGTCGATCGCGGATGGGTTCGTCCAATGTGCCGAGCAGCTTCTCCACGGCACTCCAAGCCGGTGGCGTAAATTTTAAGAGACCCATATATTGCCCCTGAATGTCTTCGATCCGGTTTGTCTTCCCGCCGATTTCGAGCAATCGGCCCTCCGCATTAATGCGGAACGTTTCTGCGTCAAGCAAAGGATCGGTGAAGCGCCGGGTCCAAAGACTGCGCCAAGCGCGGTCGTAACTAATGACCAACTCTCCCGCGGCGCCGGCCAAACCGCGCACCAGATCGCTGCGATAGAAAATATCCGCATAGCTGACGATCACCGAACCCGAACGAAGCCAAGGAGCGGCAGCGGCGAGCGACATCACCATATTGGTCTCGGCCCATCGTTCGTTGGAGAAATAGGTTAGGCCGGGATAATCGATCATCTCGGCGCGATAGCCGCGGACCACCCCGATCTGGTCCACTCCACCACGCCGGAGGGCGGCGATCTGGCGCTCGATCAACGGTATGCCTTCGAGCTCCACCAGGCATTTCGGACGGTCGTCACCGAGATGGGCCAGGCGGCTGCCGCGACCGGCCGCCAGAATAACGGCTTTCACGCGATGACCAAAACCTTCTGGTTGGTGCAATCGAGGCATAGCTTGCGCGCCACCTGCCAGCGCCGGAATAACGCTTCACCGGCGCCGATAACCGCGGGTATGCCGAGCTCGCCGGCGCGGATCGCCATATGCGAATTGGCGCCGCCATATTGGGTCACGAATCCGCTGATATCGCGTGTGAAGATCCAATCGAAGCCGGGGTCCGCGCTTGGCACGAAAAGAATCCGCCCGGCGAAGCTCTCGGGCGGGTCGCCAACGGACGCAACCTGGGCGGTTACGCTCTTTTGCGTAATGAAATTAGGCTGGCTCGGGGGAAGATGAAATGCGAATACTTCGTTGGGCGATGCGATGATCGGTGGAAGCACCAGATTGCGCGTCAGCGCGTGACGCTCTCTGCCATGCGCAACGCTCTCCAGCAGCACGTCCCGCACTGAACCACTCTCGCTATAGAGCATGCGGATGGCGTCATAGTTCAGAAACGCGCAATCCTCGGGCGAAAGACCATGATCCTCGCCGAGCTCCCTAATGAGAGAAAGCGCATCGCTGAGGCTGCGCGTGAAGACAAACTTCGAGTATTCACGACCCTCGATTCCCGCTTTGATGAACTCGATCAAACTCAAGACGTCGATGTTGAGCCCATGCTCGGTGAGCAGCTGTTCGATGCGGCGCAACTGCTCGATTGAAAGCGCGAAGCGCGGCGGCGCGGCAACCGTCTGCCGGGCGCTCGACCAGTCAAAGTAAAGATCGGGCGCCTCGTCGTAGCGCGGCGACAGGATGTCGTAGGTCCCCGGCCGGAGGTGGCCGTAGCGCGCCAGGAAGTCGGCCTTCGGGAGTAGCGCGAAATCCTGGCCGATGCGCGATCCCACGGTATCCACGCTCGCCATGAACGTCGCTGCCTCTTCGGCACTGAGAACGCCCACTGCGACGAACGACTGCAGCAGCTGAACCGCTATAAACCCTGCGCGCGCGAGACCGGCGAACGGCAGTGTGCCGTATCGTTTGCAATCCTCAATCAGCCAGTAAATGCGGCTGATCTTGTCGATTTGCGCATTGCAGATGGCGGGAAGGCGCTGGGCCAGCAGATCGATCTTCGCGCGGTCGCGCTTCCATAGCGCGGTCTCGCCATGCATGATGCGATTGGTGAGGCGCCGCAACGCGCTCGACAGCTCGGCCAGGTCTTCCGTAGGAAATCCATGTTCGGCGAGCTTGCCCATCCGCTGCGGCAAATCGAGCGTGTAGCAGGAGAAGATGATTTCAAATTCGACCTTGTCATGGAGATGTGGCTCCGCGAGCAGGCGATCGATGTAGTAATTCACCAGACGCCCGGCCAGATCGTCGGGTACGTCGCGCGGCACGAAGGAGTTGAAGCTCACGCGTACGTCTATGTAGGGCAGTCCGCAAAAGCTGACCAGCAGCGGAAAACTGCGAAGATTCTGGTAGCCGTAATTGTCCCGCTGATAGGCCCAGATCGCGTCGGTGATGAGCTCGCGATAGAGCGATAGCGAGAGGGGCCATGGCCGCACCCCGATTATTTCGGCCGGGTTCCAGTCCGGCATGACGCCGAAGATCGCCCGGCTGCCGTGCAGGTAGGGATGCGGGCGGCTGAGCAGCTCCACCTTGCGCGCGACACCGGCCAATGCGGTATCAACCTTCGCGTCCGCAACCTGCTCCTGCCGGTCCACAGCCAACGGCCGGACTTGCAGAAGGTAAACCTGTCCCTCGCCGCCGACCGCGAATTCCACGTCGATCGCATCACATGCCAGTAGGGTTTCGAGTTCGCTGATGAGAGCGATAACCGGCTCAAGCGATGGCGGGCAGGCATCCGGACGCGATTTGAGGCAGAAAAACGTTTCGAGATTTTCGCCCAGCCCGGATGTCACGCGCTCGGTGAGGCCGGAAC
>Ga0302325_10027371_pt1 | contig 11821 bp, 11 predicted proteins | sample Palsa_T0_2_FD_201948 | JGI IMG/M metagenome (GOLD analysis project Ga0302325, IMG submission 201948) | Peat permafrost microbial communities from Stordalen Mire near Abisko, Sweden - Palsa_T0_2 | ecosystem: Environmental > Terrestrial > Soil > Palsa > Peat permafrost | place: Sweden: Abisko... | reverse complement strand
GAGCAGCCCCGTGACCTTGTCCCGGCCAGGCTGCCAGGTCACTGGGCGCTCACCGGCTCCAGCACGGGGACTAGCGGCCGGCTGATGACCTGCGCGTGGAAGCCGTCACCGCCCTCCCGCCACCACCGCGGCGACCGGATCGTCACGTTCACCTCCCGGGCCAGCCGCGCCCCGGCCCGCTGCGCCGCGTCATCCAGCACCTCACGATCCGGCGAGCCGATCACCAGCACGTCCAGGTCCGCCGGCGCGCGGCCCGCCTCCCCCGCGTACCGCGCCGCCCACGACCCGAACACGAACGCCGCCTCCACCCCATCCACCCCGGCGAGCTCCTCCGCCAGCACCTGGCGCGGCCCGAACGACCGCAGCAGCAGCTCCGTCAACGGCCCCGTCAGCGGCGACTCCGCCGCCGATACCAAACGTGCGCTCCCCAGCCGCCGCGACCTGATAACCCCCGCCTGCTCCGACCGGGCCACCTCCCGCTGCGCTGAGGACACCGACGCCCCCACCCGGCCCGCCAGCTCCGTCAGCGTCCACTCCCTCCCCGGCGACAGCAACAGCAAAGTCAGCAACTCCGCCTGCAGCCGCGAGCGCAGCAGCGGAAGCAACGGCGGAGCCTGAACTTGCATAACACGCAACATACATCCCGCCATAAGCAAACACCAGCCAGGCGGCGACCACAGCCAGCGACCACGGCGCCCGCGCCCCGGCGCGCAGCTGCGGTTCACCGACATCGGCGGGCACTGCTCGGATCCGCACAATCCGACTGACCTCGCAGACCGAGGCTGGCGGTATTACAGTCGAGTCATCCCGGCTCGGCGACACGGATGAGGGCTATCAGCTCAGTGGTGCCAGCCAAATGAAGCCATGCGCCCAAATGAAGCCATGCGCGCTTCACGTGCCGCGTCGGCGGCAGTTCGCCGCAGCCGAAGACGGCGAGCAGCTCAAACTCGGTCACGTCCAAGGGCAGGACGAGAGCCGCCGCGTCGATTAGATCAACCGTCCACCCGGCCAGCGCCGCGCTCAGGCCGGTCTGACCAGCGATTGCATCACGTACTCGCCCGGCGACGTCGGACAGTCTTCGACGCTCAACTCGCAGCGCTCCTGCGGTCAGAGCAGTGAGTTCGATCTCCACACAGTTATCGCCAACTGTCACCGTAATGTCAGGTGCGTCCTGGTCGATGCCGCCCCCCACATAACCTGCCCGCTGTCAATACCCTCCGCTAGGGCAAAGGCGCGAGCGAACGACGCCATCTGTATGTCCTCCGCCTGGCACTTGGGCACGCCCGGCGGGAGCGTATAGATGCTCGGGCCAACCACAGCGATCACGTCGCCAGGCACGCCCGGCTTGCCAATCGCCATAGCGCCGGACCGGCTAAGTCTGTGGGGCGGCTGCGCCAGCACCGCGGCCGGACCGGCGGGCGGAACCCCGGCGGCGGCAAACCACCGCGCATCGGTCTTCCGCCGGCACGTCGGCACCGCGCTCATCCGCTGCGACGGGCGGCGCCGCGGGCTGCTGGACTCCTGGGCCAGGAGCCACCGCGACCCGGACTGGGCACAGGCGGAAGTCGAACTTGAGCGTGACGTCAGCCGGCACATCGGCTCAATGCCGTTCCTGTGGCTCGCCGTCCCCAGCCGCCCCGACGGCAGCAGCGACCGCGGCCGCATCGAGCGCAACACCATCGCGCTGCTGTCCTGCCTGACCGGCGGCCCCGATCAGCCCACCGCCAGCTGGCTCGGCCACCACGCCACCATCACCAGAATCCGCCAGTCCGGCCTGTGGAACTCCAACCACGTCGACGAAAACTACGACCCCGCCTACCTCCAGCTACTCGCCAACCCCGCCGGCAACGCCCGGTAACCAGGGGCATCCCCGTGTTGCGACGATGGCTGGAATCCGCCCCCGGACGGAAGGGTCAATTTTCGAGCAGTAATGACATACGGTGAAAATGTGGCAACCCTCCTGCATTCGACGTACATGCCGTTCACGACTGATCAGCTGCGAGGACATTTCGCCCCGGTTCTCGGCGATGGCGAGCAGGACCGGCACCTGAGGTACTACCTGGCCAGCGTCGATCAGGCGCGGAGTTATGCAGAGCTTGCTGGTCAGGGGGTGAAGCCGACGCCGGCTCAGATCCGGCTGGGCCGGCAGATGGAGAAGGACGAGCGGTTCTGGGTGGTCACGGCGCTCATGACCTTGTATCACGCGGATGGGGGATCCGCCCGGGCGGAGCGGTTCGGCAGTTTGCTGGAGCGCGCTGGGCTGCGTCCCCCGTCAGGCTTCGCTGACTGGGCGAGCGCGCTCGCCGGTCCTCTTGAGCTGTTTTTCGAAGTCAATCTTCCGTCGCCTCGGTGCTGTCGCGAGTGGCTGCGGGATCATCTGGACGAGCGTGTTCCGGTCCCGTATCTCAGGGAGAAGGCGGGAGCATCGGGGTTGCGCTTGGAGGGGCCGACGCATGCCGATGCCATGCTGCTTGACCCGGACACAGGTGTCGCGATCATCTTCGAAGCGAAGGTGCTCTCGGATGTATCGACGTATATTACGTTCGATATCGCCCGCAACCAGCTGGCGCGCACCATCGACGTCATGCTGGAAGCGAACCCGGGACTGCCTGCCCCGCTGAGCCGGCGTGAGCCGCAGCGAACCTTCCTGGTGCTGATTACCCCGGCGCTCATGCAATCTGAAGAAACCGGGAACGCCGCCGGAAAGAGCAGGCTCTACAGCTGGCTCATGCCGGCCTACCAGAATCGCGACAGCTCCTTGCTGCGCCAGCACCTGCCGCACCGTGACGACCCCCGTGAACTGGCCGACACCGCCGACCGGCTGGGGTGGGCGAGCTGGGAAGACTGCGACGCAGTCATCCCGGGCGCGTGCCCGTGGCTCTCAGGCACGAGAGGCCGTGCATGACGAGGGCATGACCCAGGCCGGCCAGGCTGAGTGAGCTATTGCTATCCCCTTCCGTAGCCAAACTGCAGGCCAGCGTACGGTCCAGGTACGCCAATGGGCGAAAGCGATCACAGGAGGACTGCATGGGAAGGTACGACCCGCTGCGTGACCACCTCGCCAGCCTGCCTGGCGACGAAATACGGATGACGTTCGCCGAGGTGGAACACCTTGTCGGCCCTCTGCCAGACTCCGCGCGCAACTACCGGGCATGGTGGGCGAACGACAGCAAAGTCGAGGCGCTTGCCTGGCGCGCTGCCGGCTGGCACGTCGAGTCGGTGAACCAGGCTTCCGGCCGCGTGACCTTCGCACGCGGCACCAGGGGCGGCACCTGACTGGCTTCGTTCGCGAGAAGTGACCGCGAATGTTCGCCACTTTGAACCGCATCCACGAGGTCCGAGCCAGAACCGGTGCTCGCGAGAAATGACCGCAGTCGCGGGCTCAGGTTCATTGGCACCGACGAGAGGCTGGTCGAAAGCCCAGGTCAGCGGCCTACGCTTGCGCAGCGGCCAGCTGCGGTCAGAACTGACGAACATCAACCTCGCGGAGAGTGGGGCTGCGGTCGCCTGTCACGAACAACTGCGGTCGGATCTCGCGAACAAAGCCACCTGACATCCTCAATACCCGTGACGGACTCGCGGGCACCCTGCATCGGCGCCCAGGTGACCGCCGCCACCAAGCACAGGTAGCGACCTGCCGCCTTGACCGCGCCGAGCTAAGCGACGAACTGAACAACAACCCCGTGCGAGGCAACTGGCCTGGGCTGAGGGTAGGAGGGATCAGGTCAGGCGACAAGCGCCCGGCGAGCCGTCTAACAGAAAGGACGCCATCAACCCAGATCGTCAGGGACTTCCGGGGGCCGCATCAGCGGGCGCCGGCTAGCACTGTCTCGCGATCGACTGGGATGAGGGGGATGTCGTAACGATCGGCGAGGTCGCGGGCCTTCGGGTAGTCCGTCGAGTACGCGACGACGAGGGACCTGACTCGCGAGGTCAGCAGCGGGTACCCGGCATCGGCGGCGGCCAGCGAGCGGTACTTGATGGCCTGATGGATACCGATGCAGATTTCCCTCTCCCCTTCCACCTCTACCTCTATCACCGTCCGGTCCGGCAGGTGATTCTCAAACATCACGTCGACCCGGTCCCCGGTGGCGAAGGAGTATTCAACGTGCGGCACCGCCGCAGCGCTCAGGCCGAACTCGCGCGGGTGACCGGCGACATACAGCTTCAGCTGCTTGTGCGCGGCCGATTCCCCGGTAACGCCATACCCGCCGACATGCAGGCCAGAAGGAACGGGAACGGCGATAGTCCCGAAGTTATCCACCTCGAATACCCGGCCCGGCTGGTCGTCGTATCCGGGCGGCTCGTCTCCCCAGCGGAAATAGCCGACCTGCTCGCCTGGATAAAGCCGGAGATCAGCGCGCCACGGGGTGTGATCACGGTGATCCCTGCCCAGTGGGGCCGCGAACGCGAGCACCCAGTCGCGCATCTGCAGGTAATCACAGATGAAGTAGTGATCCGCCAGGTACCTTTTTCTCCCCGGGATGGCGAACGCGTACCAGTAGAACGGCGTCCCGTGGATCACCGGCTGGTCATAGCCGCCCGCGAACCAGCCGAGGCTGATCGGCACATTCCAGCCGTTGAAGTGGTGGATGGCCCGCGCGATCCGCCCCCCGATGAGGAACTTTCCCCGATCGCCGTCGGGTGAGCCGGACCCGACATCGACCGGCCTGCTGGCCTGCGGCAGCCCGGCCAGGATCAGTCCCAGGACAAGATCCTTCGCCTCCGCCAGCTGCATGGCGCCCTCCCCTGCCGGATCGTAGCCGATCCGCGGCCGGGAAGCATCGCCATACGCCGCGACGCCAGAAATGATACGGCCCGGGCAGGCAAGCCAGGTGCCCGCAGTGATCACGCGGTAACCGGGCTCGTCAGGCCCGGGCAATATGAGCTGGGCCAGACGCCGGTGTCCGCTTCCCGGCTTCGCGCTATCGCCGAACCCCGGGCGAGCGAGCCTGCGTGGCCTGACCTGATGCGGGGCGAACCGCCAGCCGGGAGCCTGCGCGAGCCCGGGGACCTCCCGGCACCGCGTGCAGTGCACGCCGGCGATACCGGGGGCGCACACCGGCCGCACACTGGCACCAGCCGGGCCCGGCGTGGTGCCCGGCTGCGTGATCAGCGAGCGCAACCCGGCACCGGAGCGAATCTCATGAATCCCGGGGCTGAACCGGCCCCGTGAATGGACCCGGCGGCGGCTCGGGTGCTGGTGGCGGGACGGCTCCGCGATGTTGCCGGGGCCAGGCCGCGTGAGCGGTGAGGGCACGGATCTTGCCTTTGAGCTCCGGCGGGATGAGCCCGCGGTCGTTGCACTCGGCGGCGAGGCGGCGGATGTCCTCGCGCTGGAGGTTGAGCCCGTACTTGCTGGTTACCCGCTGCTTCCAGTCCCGGCCGGGGGTGTCGCTGCTCTGGGCGCGGGCGGCTTGCCAGCCGGGGCAGTCCGGTGCGTGCTCCCGGCAGACTTGCTCGTCGAGGTAGTACAAGATGTCGGGCTGCGCGAGGCCCACTGGCTTCACGTGTACGCCCGCCCGTTTTGCTTCGTCCAGGAGGCGTTTAACGGCGCGTTCTTCCCTGGTGGCCGGCCGGCCGTCGCGGGCGCGGGGAACGTCGGTGTTGTCGGTGAGCACCGCGATAGGCACGCCGAGCGCGGTCACGATCTCGGAGTGGGCCAGGAGCAGCAGGTTGTCAGCTCCGTGCAGCGGGAATACGCGGATGCCGGCCGCCCGCAGCTCGGTGCCGAACCATTCCCGCAGGACGATGGCGTCGTGCGGGCCCTCGACGAACAGGGCCAGGCGGGTCATCAGGAGCAGGTCGCCCCTGGTGATCCCCAGGAGGGCGGCGGCCGCGGCGAGCTGGTCGTCTTGCCCGGAGATCTCCTGCAGATGGGTGCCGTCGCTGCCGGGCAGCACCAGCACGCGGCGGGTGAGCTGGGAGTCGCTGTCGAGCAGCATCGGGCTGTGGGTGGCGGCCAGTACCGTTGCCGCCGTCCGGGCGAGGCGGGTGAGCCAGTCCCGGACCGAGGCGATCGCGGCGGGGTGCAGGTGCGCCTCGGGCTCGTCGGCGATGTACACGGCGGGCGCGTCGGAGGGTTCGAGCCGGACGGAGGCCTGGGTGAGCGGCTCGCGGCGGGCGGCCTCGACGATGGCCCGGACGGCGGCCGGATCCCTGACCGGGGCGCCGGAGGCGCCGGTGACTACGCGGTGGCCGGCCCGGAGCCTGCGGCAGGCAAGGGTGATGGCCGCGGCGGCCCACCGGGCGGTGCCGGAGCCGGCGACGCTGAGGTCCCGGCGGCTTCCGTCCTGGCCGGTGAACGTGGCCCTGATCCGCGGCCCCGAGCTCCAGGCGCCCACCGGGATGACCTCGATCCCGATGGTTCCCTGGTCTTGGACGAACCCTGGCGCTAGGCGGTTGGCTTCGGCGGCGATCAGCTGCGCGGTGGCCAGGACGCTGTGCCGGACCCGGTACCACTCACCCGCGCTGTAATCCACCGGGATGCGCCGCGGCGTGAGCGTCCCGCCGGCTCCGGCCAGACCCTCCAGCCAGGTGTCGGCGGCGTACGCGCCGTCGGGGACGGGCACTGGCTCCAGGACGAAGGGGTCCAGGTACCAGGCCGGCGCTCCCGGGAGCCAGGAGCCCGCGCCGGCGTTGCCCCACTGCAGGTCGTGAATGACCGGGACCGCCTGGGTCAGCTCCGCCGGCAGTGACCCGGTGTCCCCGTCCAGGACGATCACCGGCGGCAGCGCCGCGGCGAGGATCCTGCTGGAGAACAGCCCGGCGGCGACCGTAGCGACGTGCGCCGGGCCGCCGGCGCCCAGCCGCGCCGCGATCTCCTGAAGCCGCCCGACCGTACCCGGGCTTGCGGCGATGCGCGCGGCAGCGGCCATCGCCTCGCCCGGCAGGGACGCCGCCGGGACCAGGAGACCGATCCCCGAGGCGTCGGCGGCGAACAGCGGCCGGGCGTCGAAGACCGCGCGGGCCAGCAGCTCCCGGTCACCGGATCTCCCGCCCCGCCGGACCCGGCGAGCTGATCCGCCAGGTAGGCGCGCGCCTCGGCGGCGCTGGCGCCCTTCAGCAGCCCGGCTGTCCCCGGTTCCAGCCATTCCCAGGCCGGGTCCCCGCCGGGCCCGCCGTCGCTGTCCTCGGCGCACAGCAGGGAACGGAACGTCTTCGCATCCTGCGACCGGGGATCATCAGCCGCCGGCAGGTCAAACCACAGCGCGCCGACAGCATACGCCGGCTCCGCCTCGCCCGGATCCACCCGGTGCGCGGCCCCCGCGCCCCGCAGCAGCTCCCTGGCGGCTTCCAGGACCGAGGTCTTGCCGGCCGAGTTAGGGCCGTGCAAGACCACCAGGCCCTCAGCCGGGAGCTCCTGGTCATGGATGGACCGGAAGTCCTCGATGACGATCCTGATCAGGCGCACTGCGCTCTCCTTCCGCCGCCTGTTGCCGGCGCTCTCCGTCACCAGCTCGGACAGTTGCATGGCCCGTCACCGAAGTCGCTCCGCAGGCGGCCCGCCCGCCGTATTCCTGCTTGATCACATCGGAGGGCTGCGGCGTGCTGGCGGCTGCCGCCCCGATTGGTAACGCCAGCGCGCCGGCGGCAAGTACCACGTTCGATAAAACGGCGAGCTTCACTCGGTCGCTGCCTTCATCAGTCCCGCGGGAGGTCACCTGGGTACCGGCCGGGGGTTAGGTGGCGTGCCGGAGCCCGTAGCCGTAATGCCACATTCCCGCGCGGAACCTGAGGTAGTACGTGTGATCATCCGAGCGCCACCGCATCCTGGAGAAGTACGGCACGCCGTCATGGGTGCGTACACGGTGCAGGTGCATCCGGGCGTAGCGGTCAGTCGTCGGGCAGGTGGCGATCGGCGCGCAACCCGGATCGGCCTGGAGGATCAGGCGCCCGTGCCCGTTCGCGGTGTACTGGCTCCAGTGCGTCCAGCGGTCCCGCGTGACGATCGGCGAGCCGCCTTCCCCGAGGTAGATGTTGCGCGGCTTGACATGCGCGAACGCGGCGCGCCACCCGCAGCAGATGCTGTAGACGACGGGGCGCGAGGATGCCCCCGCAGGGGCGGAGGCGAGCACCGGGGCGGCCATCGTGATCAGCGACACCGCAGCAAGTGACACCACGGTGATGATGCGTGATGGGCTCATTGCCCCAGGCTATGCGGTGCCTTACTCACCCCGGCAGAATGCGAATCCCCGGGGCCGCCAGCCCGAGGAACGGCAGCGACGCCAGCCACGGGCACGCGCCGGGGTGAAGGCGGTTCCAGTCCTCCCAGGTGAGCCAGCCCAGGCGCTGCGGGCGGGTCGGCTGGGCACCAGGAGCCAGCGCACGGCGTGGGTCAGGGCCTGGACGGTGATCCTGCGCCGGGAATGCCGCCCGGGATGGCTGGTGCGGGATCCCGACAAGGGCAAGAGCCAGGAATATGACGACGTCTGGAACTCCCCGACCGAGATGCTCTTCAATGACATCGTTGCCGTGTTGACCGAGCAGCTGGCCAGGGAAGCGTGCTTGCCGGCCGCGGCGGGCAGGTGCACCTGGCCCAGGAAGCAACTCTTTCCAAGCACCAGTCAAAGTTGTCTCGGGAACTCCTGAAGAAGGGCAGGGACGATAGAGCCCGGGTCGTGGAGCAGAGCGGACTCGAGAGCTTCCCACTCCCCCTGGGACGCCACTCCTGCCGCAACCGGGCCTGTTGCTGAGCCGGCGGGGCCTGAATGGTAGTGACGGGGTCACGCTTGACGGTGGTCGTCTCATCGTCCGCGCCGGGCCTGCCATCTGCGGCACCGCCCGGCTCGGTCGCGCTGCTCATGGTGACCTCCCCGTGGATCCGTGGACGAGGCCGGCCGCGTCGTAAGCCGCGACGGCCAGGGCGGCGACGTCCTCAGGCACCAGTTGCCTGCCACGTGCCGCGAAGGCGGCCTCCTGCAAGATGCGGTATAGCGCCCCTTCCAGGACCCGCAGCGGTGGCCCAATCAGCTCGGGGTGACCCTTCTGCCAATTCTTGAGCCCTTCCTCGATGGCGTGCCTGACAGCCGTATCCCAGCCGTTCGGCTGGGGGGAAACAAGCTGGTCGACCTTTCGTCTGAGACTGTTGAAGTGGGCAACCATCGCGGCCAGGTCCTTCGGCTTCAGGGGGTGAAGCTCCAGTGCCGCCGCGCCGAGATACTTCTCCTCGAAGCGCTCCTGCAACCGTTCGCGAAGCGGCCCCTGGGCATTCGCGAAGACGCCGAGGCGCAGCGCCAGCGTTAGCGGTTCACCGGCGGACGTGTCCGATAGGAAGCCAGCCTCGCGGGCGATCGGCCGGTCTCGCAGGTCCTCCCAGGTCTTAAGAATAGGGTCCGTGGGATCGCCGCCGAGAGCGCGGCTCGACTGCACGGCAAAACGCTCCTCGTACAGGATCGCGTCCATCGACGAGCTGAGGTCTGGCAGCACCGGTTGCAGGGGGTTGAACGCCTTGTAGCGGATGAGCGAGCGTATGTACGGAATTAGCACCGTCACCCCTGGGACATCGACCGAGCGTCTAGCCAAGGTGAGGGCCGCCTGGGTGACAGCCGGCGTCGCACGGTCGATCTCGTCGAGCACTATCACGGTGCTGCGCCCGGATCGGACCATGCGGGCGGTGACCCGCTCGAAGTGCGATTGCCAGCGGAGCCCTGGAATGTCGAAGTCGAATTCGATGCCGGCCTTGCTTTCCCGGAGGCGCAACTCGATGCTGGAGCGCAGTCCCCGCAAGGCGGCGATCCAGCGGGCGAACAAGAAGCTGGCGGGTACATGCAGCCAGCCCAGACGCGCCAGGTAGGCGGGGTGAATGAACAGCTCCTCGAGGATCGCCGCCTGCAGGTCGGACTCCGTCTGTTGCTGCCAGACATCCACCACGACGACCACGGGTTTGGATCGCTGGCCATCCCAGTCGTGCTTGAGCCACTGCACCAGGAAGGACTTGCCCTCGCCAAGGCGCCCCTCGAGCGGCAGTACGCGGCCGAGATGTTGGTCGGTGATCAGCCTGCCGAGTTCCTCCAGATCCTCCTCCTGGGAGGGTAAAAGGGGCGGCGGCTCTTCGCCCGCGCGCGCGTGCCCGCGCGTCGCATGGCGGTGGAGGAGCAACAGCTTGGCGAGGAGGATAGCGAGGAACGCGACGGCGGGCAGACGTGCCCACAGGCCGAGTGGTACAGCCTCGGCATGGTTGAGCGCCTTCGGAAGGTCGGTGACGAGCAAGATCGCAGCAGCGACCGCAGCCGTTGGGATAAGCCATCCGAGTGGCCATAGCCAGGCGTAGATCGGATTGGCGATAAAGACTATCAGGGCAAGCGCAAGCAGGGGGAACAGGCCGGGCAGGGCGTGCGCCTTCCACCGCATTGTCGTAAGGAGGCCCGCGGTGAGCGAGTGTAGCCATCCGGGGACGAGCGATCGGTCGGCGGCGAGTAGGAGCACCACGGTGGCGAGCGCGGCGAGTAGCAGCACACGCATAGGCAGCGCCCGTAGCCAAGCGAGCAGAGGTCGCAGCAGATGGACGGCAGCCCCTTGTCCCATGACCCCTCCACCCTGGCCAATCTACAGATGTACGAAATTATGCATGAAATAGATGGTCTATATCTTGATTAGACGCAAATGCAGTGACCATGACGATGCCACATCTTAAGATTCGTGGTCCGCCTATGGGATTACTCGGCTCGCTACACCGTGCGAGCCGAGTATTTGACCACATATGTGGTACTCCTGGCGGCGCGCCCGTGGCCCAGGACCTCCAGCGCGTACCGGTGCAGCTTCCGCTCGGGACCACCACGCCCGGCGGGCCAGCAGCTCACCGATCTTCACTACCGTCAGGCCCTGGTCCAGGAAGCCCTTGATCTCCTCATGATGGGCTGCCAGCACCGCCAGCTCTGCCCGTGACCGCTGGTGCGGTGCGGGCGGACGCGCTCCGCCACCCAGCTGATCAGCTCATCGCTCAGCTGCTCCTCGCCCCCACCGCGATCAGCCCGCACGCCTGCGCCGCGGCCACGTACCGGCCGGACGGTCTTGCGGTCCAACCCGGCCAGCCGCTCCACAGAGCGGATCCCCTCACCCGCAGCCGCAGCCGCAATACCACTCGGATCTCGTGCACCTGAAACTCCCGGAACGCCATCGCTGCCTTCCAGATCCGCTGATCGGTCTGGCAGCGAGTGAGCCGGCAGCGGCGCACCACTGCTGAACGGCTTCCGTGGTCCTATGACTGGCGAGCAAGTGGTCCCATGCCGCTGGCGAAACCCAGCTAAAGGTGGTCCCATGGCCGCTGGCGGGCGACATCCAAGTACGCCGAGTTGCTGGTGCTGCGGCACGAGGCAGCCGTGCTGCGCCGCACCAATACGCGCTCCTGCGAATGATCCGACGCTCCTGAACGCCGCAGGCCAGGCATTCGAGCTGACGCGCGAAGTCCACTATGCGCACGACTCAACTGACCTGAAAGCCAGAAGCGCCCGATCCGAGAAAGCTGTCGACCACTTAGAGCGCCCGGCAATAGGTCACTTCAGCCGCTTGGTCGTCGGGCGGGTGTCCCAGCGGTAGCGCTTGCGGGCTCGCTGGATGAGCTGGCGGATGGTGACGAGCGCGGCGGCGAGGTAGAGGTAGAAGTCGACGGTCCTGGCGTTGCGCTCGGTGCAGCGGCGCAGCTTGCCGTAGCCGTTCATCCAGGCGTGGGTCCGCTCGACGACCCAGCGGGTGCCTGCCTGGATCGGTGCGGGGATGCCCTTGCGGGCGATCTGGCCGTCGAAGCCCAGCTCATTGAGTAGCTGCCGGGTCACGGTGCTGTCGTAGCCGCGGTCCAGGTGGCAGGTCCGGTCTTCGGGCA
>Ga0302325_10027370_pt1 | contig 11821 bp, 5 predicted proteins | sample Palsa_T0_2_FD_201948 | JGI IMG/M metagenome (GOLD analysis project Ga0302325, IMG submission 201948) | Peat permafrost microbial communities from Stordalen Mire near Abisko, Sweden - Palsa_T0_2 | ecosystem: Environmental > Terrestrial > Soil > Palsa > Peat permafrost | place: Sweden: Abisko... | reverse complement strand
ATTTGTGCGGCAAACTGCAGATGCACGGCCACACTTCTGAGCCCACGGAGTCTGAGAAACGCGACGATCTTGACGTGTAGCCGCCAACTGGGACACTTACCGGCCATACGGCCACTTGCCGAGAACACCGATCGACTTGAATAGCTCAATGCGTGCTTTGTCTTGTTCGCGTCGGTTGAAGACCCGCTATCGGACAAGTTACCGCATTGATTTGCGACTTGCGAAAGAACTGTCGGACCACGCCGCGGGGTAATGCTTTCGGCGGTCAGCGGACCGAATGGGCAAGCACAGACTCATCTAGGCAATCACCTGGGCAGGCGCGAACGTAACGGCAAGGACCGTGATGTCATCCTGCTGTCCGTACGCTTGTGCCGTTCGGGCGATCTGCTCGGCGGAGCGTGTGGATAGTTCGCGGGTGCAGTCGAATCCGAAAAGATCAGAAGCATGACAAGGGCAATATAAGCCTTAGTTAGGCACACATTATTTTCGTAGGGCAGCCCATTAGTCCAAAGCGCTGGAGCTTCGAAGCCGTTTGTCAAGTTCGGCCAGATGACAACCAGCGGTCGAGTCGATCTGCGTGGGTGCGGCTTGATCGGTGCTCCGAGCCGTCCGAGAGCTTCACCGTGAATTCGCGGTTCTCGATGGATCGGAGTTCTACTATGCCTTTTGACCGCACAATTCGGGAGCGGTGTATGCGGATAAACTTTGCCGGGTCGAGCCGCTGTTCGAGAGAAGCCATTGTCTCGCGTAACAGCAAAGAACAACCCTTGACGTGAAGTTCAACGTAGTCACCCGCAGCGCCAATCCAGTCAACATCCTCAGCAGTGACGATTTGAATGCGGGACCCAGTTTGCACCGTGAGTCGGGAGGCGTATTTATCCGAGGCGCCGTCCAGCATCTTCATAACCCGCTGCGTCATGTCGGCCTTTAATGCGGAATCTACCAGATCACGAGCTCGACTAACCGCTGCCGCGAAGCGTGAGTCGTCCACCGGCTTCAGTAAGTAATGCAATGCATGAACATCGAACGCCCGTAAAACATGTTGTTCATACGCTGTCAGAAAAATGACTGCTGGCAAGTTTTCTCTAGGCAATGCACGCAGAACTTCAAAACCATCCATGCCCGGCATCTGGATGTCAAGGAATACAACATCGGGATATCGCTCCAGAATTCTCTCCACCGCGGATACCCCATCTCCGCATTCTCCAACGATCTCCACATCCTTGAATCGACGCAGCCTGTGAGCGACGCCACGGCGCGCCAAGGGCTCGTCGTCAACGATTAGAACGCGCACAGCGAAGCCTCCTGCAGGTTTCGAGCCCTGCGTAACGGCAAGTCCAAGATGACTTCGCAACCGCCCGCTTCAGGCCACACAAGCGAGAATTCAAAATCCGTCCCATAAAGTGTTTTCAGGCGCTCCGCTGTGTTTCCGAGACCGATTCCATTTCCATTCTTTTTCTGATCGCTCTCACCACGTCGTCCCGAGTTCCTGATGACAATTCGCAATCTGTCGGCATCGAGCGAGCTCTTGACCGCAATCCACCCACCGTCGATCAATGGCGCCACTCCATAGCGCACTGCGTTCTCAACGAGCGGCTGCAGCAACATGCTCGGCACCAGGGCATCCCGCGTTTCCAATGGAACAGCAAAATCGATCCTTAACCGCTCTCCCAGCCTTGTTTGCTCGATTGCCAGGTACCCTTCGGTAAAGGCCAGTTCCTGAGAAAGCGTCACCTCTGCCGTGACTTCGGAATCGAGGCTCGTGCGCAGAAGATCTCCGATCTGCGCCAGCATTTGCGTGGCCGCAGGCGCATTTCCATCGAGAACGAGAGTGGAGACCGCATTGAGCGAGTTGAATAAGAAATGGGGATTCAGTTGATAGCGCAATGCAAGCAACCTTGCCTCACGAACCTCCGACTCAGCGCGATGCAGCCGCTCCTTCTCGGTACTCAATTGCTGCCATTGCTTAATGCTGAAGTACAAGCTGCACCACATAAAGAGAATGAAAAAGGACCACATCACAGTTCCAACCACAGCGTGCCAGGGCATGACGGGATAAGAAAAACGCAAAACGAGGCAGGCTGCGCAGCCGGCGGGAATGGATGTGCCCATGGCCGCCGCGGCTGCTTTCAATTCAAAAGCCATCCAGGACAGCGATTGCCGGAGCAGTCGACGGCAGATGGGGCGTAAGGCAAAACTTGCCAGGAACATAAAAGATATAGGTACGAGCTCTTCATCGATCGACACACGCTTAGTTAAGAAAAAATGGATCGATTCCATTAGGTCGAAAAGATAAAAGCAGCCCCATCCAATGATCTGGAATTGCCAGAAGGACTTCAAATTCAGAGCATTCTCTCGCTTCATGATGGACATTCTAGCTTAGGTATGACTCGGTGTTTCACGGCCTGTCGCATCAATCCCTCGGCTCACCGCATTTCTCAATCGACCAGCGGATTAGGTCCGAATTACCAACCTTCATTGACATAAGCTCTGAACACGGTTGGACGCTCGATCTAAAACCTGCGACGGAGTTGCCAACGTGAGATCTGGGCTTGAATGCGCTCGAAGGGCCCAATATTCACGTGAAGAGCGACCCGGGGCCACATTAGACATCCCACTGAGATCCCTGGAATTGGATCCAGTTGGTCACAACAAATGTTGTTTTAAGTTGAGGTCGATTTTGGAGGTCTTTCATGAGGCTGTTCAGGTTCAATTTTCGGCTAATCCGTGCGGCTGGCTTTTCCGGTCAGCCGTGGAATCGTGTGGAGTCCCTAACGTTGGTTGTATTCGTCGCCTTCGCCGTATTGTTCCTCTGCGGTGTCGTGGCTTCGGCGCAGCTTGAAACGGGACAGATCGCCGGCACGGTGATGGATCAATCCGGAGCCGCTGTGCCCGGAGCCGCTGTCGACGTCAAGGATCTCAGTACCAATTCGGTGCGTAACACGGTCTCTTCGTCGACCGGCGCGTACCTGGTACTCGGCCTTGAGCCGGCCATCTATCAGGTAACCGTGAGCTCCAACAACTTCAAAGCCTTTGTAGGCAAGGTTGAAGTAACCGTTGGCGGCCATGCGACACTCGACGCCAAGCTCTCTGTCAGTAATACAACCACAGAGGTGCAAGTGGTGGACGAGGGCGGCGCTCAAGTGAACACTCAGACCCAGGAGATGTCGCAGGTCGTCGACACCGAGCAACTTGCCAACCTCCCCAGCCTCACGCGCAACCCCTACGATTTCGTTGTCCTCGCCGGAAATGTCTCGGGGGGAGACAACAGCACGAACAGCGGCGCCAGCGCCATCGATCAATTGGGCAGCGGCCAGAACCAGGAGAATCGCGGCGTCGGTTACTCCATCAACGGCCAGCGCGAATCCGGCACTGAAATTCTCCTGGACGGCGTTGAGAACATTTCCATATTCTCCGAGGCTATCGGCGAAGACATTCCTCTGGACGGCACGCAGGAATTCAGCGTACTCACCAGTAACTATTCGGCAGAGTATGGACGCGCCTCCGGCGGAGTCATCAACGTCACCACCAAGGCAGGCACCAACAGCTTCCACGGCTCCGGGTGGGAGTTCAACCGTCTCTCCGCGTATACCGCTAACACATACGGCAACGATGCAGCGAATTCGGCGTTTCTGGCGAGTGGTGTGCCGGGGCCTTTGCCCGACCCGAAAGGCACTTACACCCGCAACCAATTCGGATTCGCAGCCGGCGGCCCCATCAAGAAGGACAAGCTCTTCATCTTCGAGAGCACGGAATGGACGCGCGTGCGGAGCGCCGCTACCGAAAGCGAGGAAGTCTTCGATCCCGCCTTCATCGCCCTGATGCCGTCGGACGTTCAGGCCTATTACAACACTTACGGCCAAACGGCGCTCAAGTCCTCGGGGGTAGCCTCTACCGTTGGCCAGATTGCGGGCACCGGCGTAACCTTTGGCGCGGTGAACGGCACAACGCCGATACCTGCGCCGACCCCGATGTTCGATACCGTCAACTTTCAGGCCCCGTTCGACGCGGGCGGCGGTATCCCCCAAAACACCTACGATTTGGTTGGCAGAGTTGACTACAACGCCACCGACAGGACCCAGATGTTCCTTCGCGGAGGCCGCGAGAACTCCATCCAGGCCCCCGGATCCAACACCTACAGCGCATATCCCCAGTACAACACCGGAACCACCTTCCTGAATCAGAGCTATCTCTATAGTATTTCCCACATCTTCAGGCCCAGCCTGTTTCTCTCGATGAAGGCGAGCTATACGCGGTTCAACGAAAACACCTCTTTCGACCAATCGCTCCTCAACGCTCCAAGCCTGATGTTTGTCTCACCTACCGACCCGAATACCGAGGCACTGATTCAGATGCCGGGGTTAGAAAACTTTAGCGAACCGGGCGAGGGCGGCCTCCCGGCTGGCGGCCCTCAGAACACCATCCAGCTCGAGCCCGATCTCTCCTGGACTAAGGGCAAACACTCTATGCGCTTCGGATTCATAGATACATATATCCAGTTGAATTACGCCTCTGGCGCTTATGCTCAGGCCGTGGAGGAGCTTGGCTTCACGTTTCAGAGCAGCTTGAACGACATGATGAACACCGTGGGAAACCCTAACGGCGCACCGCTCGTCGCGTTTGAAACGCGCGTCGACCCCCAGGGCAAGCTTCCGTGCCCCGCCGACACGTCGACCACCGACGGCAACTTTGGCAATGTCGTTGACAATCCCTCTTGTGCAATCCAAACGCCCCTTACCGAGGCATCCTTTGCCCGCAGCTATCGCTACAAGGATTGGGCGGGGTACGGAGAGGATAGCTACAAGATGACGCCGCGGTTGACCTTAAATGCGGGTCTCCGTTACGAGCACTACGGCGTGCAGCACAACAACCACCCCGCTCTCGACTCCAACTTTTACTTCGGCTCGGGTAGCAGTCTTGAGGCGCAAGTCCGCAGTGGTCAAGTCGAGATCGCCGATCAAAGTGCGGCAGGCGGCTTCTGGAAGTCGCGTTGGGGAACCTTTGCGCCTCGCGTGGGGTTTGCCTATGACATCTTCGGCAATGGCCGCGATAGTATCCGTGGCGGCTATGGCATCAGCTACGAGCGCAACTTTGGGAATATCACCTATAACGCCAGCTTCAATCCGCCGGCAAGCGCTGTGGTCAGCGACTCCTGTTCTCCAGAAGATGCAAGCTGCAACGCTACCGTAACCAACCAGGATCTCGGCCCCCTGGGTCAATCCATCGGGGCACAATATCTGCCTCCGGTGGAGCTTCGCCACCTCGATCAGAACATCGAAGTCGCGCAGACACAGTTTTGGAGCCTCGCCGTTCAACACCAACTCACCGTCGGTTCACTTTTTGAGATCGCGTACGTCGGAGCGAAAGGCGACCATCTCTACGACCTTGCCAACGTGAATCAAGTCGGCGGAGGTCAAGTCTACCTTGGCGATCCGTTGGTCCAGAGCAATGCCAACTGCTCCAGTTCCGGCATTACGAATCTCGTCACAGGTATAGCGGAGTGCCTCACCCGACCCAACCCGCAATATACCAACGTCAACATGCGCGGCAGCGGGGCGAGTAGCGCCTATGATGGCCTCAACGTCAGGGTGCAGTTGGAGAACTTACATAGGACAGGCCTGAGCCTGATCGGGAACTACACCTGGTCCCACGCTCTCGATGAGCTGAGTTCTACCTTCGGAGACAGCCTGCAGGGTGGTTCCGGTTATATCGGTTCGCTTGGTTATACCTCTCTGGCAGATCCGCATCTCGATTGGGGCAGCGCCGATTTCGATGTTCGCCAGCGCCTGACCGTGGCTCCTATCTGGCAGACACCTTGGTTCAAGCAGGGAACTGGAATTGAGCATCGGGCTCTGGGGGGATGGGCGCTTTCCGGCATTTACACGGCGCGTGGCGGAGTCCCGTTCTCTGTCTTCGACTACGGCGAAGACGAGACCTTCTACACTGTGCCGCGGCTGGAGCCCGCAACGCCTTTCTATTCCGAGAAGGTCAGCAAGAATCCGCAGGCGCTCGGGCCCAACCAATTTAACGGCTTGAATATTCCGCTGCCGAAGAGCTTCACACCACTCAGCAGCACTCTCGGTATTTCGGATTTCGGGCCGTTCCCAAGCGACATGATGCATCGTAACTCGCTCCGGGGTCCAGGTGCCTGGAACGTTGACGCATCGCTCCACAAGACCGTCCCAATCACGGAACGGGTGGCAATGGAGTTCTCCGCCGACGGCATCGATCTGCTGAATCACCACAATTTCTACGTGAACACGTCAACTCTGGACTACGGCGGCCCCACAACCACGCCACTCTTTGTTCAGGAGTTAAAGGGCGGACTGGGTACCTTAGCGACGGGCGGCAATCACGACGAACGGCGGTTCGGCCAATTTGCGCTGAAAGTTCAATTCTAGAGCCCGATCCATAACTTTGCCTGAACTCTCCTTGCGGTTGGACGAGTTCAGGCACTCGAAAGCGTAACTAGCTTGCCGGGAGCCCGTCATCGCCATGAGCAAAACAACGCTGTCGCGTCAACATGCGCCGGAAATTTTTACTCGTGACGTTGTGACGGAGCCTGCACTTGACCGGCGGATTTCGATGAAAGTTAAAGTCAAAGAGGGCACACGGCGCATATTCAACGCTTTGATTGAGCCGGAGTACCGCGAACTCTGGATCCGCTTGCCAGGCCAGGATCAATCCGGCCGTATCGTGGCATTGCAGTCGAAAGATCTCTTTCGAATTGACTATTTCCAGTCTCAGACATTGTCACTAACCATCCTCGGCTCGTACCGCAAGTGTCGGCAACGGAAGATCAATTTTAACTGGTGGAAAGCATCGTTGAATTCCGTTTCAAGCTTCGTCGAAATTCGCTTGGACGAATGTTTTGATCGCAGCATTCTGAGTTTGACCCGTTGCGGCATGTTTGAGAAACAAGAGTATTTCTGGCACAAGGAAATGTGGGAGGGGTCCCTTGCAAAACTGCAGGAGCTGTTCTCACATCACTAAGGTTACTCGGCTGCTCGGTTTGGTTATCGCGTAGCGCTGGCCACAATAATTACGTTACTTGTGCCGAGGGATTCTGCATAGGCACCGATCAGATTGGGCTCCCGACGATTATTGACTTGTTGCGATCACCGGGACCATGGCGGGAGCCAGCTACTGATCGCCCGACCCGTATCGGTCTGGAACCTGAAGGAGCAGCGCCACAATCAGAACGATGAACACAAACGTTACGGCAAATTTAACGGAGGTACTCATGTTGCAATTGGCCAGGAACTTATTTTTGGGATTGCTTGCTTGCAATGCTACGGCATGTTCGGTTTGCCAAGGGATTACGACAGGTACCGTCTTAGGAGTTGTTACCGATCCTTCCGGGGCTGTCATCCCCGGCGCGCAGATTCAAATCACGAATCAGGCGAACGGTCTCAAACTCGTGGAGACGTCTGCCGCCGATGGTTCGATCAAGTTCTTTTTGATTCCTATCGGGTCCTATCATGCGCTCATTACAGCAAACGGATTTGCGAACGAACAGATTGACAATGTTCAGGTTGTTTCGGGAGCCACCAGCAATTTGAACGTAGTAAAGCTCCACGTCGCTAGCGGTCAGTCCGAGGTGGTCGAGGTTAACGGTAGCGCGGCTGCATTGCTTGAAACCACCGACTCACAGGTGACGACAACCTTTGATACGGAAACCATGGCGAATCTGCCCCTCAACAATGGTTTCGATACGGTGGCTGAACTCATTCCCGGCGTGGTGGGCGTCGGAGCTGACAACTTCTCCAACTCCAACGGCGACAACTTTTCGGTCAACGGCCAGAGTTCGCGATACAACAATTACGAAATCGACGGCCAGTCGAACAACGACAACTCAGTAGGTGGAACGCTGGTGTTCTTTGGTAGCCAGGACGCGATTCAGCAACTCCAGATCATCACGAATCAATACGGCGCGCAATATGGCCGCAATGCCGGGGCGGTAGTGAACTACATCACTAAGTCGGGAAGCAACTCTTTCCACGGCAGCGCCTTTGATCTTTACCAAGGCCAATTCCTCAGCTCGCTATCGAATACCGAAAAGAACCCGCTTCTTGGCTTTTGCCCTCCCGGTGCAAGCCCATCGACAGGTTGCACAGTTCCGTTCCTTCCCCGTTATGTCGAAAATCGCGCCGGTGCTACCGTCGGCGGTCCTGTTTTCGAAGATAAGCTTTTCTTTTTCTACAGCACCTTTTGGGACAGGATCCGTCCAGGTGTCGCGCCCTCGGAATCTTTCCCCGGTCTGACTCCCATTCCCGGCGCAGCCGGTCTTGGCACTATTCAATCGACTCTCTCGGCCGATCCCGGCTCTGCCGCGATCACGAGCTTCGGCCCATATTCGATCACCGCAGGCAACCCGCAACCAATTCCTGTGCCTGCTACCCTGTGCCCGGCAGCGGACACCTATACGGCCGCCGGGGCCTGCCTGGAGAATGTTACGGACGCCTATGGAGCCACAACGCCGGTTCAGGTTGCAGGAGTGGAGCGCACCATTGCGAGCCCTTCCAGTGATCAGGAGGAACTGGCTCGGCTCGATTGGCAGCCTAAGGAGAAAGACCGCCTGTTCCTTCGCTTCTATTACCAGTCGCAAGACTACATAGGTCTCGCGGGGGCGGACGGGATCGCCGCCGGCGATTGGTACGACGAACCCTCGACCACATACTCGATCGGGGCCGATTGGACGCACACCTTTACATCTAACATGGTCGATCAATTGCGCTACAGCTTCCAGGATTCCAAAGTTGCCTTCCAAGGCGGCGCTTTCCCAAGTTGCGTTACCTCCGATTTCGGAGCGTGCCCAGCCCAGGTGAATTTCAACGGTGGGATCGATGACTCGAATTTCGGGGGAGATGCTGACTTCCCGCAAGGCAACACCGTAAAGGTAACCCAGGTGCAGAACAACGCCACCTGGACCCATGGCGCCCATACGCTTCTTTTTGGCGGCGAATTCGATTATCAGAATTCGCCCGATACCGGCATCTTCTACTACAACGGCTATCCGATATATGGAACTCTCAGTAACCTGATGGGAGCACCCAGCCAAGGACTGATAGCAGAGGGCGCGCCCTCAAACACGTCTGCCGAGTCCTATCTGGCGAACGGCAATCCGGTCATTCCGTTCACTGAGCCTGACGTCGCCGCCTACTTTCAGGATGACTGGAGGGCCCTTCCCACGTTGACGCTGCACCTGGGTCTTCGCTGGGAGTTCTTTAGCGATGTTGTCGACAAACTCCACTCCGAAACCGTCGCCCGCGAGACCAATCCCAACACGGCCTTTTGGAATCCTTCGCTGCCACTTAGCGTTCGCACCGTACCATATGTCCAGCAGATTTATACGAATTTCGAACCCCGCATCGGGCTGGCCTGGAATCCCGCATTCGACAGAAAGCTTGTGGTAAGTGCTGGGTACGCTATCAACGCGAACCCGGCGTACTATAACCTCGCTCTGCTCGTCGCCGATGAAGCGCCTGTGACCAAGCTCGGCGCCTTCCTCTGCGGCACCAACGCCTGCCTCCCGTCGAACGGCTCTCTCCTGGACACGGATTTCCGCACGCTCAACCTCCCCTCCCTGGCGGGCGGGGATCCTGGCCAGGACATCGTGGATATTTTCCCAAATAGCTTCCGCACACCGTATGTGCAGACCTGGACGCTCGGCACCCAGCATCAGCTAGGCAAGGCCGCTGTTGGGGAAATACGCTACGTAGGCTCCAAGACGACCGACGACTTCCAGTCGATCGATGCCAATCCGTTTTTGCTGCCGGTGGCCTTGGCCTTCCCGAACAACGTTTCTGCTTCGTCGTTTTGCTCGAATCCGGCCGCTGATGGATATGGTCGCCCCAACTGCAACTACTCAAATCTTATCGAGACCGACAACGGTGCCTGGGCCAACTACAACGCTCTCGAACTGAATGTGACCTCGCAAAACTTCCATGGCCTGACTTCGACTGTTTCCTATACGTTCAGCAAGGCCATGAATAACGCCACCGACGGATTTCGCAGTACTGGCGGCGGGGGCAGCACCATCGCTTTTCCACAGAATCCTCTTAACGCTAGCGCGGGCGAACGTGGATTGAGCGGCAACGACTTCCCGAACACTCTCGGTATCGGTTTTACCTATGATGTGCCCAAATTCGCCAAAGGGAACTCATTGCTTGGCCGTTCAGTGAATGGCTTTCTGTTGAGCGGCGTCTACCGTTATCGAAGCGGCCAGGTTTATACGCCATATCAACCAGTTACCCTCGATGGAAACACCGGCGACTCCAGCTTCTGCGATGGGGCCTTCAACGCCGACGTAATCGGCGTCGATACCTGCCGGCTCGTCCTCTCGAACAAAAGCGCGCCCGTCAATACACTCGCCTATTTGAATCCCTACACCGGCGGCCAGAACCCAAGTACGGGAGCACCGCTTCTGGGCACGCCCGAATATGTGATTTATGGAAGCGATGGCTTCAACTCGAGCGGAGTTTATTCTCCCGGCACGCCCGCCAACCCCGCCAACACGCACTGGATCGTCAACAACCAAGCCTATGCGCTGGCCGTCAACAATCCCTATCCCGGCTCCAGCAGAAGCCTGCTTCGCGGCCAACCCTACAGCGACCTCGATGTGACCGTCACAAAAACCGTCTCCATCACAGAGCGTGTGAGGCTACAACTGTCCATGGCAACCTACAACGCGCTCAACCAGATGTTCCTCGGTACCGGCAATGCGTTCATCGGCGCCAGCAACTTTACAAGCAACGCCGAGAACGCCTCAGGAACTGTCCCCGGTAGTACCTCGGGAAACAGATTTGTGATCCTGGGAGGGAAGGTCGTTTTCTAATGAACGAAGACAATCTCCGGTTCCACATCGAAGGGATTTCGAGATCATTTGGCGCAGGTTTGCGTGCTCTCCATGCTGGAGCTGCCGTTAGCAAGCTAACGTCTACGGAACGAATCGAATAACATCGCTACCAATGATGCGCCTCAGTCGCGCCTTCCGAGGAGGTAAAAGTCTTAACTAACGAGACCAATGTCCGGGGCACTTTGCTCGAGTAAGGCCACGGTCTATGTTCTCGACCCCAGAGGCTAAGCCAACGGCTTTAGCTGCTTCGCAGGCCAGCCGTTCGTGAGGCCCACGGAAACAACGGCAGAGCCGACTTGTTTCGACGCCGAGTGTAACCGCGCCACCTTGGTCCGTTGCATGCACATGAAATAACTGCGCGCTCATAGCTGCTTCTCCTGGAGGATCAAATGTGGAAGAACAATTTCAGGATCACTGCTTTAACATTCGTTGTTCTGGTCTTTCTATCCTGCCCGATCTGTCCACGGGCGCAGGTAGAAAAGGCTCCCTATCCCTCCATGGCGCCACTCGATCAATATTTGATTCCGGACGAGAATGCCGAGATCGCACTGGCTCGCAGCGCTGCTCCGGCCTCCATTTCAGATGCAGCGGAAGTGATGGTGCTGACGCGGGCTGGATATGTGACCGTGGCGAAAGGCTCAAATGGCTTTCTCTGCGTTGTGGAGCGGTCGTGGGCGAACACCACCGACAATCCAGAGTTCTGGAATCCCAAAATACGCGCCCCCCATTGCTTCAATTCGGCCGCCGCCAGCACTTTTCTGCCATTCTTTCTCATGAAGACCAAACTGGTGCTGACAGGGGAATCGCGGACGGAGATCGCCGTAGCGATGAAGTTGGCACTGGATAAGAAGGAGCTGCCGCAACTCGCGCCTGGAACAATTGTCTACATGATGTCGAAGCAGCAATATCTAAATGATGGCGGTAAGGCGTGGCATCCGCACGTAATGTTTTATGTGTTGGGTG
>Ga0302325_10027369_pt1 | contig 11821 bp, 10 predicted proteins | sample Palsa_T0_2_FD_201948 | JGI IMG/M metagenome (GOLD analysis project Ga0302325, IMG submission 201948) | Peat permafrost microbial communities from Stordalen Mire near Abisko, Sweden - Palsa_T0_2 | ecosystem: Environmental > Terrestrial > Soil > Palsa > Peat permafrost | place: Sweden: Abisko... | reverse complement strand
CTCTCCAAACAGCACCAGCGCCTGATCGATCACATGCGGCCCCAGGTCAAACAACACCCCTGCTCCGGGCTGATCCACTCGTTCCCGCCACGCATTTTCTTTCGGCTCCAGGCGAAACCGGTCATAACGGCATTCATATTCCACCACCGTCCCGAGGATGCCTGCCTGCACAATCTTTTTCACGGTGCCAAAATCTCCGTCCCACCGCCGGTCTTGATAAACCGTGATCAACCGACCGCGCTCCGCCGCCAGGCGCACCAGCTCTTCGGATTCCGCCAGCGTCGGGGCAAACGGCTTGTCCACCACCACATCCCGCCCCGCCAACAAGCACGCCCGCGCCAGTTCGAAGTGAGAATCATTGGGCGTCGCGACCACGCAGAGCTGGACTTCCTGAACCGCCAGCAGCTCCTCGATCGTTCGCGCCACCCGTACGTCCGGATATTTTTCCCGCGCGTTCGTTCCCCTACGTTCCAGAATGCAAGCCAGTTCCATCCCTGGCACGCCCCGGATCACCGGCGCATGAAACGCCTGCCCCGCCATCCCAAATCCAATCAATCCCACTCGCACCATCACAACTCCTCGCTCGCCAAGGGGCCGCTTCTCCGAAACATCTAAACCCCGGAAGCCGGCTCTACCGATCCTTCACCCGCCGCACAAACTTCAGCCCCGACCAGACTTCTGTCACGGCGCAAACCTTCACATCCACCAGTCCTCGATCGAGCCCAATCCCGCGCACCACGTTTTCATCCACGTCCGTCGCCACGCCAGAACTCTTCTTCGGCCAGCTCACCCACAACATGCCAGCCGGAGCCAGCACCTTCGTCATCCGCGAAAACTCCTTCGCCAATTCCGCGCGCGATTTGCTGAAAATCATCACAAAATCCAGCGCGTCTCCCTGCTTCAGGTCGCACTCCGCCAAGGCCTCGCGCAATTCCGCCCGCACTTCAGCCGGAGAGTTCGCCAGGCGCACGCGAAACCCCGGCTTGATCCCCAATTTTTTCGGAAGTGGTGTCCCTGAATATCCCGGCATTCCATTGACCGTGAGAAAGGACGAACGTCGTTGGCGCAAGCAGAAGCTGGCAGTTAGAAGCCGAAAGGCGAAAGCCGCCTTACCGCGACGGCGCGTACCATCCCCGCCGCGCCCTCACCCGGAAGTTCTTCCGGTCAACCGCTACAATCTCAATCGTGCGGAAGTGTCCGTCCGACTTCAAGTCCGCTGGCGTATAGGAAACGGCATACTGGCTGCGCAACTCGTCCTGAATCTCGGCGAAGTCGTTCGAAACATCACGAATCTGGAAGGGAAAGAATGGCCGCCCCCCTGTCGCATCCGCAATACGTTCCAGAACCTTGTCGCCCGCTCCCTTGGTGCCGCTCACGTTCGTGCTGATCGTGTACACGATCGCTTCCGCCCGCTGGGCCATCTCAATCGCTTCCTCGCGCGTCACATGGCTCAAATTATCTTCCCCATCGCTCAGCAGGATAATCGCCCGCCGCGTCGGCCCGTTCTGCGCCTTCTTGAGCAGCTTGTCACGGCACGTGTAGTACAGCGCATCGTACAGCGCTGTTCCCCCGCCCGGACGCAGCACGCGCACCCCTTGCCCCAACGCCTCGGTGTCGTCAGTGAAGTCCTGCGTCACTTCCGGCGTGGCGTCAAACCCCACAACCATCGCCTGGTCATGGCCCCGCCGCACCGTCTGGTTCAAGAACTCAATCGCCGACTCTTGCTCGAACTTGAACCGGTCCCGCACCGAGTTGCTGGCATCGATCAGCAAAGCGACTTGCAACGGCAAATTCGTTTCCGCATGGAAGCTCCGAATCTCCGCCGCCGGTTTGTTGTCGTCCACAATGTGGAAGTCGCTCTCCTTCAGATCGGTCACGCGCTTCCCGTGCTTGTCCGTCACGATGAACACCACGTTCACTTCGTTGATGCCCACTCGGATGCGAGGGATCTCCGGGTTGTCCGCGCCCGCACCCGGAGCGCCGGACTTCTGCTCGGCAGGATTCTGCACCGCAGCCGGCGCCTGCTGCGGTTGTGCCGGCGCTGTTCCCGGAGGGGATGCCGGCGCCTGCGATGGTGAAGTTTGCGCAACCGCAGCTGCCGGCGCAGCTCCTGAACGGGACATCCCAATCCCGCCAACTCCTGCCCACACCGACACAACCACCGCCCACCGCGCCAACGAATGTCTTTTGGAAAGGTTTTTCGTAAAGATGCCCCTCACAGGTGTTGACTCTAGGATGTAATTATAGCCGCATGGGCTGCCTAGGCGGCCATTCCTACTCCCCCTCCACCCGGCTCAGAAACTCTTGCAACTCCGCCGGCAACTCACTCCGCAAGCGAACGGTCGCCCCCGTCCGCGGATGCCGGAACTCCAACTCCGCCGCGTGCAGAAAATTCCGCCCCAATCCAATCGCCGCCGAATGCCCGCGCGCTTGCCGCGGCGCCCCATACATCGTATCCCCCACCACCGGATGCCCCATCGCCGCAACGTGCACCCGAATTTGGTGCGTCCGTCCGGTATCAATCTTCACGTCCAGCAAACTAAATTTTCCAAACTCAGTATCCAGACGCCGCACTACCCGATAATGCGTGACCGCCGCCCGCCCGCCCTCCAGCCGCGTCGTCATCCGCGTGCGCCGTACCCGGTCCCGGCTGATGCTTTCGGTCATCATTCCCTGATCTTGTTTCACCCACCCGTGCACCAGCGCCACATATTTCTTCTTCACTTCCCGCGCCGCAAACTGCGAGCTGAGCTGGCGATGCGCATCGTCGTTTTTTGCCACCACAATCAATCCGCTGGTCTCTTTATCCAGACGGTGCACAATCCCCGGCCGCAATGGGCCGCCCATACCAGACAGACTTCGGAGATGATGCAGCAGCGCATTCACCAGCGTCCCGCGATTGCGCGCATCGTCGGTCGACCCCGCTCCCCCGTGGACCATCATTCCCGCAGGCTTGTCGATCACCGCGAGATCGTCGTCTTCGTACACAATGTCGAGCGGGATCTCCTCGGCGATGGCCTTCAGCGGAGCCCGCTGGGCCTCGCCCAGCACGCTGATGCGATCGCCGCCTCGCAGCTTCAGCGAAGCCTTAGCCGCCGCATCGTTCACCACAACCTTCCCTTCCGAGATCAGTTCCTGCACGCGAGCCCGGCTGACACCCTTAAGACGGGCCACGAGAAATCGATCCAGGCGCTCGCCGGCATCTTCATGGGGGGCGGAAATGAGAATGGGAAAAGCTTCCGGCATTCGCTGCGAAGGATACTACAAGCTATCTTAATGAAGTGGTTCGAGCCGGCTACTCTCGGTAGGAGGCGGTATTTGCCATGAGGAAAAATGTTTGGAGAGCGCTGATCGAGGTGGGTTTTATCGTCTTCCTGTTTTATTCCAATCTCTTAATGGGGGAATTTGAGCGTTCAGGCATGGGGCGAAAGAGAGGAGTAGTCTGGGCAATCGGGGACGTTCTTACCGTTGCCAACTTCGGAATCGCCATGATCGCCGCGATCATCGGCTACCTGCTTTTCGAATTTCTTCGAAAGAGGTCATAGCGGTAGAAAACCCGAACCGCGGCTCCGCTTCGAGAGGGTACGGCTTACCTCGTGGCTCCCACCGCCTGCGCTGCCACCGTCTCCGCCCCGGGCCTCAGCCACCAGAGCAGCCCGCCCCCCATCACCAGCCCAATCGCGATCAACTGTGTCCCTGTCATCGCCCCGCCAAACACCGATCCCCGCCCCGGATCGCCTCGCAGGTATTCCAGAAAGAACCGCGCCACTCCATAAATAAACATGAACGCACCAAATACCTGCCCATCGAATTTCCTCCGCTTGAGCAGCCACATCAGGAAGATGAAATTCGCCAACTCGACCGCCGATTCGAGCAACTGCGTGGGCTCTAACGGCACGTTCAGCGGCGTCCCTGTAATCTGATTCGCCAGCGGATTGCGAAACACCACGCCCCAGAAATGATGCGTCTCTTTCCCATAGCAGCACCCTGCAGCAAAGCAGCCAATCCGTCCAATCGCATGTCCCAGGGCCAGCCCCGGCGCAAACGCATCGCAAGTTCTGAGCGCGGGCAGATGATGCCTGCGCACGTACCACGCCGCTGCCAGGAACGAGGCAATCAATCCGCCGGAAAAGACTCCTCCGGCCTGCAGGGTGGCAATGCTGAAAATCTCCGAAGGATGCGCCGCGTAGATGCTCCAATCGTTGATAACATAGAGCACCTTCGCACCCACAATCCCGCACAGCACCACCAGAATCCCCAGGTTCCACGCCTTTTCGCCGTCAATTCCCAGGCGCTCGGAATTACGCACACTGATCCACAAACCGACCAGCACTCCCAGCGATACCAGGAAGCCATAAGTCGGCAGGAAAAACCGCCCGAAATGCACTAATTGCGGATACACAGTTATGTTGGATGCAAAAAGCGAGGACTTTGTACCGTGATCAGTGTAGCAGGGAGCAGCGTTACTCATGAGAGAGCAAGCATGCTCATGTTGGGACAGCCGCCTCGGCTGTGCCCGAAGGGCGCTGCCCGGCGGCCCAGGGAAGGAATCAGTCTCGGCTCGTGTGGTCGCAGGCGACTCGCCCGCGAAAGGTGTACGCCGACCCCAGCGTTGGTCGGTCACTCTACGGCCCGGACGGTTACTCACCCAGCGCCGCGCGCACCATGGAAGCTTCCTTAGGGGATCGTTCTTGACTACCTTGGGAGAGCTGCGAGTCGTCCATGGGATGGAAAGGAAGCTTGCCTTCGCCTCAGAGAGAACTAGACCGCCACTTCTCCCTCAGGGGCCATCTTCCGGCTATCCCCTCCAGATTCTTCCGATTCTTCCACTTCTGCTTGACTTCCCGCCCCATACTGAGTAATAACTATTTCGTCCTTCCGGACGGGTTTGGGGGTGTGTCTGTTTGGCGGAAATTCGGCTGCAAGAGGGTGAATCCCTTGAGAACGCGCTGCGTCGCTTCAAGCGCAAAGTACAGCAGGAGGACATTATCAAGGAGGTCAAGCGCCACTCCTTTTACCTCAAACCCGGTGAAAAGAAACGGGTAAAGGCCGCGCTGGCTCGCAAGCGCGCTCGTAAGAAGGTTCGCAAGGAGCAAGACTAGAAGCATGAAGGGGTCGCCCCTTCCCCGGGGTGACCCTCTCCATCTGGTACCCATCGGAGATGCGTTGCACGAGGGATTACTCATTACTCATCGTTCATTCGGCATTCTGTGACAGTAGTTGTATCCACGCTCCGTTCTAGGGGCGTGGCGGGCCGAGTCCAGGGGCAGTCTGAGGGGGATGTACACAACCTGTGTTTGCTCTGTGCCACCGCATTCCCCGCGTGTGGGGAGCGCACCACGGGCACAAGGGAGCCTTCCTCAATGGAATTTCAGGACAAGGTACTGACCTGCATCGACTGCGGTGCCGACTTCGTTTTTACCGCCGGGGAACAACTGTTTTTCCACGACAAGCGGTTCAAGAATGAGCCCAAGCGCTGTAAAACCTGCAAGTCCAAGCGCGTGGCCGTACTCGCCTCCGCGCCTCCGCGCACAGCGCAGCACTACACTCGCGTCGAAACTCGCGCTATTTGTTCCCAGTGCGGCAAGGATACCACCGTCCCGTTTCGCCCCACACAAGGCCGTCCCATCTTGTGCCGCGAATGCTTCACGCAGAGGAAGACTGCCGCCTCCGCCTGACGCAACCGACCCGGGGGGTTGCTGAAGCTGCAAATGCTCTTCGGCAGCAGCGGTAGTCTGCCCGCCGCGTTCTCGGCAACCGCAAAACAGCGCTATGCGCTACGATAGTCCCGTGCCCACTTACCACGTGGAAAACTTCGGATGCCGCGCCACCCAAGCCGACGGCGCCGCCCTCGAGTGCCAGTTCGAATCCCGCGGCCTGGCCCGCGCCTCCGCCGCACAAGCCGACCTAGTCATTTTGAACACATGCACCGTCACGAATTCTGCGGATCAGGATGCCCGCGCCGCCATCCGCCGGGTGCAGCGGCAGAATCCGCTGGCGAGGATCATTGTCACCGGATGCTACGCCCAGCGCGCTCCCCAGGAAATCTCAGCCCTGCCCGGCGTAACCTGCGTGATCGGCAACTCGCACAAACATCAACTCGCCGAGATTGTGCTCGAGGAAGTCACTCTACGACGTGGCGCCTTCGTCCCGCTCAGCACCCTCACACCATCCGGCCAACGGCCGTCGGTAGCCTCCCCTGAGGTGAGCGAAGCGACCAACGACCAGCCACGGCTCTTTGTTTCCGATATCTTTGCCCACACCGAACTGCTCGCCGCACCCGTCTTCGAAGCTTCCAACCTGGATGCCGGCGGCTCTCATGAGAACGATCGCACCCGCCCCAACCTCAAGGTTCAGGACGGATGCGACAATCGGTGCTCCTTCTGCGTGATCCCGAGCGTCCGCGGGCACAGCCGGTCGTTGCCGTTACCCCGAGTCATTCGCGAGATGAACGCGCTGGTAGCCGCAGGGTACCGCGAAGTCGTGATCAGTGGCATCAACCTAGGCCGCTGGGGACGCGATTGGGACACCCGGAAGTCGCGTTTCGCGGATCTCATCCGCGCCATCCTCCACCAGACCCGACTCGAAAAGCTCCGCATCTCCTCGGTCGAGCCCATGGATTGGTCGGACGAACTCATCGGACTGGTTGCCTCCTCGCAGCGCATCGCCAAGCACGCGCACGTGCCGCTGCAATCGGGCAGTGACGCGGTGCTCCGGCGCATGCGCCGCAAGTACCGCCCGTGGCACTATCGCGAAAAGATCGAAAAGATTCACGCCGCTATGCCCACCGCCGCCATCGGCGCCGACGTCATGACGGGATTCCCCGGTGAAACCGACGCCGAGTTCGAAGCCACCCGCCGCCTCATCACGGATCTGCCCTTCACCTATCTGCACGTCTTCACCTACTCTGCGCGCCCCGGCACGCCGGCCGCCGCCACGCCCAATCAAGTCCCCGTACAAGTCGCCCGCGAACGCAACCGCATCCTGCGCACCCTCGGCGCGGAGAAGAAACTCGCATTCATGCAATCGTTCGTAGGAAAACTGCTCGATGCCATCACGCTCAACATTGTATCGAGCCGTTGCGGAGGAGAGTTTACCGAAGCCCTCACAGACAATTATCAGAAACTGTACTTGAACGGACGCTACGGAGCGAACCGGTGGATCACCGCGCGCATCGTGGGGGTGGAAGACGGAGCGCTCGCGGGCAGGGTAGTTCCGGCGGACTCGTCGCTGGCGCTTGTCTCGTAACGACTCGCCCAGGTTTTGAGCTGAGGGCAATCTGGGCTCGCTGGTCTGATCGCGGTCCCATTCAGCGGTGGGCTACGTCGCATCGTGAAAAAGGAGATGGGATGGAAAATTCCTCATCCTGTTCTCGGGGTGACGTCAGCACTTTTCGGTTGTGGGACAAAAGCGAGGCTCAAAGATTCAGCAACACCGAAGCCCGCTACCATTGATTCCGTCGACCGACGCATGGTCGCGGCTATGGTACAATCCGGGCCGCAATGGGTCGTCTGGTTGAGTAACGGCGGCTCCGCTTTAAACTCTTTCTCCGACTCTCCGTTGTCGGAAAGGCCAGCTAACGCAATTTCATTCGTGCGCCGCCGCCTGCGGCCGGCAGGGACGAGGTGCTTATGTCCGTCTCCACTAATCCTCCTTCCGTCGCGTCTCCGGCCATCAAGCCGGAAGCCGGAAGCCCGGTCCCCGCCATTCTGATGGCAGTGGTTCTGGTCGCGCTGATCGTGCTGGCCTGCTCCGGTGTGACGCCCACCGTGCCCTGGGCGCAAGGCTACGATCCCTTCGGGCACTGGTGGCTTTCCACGATTTTCGCCGCCACTCCCATCATCGTGCTCCTGGGGACCCTCGCGTTCTTCCATACAAAGGCACACTACTCCGCCGTGCTGGGTCTGGTCACTGCCTTGCTGATCGCCGTCGGCATTTTCCATATGCCGGTCAAGATGGCCAGCATCACCGCCATCTACGGTGCCTGTTATGGACTGTTTCCCATCGGCTGGATCATCCTGAACGTTATCTTCCTGTACCGCATGACGCTCGAGACCGGCCGCTTTAAGGTCTTGCAGGAGAGCATGACGGGCATCACTCAGGACACGCGCCTGCAACTTCTGCTGATCGCCTTTTCCTTTGGCGCATTCTTTGAGGGTGCATCCGGATTCGGAACGCCGGTCGCGGTGACCGCCGCGCTTCTGATCGGCCTGGGCTTTAAGCCGCTCGAAGCCTCGGGCCTGTCGCTCATCGCCAATACTGCACCCGTAGCCTTTGGCGCGCTGGGCACGCCCATCATTGCCCTCGCCGCGGTCACCGGTTTTTCTGAGTTCACTCTGGGCGCGCAGATTGGCCGGATTCTGCCATTGTTCTCCGTACTGGTGCCTTTCTGGCTGGTGTGGGCGTATGCCGGGTACAAAGGAATGAAGGAAGTCTGGCCAGCCGTTGCGGTGGCCGGTTTCACCTTCGCCATTCCTCAATTCCTGGTTTCGAACTTCCACGGCCCCTGGCTCACAGACATCATTGCGGCCATCACCTCGATGGTGTGCCTTATCGTCTTCCTCAAGGTGTGGCGCCCAAGAACGATTTGGGGACTCCAAGGACAGGAGGGTGAGCAGCGCGCCGCTCGCGGTCATCACGGTTACAGCCGGGCCGAGGTGATTCGCGCGTGGCTGCCCTGGCTGGTGCTCAGCGTTTGCGTTTTCTGCTGGGGCACGAATACCGGCAAGAAGATCATGAATACTCCGGAAAAGGTGTTCCCATCCATGAACACCTGGTCGACTCCGCCGAGCAAAATCACCAATCCGCAGTTTCCCGTGACCGGTCTCAACAAGCTCTCCCAACGCATGCCACCGGTGGTGGTGAAACCTGCGCCGGAGGCGGCCGTGTTCGGTTTCAACTGGGTCTCGGCCACTGGGTCGGGCATCCTATTCGCGGCGGTCATTTCCGGCTTCATCATGGGCCTCTCGCTTCCGAAGATCATCGCGATGTGGTGGCAGACCGTGTGGCATGTCCGGTTCTCGCTCATGACGATCGCGGCCATGCTTTCGCTGGGCATCGTGACCCGTTACTCGGGAGTGGACGCCACCATGGGCCTGGCGTTCGCGCGAACGGGCGGGATGTATCCGTTCTTCGGAACTCTGCTCGGGTGGCTGGGCGTGGCGTTGACTGGTTCGGATACCGCGTCCAACGTGCTGTTCGGCAGCTTGCAGAAGATCTCCGCGCAGCAGATCGGGCTCTCACCGATCCTGATGGGCGCAGCCAACAGTGCGGGCGGCGTGATGGGCAAGATGATCGATGCGCAAAGCATCGTTGTGGCCAGCACCGCCACCGAGTGGTACGGGCACGAAGGCGAGATCCTGCGGTATGTGTTCTTCCACAGCGTTGCGCTTGCCGCTTTGGTCGGCATCCTGGTGACCTTCGAGGCGTATGTCTTTCCATTCACCCGTCTGGTGTTGCGGTAGACCAAAGCGCGATGGCGCAAAGGGTGAGACTTGAGTGTGCCGCGAAAAGTATCTTGATTTGTCCCGTCCTTCGTGGGTCAACTACAGGGGATCCACTGCTGCCTGAGGGGTCGGTGGACACGGTCAAGGTGTTGCGCCGGCTTGGGTACGCCACTCGAGTTTCCCGAGGATCAGACGGGTAGCGGGCCTACGTTCAACGCCCGGGTACTCGAACGAGGCGGTGCCCGGTGCGGAACATTTCGCGCGGAACATTTCGTTCAAGTTTTCAAGGATGCCGAGATGGTCGTATGGAGCTCGGGTTCGTGCGCGACGATGGTCCGCAATGATTATCCGCAGCTGTTCGCTGCCAGTCGTTACGAAAACTCGACCGCCACTCGGTTCGCATCGGTCGTTCGGCGGCTCCAGCCGCACCGCCGATATCGAGAAGATGCTGGTGCAGGGGGCACAGGGACCGCGACGGTTACTCGTCATCCTGCAGACCGGAACCTGGGCATGCAGAGGGCGAGGTATTGGACTATATCAACCAGCAAATAATAGTCATCTAATATTATCCCGATGCGTCTCTCGTTCGCGTCGTGCCGGTTGACCCCAATCGGGTAATTTCTGCGTAGTGACAAAATTTGGCGGAACCTGAAACAGGCCGAGGAGCACGGCTTTCAGCCCGCAATAAAAAGTCGCGCACAAAATTAAACCTTCCACACCCTAAGGTGCATCTGCGATCAGCACGGTTTTCGCGGACTTGGCGGTACGCCTGTGACCTGTGTTGTCTTACCGTGGCCCGTTATAGTTCGGATTATGCGGTTCCATGACAAAGGCGCCCTGCTGTTGTTTCTCTTCTGCCTGGGCGCCATACCGGCCGTGTGGGCGCAACAGAAGCAGCGAGTGTCGAACGGTGCTTACCGTGTCGCTCGCGAAGAAGACCGTGACGTGCAGCAGAACACGATGGAGTACCATCCGCTGACCCTAGATGAGGGTTTGGCGATCTTAGGCGCCGCGCTGGATTCCCGTCATCATGCGAGTTTCCTTTCCGATTGTTCCCATTTTGTCCACGGACTTTATACCCGCGCCGGTTTCCCTTATCAGTACGCGCCCTCTGCCGACCTCTACGCCGGGATTGACGAATTTCAGCGAGTGGCCAGTCCGCAGCCTGGCGACTTGGCCGTCTGGCGCGGACACGCTGGGGTTGTGATCAATCCCGTCCAGCACTCCTTTTTCAGCCTCCTGCGTTCAGGCCCCGAGGTCGATTTCTACGATGCGCCGTATTGGAAACAGCGGGGGCGGCCCCGTTTTTTTCGTTACGTCAAAGCGGCGCCAAGTGCCGCAGCGTCTGGATCTTCCGGAGGGTCCGAGGGCTCTTTGATGGATGGCGGGAAGGGATCGGCAGGGGGGCGGATATCGAAGACAGAAACCCAATTCCAGGCCACTGGACGGGTGACCAAGTAACCTCAGATTGGTGAGCTGTCGAAAGCATCGAAGGCTTCGGACTCTTCCTCTTCAATGAAGCCGGGATGGCTTTCGAGCAGCCGGGCGCAACGGTTCCAGCGAAGAATAGCGTCGTCGTTCCCCGTGGGACGAATCAGTTCGGCTTCCGCGAAACAGTGCATTGCCTCGGCGAAGAGTGGGGCAAGAGTGTAGGGCGCGCGCCCCACGCGCATTTGGGCTTTGGCACGTCGTTCATGCAAGAGACCGGTGTAGTAGAGGCGTTCGTAACGCTCGGTGAGTCTCTGGAAGAGTTGTTCTACTTCTTCAGAGCGATCCGATGCGTCTCCACGGAACTGGTCGGTGATCGCCAGGCCCAACAGGCGGAGTGCCAGTTGGTGTTCGGGCTCGACTGCCAGGATGTCGAGGCAGATCGATTCCGCCTCTTCCGGTTCATTGAGCGAGCGGTAGAGTTCTACTTTTGAGATGGCTTCCGGAATGCCGGCCTTCGAGATGGTCTTGAGCTTGAACTCCATGGGAACCTCCCTTACGTCAGCCCGATTCTAATCCCACCAACACCGGTACAACCTTCAGGGCTCGTTCTCGACGCATGGTGCCCTCCCTGCGGAATCACGTAATCTTATTCTGCCCCGCGAATCTTCCGCACCAACATGAGCACGGGATCATAGAATTCGTCAACCACGCGCTCCTTCAGCGGAATGATCGCATTATCCGTGATGTGAATCTCCTCGGGACACACTTCCGTGCAGCACTTGGTGATGTTGCACAGGCCAAGGCCGAGCTCTTCCTTCAGCATGCGCGTGCGAGACTTCGAATCCAGAGGATGCATCTCGAGCCCCGCTACCCGGACGAAGAACCGCGGTCCAGCGAACTGCTCCATCTCCTCGTGCTCGCGGAGAACGTGGCACACATTCTGG
>Ga0302325_10027368_pt1 | contig 11821 bp, 11 predicted proteins | sample Palsa_T0_2_FD_201948 | JGI IMG/M metagenome (GOLD analysis project Ga0302325, IMG submission 201948) | Peat permafrost microbial communities from Stordalen Mire near Abisko, Sweden - Palsa_T0_2 | ecosystem: Environmental > Terrestrial > Soil > Palsa > Peat permafrost | place: Sweden: Abisko... | reverse complement strand
TCGACGATCAGTTCGAGCCCGAACGCGAATTCGTCTTCCAGCGGGACCGGAAGGTTGTCCGCGACTTTGACGGTGGCGGGGAACTGATCCGGATCCAGGTCGTGGAAGATCTGCGACAGGCCGGCGTCGTCGAGGTCATCGCGATGGCCGGTGAGCTGGATAGCGAAACCCAAGATGTAGCGGGCCAGCGTCGCGTAGGACCGTGCCGCGAGCGCGGGCGGGAATCCGTTGTCGAGCAGGATCGCGATCAAACCCTCTCGTCCTGCCAGGGCGTTCGGTCCGATCATTACATCGGCACCGAGTAGCGGCGCCACATTCCGGTGCTGGCGCAGTACGTCAAACATCGCATAGGCAGCCGTTTTACACGCCTCCTGCCAGGGCATGGCGCTGAGCCTCGCGGCGTCGATCTCAACGGATTCGAACACCAGGTCGACGACGTGCGCGATCAGGTCCGCCCGGCCGGTGAAGTGCCGATACAGCGTGGCGGTACCCGAATCCAGCCGCTGTGCAAGCGTCCGCATCGACAGCGCGTCGGCTCCTTCGTCGTCGACTATCTGCAGAGCCGTCGTGACGATCCGATCCAGGGGGATGGCCGGGCGGCCGCGGCTGCGTCGCGTCTCCACCGGGCAAGTATGGCGGCTCTTGACAGCGATCGCAATAACGGCAACGCTGTATCCAATATTGATCGAAGGACGGTTCACCATGCTGCTTCCACTCGCGACCGAGCCATTCACGGTTCCCACCGACCGCGACATGCTGCCTTCGGAGCGGCGCACTTTTGTGCGTACCCACCGCACCTGCGTCTACGGCTACCGCCGCGTGCACGACGGACCGGCGATGTCGATCGTGTACTACATCCCCACCGACGACGACGAGCTCCTGGTGTCCACGATGGCGCCGCGCGGTAAGGCCAAAGCCGTTGCCCGCGACGGCAAGGTGAGTCTTTGTGTGCTCGACGAGAATTGGCCATTCGCCTATCTTCAGGTCTATGCCGACGCCACTGTGGAGCGGGACCGCGATCTCGTGGTCGACGTGATGATGGCCGTCGCCGGCCGAATGTCCGGCGAACCGCTCGGCGAGGAAGCCCGCCCGTTCGTGGAGGCGATGGCCGAGCAGGAGGACCGCGTCGTCGTGCGCTGCCGGCCATATGAAACCTTCGCCCAGCCGCCGCGGCATCTACACCGCAACGACCAGGAGGAACGGATCACGCACTGGGTATCGGGCCGAGTTGCGTGGGATGCGGTCGACCCCGCCTGAAATCGCTACTTTGTGTTTGTCAGCCGAGCGACGCCGCGCATCACGGATCGGCTGACGGTGTGGCGAACGCGTTGCGCGGGTGACTGCGGAATGGGTTGCGGCGCAGCGCCGAGCCGGGGGAACAATGCCAACGCGTTCGTGCGCTCGATCGCCGCTCGGGTGTCGGTGTCGATTCCCGAATAGGTCTCCAGCCCGGCCGCGAACAGCTTTCCGGCGGCAGTCGGGGCGAACGGAAAGTCGGATCCGAACGTGATGTGGCCGGGTTTAGCGAACGCCAGCAGGGTGGGCAACGCCGCCGCGCTGGAGGACAACGCGGTATCGAAGTAGAAACCGGCGAAGTCGTCGAGGACATCGGCCCAGCTGCGGCCGGTGTCGGCCATGATCGCTACCGCCATCCGGTGACTCGCGTACGGCACGAAACCGCCGGCGTGGCTCAGGATGAACCGGATGTTGGGATAGTTGGAACAAATACCGTTGCGCACCAACAAGTATGCGGCGCGAGTGGTGTCGAGCAGAAAGTCGGCTGCGAACGGCGGGACACCGGCCACGGTCGGACCCGGCAGGTCGGCGGGGTGGATGAAGACCACGGCCGAGCGTTCGTCGAGGGCGGCGAACAGCGCATCCTGGCCCTCTTCACCCAGGTAGGTGCCGGCGTTATTGGCCAACAGCACGACGCCGTCGGCGTTGAGATCATCGAGCGCCCTAACCGTTTCCGCGACGGATTCGTCGATGTTGGGCAACGGAGTGGTGGCGAAAAATCCGAACCGATCCGGGTGTGCTGCGGCCAAATCGGCGGTGTAGTCGTTGAGGTCTCGCGCGAGGGCGGCCGCATCGGCTGGGTCGGGTACGAATGCCGTGCCAGGCGTGGACACCGACAGGATCGCGGTACCGACGTTGAGGTCTGCCATCGCCTGCATCGATGCCTCGGGACTCCAGTCGGGCATCGTGCGTCCGCCGGCCTCGAGAAGACCGGCCTGCTGCAGTGCTTTTCGGTAGTCGGGCGGGATCAGGTGGTGGTGGGTGTCGATTCGCAGCATGGTCGCCTTCGGGTTTAGTTGTCTGGGATGCCAGCGTGGGCTAGCGCCGGGACGGTGTATTCATGGTGCAGCAGCGACTGTGCCGCCGTCTTGAACTGGCCGAGTTTGTCGACGATGGTCTGCCCCTCGCGAGTGTGGCCCCAGATACTGATTCCCTGGTATGTCGTTGGTTCCCAGGTCTTCTCATCGACGACGATCGGGTTCCAGCCGACTTCCCATTCGAAACCCGACGGCGTCATGGCGTAGTAGGACAGTTCCCGGTCGTTGGTGTGCTGCCCAACCGCCAGGGCCATCTGGAATCCCATTTCTTTTACGCGCTGATAGGACGCGGTCATGTCGTCGAGGTCGGCGACCTGGATGTTGAGGTGCTGGACGCGAGTGCGAATCGGATTGATCGGCATCCGGTTGACCGCGGCGATCGCAATGGAGTGATGGCGTTGGTTGACGCGCAGGAATCGGATCTTGAACTTGAGTCCGCTGATGGTTTCGTCGATGAAGTCGGTGAGCCGAGCGTCGAACACGGTGTCGTAATATCCGCGCACCTGATGCGGTTTGGTGGATGTGACGGCGACATGACCGATGCCCGCCTCCCCGGTGACGAATCCGCCGCGTGCCGCCATGTCCAGTGGCGAGCTGTCGATACGGGGACGGGTGAAAATCTCCTGTATCAGGCCGTTGGGGCCCGGGAACCGCACCAGCCGTTCGACACCGCGCAGCGCGGCCTCCTCGGCGGTCCCTTCGATGACCGGCACGCCGTGGCGGGTCACCCGGGCGAGGATCTCGTCAAACGAGCGATGGTCGTCGACGTGCCATCCGAGTGCGCTGACGTCTTCAGCGGACCCGCGCCGCACCAGAAAACGGCATTGGTGGTCGTCGAGGCGGAAGCGCAGCACGTCGGGCAAGGTCTCGTCCAGGTGCATGCCGATCGCATCGCGGCCGAACCGCCGCCACTCGGCGAACTTTTCGGTGTCGATGACGACATAGCCGAGATGAACGCGGCCGAAAATGTTCATCGCGTGAAAACCGAAGATTCGCTGAGGAAGTCAACGGCCACTTTGTTGAACAGGCCGGCTCGCTCCCACTGCATCCAATGGCCGGTTCGCGATGTCATGACAAGATCGGCGTTGGGCATCAGGTTCGCCAGCATCGGCCCGCCGGCCGGCCGATTGACTTTGTCGTCGCGGCCCCACAGCACCAAGGTCGGTGTGGCCAGCTGCTTGAGACGTCGGTCGCGGGTGAGATCCATGCGCCACAGCGTGCGCACCGCCATCGGACCGGATGGGCGGCGCAGCGGCGGATCGGCCACCACCTCAGGATCAACGGAGGCCGTGTAGCGCGTGTCGATCAAGGCATCCGGAACTGAAGCGCCATCGTAGACAAGGTAATTCCGGATGAAGGCCTCCAGCTTGTCGCGGCTGGGGCCGGTACCGCTGTAGTACGACAGCAGGCTCTTGAGTCCGGCGGTCGGGGCGCCCCGGGTAGTGCCGATACCGCCGGGACCCATCAGTACGAGCTTGTCGACCCGATGCGGCGTGTCCAGCGCCAACCGCAGCGCGGCCGCGCCGCCGTACGAATTGCCGATCAAATGGGCTGTGGGGATGCCGAGTTCGTCGAGCAGTCCGCGGATCATGTCGGCGAGGTAGCCGAACGGGTCAGACTGATCGACACCTTTCGCGGAGCGGCCGTAGCCGGGCATGTCCGGCACGATGACGCGAAATTGGTGTGCGAACGCGTCGATGTTGCGCGAGTAGTTCGACACCCCGGAAGCGCCAGGTCCTCCGCCGTGCAGCATGACGAGCGGTGCTCCGCTGCCGGCTTCCGCGAGGAAGATGGGCTTGCCGGCGACGGTGACGGTGTGTTCGGTCAAGGTGGTCGTGCTCATGCGTTGGCCTCGGTTCTAGTCGCGGCGGAAAACAGGTAGCCGGTTGGCGGTGGCGGCACGGTCTCGTCGGATCCGGCTGCGGCATAGATGAATCCGTCCGGTCGCAGGACGGCGGCTACCGCTTTCTTCTGCTGCAGCCATCGGACGAGTGTGGGTTCGACGACCTGGATCGTCGGGACGCCTAATGCTGTCCAGCTGTGGGCGCCACTCGGTGGCGGGCCGACATGCAGGATGGTCCACTGTCCGCCCAGGAGCTCGTCGAAGCGGACCCTCGCACCATCGGCGTTCGTCACCCACGGCTGCGGAATCTGCCATCCTACCGCGCGGTGCCGGACGGAGCTCAAGAAGCCCTGCCGGTACCGCGCGGCCGGAATCCAAGTGAACTTGTCCAGCCCGGCTCTCACCGCGGGCACTCGCAAAATGTTGCGCAACAGATAGTTTCGCACGACGGCGATCGCGCGGTTGCGTTCGGTGATGATTCGCCCTGTGCGGCAGGCGCGCCGCGTCACCTCGGTGACGTGTGGTTTGCGTTCGGCTTGGTACGTATCCAGCAGCGACTCCGGAGCTTGCCCTTTCAGGACGGCGGCCAGCTTCCAGCACAGGTTGGCGGCGTCGCGAACACCGGCCGACATGCCCTGGCCGATCCACGGCGGCATAGCGTGCGCGGCATCGCCGGCCAGAAGAATCCGGCCTACCCGCCATCGGTCGGCGATGCGGACATGGTGGCTGTAGATCACGGCGCGCAGGATCTCGACGTTCTCGTCGGTGATGCCCTGATCGTTGAGGACTTTCCAAATCGCCTTCTCGCTCAGCAACTCCTTCTCGTCTTCGCTTGCGCGCGCGGGGTATTCCCAGCGGTGATGGCCCAGGGGAGTGGGACAGTCGACCGTCGGGCGGTCCGGATTGCAGTGGAATCGCAACCGGTCGTGGGCATCCCACTCTTTCAGCACCTTGGTGTCGATAACGACCCAGCGCTCGCTGTAAGTCCGCCCGGTGTAGCCAACACCGAGCTGGCCCCGCGTCGGCGACGAACCGCCGTCCGCAGCGATCACATACGACGCACGCAGCCGCTTCAACGTGTCGGTACGAAGATCGGCGAGCATCAACTCGACGCTGTCGTCTGCGGGATGCACGCGCAGGCATTCGTGTTCCAGCAGCACTTCGACGTGGACGAATCGCTGCACACCCTCGCGCAGGACCTCATCAACCGCCGGCTGATACAAGAACTGCTGTGGCGGATGTCCTGCGCCTCGCGGCGTGATCTTCAGATCGATGAACGGCACACCGGCGGCGTCGACGAAGTTCAGCGGACGGTCGGGGAGCATGTCCTGCTGTAGTCGATCGGCCAGACCGATCGACTGCCAGATCCGCATGACTTCCTCGTCCGTGGAGATCGCCCTGGCGCGCGCGTAGATATCCGGGTCACGCTCGATCACAACAACTTTCAGGCCGAGCTGACCCAACAGATTCGCGGCGGTCGCGCCGGTCGGACCGTAGCCGATGACTGCCACGTCGTAGGTGTTTGGATTGGTCACGGTGATCTCTCGTCGTCGAGGGGTTGTTCTGTAGTGATCGCTACGGTAATGTAGCGATCACTACAGAGTCAAGAGGAGATCTAGAGGTGGTCAACAAGGTGCAACCGACCAGGCGCAAGCGCGCCGACGGGGAGCTGTCGCGGGAACGCATCCTCGACGCGGCTACCGAGATCGCCGCCGAGCGGGGCTACGAGGGTGCCAGCATCGCTCTGGTCAGCGCCAAATGCGGGTTGCCGGCCAGTTCCATCTATTGGCATTTCAAGAACAAGGACGACCTGATCGCGGCGGTCATCGAGCGCAGCTTCGCCGACTGGCTGAAGGCCTGGCAGGTCCCCGTTGAAGGCTCACCGCAAGATCGCCTGGTGGGCTTGGCAATGCAGATCGCGAAGGCTCTGCTCGATTCGCCCGACTTCATTCGGCTCGGCCTGATGCTGTCGCTGGAACGCCGCCCGGTTGAGCCGCGGGCGCGCGCGATGTTCCTCCAGTCCCGAGCGCAGACCTTCGACCAGTTGGTCGGAACCATGCGGGGGTTCACACCGGATCTCACCGATGCTCAGGTTCATCAACTGGTCACGTACGCCATCGCCGGCGCGGACGGATTGTTCATCGCCAAAGAGATCGGCGGCGACGCAGTGGATCTGCTCGCGCTTTTCGAATTGCACGCCTGGGCGCTGTACGACAGCGCGCTGCGGCTGATCTCCGAGGAAGGTCGACAATGACGCCGAGGCCGCACAGCGAGCACGGTGCGCGAAAAGGGGAGCACCGCGGTCGGTCGTCGAACCCGGTGATCAAGGTCCACGATCTCGCGTGGCTGGAGTTTCAGAAGCCGGATCTGGTTCGCGCCGAGGCGTTTGCGCACGCGTTCGGCTTCACCACCGTGTCGCGCAGCGGCAAGGAGCTCCAGTTGCGTGGCAGCGATCCGGGCTCGCCGTGTGTGCTCGTCCGCCGCGGGCCAACGTCGCGATTCATCGGTACCGCATTCATCGCCGCGGACAAGGCCGATCTGCTGCGGCTGGCTGAAGCCAACGGTGCGGGGACGCGCGCGCTGCCCGAGGCGATCGGCGGGCTCGCCGTGGATCTGGTGGACCCCAGCGGTACGCCGGTTCGCGTCGTCGCCGGCACTCGTCAGCTCGAAGCGTTGCCGGCTCAGTCGGCGCAGACCTTCAACTTCGGGACCGAGCTGCTGCGCGTCAACGCAGTCCAGCGGCCACCCCGGCAGCCGGCGCGGGTGCAACGCCTCGGGCACGTCGTGCTGCAGACGGCCAGGTATCTCGAAGCGCTTGACTGGTACTTGCATCAGCTCGGCATGATCGTCAGCGACTTCCTGTTCTTCCCCGGGCAGCGTGACCGCGGCCCGACGATGAGTTTCATCCGCTGCGACCGCGGCCAGACTCCCGCCGATCACCACACCATCGCGCTCGCGTTGGGGCCGACGAACCGCTACATCCACTCGGCGTATCAAGTGTGCGACCTCGATGCCCTGGCTGCCGGCGGGGAGTACTTGAAAGACGCTGGGTACCAACGCTCCTGGGGAATCGGCCGACACGTCCAAGGCAGTCAGATATTCGACTACTGGCGCGACCCTGAGGGCTTCATGGTCGAGCATTTCAGCGACGGCGACATGTTCGACTGCACGCTGGAACCTGGCTGGGCGCCGTTCACCGGGTCCGGATTGGCGCAGTGGGGGCCGTCGGTCACCAAAGACTTCCTCGGCACCAATCCGCGATCCCTGCCCCACGAAGCGCGATCGATGATCAGTGCGCTTCGGGCTGACAACGAATTCGATTTCCGTCGCCTTATCGGCCTGATGAAAGTAGCCGCGTCATGACTCTCTCGATCTTGCGCACCGCCGACGCCTGGTGGGTCAACACCGCAACCGGTGCCGTGAAGGTCAACACCGAAGCCAGCACAACAGCAGGTCTGTTGGCCGACCGCGCCGCCATCGATGCGGCGGCATCCGGGTCAGAGACGGTGTCCCTCGACGGCCTCACACTGATTTCCCCGGTGACAGCACCCTGCCGGGTCGTGGCGCAGATGACCAACTTCTCCTCGCACGTCAAAGACGCCGGCATGGACCCCAAGTCGATTCCGCTGACGTTCTTCCGCAAGGCGTCGGGGTCGATCACCGGACCGTCCGGTGACATCATCAGGCCCGCGCATGTTCGGTTTCTGGACTACGAGGTGGAGATCGGGCTGGTGATCGGTCGCGAGATCCCGGTCGGCGCCGAGATCTCTGAGTCAAATTTGTCCGATTACATCGCGGGCTTGGTGGTCACCAACGATGTGTCGGCCCGCGATATTCAACTTCCGAAAACCCAATTCTACGAGGCGAAGTCGTATCCGACGTTCACCCCGGTCGGCCCGGCGCTGGTGCTGCCGAATGGCGACGAACTCAAGCGCTTCGGCGACTTACGCCTTCGGCTGCGGGTCAACGGTGAGATTCGTCAGGACGCGACCGTCACCGGCGACATGATCTATCCGCCTCTGCAGGCGCTGCAGGCCCTGGCTCGATTCCAACGACTGGACCCCGGTGATCTCGTCTTGACCGGAACACCGGTCGGCACCGCGCTCAGCGCCCCGCCCAAGCCGATCGAGATCATCGGCTCGCTCTTACCGCCCGCGATGAAGTGGAAGGCGTTCTTCAACCGGCAGGCCAAAAACCCGAAGTACCTCCGGGACGGCGACATCGTCGAGGCTGCGGTCGCAACCGACGACGGCGTGATCGACCTGGGCTCGCAGCGCAACGTCGTGAGGTATGCGTGATGCGAAGGCCGCCCAACGGAGTTCCCGTCTATCGGCCCGACATCTACGCCACCGACGCCATCGTCGACCCTTATCCGCACTATGCCCGCCTGCGCGAGCTGGGACCGGTGGTGTGGCTGCCGCGGCACCGGGTCTATGCGCTGCCGCGATTCGGCGAATGCAAGGCCGTGCTGCGCGATGATGCGACGTTCGTCTCCGGTAGCGGAGTAGCGCTCAACGCCATCACCAACCGATTGTCTCGCGGCACAACATTGAACAGTGATGGCGCAGAACATGATCAGCGGCGCAAACTCGTGGCGCACCGCATACTGCCGCGGGCGCTGCGGGCTATCAGCGAGAGTGTGGACGAGCAGGCGGCGCGCGTCGTCGACGCCGCGTTGAGCAAGGCCGAGATCGACGGTGTGGCCGATCTTGCGACGGCGTTGCCGCTTGCTGTGGTGCCCGACCTGGTGGGATGGCCGCGCGATCAGCGAGACCATCTACTCGCTTGGGGCGGAGCGACGTTCGACATTCTGGGTCCGCTCAACCTGCGCTGGATCAAGGCAGCCCCGTCGAGCGTGCAGATGCTGCGCTTTGCGCGCCGCGTCGTGCGTCACCGCAGTGTGATCGAGGGAAGCTTGGGTCATGACGTGCTGGCGGCGGCCGACAACGGGAAACTGCCGCATCGCGAGTGCCATCCACTGATGGTCGATTACGTTGCTCCGTCGCTGGATACGACCATCGGCGCGATCTCGAGCGCCCTGCATTTGTTCGCGATCTTTCCGGAGCAGTGGGAGATCCTGAAGGCCAATCCCGATCTGATTCCCAACGCGGTCAACGAGGTCGTCCGCTACGAGTCGCCGCTGCGCGCGTTCTCACGAAGAGCGGTTCGGGAGGCGACAATCGGCGACACGAGAATTCCGGTTGGGTCGCGGGTCCTGGTCGTCTACGCCTCGGCCAACCGTGACGAAAACGAATGGGATCGACCCGACACCTTCGACATCCGCCGCGACGCTACCCGGCAACTCGGCTTCGGTCAGGGCGCCCATGCATGTGCAGGACAAGGGTTGGCGCGCATGGAAACCCAGGCGATGCTTCACGCACTTGTCGAGCGCGTCGACCGCATCGAGCTGGCCTCACCGCCCACGTGGGCGCTCAACAACATCATCCGGCGACACGGAAGCCTGCCACTCAAGCTGTTCCCGGCCTGATCGCCTGCGGCCCGGCCGGTTTCACCTATAATCGAATCGTGGCTAAAAAAGCGGCGGCGCAAGCCGCGGCATCCGACGACGCGCTTTCCAAGTCGGCGCGCACCCGCAGCCGGATCCTCAACGCTGCCGCTCACGTTCTCAGCGTCAAGGGTTACGCGGGCACCCGGCTATCCGATGTCGCCGACTACGCGGAGCTTCAAGCGCCCGCGATTTACTACTACTTCCCGTCGCGTGAGGATCTCATCGAGGAGGTCATGTATTCCGGCATCGCCGATATGCGCAAGCATCTGCAGGGTGCGCTTGACGCGTTGCCGCCCGGCACGTCGCCGATCGACAAGATCCTCGCGGCCGTCGAGGCTCATCTTCGTCACGAGCTCCAGCTGTCCGACTACGCCTCGGCGTCAATCCGCAACGCGGGACAGCTCCCCGAGCGATTGCGGGCACGCCAACTCAAGGAAGAGGCGGCCTACGGCCGGATCTGGCGACGGCTCTTCGATGACGCACGGGCCGAGGGGCAGCTCCGGGACGATCTAGATGCGCGGTTGGCCCAACTGTTGGTGATCGGCGCGTTGAACTGGTGCGTTGAGTGGTTCGATCCTCGCCGCAGTTCGGTGGACACGGTGGTGGCCAACGCTCACATTCTGGTGCGCAACGGAGTCAGCCCGGCGCTGCCCGCATCACGCGCCACCAAGCGAATCGTCAAGACCGCAGCGCGTCGCTGACCAATGCGGCTCGCAGGTGCCCGGTCATCCGTAGTTTTTATGCTAGATTAAAAGAATGGGTCTCGCCCAGATCGCCGACAGCGAGCGGCTCTAGCCGGTGCGCCGCGCGTTGTACGGGCCAGACCACGAGGCATATCGCGAGAGCGTTCGGGAATTCCTGCTCCGCGAGGTCGTTCCGCATCAACATGACTGGGACGACCGGCACATGATCGACCGGGCGGTCTTCGCCCGCGCCGCTAAAGCCGGCATCTACGGACTGCAGATCGACGAGCGTTTCGGCGGGGCGGGTGAGTCCGATTACCGCTACCGGATGATCGTCTGTGAAGAGGTCGCAAGAATTTTCGCGTTCTCCTTCGGGCTGACCGTCAGCCTGCAGGACGACCTGGTGTTGCACTATCTGCTCGATCTGACCGATGAAGAGCAAAAGCTGCGCTGGTTACCCGGCTTCGCCTCCGGTGATCTGATCGGGGCGCTGGCGATGACCGAGCCCGGTGCGGGTAGCGATCTCAAAGGAATCCGCACCTCCGCTCGTCGGGACGGGGACCGGTGGATCCTCAACGGGCAGAAGACATTCATCTCCAGCGGCATCATGTCCGACGTCGTGGTCGTGGCCGCGCGCACCGATCCGGACGGCGGGTCGCGTTCGTTGAGCTTGTTTGTCGTCGAGCGGGACACTCCCGGCTTCGAACGAGGCCGCCAGCTCGACAAGATCGGCCTGCCCGCGCAAGACACCGCCGAGCTGTTTTTCCGCGACGCCGTGGTGCCATCGGCGAATCTGCTCGGCGAGGAGGGTCGTGGGCTGCACCAACTCATGAGTCACCTACCCCGCGAACGGCTCGGCGTCACGGCCAAGGCGATCGCCAACACCCGCGCTGTCTTCGATCACACCGTCGAATACTGTCGTCAGCGTGTGGCATTCGGTCAGCCGCTGACGGGCCAACAGCACATCCGGTTCGAACTCGCCGAAATGGCCACCCAGATCGACGTCGCCGAAGCCTATGCCGACAAGTCGGTGCTGGCCTTTAATGCCGGCGAGCTGAGCGCGGTCGACGCTGCGAAGGGCAAATGGTATGTCAGCGAGCTGCAGAAGTCGGTGATCGATCGCTGTCTGCAGCTGCACGGCGGCTACGGATATATGACCGAATACCCGGTCGCCCGTGCGTTTGTCGACACCCGGGTCCAAACCATCTACGGCGGGACCACCGAGATCATGAAGGAGATCATCGGGCGAGACATCGCCCGCTGAAGGGGCCCTCGCACTAACGGACCACCGCGGCCGGCCGGTGCACTGCGACGATCTTATCGACCACCAACTGGGCCGTTTCGGCACACGCGGTGGTCCCGCCATTGGCGTATTCCTTGACCGCGTCGCCGACATTCCACAACCCCGTGAACGGGGTATCGCTAGGGAGATCGAACCCGGCAACCGCCCGCT
>Ga0302325_10027367_pt1 | contig 11821 bp, 23 predicted proteins | sample Palsa_T0_2_FD_201948 | JGI IMG/M metagenome (GOLD analysis project Ga0302325, IMG submission 201948) | Peat permafrost microbial communities from Stordalen Mire near Abisko, Sweden - Palsa_T0_2 | ecosystem: Environmental > Terrestrial > Soil > Palsa > Peat permafrost | place: Sweden: Abisko... | reverse complement strand
GTCCCGCTGCTAGCCGTCCTGGCGATCGCCGGCTGCTCCAGCTCGTCGACCTCGACAGCCAAGGCCAAGACGTCCGTCCCCGCCACCACGAGCGGCACCGAAACCCTGACCGCAGTCACAACCGGAGCCCCGGCGGCAGCGAACCTCAACAGCAGCAGCAACGCCCCCCTGACCTTCCCGCACGGCATCTGGACCGGGCCGGTAGCCGTCACCGTCACGCCGTTCACCCTTCCCGGAAGCGGCGGCAGCGACGGGAACGCCGCGGCGACGGTCACCCTGGACACCCCGGCCGGGAACGTCACGGTGCACCACAGCGCGAACCAGGCGCCGGGAGCGAGCAACACCAACGCGCCGCCGCCCGCTACCTGGAGCCTGGCCGGGAAGACGTGCTGGTTCACCACCACGTTCAGCAAGGGGACCGTGCAGTTCCTGTCCGGGACCGGCAAGTTCAAGGGGGCCACAAGCCCGGCGCCCGGTACCTACCTCGTCACCGCTCAGGGGTACGCGCCGCTGAAGTCCGGGCAGACGAAATGCGGGTTCAACACGACCGGCCCGGTCGAGGACAACGGCGCGCAGATCAAGTTCGTGGCCGCCTTCCCGCTTAAAGTTCTTGCGACCAGCTCCGAGGATGCCGCGTTCGTCGGGCATCTCCGGCCTTAGCGCCGGGGTCAGTTGAGCGACGTCCACACGCTCCGCCACCACACTGGCGTACCCGGCGCCACGTTGCTCACGGTAGCCGCGAACGGTGCGAAGACCGGGCCGTACTGATACACCCGCACCGACAAGATTGGATGATCCATCTCGCGGCAGAGGCAGCGGGTACGGCACCGGTCACATAGGCCGAGCAGGCACGCAGGGCACATGCGCTCGTCAGCCCTCCTCCCCCTTGGTAAGTGCTGCCGTAGCCGAAGCCAGGAATGAGTCCCGCAGCACCGACGCAGCCGTCTTCCCCTGTGCGCGCCATCTCGGCCTTGAGGATGTCATGCTCGCCAGGGGAAAGGCGGATGGCCGCGAGCTTGCGGCGCTGCCGGGTCTCGCTGTGCTTGCGCTTAGCCGCCATCGGGCACCTTCCCCAACTCGCGGGCGATGGCCTCGCGGACCTTAGCCGGGTCGAGGTTCCACATGTACGGCTGGAGCCGGTGGATGCTCGTGAACCCGTTCTGGCGCGCGGCGGTGCAGTCAAGGCAACTACAGATGGTCGTGCCGGTCACCTTCGCGCTGTCCGTCAGTTCCAGCACCTTGTCTACGGCAGCGAGGAGAAGGGGGATGTCCACGGCGGCTGAATCGGAGAGGCGGGCGAGCAGCGCCGCTCCGGTAACGCCGTTGCGGTAGCCGCGTTCCCGGATCTGGTCCAGGGCGGAGGTCAGGTCGTCAGACATCGTAAGCCTCTCCGAGGTAGGCGCACGCGACGGCGAGCGCGTAAGCGGTCCGGCCGCCGCGCAGGTAGACCCCACCGCGCCCGGGCGCGTTGACTGCCTCGTTCTCCAGCCAGCCAGCGACGGCCAGGGCCACGCCGGGATGCATGGAGGCAACGTACTGGGCGCGCACGGTCAGCCCGGATGAAGCGATCACGTCGAGGCCGTCATGCGTGGTCACATCGTGAACTGCCGGGTACCACGGCGGAGGCGGCACTAGTGCGGCGCGGTCCCGCATGAGCTTGGCGGCCCGGCGCATCCCCTCGGCCGGGTTCTCGGTTGTGCGACTCATCGTCTATTCCTCTCCCGCCTCAGGGGCGGATGTCCCGTTCTTGCGCCGGTCGATCTCGGCACCCATCGCCTCGTACTCGGCTCGCAAATGCGGGCGCTCCGGATCGTTCTGGCCTGCGGATACAAGCAGGATCTGCCCCAGGTGATCCCGGGCGGCGAGCAGGTAGCCAAGGTCCCAGCCGCTGAAATCGGGCGGCGCGGCGCTCACGTCGCCACTCCCGGCTGATACCCCTGCTCGTATGCACCCTCACTGTCAGCGTCGCGGCATTCCTCCGAGCACCAGATGCGGTCCAGGGGGTCATTGCCGACCGTAACGGGAGTTCCGGTGACGGGCTCGTCGCAGCAGCAGAGCGGGACGAGGCGCCACCGGCCGCCCTCACGCCACAGCCGGTCACGGGAGTCAGCCATGAAGTACCGGACGGTCCCGTCAGCGAACCGGGCACGGGCCGAATACTCGCCTGCCCCGGTGATGGTGGCGGGCAGGATCTGGCCGCCGTCGAGCGGACTGCCGTCGTCGTCGTGCTCGACTGCGGCTACGTCCTGGTGGATGCGGAAGGTCACTGTCCGTCCTCCGGTCCGTCATCCCACCAGCGGGGAGTGACGATCGCATGCAGCTTCTCGTCGCCGCCGAGCATCCAGTCGATGATCTCGGCGAGGTGGTACTCGCAAGCCTCGGCGCGCGGGTGGTCCATGTCCGGGAGCGCGGCGACGGGGGAGGCGTGGTCGCTTCGCTCTACCGCGAACCAGGACATTCCCTCGCAGGGCTCGGGAGGGTCGAACTGCTGGGGCACCCATTCGCAGGTGACGGCAGGATCTCGGTGCAGGACCTCGGTCATGGTGCCCACCGGCCCGATCCCTCGGCCAGCAGCCAACCCGCCAAGCATTCGCAACCCCTGGCGGTGCAGCCGAACCCGTCGTCGTGGGCGGATGGCGGATGCTGACAAGTGCAGGCGTCCGCCTCGAACTCGACCTGATCCGGTCTCATATCAGCACCTTCCACAAAACACGTCGCGCTCGGCCTTGTGCTCGCCGCGCTCGTGGGACTGGATTCTCTCGACATACTCCAGCGCCGACCCGTTCGCGGTAGCTTCACGAGCAGCGGTCAGCGTGCCGTGCCAGTTGCCCTCAATGCCGGTCGGGACATGGACCACCGACCACGGCGTGCCTGTGTCCTCAATCCGCTCGTACTTCCATACGCCGTCGCGGGACTTGGCCGACCAGTTCTCGAGCCTGCCGCTGCGGAACGACGGGAAGCGGGCCGTGACGTCGACCGGCGTAAGGATGCGTCGGGGCTTGCGGGTCGCTACGGTCATGAGATCCCCCCGGCCCCGGTCGTGACAGTCCGCGTCACGGCGGGCAGGGAACCCCGTTCGGCGGGTGTCTCGCGCGAGTGACCCCACAAGAACAGGCCCCCGATCAGGGCGGCGACGAGGAGGACCATGACCCAGAACAAGCCGAGGGCGGCTCTCGACGGGCGGGGCATCCCGGGCTCGCGGTAGATGCCGGCGTAGTGCCCGTCGAAGATCCGGCGGGGGCGGCGCGGCGGCAGGGGCTCCGGCCGGGTCATGACGTGCCGTCTTCCCGGTCCATCCATGCCATCATCTGGTCCAGGGCCTCGACCCGCCCGTAAGCCCGTTCCGATGACCAGTCGTGACCCAGCTCGGCCTGGTCCGCGGCGATCTCGTCCTGGGCGGCGCGCTCTTGCGCGATCTCGGCGCGGAGAGCGGCCCAGCACTGGCCGGGAGTCAGCGGCCCGGGTGCGGTCATGGCCTGCGCTCTGGTGACCCGTACGGCGTACTCAGCACCATCCCGGACCACCAGGAGGCCGTGGCCGTCTGCCATCTCGATAGCCTCGCCGGCGGCGCTGGAGTCCGGGCCGCAGTCGGCGATGTGGCGGTTGTAGCCGCGCGCAAGGATGCGGGCGACAGTCTCGGTCTCGGGGTTCGTGGTCATCATTCTCCTTCGGCCAGCGTGAACACCAGCGCCGGGTGCAGCTCGCGATGGAACTCGCCGGTCAGCTTCTCCCACTCGTCCGGGCCGTACCGGCGCGAGTAGAACACCACGTCGTCGTCGCTGGGCTCGTCCCCGCCGCCGGCGCGGAAGGCGAACATGCCGTCACCCATCCGGTTCAAGGCAAGGTTCAGGACTCCGGTCATCCGCCAGTAGCGGCTTAGCCCGTCCTGGTAGACCGGATACTCGCCGGGTTCCACGAAGACAGAGGCGGGAACGTAGCGCCCGTCGTCCGGCGCGTACGGGTCGAGGTTGTAGACCCGCGGGCGGGTGATCTGGACGGTGCCGATCTGCTGCCTGCTCATTCGCTTGCTCTCCTTCGCTGCCTGTCTTGGATCTTCCAGTGACCGCCACCCGATCGAACGGGTGCACGCGCTTTCCTTCGCGGCCGGGTGGTGCTTGTGTCAGGACGAGCAGGACAGGATGCCTGCGTCGTCGTTTATGTAGACGGTGGCCTTCTCGATGGCGGTAGCGGCGCTGGTGAAGTCGCCGTTAGCCGCCTCGTTTCCCGATGCCATCGTCCACGCCATCGCCAGCCCGTAGTCAAGCTTCCGGGTGCTGCCGACAGGCGGGGGATTGACCGACGCCGTTTCCGCGTCGGCGGCCATCTGGGCGCCGTCAGCTTCGGCGCTGGCAGCATCGCCGGCACTGGCGTCGGTGCTCAGGGCGCTGGCGTCTGCCTCGACGGCCTGAAGGGCGGTGTACCCGTCGCCGGCGCACCAGGTGTCCATGGCGGTGACCACGGGAGCGGCAGGAGCAGCAGCGGGAATGGCCGCGGCGGGGGCTGAGGATGACGTGGCGGGCCGGGGAGATGCGGTCTTGTGCCCGGAGGCGGCTCCGGCGATCGAGGCGACTGCGATCACGGCGGTGAGAGCACCCCCGGTGATGAGCAGGACGCGGCGGACGCGGTGCTTCGGAGGGTCCGGCTGGGTGTCTGGTGCCTGGGGGTCAAGCGTGGCGGTGGTCATGATGTCCTTTGCGATGGGGGGGCTGAGTTGCGGTTGCGGTGCGGGCCATGCGCGGGGCCAGGTCCGGGGGATTCCTTCAGCGGTTCGCCGCTGCGGCTGATCCCGGGTCCGGGTTGTCCTGGCCCCGCGCCCGCTGTCTCCGTGTTTCCCCGCCGCGCGGACCCGGCTTGGGGCGGTGAAGGTTCAGTGGCCATGGCCGCTGCCCTACGTCCCTGACTATATGCCAAGACCCATTGGCCTGTCAAGACCGTTCGGCACATGATACTGTGCCTATATGGATGAAGGGACTCTTCGCCAGCGAGCGAAGGCAGACAAGCGGGCCGCCGCGCAGCGGGAGTCCGTACGCGACGCCCTGATCGACGCCATCTGGGAAGCGGCCGACGAGCACATGCCGCAAGTCAGGATCGTCGCTGCGGTCGGCCTCACCCGCGAGCGGATCAGGCAGCTCTGCGATGCGGACTACCGGGAGCGGGCCATGAAACGGCGCGGGAATCGGGGGCAGGAATAATGCCCGAGCGCTACCAGATCCGGCCCATCGTCTCCTGGACTGACCCGGTAACCGCTGACCGGCAGAGCAGCGGCGTGTTCCGCGCCACATGGGAGAACACCCTAGCCCTCCTCGAAGACGAAGCCGAGCGCCTCGACGTCCGGGGACCGATCGTCATGCAGATCGATGTCAGTCAGCCCGACATTCGCGCCGACGGCATGCTGAGAGCCCGCGCCAGGGTCGGCGCCTTCCCCGGTGTTGCCGTGTCGTTCACGTCCCGGTTCGGGCCGCTACGCTACGCCACCGACGCCTACGAGCAGCGATGGGCCGGTTCACTGCCCGGGTGGCAGGCCAACGTCCGCGCGATCGCCCTGGCCCTGGAAGCCCTCCGCGCGGTCGACCGGTACGGCGTCACCAAGCGCGGCGAGCAGTACCAGGGATGGACCGCCCTGCCCGCCGCGCGGGCGCAGAGCAGCCGGTGGTTCACCGACGCCGGCGACGCGCTCGCGTGGATGAAACGCTGCGCCGGAGGCGAGGCCACCGAAGATCCGAAGGCCCTGTATAAGCTGCTCGGCCGCAAGATGCACCCGGACATGCCCGACGGAAACACGGACCTGTGGGAACGGCTCGACGCCGCCGCGACGATCCTGGGCGTGAGGAACGGTGATGGCTGACGCCCTCATCACGCTGATCGCCCTGGCCGCCGTCGCCGCCTACCTGACCGCCGGGTGGCGGATCGCGGTGAGGATGCTGCCGAGAGCATGGGCCGTCGCGCGGCGGAACTGGCCATTCCGCGAGGACCCGGCGGGCGTCGTCCGGACAAACGTCAAGGCGATGACCTTCGGCATGGCCGTCGGGTGGCCCGTGTACCTGACCGTGATCGCCGTATCGAGGCGCCTGGGTGCCGTGGTTGACGGCGGAGACCCGAAGGCTCTTGCCGCGCGGATCGCGGAACTGGAGACGCTGAACGAGGAACTGCGGCGCCAGGCGGGGAACGACCCTACCGCCACGATCTGACATTCCCGCGCCTGCCGTGCTCCGGGTGCTGCTGCGTGTCGTCCTCTGGCGCGAAGCCGTCGACACTCCACGGCGCGGATTCCGGCGTTTCCCGGTCGTATGCCCCGCCGTTGGCACCGCGCATACGCCGGCGCATCCGGGCGTCCTCGGACTGGCCGATGTCGTTGAGCTCGATAGCACCGGCCCACGGGCGCGCGTTCGCCACATGCTCGCCGAGGTGCGGAACATAGGCCATGACTACGGCGTCACCGTCGTCCGGAGACCGGCCGAGACGCTTGCGGATGTCGTCCTTGCTTTCCACCTGGATCTTCCCGCTTGAGGTGACCGACCAGTGCGGCGCCGACAAGTCACCTAGGAGCATCTCGTCATCCGGCAGGCAGTAGTCAGGGTCGCCGGAAGGGTCCAGATTCTGCCTCATGGTCCACCAGGCTTCGCTTCGCTTGTTGACGTAGTGAAACTCTCTTGTGCTGTCGACGGCCCGCGACGCGCGGGACGCGTTGAACGCCAGGACCCGGGCGCCCATCTCACGGAGCCGGTCGACGACACCCGCGCCAATGCCGATCACGTCGACCACGGCTGTACAGGAGCTGTCGGCATCCAGGATGGCCTTGGTGCGCCCGGTCGTAACCATCGTGTCTTCCTTCACCGACCGGCGCAGCTCGGTGATGACCGGGCCGCAGCGGAGCGCATAAACCGTACGGTCCGCGCCTGTGCGCGCTACATCCACGCCGACCGTACGGGGCAGGAAGTCGCGGCCGGATGACGGGCGGCCAGCCTCATCCCAGGCGTGCCACCGCGCCACCGCCGCTTCCGCCCAGGCCAGCGGGATAACGGAGTCCTCGTCGTCAGCCCAGAACTCGCCCGCGACCCTGTTTCGGTAGATCGCCGACTGCTCACCCCACTGGCGGGCCCGCTGATCCGCCCACTCTGCGGTGACGCGGCCTGCCGTGATGGCATCCTCGAGCGTGACGTGGACGGGGTGCCAGTCCTCGTAGCCGGGCTTGCGCGTGCAGATGTCGTAGAACCGGCCCGCTGGCTGGCCGGGGGTCGACAGCGCCAGGGCGAACGCCTCGGTGCCGCCTTCGCCTGACCCGGAGAACGCGCCCTCGCAGGCGTCGAACGTCGGCGCCGGGATCGCCTTCGCCTCATCGAAGACGAACATCAGCGAGTCGGCGTGGGCACCCTCGATCAGCGCCGCGTTCGCCGAGGCGGCCGCGAAAGCAGCGCCGTGGTTCAGCTTCAGGTTGATGTTCTGCAACTCGTGCGCGCGGGAGAACGGGCGTCCGTCCCGCACCTTGTCCCAACGGAGTTTCCCAGCCCACTTGTGTATTTCCGGCCAGGTATACGAACTCAACTGATGCCAAGACCCGGCGGTCGTTACTACTTTCCAGTCCACCCCGGCGGCATCGCGGGTCAGGGCGAACCACAGGACCGCTATCGCCGCCTGGCTGGATTTCCCCAATCCATGCGGCCCTCGTACCGCCTCGCGTTTCCGCTCGGGCAGCGCGGCCAGGATTTCCTCCTGGTAGAACGTCAGTCCGTCGCCGTCGCCCCAGTTGATGCAGTCATGCGCGAACCCAACCGGGTCGTCGTAGTACCGCGCCACCCCGGCCTTGATCTTCGCGGCGCGCTTCTGCAGCTCCCGCAGGTACCGGAGCCGCTCAAGCGGCGCCTCAACCCGAAGGGTCGTTGCGGGCAAGTTCCGCCTCCAGGGCGGCGATGTGAGCCTCGATTGTCTCCGGGGTGACAACCTCGATGCGGGACCTGGCCGGGGCCGCGTACCCGATGATGTGCTCCCGGCGGCTGATCAGCCGCTCGATCCGGTCGATAGCGGCGAGAAGCGGGCCGTCGTCCAGGACTTCCTCGTACAGGGGGATGCGGTTGCCCTTGTCGTCCAGCCGCTCGAAGCCCTCGTCGTCCGTCTCGTACTCGCCTGTCCTGCGGCGGACCACCTGCCCGTTTGAGTAGGCGACGTGGGCGCGTTCCATCACATCCCACGCTTTGGCGATGAGCCGGTCGATTCGCTCCAGGTCCAGGCGCCGGGCGTCTGCGGCTTCGTCCGTGGGCAGTGCGGCGAACGCCCGCATGATGCCGTCGTGGGCGTGACCGCGGGACGCGTAGCCGAGCTCGTCGGCGATCTGCTGGAGGCTGCGGCCCGTGACCCGCATGCCGGCGGCCTCGAAGTCCCGCGCCGCCGACTCGATGCTGGACACGAACCGGCCGTTGCCGCCCCTGTTTGTTCGCTTGGTCATGGCGTTCGCCCGGTCATGGCCGGCCTGACGCGGCCTGGAGGCGACCGCGTATCCCATCGGCCAGCTCCGACGCCTCAGCACCCGGCTGGAGGTCCGCGAGACGCGCGATATCCGCTTCCATCGCGTCGAAGTCAGCGCCGAGCGAGACAGTGGCGGCGTGGGAGTCGCTCGAGAACAGCGCCGCGAGACCCGCCGTGAGAGCGGCACCCTCAGTCGCGGCGTTGCAGTAGTACGAGATCACCGAGACCCACAGGACCGTAGCGGACAAGCGGGCGAACTCGGTGATGAAGCCGCCGCCGACGCCGAGCTCGTACAGGCCGATGAACGCCATGCAGGCGAGCCAGGCCAGGCAGCGGGCGCCGGCGAAGATGGTCAGCCACAGTGCCGTCCTGCGCTGGCGGGATATCGCCGTGTGGGACATTACGCCGAGGTGCGCGCGGTGGTGGATTCTGGTCCGCGGGGCTTTCAGTACCCGGTATCGCCGTTCGGGGGTCAGCAGGACTCCGCTGGCCGTCCCGGGCAGCTGCTGGTCCTGTACCTTCGGGGGCGGCGTGGCCGGGGTGACGTGGGCGCGCTCCCGGGCTTCCTGCTCACGGATGACCTGCAGCCGGATGGCGGTGATCTCGGCGCGGATCAGGCGCAGCTCGGTGGCTGCGTCCGCGCTGAGTTCGGCTCCCGTCATGGACGGGTCGCCGGGATGCTGGTCACACAAGCAATTATGTACGGGCACGGAGCGTAACGGGGTATTAGAGCGCGCCGCTCACCGCATTGCCTGCGTTCCGTGCTCTTGTATCCATGCCCACGATGCGAGCGCTTCCTGACGGGGGGTCTGCCCGGTGTCGTGGTGATGGTGACCTTCCAGGCAGGAAACCGTCCCGACCACCTCACGGAGCGCGCACTCCTTGTGGACGTGGATGACCGACACCGATCCGTCAGCGCGGCCGAGCGGCATTGCCTTACCGTTATCGCCGGCCGCCTCGTCGAACGTCTCATTGCAGTACAGGCACTTCTCGCCGGCAGGGAAGAGCTTGCGCATCTCCTCGAGCAGCCGCCCGTCCTCGGCGTAACAGATTCCTGACGGCCACGCGGGCCCGAACCAGCCGAACGCGTTGCGGCGGACCTCGATCGGCATCGCGTCGTACTCTGTGCGCGGGATCTCAGCCACCATCACTCCCCTCGTCGCTGCCGCTTTTGCGTTTCAGCCGCCACCACGAACCAGGCGGGTACAGCCGGGAACGGAAGCCGGGGAACCATAGCCTCTGGCCTCGCCGCGGCTTCCACATCCGCTTCCTGACCTTCACGCGCCACCCATCGGCGGCGAGAGGTCGATGAAGTCCGCGTCCATCAGATTGGCGTCCAGGCTCGCTGTCGGCGTCCAGGAGAAAAGCGGGCAGTCGTCATTGCCGCAAAAAGCCTCCGCGCCGAGCGCCATCCTGGGGGGCTGGCGGCACTGAGGGCAGTCCGGCGTGAGTATCTCAGCCATCAGCGGTCACCGTATCCGGGCCCGGCACGTCGGTCACCGGCCGGGAGGGCGCGCGGTCCGCCCACGCGGTAGGCAGCGGCCCGCCCGAGGACAGCAGGGCGTCGAGATCGGTAACCGCGTCTACCAGGTCCGTCGCGGACATCCACTCGGCGCTCGTGCCCGGCTTGGCGTTAGCCCACCGGGCGAGCGCGTTCCGTGTCCTGGCCAGCAGATCATCGGCGCTGTCAGCCATCAGCCCATTACTCCCTCTGCGATCACGTCGCCGCCGCCGACCCGCCGACCGGCATTCAGCCGCCACCAGCGCCCGTCTCCCGCCACGATGGCGATCGGCACGCCGAACAGCTGCGTGATCTGATGGCCGATACCCGCGTCGTCCTCGCCGGGATAGTCCGGTGTCAGCAGGCGGGATATCGCCAGGGAGACCTGCCAGCCGCATTGCAGCGAGGTGCCGTCCGGCTCGAGGTCGTGCTCGGCCCGGTTCCGCATCAGGACCGTGATCTTGAGAGCGTCGGCTTCCTCCTCGCTCCAGCCGGGGCACGGGACAGCCTCCGCCCAGGTGTGCGGGAAGAACTCGTGCGGGCCGTGCGCGCCCGGTGACTGGTCGGTGCTATACACCGCACCCCGGCACGCTGGGCTACGCAGGCGCATCGCTGGCCCCCAGCCGACCGCTCTTGACGACCTGGCCGTTCTCGCGCAGCTCCCAGCCGCCAGAGCCGAGCTCAAGCTTGATGATGATCGCGGCCGAGCCGAACAGGGGCGTACCTACTCGCAGCGAGGGAGAGGGCCGGTACTCCCCGAAGGTCTGACGGTCCGAGGCTTCATGCAGCGCCCGGAGCACGTCAGGGTGACACCAGAGCTCGTACTGTTTCGGGATCGGCGGCTGGCCTTCCATCAGGTCCGTCAGCCAGCCGTCGAGGTCGGGGATTTCAGCCATCGCCGGCCTCCGCCGTCGGGAAGTCGACGACGCTCGCATCCATCAGGTTCTCGTCCAGGGTTTTCGTCGGCGTCCAGCAGATCAGCGTGCACCCGTCCTCGTTGCCGCAGAACGCCTGGGTGCCGCCGCCGAACACCATCGCCGGGGGGTGTCCGCACATCGGGCAGTCGGGTGTCAGGATCTCAGCCACCGGCGCCTCCTAGCATTTCCCGGATCGCGGGATCGGCGATCTCCTGGATCAGCCCGGGCTCGTTCAGTAGCCGCTCAACCGTGAGCGGCCGGTGCTGCCCGATCTCCGCAGGCTCGCGGACCACCTCACCCGCCACTACCGGCCGGTAGTCCTCACCCCCGGCGTCATGGACCGGGCGGACATGCACGGTGATCTCACGCTGCGCGGCCTCGGCGGAGTCGCGGTCGGAGAACGGCACGGTGATCTCCGCAGTGGTGGTGAACGCGAACGGCACCCCGCTGTGCGTCCCCCGGAGCTGGACGTCGAACGGGTGACCGAAGCGGATCACCACCTCATGTGCGGTCACGCCTTCCTCCGGTAAGCGGCCAGGTTACAGTGGATACCCCAGTAACTGACGTGCCGGGGCGCGTAGCTGATCTCGTCCCACTCGGCTTCCAGCAGCCGGAAGAACTCATCGTCAGCGGTGCAGCCGCCTTCGCCTTCACCCGCGTAGACGAGCAGGTCACCGGCGTAGCAGGACAGCGCCTGAGCGGCCCACGAGTCGTCATAGCTTGGCCAGCACAGGAACAGGGCCCGGTCCGGGTGGTGCTTCACCGCGGTGTGGTCCTCGTGGAGGATGGTCGTCCACTCGCGGCGCGCGAACCCGTTCTCGCCGGGAAGGTTCGGCTCGTACGCGACGACGGGGATGCGCGCCTGCTCGAGCTGCCACGCCCAGTAGCCGGTGCCCGCGCCTACCTCGACGACGCTCTTGCCGGCGAGGACTTCCCCCAGCCA
>Ga0302325_10027366_pt1 | contig 11821 bp, 10 predicted proteins | sample Palsa_T0_2_FD_201948 | JGI IMG/M metagenome (GOLD analysis project Ga0302325, IMG submission 201948) | Peat permafrost microbial communities from Stordalen Mire near Abisko, Sweden - Palsa_T0_2 | ecosystem: Environmental > Terrestrial > Soil > Palsa > Peat permafrost | place: Sweden: Abisko... | reverse complement strand
TCAGCGCCTCGCCGACCCGGGCGTCGTCCACGTGGCCTTCGCAGTCGATGAAGAAGTAGTACTGGCCGAGCCGGTCACCGGTGGGCCGGGACTGGATCGTGGTCAGGTTGATGCCGCGGACGGCGAACTCGGTGAGGATCTCGAGCAGGGCACCCGGATGGTCCTCGATGAGGAACGCGGCTAGCGACGTACGGTCTGCCCCGGTGCGCGCGGGCAGCGGGCGGGGCGGTGAGACCACCACGAACCGCGTGACGGCGTTGGCCCGGTCGTGCACGTCCGGGACGAGGACCGCCAGGCCGTACCGGTCCGCGGCGAAGGCGCCCGCCAGCGCGGCGTCCACCTGCCCGTCCGCGGCCTGGCGAGCCGCCTCGGCGTTGGATGCGAGTGGCATCCACTCACTGTCGGGCAGGTGGGCGGCCAGCCAGCCACGGCACTGCGGCATGGCCTGCGGGTGGCCGCCGACCTTCTTGATGTCGCCGAGCGCGATACCCGGCCTGGCCAGCAGCGCGAACGCGATGGGAATCTGCAGCTCGGCCACGATCACCAGGTCATTCCCGGCGGCCAGGTCGTCCAGGGTGGCGGTGACCACTCCCTCGACCGAACTCTCGATCGGGACCACGGCCCGTTCCGCCGTACCGTCGCGCACAGCGCCGAGGGCGGCCTGGATGGTCGGGCAGGACAGCGGCTCGGCCGCGGGGTCGACGGCGCGCAGCGCCGCCTCGGAGAAGGTGCCCTCCGGGCCCAGGTAGGCGTAAGGCATAGCCCACATGATGCCAGCATCGCGGGGATGCGCGGGCCGCGGTCAGCACTCCGTCGTGATTAGGGAAGGTAAACCCGGTGGAACGCGCCGGCCAGGCTCGCGAAGCCTGGCGAAGATGACGAGGAGGGCCAGCGCGGCGATCCCGAACGCGTCTTGGCCGATCCTCGCCACCAGGGCCGGCACGTCGTGCTGGCCCAGCAGGCTCTGGCCCCACCAGGGGATGGTCAGGGCGAAGAAGACCGCGGTTCCCGCCGCGATGGCCACCCGGCGTGGCGACCGCCCGTCGGCCGCGATGGCGCCGATGACCACCACGACCACCAGGAAGTGATGGATCCAGGAGACCGGCGAAAGCAGCACGCCGAGCAGCGCGGTGACGGCGATCCCCTCCATCTCCCTGGACTGGCGGGCCAGCCGCCTGGCCACGGCAAAGCCCGCCACCGCCACGGCCAGCGCCAGGGCGGCCCACACCGCGCCGGGCGCCTGGCCCGGCAGGAACTCCCGGAGCAGCATCCCGCGCAGTGACTGGTTGGAGGTGCCGGAGTTGGACCCGAGCCGACCGGATTGGAAGATCACGCTGGTCCAGTAGGTCACGGAGTCGTGCGGCAGCACCAGCCAGGCCCCGGCGCTCCAGGCCAGCGCCGCGACCGCCGCGGTAACCGCCGCGCGGCGCCGCCCGGATAGCCACAAGTACACGATGAACACCCCGGGCACCAGCTTGATCGCGGTCGCCAGCCCGACCAGCGCGCCACGCGGCCAGCGCGGTGCGCTCGCCGCGCAATCCGCCACCGACATCGCCAGCAGCACCATGTCGACCTGGCCGAACCGCATTTCGTCGCGCAGCGGGAACAGGTAGGCGCAGGCCACGAAGATAGCCGCGAACACGACGGCCCGCATCCGGCCCGCCCGGCGCAGCAGCGGCGCGAACGCGAACCAGATGACCACGGCGAGCGGCCCGTAGATGAAGGGCACCCAGATCAGCTGGGCGGCCGACCAGGGCACCAGCGCAAGCGGCACCGCGAAGAGCGCGGCGACCGGCGGGTAGGTGAAGGGCAGCAGCTGCGGCGGCTGGGTCAGGATGGCGTAAATCGGCTGGCCCTGCAGCACGCTCAGGCCGCCGGTGCGGTAGACGGCCAGGTCCGCCAGCCGCTGGTCAGGCGCGTTCGTCAGGTACCCCCGCACGAGCGGTGCGACGGCGGCGAGCGCCGCGATCCAGGCGAGCACCCCGACCGTCCTGACCGCCCAGGACGGCCAGCCGGCCACCCGTCCGGCCACCCGGCCAGGCCAGCTCGCGGGACCCCGGTGGCCGGCCTGCGCCTCGGCCGGGACTCCGGTGGCGGTGCTCACCCTCCTCATCCGGCCTTCGTCGCGGCGGTTCTGGGGTCAGCGGCGTTACCGGGAGCCCGCGGGTCGCTCGGGTCCCGCCGTCGATGACCAGAACGCACCATCAGCACCGCCAGCCATACCGTCGCCGCAGTCAGGACCGCGGGCGTCACCCCGTGCCTGATCACGGGCTGCAGCCAGGTCAGACCCGCCGGCATCGTCACGTCCGTCGCCCGGGCGGGCAGGTAACCGAAGCCAAGGGCCGCCGTGCGGGCGAGCAGCAGCCAGCCGATCCCGTCGACGACCGGAACGGACACCATGGGGATGAGGGGCAGCAGCGCCCACCCGAGCGCGTCGTACCAAGGCAGCACGTAGGGCCAGGCGAAGAGCCACGCGAGCACCAGCGCGAACGCGACGCCCGCGACCGCGTTACCAATCCCGCCCGGATCGGCGGCCGGTCCTCCCGCGCCCAGATCACGCCCGGCCGGATCACGCCCGGGCAGTATCCCGGGCAACCCGCGGATGATCAGCACCGCGAGCACCACGGCCAGCGCGATGGCCCCGAACCTGACGATGTCGGTCGCGACCGTCCCGCCCGCCACCAGATGAAGGAGGGACCGGATCACCCGCCAGGGCGATCCGATCGACACCATGTCGCTCGCCCGCGACGACTGCTGGAGCATGGCCGACCCGCCGATGGCCACCGCCGCCCCCGCCGTGACCGCGAACCCCGCTCCAAGCGCCACCAGCGGCGCCACCAGCCGCCGCCACTGACCTCTCAGCACGAGCACGAGCCCGATAGCCAAACCCAGCCCGACCAGCGCCACCGTGACCTTAACCGCGAACCCCAGGCCGACCAGTACCCCGGCCATTGCCATTCGCGGCCAAGGGGCCCCCCGGGGACGCCCCCGCGGGCTAACACACCACACCGCGGCGACGCCGAACACCACAGCCTGGCTGTCCACGTGCGCGCCCGCGACGAGCACCTGGAGCAACAGCGGGTTGGCCGCCCACAGCAAGGCGGCCCGCAGCTGGCGGGCCGGCGAATCCCGCGTCATGCGGTGCAGCAGCAGAGCGGTGACGGCGAACGCCATCAGGTTGGCGAGCCCGAGCACGAACACCGTGAGCCGTACGGAGGTGCCGCCGGCCAGCGAGGCCAGCGCCTGGATCGCGGTCGCGAGCGGCCCGTATACCGACGGCGACCCGGACCAGTCCTGGACCGCCCGCGCGACCGGATCACCGAGCGCGGCCAGCTGGGCAGGCGTCGTCGTGTACGGGTTGTGGCCGGTGACGAGCATCCGCCCGTAGGCGGCGTAGCTGAGATGATCCGAGGACCCGAACGGCGGCACCAGGGTCAGCGCGGCCGCCGCCAGCAGCCCCGCGATCAGGACGGCCCGGGCTGGTACGGACCAGCCGTCGCGGCTGGCCCGCAGCACGAGCACCAGCCCGAGCGTGCCGGCCGCGAGCCCGGCCGCGGTCAGCGGGACCACGAGGTAAGCCGAGGGGTGCAGGCCGAGCGACCACGGCGGCTGACCGGGCCGGCCGGGCAGCACCGGCTCCATCACCGAGGGGCCGGCCACCGCGACGGCGAACGTGCACACGATGCTGGCGCCGATGGCGACCAGGCCCGCCCGGCCCGCATCGATTCCCTTAGACCTCGCGCGCCCCGCCGGCCCCGCCGGACCCGCACGTCCCGGCCGTCTGGTCATGGGCGGGCGGCGAGCGCCCTGGCCACATCGGTGAGCTGATGAGCGCGATGCAGCTGGGCCCGCAGACCGGTTCCGGTGGCGCGGTGCGCAAGCTCCACCTCAACCTCGGCGATCCGCAGTCCCTGTCGCAGCAAGTCAATGGTGAGGGCGGTCTCGACCCCCCAGCCGCGCGCCAGCGGCCGCGCGGCCTCGAACGCCGCGCGGGTCAGGCAGCGCTGCCCGTTCAGCGGCTGCCTCGGCTGCCAGCCGGTAGCCCGGCGGATGCCGGCCCCGGAAAGCCCGACCACCAGGCCGTGGCCGCCGAGCTTGACGGTGGCGGCGAAGACGGCGATGGTCATGTCCGCGGTGCCCGCGGTCACCGGGTCCATCAGCGGCCCGGCCTGCCCGGCGGTGTCGGAAAGGTCCGCGTCGAGGAACAGCAGGTGCCGCGGACGGTCGCGATGCTCCCGCTGGTCAACCAGTCGGACCGCCTCCGCGCCGGTCTCCATCGCGGCGCCCTTGCCGCGGTTCCGCGGGTGCCGCATGACGGCGGCGCCGGCCTGCTGGGCCACGGCGGCCGTGGCGTCGCTGGAACCGTCGTCGACCACGACCACGAGCCCGACGCCCGCCAGCCCGGCGGCGGCGGCCACGGTCGCGGCGATCCGGTCCGCCTCATTCCGCGCCGCGATGACCACCGCGACGTCGCCGGGCATCCACGGTGCTGACATGGCGCCGATCTTAGGTCAACGGGCCCCTGCCCGCGTCCCTGTCCCCTTCACCGCAGCGGACTTCACTGCGGGACCGCTGGCTTCGGCCGACTCATGTTCGCGTCGTCAACCAGGGTGAACACCGAGTCAAGGCCGGTGACCTGAAGTATTTTGCGGACCGCGGGCTTCGGGGAAGCGATCTCTAGCTCGCCGCCCCGTTCGCGCACCCGGCGCAGGCAGGAGAGCAATACGTTCATGCCGGTGGAGTCGCAGAACTCCACGCCGGACATGTCAATCACAACCCGGGCGGGCATGTCGTCGACCAGTACGGCGGCCAGCTCGCTGTGCAGCCGCGGAGCGGTATAGAGATCGATCTCACCGCAAATGGTCACGATTGTGTGATCATCGTGATATCGACTCGAGACATTTAGCTCCACGTGCCGAACCTTATCGCGCCGGGCGTCCAGATTCCAGGCAACTACGCTTAGCGCATCCTGAGAGCTTGCTGGATAAGTCGCCGGGCAGCAGCGCCGGATCCCGGCTGACCGGGCAGCACAAGCTGCGCGGACCTCCGCGGACGCCGCACAATTCACTGCCGGGCACGGTGATCACCTCGACGCCGCATCGTTCCAGCCTGGCGTGGCTAGCCACGTTGCGTTCATGCGAGACCACCAGCCCCGGGCCGAGCACGAGCAGGTTGCCCGCGTCGTCCCACTGCTCGCGGCCCGCCGCCGGGCCGAGCCCGGTCTCGATTACCCGCAGCCGGTCCAGGCCCGCCGCCTGCGCCGCCGAGACCAGGAAGGCCTGCGGATGCGACGCCCGCAGGCCGTCGCCGCCCGGCGTCAGCACCCGGGTGGTCAGGGAGTACGCCGTGGCCGGCCGCATCAGGACCGTGTCCGCGCTCACCATGGTGCACGCGGTGTCCAGGCGCCGGTCCGGATGCCCGAGCGAGACCACGAGCACCGTGTGGGCCAGCCCGGCGTCGAAGACGCGCCTGGCCAGCCGGGCGACTCCCGCTGGCGATGATCCGGCCGCGATGACGCCGGGGGCCACTAGCAGGACGTCGCCGCCTTCCATCGGTTCGGAGTCGGGCCCGTACAGCGACTTGGCCCCCGCGCTCCCGGCGAACAGCGGATGGTGTGCGTAGATGACGTCCGTCAGCTGCGCGTGGATCCGCCGGTCAGGCGCGGCTGGGCTGGCCACCGCGACGCGGTCGCCGATCCACACGCCGCAATCCCGGAAGAACACCAGGTTCGGCAGCGGCTCGATGATGAAGTCCGAGCCGGGCAGCAGCTGGTACACCACGCCGCGGCCGCCGAACTCGCCCGCGGTGAGCCCCGCGATCAGCACTTCGGTGAGCGCCTCGGGATCGAGGCCTTCGAGATGGCGCCGGACCTGGCCGGTGAGCTCGTCGCCGAGCATGACCGCGCCGAGCGCGGCGTCGATCGCCTGCCGCCGAGCCGGGGAGTACTCAAGCACGTCCTGGAGCAACTCGGTCAGGTACAGAACCTGTACCCCATGATCGCGCAGGACCTGCGTGAACATGTCATGCTCCTGCTGCGCCCGGGCCGCCCATGGCAGCTGCGTGAAGAGCAAGTGGCCGGCATCGCGCGGAAGCGCCCGCTTCAGCTCGGCTCCCGGGCGATGCACGATCACCGTCCGGAGGGTCCCCACCTCACTGTCCACCCCGTGAAACCGCGACACCATTCCCCCCGGCAGTGCGTAGTCCCGCTCGTTTGCCTACCCGCTCTCGGCCACCACGGAGACACCGGCCGGCGTCATCTGCGGCGCCCCCCGGCTGATCGGCACCTGCGCCCACACGGTGGTGCCCACGTCGCCGTGGCTAGTTCCCCAGCCATTGGAAAGCTTCGCCACGATCCGCAGACCGCGGCCTCCGGTCGCGCCTGGTGTCGGTTCGCCCAGCTCTGGCCGGGTTTCGCCGCCGCCGTCGGCCACCGAGACCTGGACGCAGTCGGCGTCAAGGCGCCAGGACACTTTGATGTTGCCGCCTGGCAGCGGGTCCGCGTGCCGCAAGGCGTTGCTGAGCAGTTCACTGAAGACGAGCGCGACGTCGCAGACGGCCGAATCGCAGACACCGGACGCGATCAGGTCCGACACCAGCCGCCGGCGTGCCGCGCCGACGCTTGAGGCAGCGAACGGGAGCAGTAGGACGCTCGCCTCAGTCACCTCCATGCCAGCCCCAGCCCGTCTGTCCGAACCTTGTGCGAACCCGGTACGAGCGGAAATGCCCCGTCGCAGCCCTCCGGAAACACGGCAGCCCCTGAGATATCTGGACGGTAACGGCGTCTCAGCAGAAACCCCCGATGGCCACGACACCTGCCGCGGGCACGGTAACGTCTGTCCGTGAAGGTTGTCAGCCCGCTTCCCGGCCCCCCATTCCCAGGCACCGGGCCAGGCCCGCGCGCCGTAGGCTCGCGTCCATGAAGGAGCGAGCACGTGACCAGGGCGGCCCGGGCACGCTGACCGATGAACTGGCGACTCCCGACGTAATCGAGGGGCCACTGCCGGGTGAGTCGCTGGCCGAGCTGGCCGCCGAGTACCAGCTCAGGCCGAGTTCCGCGCGCCCTGGCGTGTTCGCCTACGCCGGGCAGCTCTGGGCCCGGCGCCACTTCATCGTGGGCTTCGCCACCGCGCGCAACGTCGCGATGTACACCGAGGCCAGGCTCGGCCAGCTGTGGCAGGTGCTCACCCCGCTGCTGAACGCCGCGGTCTACTACCTGATCTTCGGCATCATCCTGGACACCAGCCGCGGGGTGCCGAAGTTCCTGCCCTTCCTCATCACCGGCATCTTCATCTTCAACTTCACCCAGCGGGCGTTCATCACCTCGTCCCGGGTCATCGTCGATAGCCTGCCGCTGATCAGGGCGCTGCCGTTCCCGCGCGCCAGCCTGCCGATCGGTTACGTGCTGATCGAGCTCCAGCAGCTGGTCTTTTCCATGATCGTGCTCACCGCCATCGTGCTGGGTTCCGGCGAGCCGCTGACCTGGTACTGGCTGCTGGCCCTCCCGGCGCTGGCGCTGCAGACCGTGTTCAACATGGGCATGGGCCTGTTCCTGGCCCGGGTGGGCTCCGGCGCGGACGACTTCGGCCAGCTCATGCCGTTCCTGGTCCGGACCTGGATGTACACCTCGGGCGTCATGTTCAGCATCCAGACGATAAGCACCCTGAAGAAGCACCCGACGCTCACCTACATCCTGCAGATCAACCCGGCCGCGGTGTTCATCAGCTTGGTCCGCAACGCGATACTGAAGTCGGAGCGGCTGGCGTGGCCGGGCAGCCAGCCGTACAACGCGGCCAAGTGCGCCCTTTATGACTTCAAGGGGACGCACTTGGAAAACAGCGCCTACTGCCACGGAACGGTGACCATGAACCAGCTCTGGCTGTACGGCGCCGGCTGGGCCGTCGTGGCGCTGGTCGTCGGGTTCGTGTTCTTCTGGCAGGCGGAAACGAGGTACGGCCGTGGCTGATCCCACCGTTATCGTCGACGACCTGCACGTCGTCTACCGGGTGTACGGGGCGGGCGGCGACAAGGGCACGGCGGCCACCGCGCTGATGCGGGTGTTCAAGCGCCAGCGCCGCCCCTCCGTCCGCGAGGTGGAGGCGATCAGGGGCGTCTCTTTCGTGATCAACCACGGCGACGCGGTCGGGATCATCGGCCGCAACGGATCGGGCAAGTCGACGCTGCTGCAGGCGATCGCGGGCCTGCTGCCGCCCGAGCAGGGCTGCGTCTACACCAGCGGGCAGGCGGCCCTGCTCGGGGTCAACGCCGCGCTGCTCGACGACCTGACCGGGGAGCGCAACGTGGTGCTCGGCTGCCTGGCCATGGGCATGAGCCCGCAGGAGACCAAGGACGCCTACCCGTCCATCGTGGAGTTCTCCGGCGTGGGGACCTTCATCGACTACCCGATGCGCACCTACTCCACCGGCATGGCCCAGCGGCTGCGGTTCTCCATCGCCTCGGCCAAGAGCCACGAAATCTTGATGATCGACGAAGCGCTGGCCACCGGCGACGCGAACTTCCGGGCCAAGAGCCACGAGAAGATCATGTCGCTGCGCGGTGAGGCGGGGACCGTATTCCTGGTCGCGCACAACCTCGCCGAGATCGAGGCCAGCTGCAACCGGGTGATCTGGCTGGAAAAAGGCAAGATCATGAAGCAGGGCTACGATGTCCCGGGGATCGTGGACGCGTACCTGGAAGCCACCGGCGGCGAGCCGCGCAAGCGCGACAAGCCCGTAGACGTCAACGCCGTCACGTAACCGCGGGCGCAGCTCCGTCAGCGGTCCGCCGGCGCAGCTCCGTCAGCGACCGCGGGCGCAGCATCGTCGAAGGGCCGCAGGCGAAGGCACATGGCCGTGCCGCCGGAGGCCCGCGAGTTCGCGGTGACCTCGCCGTTCTGGGCCTGGGCCAGGCGCCGGACGATGAACAGGCCGATGCCGACGCCGCCGAACCGGCGGCGGTCACCGGTCTCGCCCTGGAAGAACCGGTCGAAGATGCGCTCGTGATCGCCGTCGGCGATGCCGATGCCCTCGTCTTCCACGGTCACCTCGATATAGCGTTCCCCGGGGGGGACGATCCCCCCAGGACCCCCCCAGCTTACGGGGGGGCTATCCGCCCCCCCGTGCCCCCCCAACCGGGCCCGGACTGTGACGGTGCCGCCGCCGGGTGAGTACTTGAAGGCGTTCTCGAGCAGCTGGCCGACGATGATGTCGGTGGCCATGGTGTCGCCGCTGGCGGTCGGCAGGTTCGCGGCGATGTCGGCCACCAGGACGTGCTTGTCGGACAGCGGCTGGAAGGCGGTGACGGCGGCGCGGAGGACCGCGTCGAGGTCGAACGGGCCGTTGCTCACCGGAAACTGGTCGGCGCCGGCCCGGGAGCCGAGCAGCAGCTGTTCCACCAGCCGGCCGAGCGAGCCCGCCCGCTCGGCGATGGTCCGGACCGCGGCCCGCCGCTCGGTGTCCCCCAGCTGGTCCCACCGGCTGGCCAGGGTGCTGGCGAAGCCCTGCACCACCGTGATCGGCGTGCGCAGCTCGTGACTCGTGGTGGCCAGGAACAGGTCCTTGGCCTCCTCGAGCTCCTTGGCCGCGGTGACGTCACGGAAGTCGACGACCAGTTCGCCGCCGTCGGCGAGCGCGGTGCACAGGACGTCGAGCCAGCGGCCGTTCGGCAGCTTGGTGTTGAGCGTCGCACCCGGCTCAGGGAGCGGGAAAGAGGGCGGCTTGCCGATCGCGTCCTGCGTGGCCATCCCGGTGATCCGGTGCGCGGCCGGATTCCACTGCCGCACCAGGCCGGCCTCGTCGAGGACCGCGATGCCGTCCGCGCTGCCGTCGATGACCGCCCGCTCATGGGCCCGTTGCCTGACGACTTCCTCGAACGCCATCGCGTTGGTGAGCGCCACGCCCGCGTGCCCGGCCAGCAGCTCGAGCAGCTCGAGTTCGACGTGGCTGAGCTTGCGCCGGCTGTAGAGCGCGTACAGGGCCCCGTAGGGCTTGCCCGCCACGTGCGACAAGCTGAGCGCGATCGTGTGCAGGCCGGGCAGCGCCGACCAGATCAGGTCGTCGAAGCCGCCCGATTCGCCGGTGGCCATCATGACCGTCTTGCCCGAGCCCATCAGCTCGCCGACCAGGCTCGTGGACAGGGTCGCGGTCCGGCCCCGCAGCCGGTCCGGCAGCCCGGCCGTGCTGACCAGCCGGAGCATGTCATCCTCGATGATCACGAAGCCGCCGGCGTCGGCGCTGGTCAGCTCCCGCAGGCTGGCCGCGATGCGGTCGAGTACCGATTCCAGGTCACGCTGGGCGTTCATGTCGGCGACCACGTCGCCGAGCCTGCGGACCACCCGGGCGCGCTCGGCCATGTAGTGCCGGGCGACGTCGTCCTCGCCGGTCTGATGGCAGACGTTGACCCAGCCGATCACCTCGCCGGCCCCGTCGATCAGCGCGCTGGTGTCGATGCGCAGGTCGATGACCGAGCGGTCCTTGCGGATCCGCCGGGTCGCGAAGGAAATCTGGCCGCCGCCCCTGACCCGCTCGAGGACCGCGTTGTGCTCGGCCTTCAGCTCCTCGGGGATGATCGGCGGCTCCAGGCCGGCCACCTCCGCGGCGGTCCAGCCGAACATCCGCTCGGCAGCCGGGTTCCACAGCATCACCGTCTGGTCGGTGCTGAACGCCACGATCGCGTCGGCCGCGCACTCGATCACGGTGCGGGCCGTCGCGTCCGTCCGGTTGCTGATCGTCCCCGCCTGCTCTGCGGTCACCTGAACATCGTGCCATGCCACGCGGTTCAGGGTGGGAAGAGTGCGCCCGGGACGAGGGGCGGCCTGCTGGAGTGGGGCAGCACCACGATCCGTTCGGCCTCATCATCAGGGCATCCGTGAGTACTCACCATCGGGGGCCGCGCTGATCTATAGTACTTTTCAAATACGAGTAAGGCCGTTCATCCTGGGCATTCATACCGTATGCGTGTCCAGGAAACGGTCTTCCGCTAGGACGCGGATCATGGACCAGGCAGAGTCAAGCCCATCACCGGGTCAACCGGGACGGGGTCAGCCGGAGCGGCCGGGGCGGTCAGCCCCCAAGCCGCCTCCTGATGCTTCCCCGCAGACGGGGGACCACCCTGAGGCGCAGACCGGCGCGGAAGGGCCGCCCCCCCAGGTTCCCGGGACCGTTCCCGCCGCCGTTCCCGCGGCTGACCTTGAGACCGCCGCGCTCCGGCTCGAGCACCCGGTCATCGCCGGCTACGACGGTTCGGCGTCAAGCCGCAACGCCCTGGCCTACGCGGCCGGGGTGTCCAGGCGGCTGGGCCGGCCACTGCTCGTCGTGTACGTGTGTTCCTCCGGGGTCTACTGTGAGCCGCTGACCGGGCAGGTGGTGGGCGCACTGCGGGACACCGAGGCGCTGGAGCGATGGCTGCTTTCCGAACTCGATCAGGTGACCGGGCACGCGGAGGTGGACGTGCACGTCCGCACCCGCCGGGGCAACCCGGCCAGGGAACTGGCCGCGGCCGCGGAAGAATTCAGCGCCGACGCGCTCGTGATCGGGGCGCCCGGGCACTTCTGGCACCGAGTGGCGGGCTCAGTGTCCGGGTGGCTGGCGCGTCACGCCCGCTGCCCGGTCATCGTCGTGCCTTAGGTCGCGGCCGGGGGGCCGCGAGTACAGCACCGAGAGTGAACAAGCACTAAGAGTAAATAAGGACCCGACAGGAAAATAAGTGGGCGAGGAGGGATTTGAACCCTCACGTCCTTTCGGACACACGGACCTGAACCGTGCGCGTCTGCCGTTCCGCCACCCGCCCCGGGCAACGAGTAGGTTAGCACGACCGCGAGCGCACC
>Ga0302325_10027365_pt1 | contig 11822 bp, 13 predicted proteins | sample Palsa_T0_2_FD_201948 | JGI IMG/M metagenome (GOLD analysis project Ga0302325, IMG submission 201948) | Peat permafrost microbial communities from Stordalen Mire near Abisko, Sweden - Palsa_T0_2 | ecosystem: Environmental > Terrestrial > Soil > Palsa > Peat permafrost | place: Sweden: Abisko... | reverse complement strand
CGTCGGTGACTATAAGGACAAGACCGTCACTCTCGAAGACTTCCCATACTTCAGCAACAATATCAAGATGGCCTCTATCCACCCTTGCAAACACGCCAGCGTTATGAAGACCTTGCTCGACCGAGCAGATGGAGCTCTCAAGATCCGAAGAGAGAAGTTAAAGGCAGGAAAGATTGCGCCGGGATCTAAGGATGCAGGCATGGAGGGCCTGGTCGACGATTTCGGCAAGGCCGGACTCGAGGATAAGAAGGGTATGCTGGAGGGAATGAAGGCGGGTGGGAATGGCAATGATGAGTGGGAGGTTTTACAACATGATGCAGAGGCAACGCAGGATGAGGAAGTTGCTATTCGAGTGGACCAGTACCTGGTCGTGTTCTTGAAGGTATGTCTCCCACTCTATTCCGCTAATTTTTGACTAACAAAAAAACAGTTTATGGCAAGCGTTACACCAGGCATCGAGCACGACTTCACTATGGGGGTATGAATCGTCATGAACGATAGAATCATCTGATTTTAGCTAGTACGGATTGGGATATGCGGAACTGGGTCAGGTCAGGCTTCGGGGTTTAGGCGTTGAGAAACCAGATCACGATTGTGCTATGCAGTACATACCATAGAACGTTTTTAATTCAATTCATGAATAGCAACTATCCCTCTTTCTCTTTCCCTTCCCTTCCTTTTCCTACCTCAATTCCCCTCCCTACCATCAAATCGCATAACAAACCCAAACCACACCTTTACCCCAACCCATTTCTTCCCACGTTCTCCAACCAAAACTCCTAGATCCCCCTCCTGTACATCCCTCTCACCCACCTCCCCCACCACTTCAAAACTCCTCTTCCTCCCCTCCTCAATAACCTCCTTGATCTCATGCGCATAACTAAGCCCTCTAATCTTCTCCCCCGTAGCCCCATCCACAAACCCAGCTTGCGAGATCCGCCCCATTTCCGCATGCATATTAGTCAACAATAGATATCCTCCGGTGGGCTTCAAAAGAGCTTTGACGGAGCGGAAAAATGCGTCGACGGGTAAATGCTCCAGGACTAGCGTCGAGAGAACGAGATCTGCTTTCCCTTCTAGTTGTTTTACCTCCGGGAATAGGTCTGGGTGAAGGGCGTCGAATTCGTGGAATTTGAGAATGGGAGGTGCGTGGAGGGCGTTAGAGGCGGTTGTTGTGAGGTGGTTCTCGCAACGTTGTTTTGCTACTTCGAGCATGCCGGGACTGAGATCCAGGGCGTTGATTTCTGTGAGGTTGAGGGATGGAGAGGAAGGAGAAAGGAGTTTGACGGTGTTGCGTCCTGTTCCGCAGCCTAGCTCTGTGATGGTGATTGGTGAGGTTGAGGAGAGGAGAGTGAAGGCATGGGTGAGAAGGGGAGGGAGCAGAAAGTCGTCGATGCTTTGGAGAATGTTGCCGTCTGTGTCGTAGACCTATTGGTCCGTCAGTTCCAGGTCTTACAGGAAATAAATTTGAGAATTGAAAGTATATAGACTTGGGAAGAAGGTAAAGAGACACACTTTTGCCCACCGGTTGTAAAGTTCCGCGTTGGGTACTGATTGGATAGGACGAGATGAGGTAGCCATTTTGAAGATATATTATCTAATCAAGAGGTACTTAGGCCTTTCAATGCCGGTATGACAGGACTTCTCTGACAGTTCTATGAAATTCCAACTGTGAAGACTTTGAAATTGAAGCAAGGCCTGTTTGGTATTACAAGATATCCGCGACCTTTTTGTAAGAAATGGAATGACTCATTCCCGATTGGAATCCCAAGATACGCATCAAGGTCACGTTCTTCCATCCTCTATTCAATTCTAGACGTCTAGGAGTTGAAATACTGAAGTTGAAATTTACCCCTGAATATGAATGTGACTTGGAAATTTCTCCCGTCAGACTTAGGTAACCCCTTTTCGATACATGATCACGTGATCAGACTTTCTGCTCTTTATATGGCGATTTCAGCAGATTGATTATATGGGAAATATTGAGCATAAACCTATTCGCGTATAATTCCTTTTTTATTTTATTTATTGTATTTTTTGAAAAGGGCAGCCTCGGATATGTCTCGAAAGGTTTTCATTGTCTCCTCATTCCGTTTGCTGTCCCGGTTATTTAGCTTTGTTCGCCCCGTCCCCGCCGTTGGTGTTCATTTTCATTGGTCGCCTCCCATCAAGCCAAATGAGTCCTTGACCAAACGAAGTTCAAGGACCGAAACGCCTAAGCAGGCATTCAATCCTTCCTCTTCTATATACTTGTGTGAGACAGACTGCCAGTAATCCATGGCAGCGGACGAAAGCACAGGCAATCCGAAATATAAGCTCCATCGACCACTCCTCTAGGTCCAACCGCAATTACGAATACCAAGGAGATCCGTCCCAATCCGGCAACACATCAAGCACGAGCCAAGTAATCCCAAAATTGAGAAGAATTGTTGTCATTGTATTTACTTCTTTTCCATTGCGGTTTCTGAATCCTTGTGCAAAGTCATTCGTCCCTGGAATCAACCAGGAGATTTACAATGCCCGCGAACGGCAAAGCCAATGGCCGATTCGAACTTCCACAGCTTATGCCTGTGAATTATTCCCTCACAGACGGCACCGACATACCACCTCCTCCCGATTCTCCTGTTGAAGAGAAGCCACCACCTCCTGCGCTGAAGCCAGAAGTATCGGAGAATTCTGCGCCAGCTACGAACGGTCAAACCGTTGCGCCGAACAATTCGAATGGAGTCTATGATGGCCGCGGTCGAACGAGTAACCACGATCAACCTCCCATGAGTCCTGCTTCTTCGAAGAGACCGAGTAGCATTCGACGATTCTTGTCGAGGAAATCTCTTAATTCGAATTATGCGAATGACACAAATCACAATGGGTTGCGCGAGGATGTGACGATGATAGACAGGCCAGAAAGCTCATTGAGCTTCGTGGATGGCAGACCGGGACTGAGAACTAGGAAGAGCGGGAGCTGGTTCAGGCGTCTAAGCAGCTCATCGAATGTGAATAGGTCGAGCATGATGTACGAGGAGAAGAAGGTCCCGATGGGTCCTCCACCGCCAAAACTGCCCGAGTTGAATCAATTGGAGGCCAAGATTCCGGAGGACGATGAGGGCAGCTTGGGTGGAGAAGATATATTCAAAAATATCAAGTAGGAGAGGAGTATTGTGATGTTGGATATTGCAACGCGATCAACGGCTGGATGTTGAATTGTCACCAATGCTCACATGGCTCACGACGTTTAGCTGCTGGAGAGGGTTGGAGAGTAAGGGGGGACATCATGAGATACCCGGCTCGGAGAGAGCAGCATCGCTCCTTTGGATCATTTCTTTATTTTGGGCGCCTGTATGTCATAGCGATTATTCGATATCTCGGGTGGTAGCCTCTTTCATGGCATGGTAATGCCCGCAACTGGCAGCATTTGTAATACTGGCAGACTCGTGGATTACCATGAAGCTCTCTTTGCACTTTGAAGTTCATTTGTTAGTATTGGAAGGGGAAAGAAAGAATCACTGGGGTTTCCTTGGTGTGTATTCCGCTTAGCCCCTCGGCCCCGTCTCTCCGGGGTCGATAATGTTTGATATAATTTGTACCTGGGCAAACGCCGCTGTGAGGGATTAGATATATAGTACGGCAGCTCTCAATGTCCTACAATGTCTTGGACATTTCTTCATATGACAATTCTGGATGAATGTGGAAGGTTTGCCAAGCTCAAGGGGTCCTTGGAGGAGGACTGTCCAGCTGATCTCACCCCGCCGCCTACATCAGCCAAAAGGAAGCCTCAGCTGTCAATACCACAGCTTCTAGAAGGTTTATTAGTCGCATCAATCGACCGATTCTCGGAGTCCACACATCGGCGGCGGGTTCTTTCAGTGGACCCACCAGGGAGTTTGAAGTTCCCCTTTCAACTTTTCCCACGTCAAGCATTAACTTTATTGTCCATTGCATTATTATTATAACTACTTGTATTCTGTTTTAAACCGTATCTTAACTATTTTTAAAGTGTTCCTTATGCGAGGGGCTTCCCACCGCCCTTCAACCCCCTGGACTAACCCTAACCCCTAACCACTAAGTAAGGTGTTTCTAAATCGTTCTTTTAACTGTTGTAGAAATGGTTCTAGAAACCGTGTAAAAAATTTCGCATTTCACCAAGTCCAATAAGGCAGAAAAGCCCGCGCATTGATCCGCGAACTTTCAAATAATGTCAGGGACTCAGGGCCCCTTAGCGCGACGTTACCTTGTTACTGTAAGTCCGACGACTATTACCCTGTAGAAACCCTTGCAAACTCCCAAGTGGGTGCAACGAAAGAACCCGCTGAACTGGCCCAGCGCGATTTTCGGACCCAAACGTCCATAGACATGCAGGACACGTGCATCCGCTCGAAAGGTCACCAGCCACACGTGCATTGACCCCTGCATGGCTTGAAGTCAAAACTGCTAACCGTCATATTTATGTCCAAACCAGATGCAGCTGAGAAGTGCTTCCAACTGCTTCAATCACAAACGACATAGCACGATGCCTTTCCTGCGTGCTTTAAGAGCCAGCCAGAGCTCTGCTACAGCTCTACCAAGAGCATTGGCTCCTCGATATGGACCGACGATATGCAGGAGGCACAAATCCGGTCCATACGGCTACACCCAAGCCAAAGCTCTTGTTTACTCAAAATACGGAGAGCCGTCCGATGTACTATCGTGAGTCTGGAAGAGATCAGATCCGCATTATCTAGGGTTCGTCGTTGGAGCTAATGGCTAATCCCGTAACAGTCTTCACACTCACTCAATCTCCCCCTCACTCCCCTCTGGCGCCCTCCTCCTCCGCACACTTGCAGCCCCAATCAACCCAGCAGACATAAATCAAATACAAGGCATCTATCCCGTCAAGCCGCCTTTCACCTCTCTCCTCGGTACCTCCAACCCTAGCGCTGTTGGCGGCAATGAAGGGTGCTTCGAAGTTATATCTATTGGCTCGAACATAAAATCCGTCGCCAAAGGCGATTGGGTGATAATGAAGCACACCGGTTTTGGAACATGGCGGACACATACACTAGCAGAAGACAAAGACATTCTCAAGATCGACAACAAGGAAGGCTTGACGCCCATCCAGGTTGGAACGGTGTCAGTAAATCCTTGCACGGCGTACAGGATGTTGAAAGACTTTGAGAACATGAGAGAAGGAGATTGGTTTATTCAGAATGGGGCAAATAGTGGCGTTGGTAGAGCTGCTATACAGTTGGGCAGGCAGTGGGGCTTGAAGTCGATCAATGTCATTCGGGATCGGCCAGATGCCGCCGCGACGGAGGCAATGAAGAATGAGTTACAGCGATTGGGAGCTACGAAGGTTGTCACAGAGAGCGAGTTGATGAATCAAGGTTTCCAAGAACAAGTCAAAGAATGGACGTCTGGTGGAAGAGAGCAAGTCAAGGTGGGGCTGAATTGTGTTGGTGGAAAGCCAACATCGGCAATGATGAAATGCCTTTCACCTTCCGGACACCTGGTTACATACGGCGGCATGTCAAAACAACCGCTAGTGCTATCGGCGAGTGTTTTGATATTCAAGGACATCAAGTTTAGTGGATTTTGGGTCAGCAGGTGGAGCGACGCTCACCCAGATGACAAGAAGAAGACAGTCGACGAGGTGCTTGAGATGACGAGAAAAGGCACATTCAAAGATATCCCGGTACAGGAACTACGATGGGATTGGGGAACTGAGGAGACGAAGCTGAAGGAAGCAGTACAAGGTACATTGGGTGGCTTCAGGGCTGGAAAGGGGGTCTTTATCTACGGAGATACATGAAACTGATATTGAGCAAGTGGAGCTCGCAGCACACATACCTTTCTGGTCAAAATTCCCCGGATCAGTAATAAGGATAATTCAGCGTCAAGGGCCCCTATAGCATGAAGATAAGCGATCTGCACATGCTATGGGTGGCAAGTGCTTATGCCCTCGTGCTGAGTTGATAAGTATCTCAGTCGGATATTTCTCATTATCTAGACCCTTACTAGCCGATCCATGTTCGATAGTGTTTGTAACACCTCAAGAGGCGAGAAACTGCCGGTTTGGAGTTGCAACGTTTCAGGGGTAGTGTTCGGTATCGGGCACTAAAAGCAAATGGCTTGATGAGGCTCAATTGAAGTTTCTTATCCTCCCCCTGGGACGGCAGTTGGAGGTACTCAGCCATAGGGTCAATGCCAACGAGTCATTAGCCTGTCATGAGGTCAATAAGCATTATCATTTCATCACCAGCTATAGCTGTGAGATTCGATCTGCGAAATTGTTACATATATCCAGTGACTTGGTTGTGCACTTCGATTTGTATGTAGTTTGTCTGAGCTCTGTCCTAAACGAGCTTGACCAAAACAACAGCAAACATGTTGTTTCCAACTCTTTGCATTTGATATCTCCCCCAACGGTATCATTCATTCTCCCTCGAAACGCCTATGATTTCCCCCGCGACATCGTCCGAGTGCCTATCACGGCGGTAGTGACGAACTCCACATTATCTAAGAGGCAGATTTATTCAGGTCCCATAATAAACAATCAAAATAGATTACCATACTAACTTCGCAAAAGCCCTACTGCTGATGATGCTTTGGGCAGCCATTTCATCGATCACGTTTGGAGGAGTCGCATTGCTGAAAAATGACGATTCCAGACCAACACTGATCAACCCAGCATCCGTCTGAGACATCTCGCTCGCGACAGTGGGCTCTTGAGCTCCAATTTGTGCTCCTAGAAGAAGTCTCATTAGCCACAATGGTACAGATTCAGAGGAACTAGCTCTACGGACTTTCCAAAGCCATATTATCGCTATACAGCACTCCCTTCACGAATCCTTGACTATACTAGAGATCATCTTCAATTTTCAGATTCTTTGCAGTTGTTAACAATTTAGCTTGATATTTAACGTTAGACTGGCAGAGCAAGGGTGCTAAAGATGTGCTGCAATCTGCGTTTATCTACAGATTAGAAGAATCTGTGTTAAAAGCAACAGTCATATTCTGGAAATCAATTCCAATTCCAACTATAGCGGTTTAGAAAACATTTGCGCGCGGACTTAGAATTAACTTGCTGGTCACGAAATATTGATCTCGGCAGCGTCGACACTGCAGAAGGTAAAGAAGAACGCACCTTAGAATAAGACATCATCCAAGCTGTGAACAAGATCAATTATCTTTGGTGGAATCGACACGAAGAAGTATTTCGGAGAGCTGGCGAAATTCCCCATGATCCCAAAAGTTCAAGCCCCTGACAATTGTCCTCGGTGGGTTTCAAAAGCTCGCAACGTGAACTTGGCAGTACTAATAGGGGAACAGTTACTGGATGAGCATGACCTCTGTAGGTGCCACCAAACCCGGTTCCACAGTATCCACCACTTTCCTCACCAGCAATCAACCAGTCTTCCTTGATAGTGAGACAACGCTTTGTTATCTCCCAGCCGCTTTCATGGCCCCAATCGTCAAAGCTACAGGTGCAACACCTTATCAGCCCGGCTCAAGCCAATACGTCGTCCCCTGCACTATGATGAACCAGCCCGGCTCCATTGAGTTCGGCTTCGGCAATCCAACGATCAACGTCCCGTATAAGCAAATCCTCTAGCAAGCTGTAACAGACGACTTCGGTGATGTGTTGTGTGTTTTGGGCGTGATGGAATCGAATCCCGTGCAGAAGGCTTTTGTGTTCTTGGTGATACGTTTTTGAGGTCTGCCTTTGGTGAGTTGCTGATCCAGTTTCCCTTTTCCTTCCTCCCCTCCTCAATTCCTCCAAAAATCAAGAAACTAACGCCCTACAAGTCGTCTACGACCAAGGCAACCAAAACATTCACTTGGCTCAAGCCGCCAACTGCGGCACCAACCTCGTCCCCATCGGCAAAGGCGTCAACGCCGTTCCCTCCTCCGCGGGCGACTGCGCAGCCGCAACCCTATCGTCGCCCCGACCGTAGTCGTTTCCGCGAAGCCAGTTGTAGCGCTTGCGCCGAAACCCATTGTCGCTACGAAAAAGGCGAGGGTGGCTCCAGGGAGAACTACCAAGACGACGAATAAGAAGCCGAGCGTTACCGGAGTTGCCGATGGTGATGATTGAAAACTGTGAAGAGGGAAAGGGGAAGGTCTTTCGTTCACTTGGTACATATTTATGATCAATGAACTTAGTTCGACGTTCTTTTGTATTATGTATATACGACGCCAAGGGGCAAAAAATATCAATCATTCATGCAGAGGAGCATTTTGGTCCTTTGGAAGATAGTCAAGCTTATCATTGTATACAGATGAGAAACTCGCATTTTTCCACGAGACACTGACTTTGCATGATGCATAAAATAAATAAAGAGAAAATGGCATTCCTGTTCGTTCTTCATACTACAACATTAATCTCCTGGATCTGGATAACTGAAGAACATCAGTAAACCACCGGGGTTCATGCCCCTGCCGACCAAATAGAGGCCCAGCCCCTGGTATGTCTCGATAGCATTCGGAACATTAGTAATAATCCTAATAGGGTCCTGCACTCCCTCGAGCCGGTTCTGCGGCTTCCTCAGGTAGCTCGCAATACCCCAGATCCTATGACCGCGCGGCGAATCCATCGATGGGGTCGCGAGGTTCTGAATGTCGTCGAAGCCGTACCGAGCATCGGCTCGATTTATCAAGGTCCTTAAATTGTATAAAGACCGAATATCCATGAATATAGTGTCCCTTACTTTGTCGAAATAGATATTATGCCCCGTTGCCCTATTATTCGGTGAGGGGAAAAGACTTAATCGTTGAGGAAACCGCCTGCGGAATGCCTGACGTGCCTCGCGATTAAGTGCCGTGACTATAGTTGGTGCTTGGTATGGACTACCAGGCGGCGATTTTAAAGTAAAGAAAACTCCAGTGTTAGGAGCGGGCAATATGTATATTTCTAGTCGCACTTCAATCGTAATGCCTGGTGCGTCGATATCGTATCTAGCTATATCTGCATAAACTCTTAGTCGCAATTCTAGGGGAAGAAAGTCAAAGTCAAATCTCCTATTTGGCCCTCCGCTTGCATCGATATTCTGGGTGCCGCCTTGGGCGGTACCCTCATTGCCACTTGGTGCAGGGTCTTTCTGGGGTCTAAACCCCATTCTAAGAATGTCGAAATCGGTCGTTCCCTATCGCAAAGAGGTATGCGATAAGAATAAACGTACTGTGAGTTATGTGTATGGGGTTAAGGTTTGACAAGTCAAGTGTTCAAGTATGTGTAATACAACGAAATAAAGAAAACGATAAAGGGGAAGCCACCTTCCGTTCGATAGCTGTTGAACAAGGAGTTGTATGATGACGTTTGCAGCGACATTGCCGAACCTAAAGATAACAAAGGAGATGAATAAAGGGAAATGGTAGCCTGGGTATGATGCACTACTCTGAGAAATATTTGCAAATACGTTTGCGGCCACTAGGCTTTATTTAACCGTCCGGGAATGTATACGAAGTTATAACACCACGAGGACACCGGTAACCCCAGGCCGGTTGACCAGAGAGAAGACAATGCTATTGAGTATCTATCTTTCGATCGAAGCACAGTCGTGTAATGATTTCAATGCAGAAAGCAGGACCAACGCCAGCCAACCAGACCATCCATGCAACCAAAGCAGACCATGAAAATCCCGGAATCAGTAAATCAGTCCTGGGAAAACAAAATGAGAGTATTAGCCATGTCTCTGTGCTGCATCTCTGAACGCTTCTTCCTGCATTGCAAGAAGTTGCTCTGTGGATAGACCACTCTGTTCGAGTTTATTTGCTTTCTTTTCCCGTCCCTAGAGAACACAGTCAGCACCTTGTTAAATTTAGCGGCTTCAGTATCTCCAATATCCGATGTAAATCCGATGGATTGTATGCTTCTACAAACTGAAGATCGATTTCGGACTCGGTACATTTAGGACGTGGGTCAATGTCCAACTCAAGCTTGCTAACCCCAGAACCTGGCCAGTCCGAAGTCCTTCTAGGGTGAATATTCAAATTTGACATACCTTCAATTGCTCCTTATGCTCGTTTGCGACCTCCATAATCTCTTGAACATATGCTCCGAATCCCAGTTGCTCCAACGCTTTTGTGATATGGTCACATGCAATGGTCTTCTTGCTTTCCTTTTCACTTATATCGTTGGCTTCTGACGATATTAACGTGATGAACTCCACGCAGCATTCAATGAGGAGATCTCGAGCATCTTTGCCAAAGACGAGTCCTGACGATGGTGGTAGGATTTCGGTAACGATTTTTTGTACAGTAGCTATGATACAGCGATGAATTAGAGAGACCTCTAACAAGATATGGACCGGAGACTCTGAGTGGCCCTCGGGGAAAATACGTTACCTTTTGGTAAGGACAAGTCGTCATTTCCTAAGTTGACAAGAAGTGTTAGCTAGACAGACAGACAATGATGAACATCGGTATGAATGGAATACACCAAGACAGAATGTTGAAGACGATCGGAGATGATGTTGCCAACTTGACGATTCGAGATTATGCAGTAACGAAGGAAGAAAGTATTTACTCATGGTATATTTAGTAAGAATACAGGTTGCACAATCCCTTGCACCGGCTTTCAAGAAATGACGCGCTTGGGGGCAGCGAGGCTGCTCTTTAGCAAGGACAGCATTCCTACACCGTCGACACTCGCCACCTTCAACGTTCAAAGGGTGTCCCTTATCGCATTGGTACATTTCGACGACTCGAGGTACGAGAGACATTCGAAATTGGACTCGGAAAGCCAAAGCAAAAAAGATATGCTCAAACAAGTGTATTGATGATACTGGAGTGCCTAGCACCCTCGAGGAACTTTCCCAAGCAACCAAACAAAACAAGTCTGCAGCAAAGTTCGCACCATCAAAAGGATGGATTTTGAAAACAGCAACCGCGACTCAGACTCGAAACACACAGAAAGCAAGCACACTCACCACCAAATTCCCTATCCGACATTCTGGCTTGCCTAACTGCTCAAAACGCACGTGCTAACCAGGTCGAAGAATATGAGTAGCGAGTGTGAAGGAGAAGGCGTTGGAACTCCGTTGTGAGGTTTTGTGAAGGATATCAGATTTCTGGCCCTGTGTCGCGACTTCTTTCTTTGGACGGACGAGGCGTGATCATTAGTATTTATCGAGGTTGCCGAGAATGGCGGCTTGCCCGCTAGTCCTAATTCAAATCTCACGTGATATGCGCCCAGAAGCTTTTGATTACCCAATGAATCTTCACATCCAAGGCTCTGAAGGGGAGACGTTTAGTATCTGGTTTAAATCTTGATATCTGATTCATCCTCAATTGTACATTGATATAGGTGGTATAGCATCATACAACAATACATCTACCTAAGGTAGCCCTGGTAGCCAGAATGCCGCCGGCTTCAAACTCCCATCTATGCGTATAATACACAGTCCACTTCACTACCATCATTCGACACTGGTGGGGATCTTGACCGCCGCTCGGCTGCGGTCCATATGAGGATGTCCATATCTCCACCCGACGCCCTTGTGACCTCGTCCATCTTTCCCAGCATCATCTACACTGATCTCTGTGAACCTGAACTCCCATCTTCCCTTTTCTATTTTCTTAACAGCGGCTTCTTGCTTCGCTTTCTTCGCTGCAGCGCGCTCTCTCCTACGGTCTGCTATCTCTTCTCTCTCTCTTTGCCGCGCTTCCCGCTCTTCCCCCCACAGACCCGCCTTATAGTCCTTGTGCATTTCTGCTAGTTCGGGATGCGGGACTCGTAGGTCCGCTGGAAGTAATGTCTCGTGGAAAACTTTCGCAGCATCTGCTCGAGTAAAATGTCTTGATTCGGAAGTGGGATGAAAAATTTGTACTCCAGTTGCCCTGTGGAC
>Ga0302325_10027364_pt1 | contig 11822 bp, 10 predicted proteins | sample Palsa_T0_2_FD_201948 | JGI IMG/M metagenome (GOLD analysis project Ga0302325, IMG submission 201948) | Peat permafrost microbial communities from Stordalen Mire near Abisko, Sweden - Palsa_T0_2 | ecosystem: Environmental > Terrestrial > Soil > Palsa > Peat permafrost | place: Sweden: Abisko... | reverse complement strand
ACTACAACATCATCAAGGTCGCGATGGACGGCCGCAAGATTTCATTCATGAAGTACAAAGACTTCGATGAGGAGGCGCATCCGGAGCTGCTCCATAGTGTGCGTTCCGGCGGGAATGGCAGGCTCTCCTTGCCGAGCACCAACTTCAAATCGTCGGCCAGACCATCTGCAAGGCATGAAAGCGCCCGGAATTCGTGCCAACGAGCACCATGATTGGCGGCCAGGCAGCTGCTCGACTAAACGCGCCGTGCAAACATAGCGCAAACATGCTGGCAAACAACGTTGCCTCTAGTTGCCACAACGCCAAATCGCGCGCACGTGGAGTCAAACAGTTACCGCTGGTTGCCTCTAGTTGCCGCCGCGCTAGGCAGGTTCGAACCCCGTCGTCCCCGCCATATTTCTCTATCACTTTCACACTCTGCTCTGGCCCCTCAGAAGGGGGTGTGTCTGTAGCTGTGTCGCTGGCGTCGGTAGCCGTGTCATTGGCGCTTTTGAGCTCGCTCGCGACCAACTCCATCGTCTGCTGTTTGATGAGCGGCGACAGGTGCTCATATCCAACTCGTACAGCGGTGACCAGTCAGCTTGCGGATAACGGCCTCACCGATTCCACGCAAGAACAGGATGGTTGTCGCCATTTGGCGAAGGTCGTGAATACGCAAGCTCTCAAACTCTTTGCCCGCCCGTTTACACGCAGCCTTGAAACTGTCGCGGATGTCCCAACGGTGTACTGACTTTCCCTTGAAGCGAACGTTGGCCCGGTCGTCGGGGAAGACATACTCATCCCAGCCGTAACTTGGCAACGGCGCAACTCTTCGATCGCGAATCGAAGCTAACGGCAATCTCTTAGGTCGGCCATTCTTCGTCCTCGGGATGTAGATATGCGGCGACGCGCCGTCAAGCTTCACTTCCTCCCAGCGCCTGGCTAGCAGTTCGCTCTTTCGTGCACCCGTTGTGCCCGCAAGGACCAGGAAGGCTCAAAGCTCGATATCACCTCCGCACGCAGCCAGTAAGCTTATTGAACTGAGCGGGCGTGAGGAAGACATCCCGTCCTGGAAGCTCCTTACGTTGTGGGATCACCATCGCAGGATTTGTATCGAATTTCCGCCAGCGGATCGCGAAGTTGAACGTACTGCACAGAATGGTGCGGTACTTGTTTACCGTGCTCGCGGCAAATTCCTTCTTCTCCAGATCTCGCAAGAACTCCTGAATATCCTCCGGGCGGATGGGGCGAGCTCTCTTCCTGGCAAAACGCTCCTTGATCATGGGCAAGTGATAGTCGAAGCGGCTCCTGGTGTTCTTGCCGTGCTCTTCCCACCAGAAATCGAGCAGCGCTCCAAACGCCACCTGATCAAACCTTCGCGTTTCGAAATGCTTGCCCATCGCAACTTCGGAACGGCGCTTCGCAAGAATCCGGGCGGCGATTTTTGCTTCGCGCTGGCCCGTGCTCTCCCGCACCAACTGACCAGAAGCATCCTGGTAGCTTCCGCGCTGTGGCAGTTGCACAAATGGAATTCTTCGCTCGCAGACCCATCGTTGCAAGGTTCGCTCGCTCACGCTAAGAAAACGCGCCGCCTCGGGATAACTAAGTAGTTCGTTGAGCTCATCGATCGCGCTCCCTACTTCGGCTAGTGTTAATTCCCCACTGATGTACCGCCCGTCAACCGCCTTCACTTCTTCATCAAGCTCAAACCCTTCAAGACGAACAGAAGCAAGGGCCTCTTCGTAAACCCGCGTGCGTCGGGCCATCCGAATCCAATGCCTGTAAGGCAGGTAGACATCAGGGGGCTAAAGCATTCCCGATTCATCTGTAACAGGTGTCGCGGCATATGGTAGCCGTCTTGCTCATGTTTGCCGATGGGGAGACAAAATTGTCCCTCCCATATCTGGACAGTGGACGCGGCGAAGAGAGTCAGCATCCTATATAGATTGTGGCGCGCCGACGAGCAGAACGAGCATGCAGAGGCCGATCAGCGTTCGATGCAAAGTCCCTAACCGGCGGCCCGGCTGCGGTATGCAAGCGAGAAACCCGCAGGAACCAAGAACACGGTGAACACCACCGAAACCAGGAGCCCGCCGATCAACGCACGGGCCAACGGCGCATAGGACTCGCTGCCTTCGCCGAGTTTTAACGCCATCGGCATCAGCCCGATAATGGTGGCGAGCGACGTCATCAGGATGGGGCGCAAACGCACCCGGCAGGATTCAACGATCGCCTCACCCACTCCGCGGCCTTCCATCTTCAGGTGGTGAGCAAATTCGACAATTAGAATGCTGTTGGACATCACGATCCCCGCCAGCATGACCACTCCCATCAGCGACATGACGTTGAGCGTCGTGCCAGTGAGAACCAGCACGATCAATACGCCGGAAATTCCGGGAGGGAGCGCCAACAGGATAATGAACGGATCGATGAAGGACCGGAACTGGGCCACCAGAATCAGATAGAGGAGTACGACGGAGAGCGTCAGCCCGATTGCAAAGCTCTTGAACGACGCGTTCATGGCCTCCGCGCTTCCCCGGACGGCCACATTAACATTACCGGGGACATCTTGGTGCGCAACCACGCCGCGAACGTAATCGGCCGCGGCGCCGAGGTTTTCCGTGGATGGACGCGCATAGATGTCCAGCTTGCGCCGAATCTGGTAATGATCCACTTCCGTGGGCGCCTGGATGCGCTGGATGTTGGCGATCATGTCCAGGCGGGTGGGTTGGGCAACGCCATCGGCATGCAGCGGAATGGAACGCAGATCCTGAATGGAGCGAATCTGCGTTTCCGGATACTGAACGGTCAAGAAATAGTTGTTTCCGTTGCGCGGGTCAATCCAGAGATTCGGAGCAATCATCTGGTTGGAGGTGAGCGAGGTGATAACGTTGGTGAGCACTTCCCGCTCGGTTAGCCCGAGCTTCGCGGCGTGCAGGCGATCGACATCCACGCGAAGCGAGGGGTAGTCGAGATCCTGAGGCATGAACACGTCGGCAATGGTTGGCGAAAGCCGCAGCTTGCTTGCGATATCCTGAGCGACCTTATTGTCCGTTTCCAAACTTGCGCCCACGATCTGCACGTCAATCGGCGCCGGCGCGCCCATGCTCACGACGGCGTCCACCAGGCTGCCCGTGGAGAAGAAAGGCGTCAGCTCCGGCATCTGCTGGGCCATGCGGGTTTTGATTTGACGAATGTACTCGTAGCTGCCGACGCGATGCTCGGGCTTCAGGCCCACCTGAACGAATCCGGTATGCATGGCGGCGTTCGACGTGTACACCGCGGAGAAACCATTATCCACGCCGATGTTGTCGACGATAATGCTGAGATCATCGGGGCGGACTATCTCTTTGATCAAGCTCTCCAGATTGGCGACCTCTCGCTCCATGACTGTGAGCTTGGTTCCCGACGGCGCTTTCAAGGTAATTACGAACTGACTGGCGTCGGTCTGCGGGAAATACGAAAACCCAAGCCGGCTGTATAGGAGAAGGCTGGCCGCAAAGGCCACAAAGAACAAAACCAACACTGTTACCGGTGTGCGGAGGACGCTCTGAACCAGAACCTCGTAAAGCGCGAGCATCCTATTAAAGGATGCATTGAACGAAGCGCTGAAGCGCGTTCCCCAGCCGGTTTTGTGCTTCTGTTCCGCGTTATGGACCTTCAAATATCGCGCGCAGAACAATGGCACCACAGTCATCGCGACAACGTATGATGCAAAGAGCGAGATCACCACGGCCAGAGCCATCGCCGAAAACAAAAATTTGCTGACGCCGGCCAGGAGCGTCACCGGGAAAAACACCACGGCGGTTGTCAGCGTGGACGCTAGCACGGGAAGAGCCACTTCTTTTCCGCCGGTTTCGGCGGCGACTGGCGGGGGCTGGCCCATTTCAAGGTGGCGATAGATATTCTCCAGGACCACCACGGAATTATCGATCAGGCGCGATAGCGCCAGCGCCAGGCCACCCAGGACCATGCTGTTGATGGATGATCCCCCCAGCTGCAAAATGAAGAATGTGGCGCACACCGAAAGCGGAATAGAGAAGAAGACCGCAACGGTTGCCCGTAGGCTTCCCAAGAACACCAAGATCATGACGCAGGTGAGGAATAGACCAATTCCTCCTTCGTCCAAGAGGGTTCTGATTGCGGTACGGACGAAGCGCGATTGATCGAAGACCACGTCGGTCTTCATGGCGGAAGGAACATCCACCAGATGGCTGACGGTCTTCCGGACACCGTCCACAACGGAGATCGTGTTCGAATCGCCGCCCTGTTTCATCACTGGAAGATAGACCGACCGCTGTCCGTTCACGTGAACAACGTTGTATTGGAGAGCGTGTGCGTCCTTGAGCTGGCCGATATCCGACATCAGCACTGGATTCTCGCCGTTCATCTTGACGGGATACTGGTTCGCGTCCTTCAGGTCGAACTGCGCGTTCGAATAGATGTTGTAGTCGAGATTCCCGATTTGCACGTCGCCCGCCGGGAGAATGACATTGGCCTGGCTCAACGACCGCACAACGTCCATGGGACTGATTTGCCGCGCCTCCAGCTTGAACGGATCGACATAAAACTGAATCTGGCGCCAGGGGCCGCCGAAGGGTTGCGGAATGGAAGCGCCTGGCACGCCGGCGAGTTGATTACGAACAAAGTTCTGCGCGATGTCCTTCAAGTTCCCGTCGCTCATTCCTTCGCCGTTCATGGTGACCAGACAGACGGGCAGGCTGGACGCGTCGGACTTGAGCACTACCGGAGGCAGGGTGCCGGGCGGCAAGTCCTTCATGTCCGAGACCGCCAGGTTGGCAATAGTGGCCGCGTCAATGTCGGCGTTGGTGTTGGATTGAAAGTAGACGCGAATGATACTCACGCCATTCAGGGATCGCGACTCGATATGGTCGATGCCGCTGGCGAAAGTGAAGAATCGTTCCAGGTGATAGGTGATGTCGCCCTCGATCTGTTCCGGGGGCATTCCCGCGTAAAACGTGGCCACCACCACCACTGGAATGTTCATCGACGGAAACATGTCCACCGGCATCTGAACAACGCTGACCGCGCCGAGGATGGCTACGATCGCGCAAATAACGACGATCAGGTACGGCGTTTTGATGGCAAATCGGGACATGGGAGACTCTTCAGGATTTGGGGGCTAACTCGCCTGCTAAGCGAATCAGCTTGGGCTGAACTCTGTTGCCGTCCTTGAGGCCAGAGCGCGGTCCGACCACTACGTCATCGCCCGGCTTCAGGTCGCCGGACCGGATTTCGATTTCGCGCGCGGTCTCGATGCCTAGGCCAACCGGGACAATCTGAATCGCTCCGGATGGTTTGACCGTGAAAACGCGAGCGGAGCTTCCGGAGCCGTCGACTGCTTCCACCGGAACCGAAAGGACGTTCTTGCGCTGTTCGGTGACAAGATCCACCTCGGCGTACATGCCGGGGACCAATACGAGCGTCGGATTGGGAACGTCGACTTCGGTCTTCATGGTTCGGGTGGATGGGTCCACCTCACCCGCGAACCGGGCAACCCGGCCTGGAAAATTTCGATGCAACGCGGAGACCCGCACCTCCACCGGCTGGCCGAGATGAATCAGCGGAACCGCCGACTCCGGTACCGGCAACGCGAGCCGAAGCAGCGCATTTTCAGAAAGACGGACCACCGGCATGGCCTGGGTCTGGGAAGCTGTTCCCGCTTGAATCAGGGACCCGCTATTGGCGTATCGCTTGGTTACGACGCCAGAGAACGGTGCGGTGATTACCGCATACTGATACAGAGTTTTGAAACGCGCCTGCTCGGCCTGCGAGACACGAATACGCTGCTCACAAGCTGTGATGTGCGACTTTGCGGCGGAAACCTGCGCCTCCGCTACCAGGTCGCGGGAGTGCGCTTCGTCTACATCCTGCTGGGGGACCAGTCCGGCCTCGCGCTTGGAGACGTCCAGAATCCGCGAGTAAGACAAATGCGTCATGTCGTGGGCCGATTCCGAGCGCTGGAGATCGTCGCGCGCCGTTGCCAATTCGGCGTTCGCCTCATCGATCGCCGCCGCCGCTCGAGTGAGATCGTCCTGCATTTCCGGTATCTCGAGCGTGGCAAGCAGTTGTCCTTGCTGGACGCGATCGCCGATATCAACCTCGATCTGCTTGATGAATCCCGATACTTTGGCCATTACATCGATCTCCTGAAAAGGCTCAAATTCCGCAGTCAGGATCAAATCGCTGGAGAGATCGGAGCGTGTGGCCCGGACAACCGCGACTGTGCGAACGTCCGCGACCGTGCGCGCTGCCTCCGCGCCGCCTCGGGTGCAAGAGGTCAGCAGAATCGCCCAAACTATCAACGCCGCCACTGTTAGGAAACGTCTCATCGCAGGATCCCCATCGAATAATTCAACGCCCCGCGCGCGCTTAGGTAGTCGTACTTGGCTGAGGCGGCCGCGATCTCGGCGGAGGTTTGGTTCAACTGCGCCTGATTCAGCTCAACAATACTTCCCAACGCGTTGTCGTAGCGCGCCTGGGCCAGTCGCAGGGCTTCATTCGCCTGCGCGACCATGCGCGCCGTAACGTCCAGCCGCCGGAAAGTATCGCTGGCATCCAGCCATGCGACTCGCACATCGCGTGCGATTGCGACGGACAAATCCTGAACATCCTTGGCCGCCGCCGCCGCGCGCGATTCGGCTTCTTCGCGCCGGGCTTTAAACAAGCCGCCGTTTAGAACGGGAATATTCACGTTGACGCCGGCCGCGCTATAAGATTCGGGCAGCCGGTCGTCCCGAAGCAGCGCCAGACCGGCGACAGCGGCAAGGTTGATGGTTGGATTTCGAAGCCGCTTCTCGGCTTCCGCGTAACGGTCCAGAGCTTCGCGATTGAGCTGGAGCGCAGCCAGGTCCGGCCGCTCCCGCTTGGCCTGCTCGATCAAGGCATCCACATTCGGATCGAGCGGCGGCGGCAGCGGCTCGTCACTTAACGAAAATGGCTGGTCGCGATCGTAACCCAGGGCGGCGGACAAGCGGGCGTGGCTGGCAGTGGAGTCGTTTTCCGCGCGGAAGAGATCGAGCTCCGCTTGGGATTCGTTCACCTGAGCAAAGCTGACGTCTATCGTCGACCGAAGAACGCTTTGGGCCAGCGCAGTCACTTGCCGAAGGGTCAAGCGGCGGAGATCGAGTGTCGCGCGCGCCACTTTGAGAACGGACTCCGAGGCCAACGCGCGGTAGTATTCCTGCTGTACTTCGAGCAACACCTGAGCTCGGGTATTGGTCACGTTCCGTTTCTGGGAGGCGTTGCGCAGCTTCGCGCTCTCCTCCAGGCTGGCGGTGCGTCCAAAGTCAGTCACTAGTTGATTGGCAACCACGCCAGAGGCCTGACGGCTGTAAATACTGGAGGTGGTTACCGCGCCCGCCGATAGAACGGAGCCGTGCTCGGTGCCGACACCGGTAACATTGCCCGAGAGCGTCGGATAATAAGCCGCGCGAGCCTCCTTGACGACGAAGCCGCTGGCCTGCGCCGACAATTCCGCCGAAGCGATCCGCGGGTGGTTCCGCAGAGCGATTTGCTCCGCCTGGGCGAGGGACACGGCGGCTGGACTTTGCGCCCAAAGGGCGGCGCACACGATGGCGCTTCCGGCGGAAAATCGGACAAATGTACACCGTGCTTTCCTGGGGGCTGTTCCGATCATGGAGCAGTTCCGACAGCCACCTTAAGGATCTGGGTGTCCTGAACCTCAATCAGCCCATCCGTCACGAGTTCCTGGAGAAGGGGCCAGAGAGCCTGGATGTTTTGCTCCGAGTCGATGAATTCGATGCGAAGCGGCATGTGCAGGGAGGTATCGATTCCTCCCTGCTCGCTATGGATGCGATGATGGGATCCGAAGCCTGCCTCCGGCCGCAGTACGGTTGCGCCGGCGACGCCTTGTTTGAGGAGCAGCGAAATAATCTCACGGCTCAAGTAATCGCTTCCGGAACTTGTATCTTCGTTTAGATGAATCGTGACTTTTTTTGCCGGGCCAGGAACCAGCACGCACTTCAATCCTTTCTCGAGCTACAGTCTACATATAGCCGGTGGGAGCGAGCGAACACCACTGAAGACTCCCTGAAGTTTTCCTTACTTGTCAGTCAGAAATTCTTCAGGAAGTCGTCAGTGGACCCGGAACCCCGCGTCACCTATAAAGAAGAAGGAAGTCCAGTGCGAATTCTGGTCATCGAAGACGAACAGAAGCTCGGCCGGGCGTTACGGGAAGGTCTCGAAGCCGAGCAATACGGTGTTGCGCTCGCTCATACGGGCGAGGAGGGCTTCTATCTGGTTCAGACGGAATCGTTCGATCTGGTGATTCTGGACGTGATGCTTCCAGGCCGAAGCGGTCTTGAGATCCTGAAGACCATGCGCCAGCACGGATTAAGAACGCCGGTACTGATGCTGACGGCCCGGGATGCCGTCGAAGATCGCGTCCGCGGCCTGGATAGCGGCGCCGACGACTATCTGTTAAAACCGTTTGCGTTTCCCGAATTGCTGGCTCGCGTCCGGGCGCTCGGCCGCAGGGGGATTCCCGAAAGCACTCCCAGATTGCGAATTGGAGATCTGGATGTGGACGTGGAGGGCCGCTCGGTCACGCGAGCAGGCCAGTTGCTGGAGTTGACCGCGCGAGAGTTCGAGCTTCTAGAGTATCTGGTGCGCCATCAGGGCCATGTGGTCTCCCGTGAGATGTTAACGCGCGATGTCTGGAAAGAAGCCGGCCGCCATACGCCGCTAGACAACGTCATCGACGTTCATGTGGCCCGGTTGCGCCGGAAGGTAGACGACCAATTCAATCAGAAGCTGGTTCACACCGTACGCGGCGTTGGTTTCGTTGTGCGCGAAGAGCAGGATTGATGTGCCTGGAAGTGAGGCCCGCTCTTCGCCGTTGGGCCTTAATGAGAATACAAAACGTAGTTGGCGTAAGCCTTTTCCACTTCCGGATCCGAGGCAAGGCGCTGGTGCAGTATCCAGACGCCATCCGCGTTTGCAACGAAGATCAGCCCCCGCCGATCGTCCCGGCTGGTCGCGGTGACGCCCGTGAACTCGCGGGCCACCTTGGGATTCTGGGGGTCGGAAAAATCCATGATTCTGATCGTTTGCAGGGCTGGCGCGGCGGGCGGAGCGTCCGGTTCACTTCTGACGAGCGCGGCGGTTCCCGCAACCACTGTCAGGCTGCCAGAACCGCTCTTGGGAGCGTAGGCGACATCGGCCAGCACGGCGGGCTGGCTGGTCTTCGTCACATCGATCAGGGTGACGTTGCCGCCGGCCTCGTGTTCGGCGTAGAGATAATAGCTGCTGTAATGTTGAGTGGCCAGGAAACGCCTTACCGGTCCGCCGGTTAGAGGAATGTGCCCCACCACCTCGATCTCATCTTTCGGATCGGGAGCTTTGGGCTTTTTGTCCTTTGCGCCGACGGAAGGCGTAAGGACCAGTCCAGCGAAAAGCATCGCGGTCGATAGCCGATAATACATGGTTCGCACGATTAGTTTTTAGCATCGAAGCGACTTGCTTGCGCCTTAAGATTTTCTGACATTTCTCTGACGGCGATGTGAGAAAACACGGATTTATAAGACAATGAGAGTGCCGACCGTGCGAAACCTGCGCCCCCAGCACGTCCGAACACGCCTGACTCTCTGGTACGTCTTAGTACTGGCTAGCGTGCTGGTGCTCTCCTGGGGGCTGACTGCGTCGTTTCTATTTCTTCAGATGCGAAGCCAAATGGACAATTACGCAATCCAAGACATCGAGACGGTGGAAGGGCTGCTGTACTTCGACGCCAACGGCCGCCTGATCCTGCGCGAGGACTATCACAACCACCCCGAGTCCAAGCAGGTGCTGGAGCGGCTGGTGGAGATTCGCTCTGGGAGCGGCAGCGTTCTCTATCGTAACGAGCGGCTCGGAGATCAGGCGCTGGGCGGCAATCCAATGCCTGGCGAAGGTGAAGGCGGATATTCAATCCGATCGGCGCGCCTGGCCGGCGGAACAACCGTGCGGATGGCAAGCCGTCGCCACATACTCGACGGCCGCCCTATCCTGATCCGGCTAGGTTATAGCGAACAGCCCGTCTGGGCGCGGATTGAGGAATTGACAGTGGCCTCTTTGCTGGCCCTGCCAGTGGTATTGGCGCTGGCGGGTCTGGGCGGCTACCTGCTCGCGAAACGCGCCCTGACGCCCCTGGAGCAGATGGCTTGCCGAGCCGAGGAAATCACATCGCAGCGACTTCACGAGCGTCTGCCCACCGGGGAAACCAGCGAAGAACTTGGACACCTGGCACGAGTATTCAACAGCCTTCTGGCACGATTGGAACAGTCCTTTGAACAATTGCGGCGCTTTACGTCAGATGCTTCACATGAGTTGCGCACGCCCCTGACGTCCATCCGCAGCGTGGGTGAAGTTGCACTCCAGAAAGACGGTACGCGCGAGGAATACCGCGACACAATCGGAAGCATGCTGGAGGAGGTGAATCGTCTCACTGCGTTGGTGGACAGCCTGCTCACGATCTCGCGGGCCGATGCCGGCCGCATCCAACTGCATCCCACTGTATTCTCCGCCATGGATCTCGCTCGTGAAGCGGCCGGACTGTTCGAAGGGCTGATTGAGGAGCAAGGGCAGCGGATCACGGTTCAAGGAGACGAGGGAGTTAAGGTGAAGGGCGATCGCGTGTTTCTCCGGCAGGCGCTGGTGAACATCATTCACAATGCGGTGAAATATTCGCCCGCCGGAGGCACGATTTCCGTGGGAGTGCAGTATGAGCCTGAAGGAAGCATCCGCGTGGATGTTGTCGATGGCGGCCCAGGCATTCCGCCCGAACATGCCGCCAAGATCTTCGATCGCTTCTATCGCGTGGATGAGTCGCGATCGCGCGAGGCGGGCGGAGCGGGCCTGGGGCTGTCAATCGCTCAGTGGGCTGTTCGAGTGCACGGTGGAGATATTCAACTTCTTCCGACACCGGGGACCGGCTGCGCTTTCCGAATCTGCCTGCCACGGGCATCGAATGCCTGAGCATGCACCTGGATGGCGTTAACGACCTCGCGAGAAATAGCTCCAAGCGCGGCTATTTTTTGGCTGACTCGTCGTTTTGTTTGTGCGGCTTCGTGTCGCCGCGCTTCAAGGGACTCGTATCTGCCGTTATCTGGGCTCTACAGCAGTTCGGCGACGGTCCGTTACACATCAGCGTCACGGCGCCGTCCTTGGAAGTCCGGATTACATTATGCGCATGCACGGTATAGTGGCCGCCGTTTTCCACGCTCACATTACAGCCAGCCGGCAATACACTTTCGGGCGCATCGACCGCTTCGCAGGCGAGGACCGTGCCTTGCGGAAGCGTGCGGATCTCGATGTGGTCTTTCGCGCCAACCTGGCCGGCCCAACTTGTCATGGCGCCAGGCATTTGTTCCATCGTGCAAGCTGGCCCCTGGGCGTTGAGATTCAATGTCCCACATGCAACCAGCAGCAGCAACCATCGATTTCTCATTTTTGGATCTCCTGTTCTGTGCGTATGAGATGAATCCATGCTCCCGAAGCACGGCGATCCAGCTCATCCAGACTACTTCATGCTCGTATCGTTTCTAGCATAGAAAGGAGCCTTGTTAGCCTTAAGTTTCTCTGACGTTTTTCTGACAATACCGTCGGAGATTGTTCGGAAGGTTATCAGTTGGACCGGGACCATGGCAACCGGCCCGCCCGCGCGGAAGGCCTGAGCCTACGGCTTCGCGAGCACGGTCTGCTCGCGAACTTCGGAATGATGCCGGACGTCGATTCCCTTCACCAGAAACAGAACATCCTCGGCGATGTTGGTGGCGTGGTCGGCAATACGTTCCAGGTTGTGGGCGATGAACATCAGGTCC
>Ga0302325_10027362_pt1 | contig 11822 bp, 13 predicted proteins | sample Palsa_T0_2_FD_201948 | JGI IMG/M metagenome (GOLD analysis project Ga0302325, IMG submission 201948) | Peat permafrost microbial communities from Stordalen Mire near Abisko, Sweden - Palsa_T0_2 | ecosystem: Environmental > Terrestrial > Soil > Palsa > Peat permafrost | place: Sweden: Abisko... | reverse complement strand
ACCGTCAGCGTCATGCTCTGCGCGGCGGCCCAGCGCGCCACGCGATAGAATTCTTCCTTGTCGGCCTCGCTGGGCGTCTCGTTGTTGTACATGCCCCAGGTGACGCATTCGCCGATGCCGTTGAAGCGCAACATGTCGTCGCCGGTGCCCATCGGCAGGAACCGCGTGAAGCTCTGGAAATCCTCCAGCTCCTTGCCCGGGCGCGGCGCGGAGATGCTGTAGACGACGCGCAGCGGCAGCGCGTGCTCGCGCCACAGCCGGAACAAGGCCGCATAATCCTCAGGATCAAGGTTGTGCCCGCCCGGGTCGATCACGCCGGTAATTCCAAATCCGCTCAATTCGCGCAGGTATCGACGCGTGCCATCGATCGCCTGGTCCATCTCAGGCTTGGGCAGGCGCGAATAAATCGAGGTAATGAAGCCGGCGCTTCCGACGATCCAGCCGCTGGCGGTGCCCTCGCCGTCGCGCTCGAACTTGGCGCCGGGTGCAAGATCCGCGTCGGACCGAAGGCCAAGCCGCTCGCGGCCGATGGCGTTGAGCAGGATCGAGCCGTAGAAAAGCTGGATGTAGACCGGATGCCCGCCGGCCACAGCCGTGATCTCGGCCTCGGTCGGCCGCCGCGATTCCATAAACTGGCGCGCCGTCCAGCCCCCGGCCACGATCAGCCACGCGCCCGGGCTGGCGTCAACGGCGGCCGACCGCAGCCGCTCCATCGCCTCGCCGATCGTGGCCGCGCCGTCCCAATGCACTTCGGTGGCATAGCGGAAGCCGGCGCGAATGGCATGAATGTGGGAATCGATCAGGCCGGGAATCACGGTGCGGCCGTCAAGGTCGATGATTTCAGTGGCAGGCCCGGCCAGCTTGCGCATTTCGCTGGCGCTGCCGGTCGCGGCAATGTGACCGGCCTCGATCGCGAGCGCCTCGCGGATATCAGAACTCGCATCGAGCGTGACAATCCTGCCGTTGACCAGCAGGATGTCGGCCGGGTTCGCCCACGCCGGCGCAGCGAGACCGAGCGGCACCATGCCGAGCGCCATCATCAGGAAGGCACCGAACAAGCGTGCCGGGAACGGACCGAAAATCATCTGGCGATGGTGACACACCGCGCCGCCGTCGTCACGCGACCGGCAATTGACAGCAAGCCGGGTTTGGGCCAATTTTTGGTCAGGTTGATACGACCTGCTGGTTGCACCCTTCGCGGAACGGTGAACGTATCGAGCCCTTATCGGCCTCCCTTTGCCCGAGCGACCGGGTCAGCAACGCAACCGCCTGACACGCCTGGTTCGCTCTTGCAGAGGACGAAACCGATGCGCGATTTTCGCGATGCCAAATCCATGGCGCAGACGCTGCGCGAATCCCTCACCACCAAGGCCATCAACATCAGCCACAGCGAGAGCCTGGAGCTGGTTTCGAAAATTCTGGGCGTTGCCGACTGGAACACGCTGTCGGCGTTGCTGCAGGCGGACCGGCGCGACACCGGAATTCCAGTGCTGAAGCGCCGGACGGAAGCGGCGAGTTACCCGGCCATTCCGATCAGAGACCTCGTTCCATTCCCTGTTGCGACCTATCCGCTTTTTGTCGGACGCCAGAAATCCATGCAGGCACTCAACCATGCGTTCGAGCGCCAGCGCGAGGTCGTGCTCGCGATCCAGAAGGAGTCCGGCGTCGACGAGCCTGGATTGGACGATGTTTACGAGATTGGCGTACTCGCCAAATTGCTCGAGCTTCGGCAGATGGACGGTGGGACGCTGAAAGTCCTGGTCCAGGCGTACCGGCGCATCGTGATCCGTGGCTTCATCGCAGAGACCGGCGCGTTCCAGGCTGAGATTGCCGACATCAGCGAGGGCCCGATCCCGGATGCGCCGTTCCTGATCAAAAGAGCCGTCTCTCGCTTCCAAAGCTACGCGGTGGAGCGTGAAATTCGGATACCGCCGATTTCGCCGCCGCTCGATCAAACCCGCGATCCCGGACGGGTGGCGGACATTATCTCCGCCTATGTCCCGTTGCCGATCGGGGACAAGCAGAGCCTGTTGGCAACCCTTGATCCCGTGGCGCGGCTGGAAAGGGTCGACACTCTGTTGAACAGTCTCCAGAACGCGCCTCCGCTGCCGCCTGCGATCGCCGCCGGGATTATTCCGGGAACCCGCTATTCCGCCGTGCTTGAAGCGACGCTGCGTCAAGCCCTCGACTACGCCAATCAGCGAAAACATCAGTACGTGACGCTGGAGCACCTACTGTTCGCCTTGATCGACGACGCCGATGCAAAAGCGGTGATGCTGGTCTGCAAAGCCGATCTTGTCGTGCTGAGCAAGAAGCTGGCCGACTATCTCGACAACGAATTGAAAGGAATAGTGATCGAGAATGGCACAGACGCCATACCCACGGCTGCATTTCAGCGCGTGTCACAACGCTCCGTGCTCCATGCACAGGAGTTGGGGCGCCCTGTGGTGACAGGCGCCAATATTCTCCTGGCTATCTTCCCGGAAACACGCAGTCCCGCGGCTCGCCTGCTAGGTGAACAAGGCGTGACTTTATGGCAGGCGGCCAGCTTTATTGCCCACCGCAAGTGAGCATGAGAGTCTCACTGAAAAACATCTATTCGCTTTTTCGTCATGGCCGGGCAAAAGCGCGAAGCGCGTCTTCGCGCTAGACGTCCCGGCCATCCACGCATCCAAACGTTTCAAACAGAGCTAGTCATATAGTGAGGGTCTTGCCTCTTCCTGCAGCGTCGCCGCGGGGGTCTTCAGCAAGATCTTCTCGTTGGCTTCATATTCGCATCTTCGTCGCGGATCGGGTGTAATTTCTCGAACGCGGTGCAACAATCCGTTTCCGGCGCGGTTATCGTGCGCGCGTCGGGCGTGAGGAATAGCGGGGGGTTTTATGCCGATCAAATCAATCGAAGAGGGCCTGCCATATCCTCTGGGAGCTCACTGGGACGGCAACGGCACCAACTTCGCGCTGTTCTCGGCCAACGCAACCAAGGTCGAGGTCTGCTTGTTCGATGAATCCGGAGAGCGCGAACTCAGCCGGATCGCACTTCCCGAATATGCCGACCAGGTTTTCCACGGCTATCTGCCGGATATCGGGCCCGGCACCTTTTACGGCTATCGGGTTCACGGCCCTTATGAACCCAGGGCCGGGCATCGCTTTAATCCGAACAAGCTGCTGCTGGACCCCTACGCGCGCGCCCATGCGGGGTCGCTGAAATGGGATCCGGCTGTTTTCGGCTACCGAATGGAGACCGGCGACGATCTGACCTTCGACGAGCGCGACAGTGCGCTATTCATGCCCAAATGCGTGATCGTCGATCCCGGCTTCGACTGGGAGCGCGAAGCGGGCCGGCAGATCGTCCCATGGGATCGGACCATCGTGTATGAGGTCCACGTCAAGGGCTTCACGAAACAGCATCCGGGCGTACCAAAGGGGCTGCAAGGAACCTATGCCGGTTTCGGCAGCCCGCCGATGGTCGAATACCTGGCCGCGCTTGGCGTGACATCGATCGAACTTCTGCCGGTTCACACCTTTATCAATGACAGCAATCTTCTGGAAAAGAAGCTGGTCAACTACTGGGGATACAACACCATCGGCTTCTTCGCGCCGGACCCGCGCTATGCTTCGGATGTCCCCAACAGCCTGCGCGAATTCAAGGAAATGGTGGCGCGGCTTCACGCCGCCGGCCTCGAAGTCATCATTGATGTCGTCTACAACCACACCGCGGAGGGTAACGAGTTCGGGCCGACCTTGTCGTTCAAGGGCATCGACAACGTCAGTTACTACCGCCTTCCCGCCGACAAGCGCCGATACATCAACGATACCGGCACCGGCAATACGGTGAACCTGTCGCATCCCCGCGTCATCCAGATGGTGACGGACAGCCTGCGCTACTGGTCGGAACACATGCATATCGACGGTTTCCGTTTCGACCTCGGGACCATTCTGGCGCGGGAAGTCCAGGGATTTGACGAACAGAGCGGATTCCTGAAGGCGGTCGATCAGGATCCGGTCCTGACCCGGGTCAAGCTGATCGCCGAGCCCTGGGATTGTGGACCGGGCGGCTACCAGGTCGGCGGCTTTCCACCCGGCTGGGCGGAATGGAACGATAAATTCCGCGATACCGTCCGCGACTTCTGGCGGGCCGAAGCGCCGGTCGCGGCATTGGCGCCACGGATATGCGCTTCCAGCGATCTGTTCAGTCGTGGCGGGCGCCGCGCCTGGGCGAGCGTCAATTTCATCACCGCCCATGACGGCTTCACGCTGAACGACTGGGCCAGCTACAACGACAAGCACAACGAAGCCAATGGCGAGAACAATCGTGACGGCAATTCCAGCAATCGATCCTGGAATTGCGGCGCGGAGGGCCCCACCGGCGACAAGGCGATTGTCGAATTAAGGAATCGCCAGAAGCGAAACATGCTGGCGACATTGCTGTTTTCGCAGGGCACGCCGATGCTGCTGGGTGGCGACGAGTTCGGCCGCACCCAGCGCGGCAACAATAACGCCTATTGCCAGGACAGCGACATCTCCTGGTTTGACTGGAATCCCGGCGAAGACGGCAACGACCTGCTCGCCTTTACCAAACACCTGATCAAACTGCGCCAGTCCTATCCTGCGCTCCGCCGCAGCCGATTCCTGACCGGTCAGTACGACGACGCCCTCGGCATCAAGGACGTGACCTGGATCAATGCCAACGGCCACGAGATGCAGGACGCAAACTGGAAGGATGCCTCGATGAGATGCTTCGGGATGCTGCTGGACGGCCGTGCCCAGAAGACCGGAATCAAGCGGCGCGGGCAGGACAAGACCGTGCTCATGGTGATGAACAGCTACCAAGGACTGGTCGACTTCACCTTCCCGAAATCCGAGGGCGGCAAAGCCTGGACGTTGCTGGTCGACACCAACATTCCCGATGCTGTTTCAGAGACCGAATTCGAGTTCGGCAGTATCTATCAGGTCACCGGCCGGTCGCTGCTGCTGTTCGCCGTCAAGGAGGCGTAGCGATCGCGGATTCCGCGCGGCCCTCGATTAAGCCGCGCGACGCTGGGTACCGGTGGCCGTCAATGCGTGACGGGCGTTCAAATTGAGCTAGTCATATAACGGGGGCCTTGCCTCTTCATGCGGCGTCACCGCGGGAGCTTTCAGCAAGATCGTTCCCGCCAGAATATGGAGGATCAGGAATCCGACGGCGATGATCGTGATCAGCGCGTTTTCACTCAGCACCGGCAATTTGATCGACAGTTTTCGCGGCAAAGGCCGCTCATTCACCAGCATTTTTATCGCCTCCAATATTCTGAATGAAATTATCCAGGCTAACTTCTTTGGGATCGGCAATCAGATGTTGATATTGTCGGAGGGTACGCTGCGCCTGAAGGCGTCGGGAGTGATGCAGCGCGGCGAGGACCGCGGCAAAAATGCTCCCAAAGATACTGCTTGGCCTGGTCTTTTCACGGCGTAGCACCGATTCCTGTGAAACGGCTTCGGCCGGGTGGTATGACGCGTGTCTCATCGTTGAAACTCCGCAGCTCACAAAGACAGTGACCGCACGATGGCCCGACCGGCCCGGCATGCCTGTGAACTGCGTCACATCTCACCTAATGGCGATGTGGTCTCGAGAACGCATGCGTGTCGGCGGGAGATCGTCTTGAACGCATCAACGATCGGCAACGCCGCGGACAAATCCGGAGAGGCCGGCGGCGAGGTGATCGAACAGCAGCCGGACCCGGCCGGTGGACTTCATGTCCTCATGCATCGCCAGCCACACTTCGAGTTCGAAGCGGATCGCGCTGGCCAGTACCGGCACCAATTGCTCAAACCGCCTGGCAATACGGTGCTGACACCCGCCGATGCCCACGCCCGCCTTCAACGCCGCGAACTGTGCGAGGTCGCTGTCGCAGCGAAAGCCGAAATGGTCCCGCGTCACCGCCCGCGGCAGCTTGCCCAGACTGCGAAGCGCCAGACCGTCGCGATCAAAGCCGATCAGGCAGTGCTTCTCGAGGTCGGGAATCGTTTTCGGCAGGCCGTATTTTTCCGCGTAATTGCGGTGCGCATAGAATCCGATCGCGCTCTTGCCGATGCGGCGGGCGACCAGCGACTTTTGCCGGGGACGTACCATGCGCACCGCAATGTCCGCATCCCGCCGCAACAGGTCTTCGTTGCGGTTGCTGAGCGCCAGTTCCAGCGTGATCCCCGGATGGCTGTCGCGAAACCGCGCGAGGATGGGCGGCAGCACCTCGCATCCGATCATCTCGCTGGCGGCGACACGAACCGTGCCGCGATCGGCCTTGGCACCGCCCGAAGCGGTCCGGCGCAGCGCCGCCGACGCACTCGCCATCGTCTGCGCGTAGCCCACCAGTTCAAGCGCCGCCGGCGTGGCGGTCAGTCCCTGCGGCGAGCGCGAGAACAGCGACAGTTCAAGGGCGGCTTCCAGCGCATCGATATGACGCCCGACGGTCGGCTGGGTCAGATCAAGCTTTCGCGCCGCGCCCGACAGGCTGCCGTCGCGAACCACCTCCAGAAAGGTACGAAACAATTCCCAGCCTGGTTCCCGCTTGGTCATACAAAAACGTATATCATAGATACACACTATCGCAATTTCATTTACCCAGGCGATCGCGATACTCCCGCCCGTCCAGCAGATGAGGAGATGCGCCATGCCGGCCACCTATCGCGCGATGATGATCACGAGGCCGGGCGGCCCCGAAGTGCTGCAGCCGGTGGATTTGCCGGTCGCCGAACCCGGCCCCGGTGAATTGCGCGTGCGCGTGCGCGCCTGCGGGGTCGGCGCCACCGATCTGATCATGCTGACGGGAGGCTATGCCTTCGCGCCCAAGTTACCTCTGGTCGGCGGCTATGAGATCGCCGGCGTCGTCGAGGCGCTCGGCGCCGGCGTGAGCGGGTTTCATGTCGGGCAACGCGTCGCCGCGCTGACCGTGCATGGCGGCTTTGCCGAAATTCTGGTGCGAGGTGCGGCGCATTTCGTCCCGATCCCCGATGAGGTCGGGGATGTCGAGGCCGCTTCCGTGATCTTGAACTATGTCAGCGCGTGGCAAATGATCCATCGCGTGGCGAAAATCCAGCCCGGTCAGACCGCGCTGGTGACCGGCGCCGGTGGCGGCGTCGGCACCGCGCTGGTGCAACTGCTGCAACTCGCCGGCGTCAGGACCTATGGCGCTGCCTCGGTGAGCAAGCACGGCCTCGTTGCCAGGCTCGGCGCCACGCCGATCGATTATCAGGCCGGGCCCATCGACCGCCTGATCCGGGCCGGTGAACCATCGGGCGTCGATGTCGCCTTCGATGCGATCGGCGGTGCGAACATTCGCCAATGCCTGCGCGCGGTACGCCGGGGCGGAACGGTCGTCGGCTACGGCTTCATGGCCGCCGACGGCGCGCTGGCGAAGGCACGGATGTTCGTCGATCTGTTCGCAGGCGCGCGCCTGCGCGGCCGTCGCGGCACATTTTACGGCATCTCGTTATGGTATCGGCGAGACCCGAAGCCGTTTCACGAAGACCTGCCGCAGATCCTAGCGTTGCTCGCGCGCCGCAACATCGAACCCGTCATCGCCGCGACGTTTCCGCTGTGGGAAGCGAGGAAGGCGCTTGAGCTGCTGGCGACCGGCGGCGTGGCAGGCAAGATCGTGCTGACCTGCGACTGATGGGCCGCGTGCGCTGCCATTCGCCGGCCATGCTATTTTGGCGCGACCGCCGCCTGCAGGGCCTTCCAGTTGAATTTCCTGGCCAATACCAGCGCATCGTCATCGCTGATGCCTTTGAAATTGACGCTGAGCAGCGCGCTGGTGCCGAGCGCCACCAGGATCGCCCCGGACTGCTCCTTGATATTGAAGCTTCTCATGACCTGGACACCGTCGATCGTCGAGGTGTTCATGCGCCCTTCGCTGGTTTCGATATTCATCGCTGATCGGAGCGGCGCCAATGCGCCCTGGGCGGCCGCGCCGCTCATCACCTGGGCTTGCAGATGCGCCGGACCGCGATCGTAGTCGCGCGAAGCGGTGATCAGGTTGCTGCCGATCATTTCCATCGCGAAGCCTTGCGGCTTCTTGCCCTGCCAGCCGTCGAGATCGACCAGGAACGGAAGAAAGCGTTCAAAAGCCTGGTCGGCGGACGCCGCGGAAGAGCCGAGCAACCAGACTGCGGGCAGCGCTGCGAGGCCGACATGAATCACGCGACGACGATTTATCATCCAGCATCCCCCATTTTCTCATCACGGATTGTCCGAGCGACGTCCCGACTCCGCGGAAAACGCGCATCAGGTGCGCCAGTACTCGCCCTTGCCGTTTGCGCGATTTTCCGGGGAGTTCGGCGGCAGCGAGAGGCCGCGAAAGAAGCCGATCAAGCCCAGCGCCATGACGCCGAGGCTGAACGCCACACCCAACCACTGCAAGACATCAGCCATCGCACCCTCCGCATTTCCATCGAGATTTGTCGCGGCAGGGGACAATTGGTTCAAGACGCCGTGAACTTAAAAGCCGCGCCGCGCGACTCATGCAGCGTACGATCCGGGCCACGCCTTTTGCGGGCGCCGTTCAACCCCAAAGGACAGATGCATGCTTCCTCGGCGCGATATCCTGAAATATTCTCTGGCGGCTCTCCTGGCGGCAGGCGCGCAAGGCGCCTCGGCGCAGGAGGCCAAGACCAATCTGTTCAAGGTCGTCACGACAAAAGACGAAATCATCATCGGGCTGTCCGCCGACGAGCTCAAGGCGCTCGGCGGCGCCGATGCCAGCGCGGTGGCCCATGCGCTGGCGCAGAAAGGCGACATGGCAGTGTGGCAATACAATGTGCACCGCGGCGCCAACGGCGAGTTGCAGCAGGCCCCGACCGCGAAGATCGGCCTGATCGCCAATTCATCGCTGCGGGTCGAGCCCTACACCACGCCCTACGCGATCGTGCCGCATCAGTGAATTTCTGAATCGTCGCAGCGGCCGCGGCATAAAATTACCCCGCCGGATCATATCCGGGCGGGGTAAGGTCCCATGCTGTTGCAAAAATCCCCCAGAGGGGACGAAGCGTCACTTCAAGGAACTATTGATCGAAGTGAATTGGACGTTGAGGGTCGAACCGAGACTGTTCACTGCCGCGATGATTGCAAGCGCGATACCCGCTGCGATCAGACCGTATTCGATCGCGGTCGCACCGGATTCATCGGACAAGAACTTCATGAAGTAACGCCGCAAACCTGCCTCCTCTGTCGGGTGGGGAATTGAGTCGAGGACATCGACCTCCGTAAATCTACGGTCGATGATCTAAGGTTGATTGAATCGGTTGTATGCAATTTTAATTACAACTAACTTAACAAGCGACGGACTTCGCGTTTCGCGCTTGCCGGGTCGCGTCACGCCGGCATCATGCTGATGTCATAATCCGCGTTGCCGGCGCGGCCGACGGTCCATGCCGCTGAATATGCAGTAGATCGCGCTGCCATTGCCGGCGCATGCCGCGGGCTTGTCGCCCGCGCAGGCGCCGCCGGTCCCCGGAACAACAATAAATACTGCGACAGCCGTCAAAGCGGTTTGGCCCGCGATTTCGAAGGATTGCCCCCCGATCGCCGGCGCACCGGGGGAGCCCGGCTTCTGGGCGCCCAAAAGATTTGTACTTTTAGTGACTTAAGTCCGATTCCAATCATGTCGGGAATAGGACATATTGCAGATCGAATCTGTCCAATGGCGTGGCGTTGCGTTCCCCCTCCGACGAGTGCGAGGAGTCCATGCTGCCAACGTTCCGGCCAACGCCGACCTGTACCCGCTTTCAGGCCACCACCGAGATGCCGTGCATGAAATGCGGCGTGCCGATGCGGCTGGCGCTGATCGAGCCGCAAGGCCACCGCTACGATCTGCTGACCTATCGCTGCGTGCCGTGCGATTCCGGCGAGAGCTTCCTGAAAACGATCTAGCCCGGCCGCGAAATTCAGCCCGCCGATCAAGGCGCCGGTGTTTGGTTTGACGCGTTTTCTTCATGCCAACCGGCGTCCACGGAGCCCGCCATCGAGGGCGCATTCGCGCGACCCGTTAGCTCGAAGACGCGTTGGCTCGAAGACGCGTTGGCTTATTCGCTGGTTATCTGCGTCGATGCCGAATGGAAAATCCCGGCCCCTGAAACCTGAGACGCGATCAGAAATGCCACGACGACGGCCGGCACGCTGATCAGCCTCAAGAATTGATCCACCGAAAGCATGGTTGTCCCCCAAAGCGCCCTTAATTGGACCTGTGCGTCGTCTGCTGATCGCTGGTCAGAATCTGGTCTGACACCACCGCCCCCGAGATCGTGAGCAGCGCAAGAATGCAAATGACAGCCAACGTTTTCATCGGGGGATCGTCGGTCCCGATTGTGGCCGAAAACGTCAGAGCTTGGTGCATTTTCAGGACGATGCCGAGAAACAATCATGGCGCGGATCCCCTGCCAGGTCCCCGCGAGGCATTGCGCGGTCTCTGGTTTGCGTCAGTTCACGTCGGCGACACAGGTCCATCCGGAGCGGGTTCCGAGCGTCGCCGCAAAGCCATCCCGGCACATCGGCTTGGTCATTACCAGCCAAAAGCAAAAGAGAACCGCGATCAGCGCCAGGCTAAGCCACAGCCGCTGCTTCATGTCCGCCCCCTGCCCCGCGCTTCACCGGACGAGAATAGCATCAACAAGCGGCAGGAGTGCGACGAAGTTTCAGGTCACCGGCGCGGACCTCGATCGGCGATTGCAATCATCGACGGCGCCTTCGCGCGCTCCGACGATCGATCCGCGCTACAGGCCAAACCAGGACTCGGTCCATGGCTGACGCTTGACGGGATTGAATTCGGTGAAGGTATAGCTGGCGAGCTTCTCGGCATAAAACGGCTCCTCGCTGAACATCGCCTCCAGCGCGGCCTTGGATTCCGCGCGGGCGACCATGAACCCGCCGACCGGCGGGTCGACCTGCGGTCCCGAAACCAGAAACAGCCCCGCATCATAGCCTTGCTGCAGAAAGACCCGGTGCCGCGGCTGCACCTCCTTGATCCTGTCGTACGGCACCAGGTATCGCGCCTCGACCAGAAAATGCTTCATCGTTCGATCCTCGTCCTTGGGCGGCGTGCCACAGCGGCCTGACTTGCGTTCGGCGGCCCGAACCGGCGCCCGCCAAATGTAACCGACCGGTTCGTAACAAAACGGGTGACAATTACGAACCGGTCGGTTACATGTCAAGCGCAACGGAGAAGGCCGGCGATGCCAGCAGGTTCAATCGGGAAATCGGCCGCCCAGCCGGCGCGGAAATCGGCGCGCGACGCCGTGTTCGAGGTCGCCGCCGATCTGTTCTACCGCAAGGGCATCCGCGCCGTCGGCGTCGAGACCATCGTCAAGGAGGCCGGCGTCGCCAAGATCAGCCTGTACCGCAGCTTCCCCTCCAAGGACGACCTGGTGGTCGCCTATCTCGAAAACCGCAATGCCGTGTTCTGGCAATTCTGGGACGAGGCCTTTGCGCGCCACGACGGCAATCCGAAAGCGCATCTGCGCGCGATCATGACCTATCTGGCGGAACGAACCACCAAGCCCGGCTATCGTGGCTGCCCCTTCATCAATTATTCCGCCGAATTTCCGGAGCCGTCACATCCCGGGCATCAGGTGGCGATCGCCAACAAGCGCGAAATGCGCCGGCGGATGCTCGAACTGGCGCAGGCGCTGGGCGCGCACGAACCCGGGCTGTTGGCGGACGGCCTGGTGCTGCTGATCGAAGGCACCTACGCCATCAGCCAGACGCTGGGCGGTCGCGACAGCCCGGGCCGCGCCGTGGTGTCGGCCGCGCAGGCGCTGGTCGAAGGGCATCTGGCACGGCCGCGGCGGCGGGC
>Ga0302325_10027360_pt1 | contig 11823 bp, 9 predicted proteins | sample Palsa_T0_2_FD_201948 | JGI IMG/M metagenome (GOLD analysis project Ga0302325, IMG submission 201948) | Peat permafrost microbial communities from Stordalen Mire near Abisko, Sweden - Palsa_T0_2 | ecosystem: Environmental > Terrestrial > Soil > Palsa > Peat permafrost | place: Sweden: Abisko... | reverse complement strand
GCTGGGGCCATCGCGGCGGAGTTCTTGAGTTGAACGGGCCGTCGGTGCTTATTGACCTGATCGAGCGCGATCTGTTTACGCATGGAGTCGTCACTGGCCGCATTCGAACCGATGACGCGGCGCTTGGAGCCCGCCCCGGCCTGATTCAAATCCTTGCCGAGTCGAAGGTTCGATCGGGCGTCCTGGCTTTGATCGTCACGCCGGCCAACGGCGACGTTCTGACAGCGCAGGTGGATGACGAACAGATCGTCGCGGATGCAAACGACACCGCAGTGGCAGTTACCGCCGTTCATGAATTGTTGCAACGAGCCGGCATTCTTTTGTGGCCGGGTAGCTCGGATTGGCAAATCTAGCCCAGGAAAGGCAATCGCGGAATGGGGACACTGGAAATCAATACGGAGGTGGAGGCCAAGCTGGGCGCGGTGCGCACGGTCCTTGCTCGCGCGATCTCAGGCAAGGCGGATGTGTGCCTCACGTGCAGCTTCCAGGCGGAGGACGTGCTGCTCGCCCGGCTGGCAATCGAGCTGGATGCGAAGATACCCATTCTTTTTCTCGACACCGGTTATCACTTTCAAGAGACCTACGCCTACCGGGATCGCATTGCGCGCGAGTGGAAGCTCAATCTCATCAACCTGCTGCCTGAGAAGACCGTTGCCGAGCAGGAAAGAGAGCATGGCCTTCTCTACCAATCCGCGCCGGACCAATGCTGCAAACTGCGTAAGGTCGAACCGTTGTTCAAGGCTGTAGCAGGGTACCGTGTCTGGCTGACCGGCTTGCGGCGCGAGCAGGCAAGAAGCCGCGCCGCGCTTGAAGAAGAGGCGCTTTTCACGCTTCCAGACGGAAAGCAGGTGCTGAAGCTTGCGCCCCTTGCCGCGTGGACCACGCGCGATGTCTGGTACGCGTGCGAGCAACTCGGCATTCCGCTCTTGCCGCTTTATGAGAGCGGGTATTCCTCCATCGGCTGCGAACCATGTACCTCGCTGCCTCTGGATCCAAACGATCCGCGGTCGGGCCGCTGGGCCGGCCGCAAGGTTGAGTGCGGCATTCACATTGAAGCGGCGCCCGCGAAGTAAGACGGGCGCGCGGCTACTGAGGGCACGAGATGCGGTACATTATTGGATTTGTCATAGCGGTGTTCATTGCCCTCACCGGCGTCGGCGCGGGCACAGTCACCGTCCCGGTTCTGGTGCTGTTTCTCGGCGTGCCCGCGCCGGTCGCAGTGGGAATTGGTCTCATGTTCTCCACCGCCGTGAAATTGATCTTGGTGCCTGCACAGGTTTTCCGCCGCAACGTGGTTTGGCGGACGCTGGGCTTCATGCTTCTGGGCGGAGTGCCGGGAGTCGTCATCGGATCGTTGTTCTTGCAGCACCTGGTCACCGCAGGGTCTCAGAATCTTTTGAACGCAACCCTGGGCGCGATTCTGGTGAGTACGGCAAGTTGGCAGATTTTCTTTTCCTTCCGTCCCATGAAGCGGAATCCCAACGCGCGCGATCGCAGTCCTCTGCTCACCTGGCTCATGTTTCCAGTAGGCGTCGAAGTCGGATTCTCCTCCGCCGGGGCTGGCGCTCTGGGCAGCGCCGCGCTGCTCAGCCTCATTCCTCTAGCGCCTGCGCAGGTGGTGGGCACGGATATTGCTTTCGGCTTCACCGTTTCGCTCATCGGCAGCGGCGCGCATTGGTTTTCTCACGCCTCCAACCCGCAATTGCTGCTCCAATTGATCGCCGGGGGCATCGTGGGCGCCGTTACCGGTACGCTGCTGAGCACCCGCGTGCCGCGCCGGCCGATGCGCTTCGCACTCTGGGTATGGCTGCTCGTCCTCGGTGGCCAGTTCCTCTTCAACAGCTATCAAACCTGGGAATCTCCGCACAAGGATGCAACAGGCCAGGTCAGTGAAAATCCAGGGAAAAAGGCGAAGCACCTTTGAATTGGCGGCATCTCCCGCGCGGCGGCCGCCATGCGGCAGACGCGCTGCCAGCAACTCCGGACGCGGAAGAGCGCGGTCTCGTGCTCACTCTTTGATGTCTCACGTCAACTGTCCATTGAGTCCGATGCCTCGCTGGATCACTTGCCGATCACAAGGATCTGGAACGACCCCGGGATCATTGGCGCGCGAGGGCCGCGCATCCAGGCGGGAGCGCCCGATGGCGGTCCGCCCGCAGGCGTCGCAGCGCCCGCGGCAGGCGCCGGCGCAGGGCCATACTCGGCCGTGATGGTAATGATCCGGTTGGTCTTTGTGTCCAGCGTCAACACCTTGGCCCGCGCGGGCGTGGCCACGGTCTGCTCCACAATGAAGCGGGTGGGCAAGTCCTCCTTCACCACGGTAAGCGTGCCATCGCCCTGCGAACTGAATGCCTCCATCGTCGCCGGGTTGAAGGTGGCTCCGTCCGACCCGTTTCCAATCGGCAGATCGGTAATGATATGCCCATCCGTCGCTGACAGCACGATCATGTTCCTGTTGTCGCGGCAGGCGGCGAAGAGGATATTGTTCTTCGCATCCAGCGCCAGCCCGGCGCATCCTCCGCCTTTACTGGAAATGTCGAATTTGCCGGTCATCTTCATCGTGTTCACATCGATGACCGCAATGTCGGCCTTGTCTTCGATATCGACGTAGATCTTGCCGCGGCCGTCGCTGGCAGCTTGCTCGGGCGCGCCGCCAATGTCGATCGTGCCCAGGATCGAGCCGTCCTTGTCGTCGAGCACCGTGATGTTCGGCTGCGAGTGGCTGAGCACGTAGAAGCGGTGATTATAGGAGTCGTTGAGGTAACCGTCGGGATTGCCCTCGACGTTTATCCGCTTCAGAATCGCAAAGCTCTTCGCATCGAACATCGTCACCGGATTTGAAGTTGCGAATCCGTGCCCGGTCGCGCTGTCCACCGCTGCGCCGTGCGCGCTCACCCCTGGGATATCTCCCACCTGGGCCAGCGTATCCAGGTTGAAGACGCCGATGTGTCCTGCGGGGCCGGAGCGGGCTACATAAAGGTTGCGGCCGTCAGGGTCGGCCGTAACGTAATCGAATCCCCCATCGCCTCCCACCAGTTGAATCTTCAGGACCTTGTACGGTCCGTTGTCCTGGGCAGGAGCCACGTGCGCAAACGAAAGCAACAGTGCGAGTGTCGCAATGGTGAGGAGCTTGCATGACATGATGTTCTCTCCATCTGGAGTCTCTCCGGTGGTTCAGGGGCCCGGACTGTTCGGGCAGATGTGTTGATCTCCGCGCTTCCCCGAAATCTCCCCGAAATTCAGCATACACGCGATACCCCGATGACCGGACGGCTGCCATTCGCATCATCCATCACCTTTCGACAACCTCCAGTTGAGCATGGCTTGAGTTGCGAGCCCCGAGGTTTTCGTGGCAAATGGCAGAAATGCCTTGAAGCGAGGAAATGGACCACTTGCCGCGATGCAAGCCATTTCTTTGCTATCAGCTAACGAATCTCACGTCAGCTGCCGGGCGCGGCCTGGGCTGCTTCCATTGCCGTGAGCGAGGTTCCCGATTCTGAACGACATTCCGAAAGTTTTCCGGTTTCCTCAGCCCCGTGACCGCTGTCACAGTGTCAGAATCGAACCCGCCTTACTCTCGATACATGGTTATCGATATAAATTTATCGAATCTCCTGCCAATCCAGCGACCGGAAACGCCATCAATCCCCCAGCCGAGCCTCAGGCGCCTCCCGCAGTATCACCATTACCTGGTGGATCTCGAGGCCAGGGGCATCAGCCGTGTTTCGTGCAGCATGATCGGCCTGGATTTGAACCTCGTCCCGGTGCAAGTCCGCAAGGACCTGCAATACACGGGGATCATCGGCAAGCCGAAAACCGGTTACTCCGTCCCCGAGCTCGTCCTGGCCATCGAGTCGTTTCTCGGCTGGAACAACATCAACGAGGCATTCCTTGCCGGGGTGGGAAACCTGGGGACCGCGCTGATGGGCCACGAACGGTTCTCGCATTATGGCCTGCGCATCGTGGCCGCCTTCGACACCGATCCGTCCAAGATCGGCCAATGGATCCAGGACAAGGCGGTGATGCCGCTGGAGCAACTTGCCGATCTAGCTCATAGGATGAGCATACATCTGGGAATTATCACTACCCCTGCCGAAGCGGCGCAGGCGGTGGCTGACGAAATGGTCAAAGGGGGCATACAGGCCATCTGGAACTTCGCTCCCGTCAATCTCAGAGTTCCCGAACACATCATCGTGCATAACGAAGATCTTTATAACTCGCTGGCTTCGCTCTCCTGGAAGCTGGCCAAGCGATTCCGAGTGCCAATCCAAGTGGAGGAGGCAGGTTAGATGGCGTCGACGCCCATGGTTGTTGATCGCGCGGAGAAGTTTCAGAAGGTGTGCGGCATTCTCGATCGTTACGCGCGCCGTCCGTCAGGATTGATTCCGATCCTGCAGGCGATCCAACACGAGTACCAATATTTGCCCGAGGAAGTGCTCACCTATGTGGCCACTTCACTGGACGTTCCTCCGGCGCGCGTCTATGGCGTGGCCACGTTCTACGCGCACTTTGCGCTGGCGCCGAAGGGAAAGCACGTGATCCGGATTTGCGACGGGACCGCGTGCCACGTCAAGCAATCGCTGCCCGTTCTGGACGCACTGCGCCAGAAACTTGGCACCAGCGAAACCAGCAAGACCACCCCCGACATGCTTTTCACGGTCGAGACGGTCGCCTGCCTCGGCGCTTGCGGTTTGGCGCCGGTCATCGTCGTCGACGAGCAGATATACGGCCAGATCACTCCAGCGCGCGCGCTGGCTCTGATCGATGAGATCCAGGTCCAGGAGCGAGCGCTTCATGCCGCTTCCGCGGCCGGTGCTGAGCAGCCCTCAGCCGAGGACGCCCATGCATAACGCGGAATCTCTTCTATCCATCCCCGTAAACGTGAACGGCAGTTCTCCCCTGGCCCAGGTGCGCCGGGTGGTGGTCTGCGCCGGAACCGGTTGCATGGCCAATGGAGCCATGAAGGTTTTCGAGCGGTTCAAGAGCGAGATGGCAGGCGCAGGCTTGCACGTGATCCTCGAGCTTCGCCCCGAGGCCGCCGACGATGAAGTTCGGCTGTCCAAGAGCGGCTGCCAGGGCTTCTGCCAGATGGGGCCGCTGGTTTCGGTCATTCCGGACGGCATTCTCTATACCAAAGTGCGCAGCGAAGACGTTCCCGACATTGTGGGGCAAACGCTGATGGCGGGCCAGGTGGTGGAGCGGCTGCTCTACAAGGATCCCGCCACGCGCAAGAGCTGCCGGGGACTCGAAGACAATCCTTTCTACTCCCGCCAGAACCGCCTGGTGCTGCACGAATGCGGCTTCCTCGATCCGGAGGACATTCGCGAGTTCATGTTGCACGGCGGGTATCGGGCGGCAAGAAAAGCCTTTGTGGAGATGGCGCCTGAGGAGATTTGCAAGACCATTCTGGACTCCGGATTGCGCGGCCGCGGCGGCGGTGGCTTTCCCACCGGACGCAAGTGGGAAGCGGCAAGGATTCAGAATTCGACCAAGAAATACGTCATTTGCAACGGCGACGAAGGCGACCCCGGCGCATTCATGAACCGCTCCGTGATGGAAGGCAATCCGCACAGCGTGATTGAAGGCCTCATGATCGCCGCCCGGGCCATCGGAGCCAACGAAACCCTGGTCTACGTCCGCGCCGAATATCCGCTGGCCGTCGAGCGTATGCGCCGCGCCGTGACAGATGCCGAGCGCGAAGGCATCCTGGGTAAAAACGTATTTGGAACCGGCCTCTCCATGAAGTGCGAAGTAATGGAAGGCGCCGGCGCCTTTGTTTGCGGCGAAGAAACCGCGATGATCGCCTCCATCGAGGGGCAGCGCGGCATGCCGCGTCCCAAGCCGCCATTTCCGGCTCAGAGCGGACTATGGGGCAAGCCGACCATCATCAACAATGTTGAGACGCTGGCGCACGTTTCCCGCATTCTCAACATCGGTCCCGAGGCTTTTCGCGCCATCGGCACCAAAGAATCTCCCGGCACCAAGACCTTCGCTCTCACCGGGCACGTGGCCAACACCGGCCTGGTCGAAGTGCCGTTCGGAACCACGCTGCGCAAGATCGTGTTCAACATCGGCGGCGGAGTGACGGACGACGCGGGCAAAATCTGGAAGACCGGCTTCAAAGCCGTGCAGATCGGCGGTCCTTCCGGCGGATGCCTCACCGAGGAGCATCTCGATCTGCCGCTGGCCTACGAGTCGTTGCGCGCCGTGGGCGCAATGGTCGGCTCCGGTGGGCTGGTGGCCATGAACCAGGGCACCTGCATGGTCAGCATTGCGCGCTTCTTCATGCAGTTCACGCAACGCGAGTCCTGCGGCAAGTGCGTGCTGTGCCGCGAGGGAACTAAGCAACTGCTGGTCCTGCTCGACGACGTCATTGAAGGCCGCGCCGATCAAAACACGCTCGATCTGCTGGAGAAGCTGGGACACGCTGTGCAGGCCGGGTCGTTGTGCGGTCTGGGAAAAACGGCTCCCAACCCGGTGCTCTCCACCATGCGCTACTTCCGCAAGGAGTACGAAGAGCACGTCTTTGAGAAGCGCTGCCGCACCGGCCGCTGCAAGGCCCTGCTCAGCCCGGAGATCAACCAGGAAAAGTGCAAAGGCTGCGGCATGTGCATCAAGGCGTGCCCAACCGGAGCCATCAGCGGAGAAAAAAAGCAGCCGCACCACATCAACGCCGAACTGTGCATCAAGTGCGGTGCTTGCGCCGCCGCTTGCAAGCTGCACGCTGTCGAGGGGATATAGCCAGATGAATAAGGTCACACAGCCTGTTTTGACCATCGATGGAAGAACGGTAGCGATCGAGGGAGAGCGCAACCTGCTCGAACTTGTGCGCAAGGCCAATATCGATTTGCCCACTTTCTGCTATCACTCCGAGCTAAGCGTGTATGGCGCCTGCCGCCTGTGCCTGGTGCAGGTGGAGGGGCGCGGAATCGTGGGCGCGTGTTCCACGCCACCGGAGCCGGGGCTGAAGATTCAGACCACGACTCCGGAGATCCGCGAGATTCGCCGCATCACGGTGGAACTGCTGCTGGCCAACCACGATCAGAGCTGCCCTACCTGCTCGCGCAGCGCAAACTGCCAGTTGCAGTCGCTTGCGCAGCGGCTGGGCGTGAAGAAAGTGCGCTTCAAGTCGGTGTACAAGGCCGTTCCGCTGGACGAGTCTTCGCCGTCGCTGGTTCGCGATCCGAACAAGTGCGTGCTGTGCGGCGACTGCGTGCGCATGTGCTCTGAAATTCAGGGTATCGGCGCCATCGACTTCGCCCATCGCGGCCACGATGTGAGCGTGCAGCCAGCCTTTGGTAAACAGCTTGGCGACGTGGAATGCGTCAACTGCGGCCAATGCGCCAGCGTCTGCCCCACCGGCGCCCTAACGGTAAAGTCGGAGGTCGACCAGGTTTGGAATTTGCTCGCCGATCCAACCAAGACGGTCATTGTGCAGATTGCGCCGGCGGTGCGCGTGGGGTTGGGCGAGTGCTTCGGCCTCAAGCCCGGAGAGATCACCACTGGGCGGATCGTTGCCGCGCTCAAGCACCTCGGCTTTAATCAGATCTACGACACATCGTTTGCCGCCGATCTGACGGTCATTGAAGAAGGGTCGGAATTCCTTGAGCGCAAGACGCACGGCGGTACTCTGCCCCTGTTCACCTCCTGCTGCCCCGCCTGGGTGAAGTACGCGGAACAGTACTTCCCTGAACTGCTGCCCAATCTTTCCACCTGCCGTTCGCCGCAGGCCATGTTCGGCTCGCTGGTCAAGGCCATGCTTCCCGAACAGCTTGGCATCGAGCGCAAGAATCTTAAAGTTGTCTCCATCATGCCGTGTACGGCCAAGAAGTTTGAAGCGCAGCGCCCGGAGATGGGCGTGGATGGCGACCCGGACGTGGATAACGTGCTCACCACGCAGGAGCTGGCGCAGATGATTCAGTCTGCCGGCCTCATCTTCGACAGCTTGCAGCCCGAGTCCTTTGACATGCCCTTCGGCTTCTACACTGGCGCGGGAGTCATCTTTGGAAACTCCGGCGGAGTTACGGAAGCGGTTCTGCGCTACGCCGCGGAAAAGGTCACCGGCAAGAAGCTGGAGCAGGTTGAATTTGAGCAGGTGCGCGGCGATTCAGGTCTCCGCGAGGCCACCGTCGAGGTCAATGGCACGGAACTGAAGCTGGCCGTTGTACACGGATTGCGCAATGCCCGCGTGGTTGCCGAGCAGGTTCGGGCGGGCAAGAGCCATTACGACCTGATCGAAGTGATGGCCTGCCCTGGCGGGTGCGTGGGTGGCGCGGGACAGCCCGTGACAACTTCACGCGATGCACGGGCGCTCAGAACAAAAGGCCTGTACAACGCGGACAAGATGTTGCAACTGCATAAGTCGCAGGACAACGTGTTCATCACCGAGTGCTACGCCAAATTCCTGGGAGACATCGGCGGCGAGAGGGCGCACCATCTGCTGCACACCATCTATCAAAGCCGGCGCCGCATCGCCGATGAATCGCTTCCGCTGATGCAGTCGCCCGGCGAAGACAAACTCAAAGTCAGCGTTTGCCTGGGAACCAACTGTTTTCTGAAAGGCTCGCAGGAAGTGCTCAATGGAGTGCTGCGCCATGCGGAGCGGAACGGACTGGAAGGCCGCCTGGATGTGCGGGCAGGCTTCTGTTTCGAGAAATGCGAATGCGGTCCAACGGTGATGGTCGGCGGGGAGCACATTCCTCACTGCACGGCCGAAAAAGCGATTGAAGCGGTAAACACCAGGCTCGAGAGCGACAGTTCGGAGTTGGCAACCGGCACGGATCAGGGACGTAAAAGTTCCGACTGAAGCTCCAGAACAGGAGAATATTGTGGATACGCAGGAACGTGCGGATTTTATCAACCCGGAGGAGATTGAAGCTCTATTGAAGGACCGCCAGGCCCCAGCGCCGGCACGGGTCCGCGAGCTGCTGGCTAAAGCGCGCGAGCTGCAAGGGCTCTCCATGGACGAAGTCGCTTGTCTTTCGTTTGTCGAGAATCCCGAACTGCTTGCGGAAATCTTTTCCACGGCCAAGCGGATTAAGGAGGAAATCTACGGATCGCGGCTGGTGCTCTTCGCGCCCCTTTACATCTCCAACCGCTGCTCCAACGACTGCACCTACTGCGCCTTCCGCTCCACCAACACGGACCTCAAGCGGCGCACGCTGTCGCAGGAAGAAATTGCGGAAGAGACCCGCATCCTGATCCGTCAGGGACACAAGCGGGTTCTGGTGGTTGCCGGCGAAGCCTTGCCGCCACAGGGCTTTCAATACATTCTCGATTCCATCGCCACCATTTATGCCACCCGCGTCGCTCCCGGTGAAATCCGCCGCGTGAATGTGAACCTGGCGCCGCAACCCACCGATCGGTTGCGCCAGCTTAAAGAGGCGGGCATCGGAACCTACCAGCTTTTTCAGGAGACCTATCATCGCCCCACCTACGCGGAGGTTCACCTGAAGGGCCGCAAGCGCGACTACGATTGGCGCGCGACAGTTTTCGACAGGGCCATGGAAGCGGGCATCGACGATGTCGGCATCGGCGTTTTGTTCGGGCTTTACGAGTGGCGCTTCGAAATCATGGCCATGATGCAGCACATTCGCCACCTGGAAAAGAAGTTTGGCGTCGGCCCGCACACCATCAGTTTTCCGCGCATGGAGCCCGCGGTCGGTTCCGAAATTGCCGCCCGGCCTCCTCATCCGGTCAGCGATGCCGACTTCCTGAAGATGATCGCCATCATGCGCCTCGCGGTGCCCTACACGGGAATGATCATGTCCACGCGCGAGAGCGAAGGTGTCCGCCGCGCCACGTTTGAAGTCGGGGTTTCGCAAATATCAGCCGGCAGCCGCACCGATCCCGGCGGCTATAAAGACGGCGAAGGCGATCCCAACGGCAGCCAGTTTCAACTCGGAGATCACCGCACCGTCGATGAGGTTGTCGGCGACGTGATCAAGCTGGGCTTTCTGCCTTCATTCTGCACCGCGTGTTATCGCACCGGGCGCACCGGGCAGGACTTCATGGACCTGGCCAAGCCGGGAGAGATCAAGTACCACTGCCAACCCAACGCGCTTTCCACGTTTCAGGAGTACCTCACCGACTATGCCGGGCCTGTGACCAAGTCAGCCGGCGAAAAGCTCATCTCCATCGAGCTCGAACACATGGACGAACAACAAACTGCCTGCGCGCTGCCCATGTTGAATAAGGTCCGGCGCGGCGAACGTGACGTTTTTGTTTAGAACCAATGAAAGGGAATCATCATGATACGGGCAACCTCGAAAGGATTTCGGCTGCACATCGGCTTTTTTGGACGCCGCAACGTTGGTAAATCAAGCCTGCTGAATGCCATTACCCAGCAGCAGGTTTCCATCGTGTCGGAAGTGGCGGGCACAACCACCGATCCGGTGGAGAAGCCGATGGAACTGCTCCCCATCGGCCCGGTTCTATTTGTGGATACCGCTGGAGTTGACGATGTGGGAGCGCTCGGCGCGCAGCGCATTGAGAAAACGCGCCAGGCCATCGGCCGCTCCGATATCGGCGTGCTGGTTGCCGAAGCGGGCGTGTGGAGCGAGTTCGAGGAGAAGCTGCTGGCTGAGCTCCGCTCGCACGGAATTCCCGTGCTGGTGGCCTTGAACAAAGTGGATTTGCACCGCCCGGATCTGGAACATCTGATTCGCTTCGAGCAGGAAGGGATTCCCTATGCGAAGCTCGTTGCCACAACCGGAGAAGGCGTGGATGCATTCCGCCAAAAGCTTTGGGAGCTTGCGCCGGCGGAGTTTGCCGAATCCCCAATGCTGCTGCGCGACCTGGTTGCCGCGGGCGAAACAGCGGTGCTGGTCATGCCCATCGACAAGGAAGCGCCCAAGGGCCGCATCAAGCAACTGCAAGCCCAATCCATTCGCGATCTTCTCGACGGCGATGCTTCCTGCGTAGTGGTAAAGGACGCTGGGCTTGAGAAGGCGCTCGGCAATCTGAAAACTCCTCCGAGCATCGTCGTCACCGACGCGCAGGTATTCGAGCAGGTTGCGCGCATCGTTCCAAACTCCATTCCACTCACCGCGTTTTCCATTCTTCTGGCGCGGCTCAAAGGCGATCTGGTTGCGCAAACCAGGGCTGCGGTTGCCGTGGATTCGCTGAAACCAGGAGACAAGGTGCTGGTGGCCGAATCCTGCACGCACCACCCCATCGAAGAAGATATCGGCCGGGTGAAGATTCCCCGCTGGCTGCGCCAATACGCCGGCGGCGATCTTGAATTCTCCTTTGTCAAGGGGCGCGATTTTCCTGAGGATCTTTCGCCTTACAAACTGGTGATTCACTGTGGAGCCTGCATGGTCAATCGCCAGGAGATGCTCAATCGCATTCGCGAGTGCCAGCGTCAGGGAGTGCCCATCACCAACTACGGCCTGGTGATTGCCTACGCATTGGGAATTCTGGATCGCGCCCTGGAGCCGTTTCCTGAAGCGCTGGCCGCGTACAGGCTAGCGCGTGAAGAAAATCGGAAATCGTCCGCGGCAGGCAACTCGCCTCAGTTGCGTGAGGGCGCAATGTGCCTGGCCAGCTCAGAATGACTGAATTGACCAAACTTGACCTTCTCAAATGGCTCCGCGAGAGCAATCCCTCGCGCCTTGCGGAGCTGTATGAAATGGCCAACGCTGTGCGCAAAGAGCATGTCGGCGACGCCGTGCATTTGCGCGGCCTGATTGAGATTTCAAGTCACTGTGTGCGGCAATGCATGTATTGCGGACTGCGCCGGGGCAATCGCAACCTGACGCGCTACCGCATGACTGAAGCGGAGATCCGCGACTGCGCGAGCCAGGCCGTATTGCTCGGATA
>Ga0302325_10027357_pt1 | contig 11823 bp, 11 predicted proteins | sample Palsa_T0_2_FD_201948 | JGI IMG/M metagenome (GOLD analysis project Ga0302325, IMG submission 201948) | Peat permafrost microbial communities from Stordalen Mire near Abisko, Sweden - Palsa_T0_2 | ecosystem: Environmental > Terrestrial > Soil > Palsa > Peat permafrost | place: Sweden: Abisko... | reverse complement strand
CACTTACGATGTGCCCGTTTCTATCGCGTCGGTAGTTCCGGCGATCCTTGCCAGCGCGATGGCGCTCGGTGTGCTGTCCCGCCGCGGTAATCGCCACCAACGCTACCTTATCGGCGGTGCTCTGGTAGGCGTGGGGATTGGAACCATGCATTATGTCGGCATGGCGGCGATGAACTTGGATGCAGTTAAGGAATACGATCCGATAATGTTTGGAGTTTCCCTCATTGTGGCGGTGTTCCTTGGTGTCTCAGCCTTTTACGTACATGATTTCCGCAGACATATACCTTATTCGCGTGAAAAGAATATTCATATAATTATCAGTGCCCTGTTAATGGGCCTGGCAATTACTGGCATGCACTATACGGCAATGGCTGCAGTTTTCTTTCTCCCCGATGGAGCCCCAGCGCCGGCAGTTGTGGGGGATGACACATTCTGGCTTAGTATCGGCGTGACTGCCGTCGCCGTGACCGTCGCTGTGCTGGCGATTATTGCGACGATCGTCGGCCGGCTGTTCCAAACGACGGCTCACCGTACTCGCGTCGATCGAGAACGAATTTTCGAAGCAATTGAAAGTATTACGGATGGGTTCACTTTGTACGATGACAAAGGAATCTTAACCATGTGCAATCACGTTCTCCAAGATATGTACCCAGCGCTGAAAACTTTATTCAAGCCGGGGACTAAATACGAAGATCTTGTCACTGCATGGGCAGGCTCTCGCATCGAGTTACCGGATGGTGTTAGCGCTGACGCTTACGTCGCTGATAGTTTGCATAGCTTTCAGGTCGGCGCCTACGTTGGCGAGCCGATGGAAGAACGGTTAGGAGATGGGCGTTGGGTCTATATCCGGCGGCATTCGATCAAGCACGGTGGTCTTGCAACGGTTTTCACCGACGTGACGCCCATCAAGAAAATGCAAGCGATCTATGAGCAACTCGCTGCCCAAGACACATTGACCGGGCTCGTGAGCCGCCGATTTTTTGAGGACCGCCTCGAGCATGCAATCTCGCTCGTTAAGCGCCTTGGGCACACCTTATCGGTGCTCTATATCGATTTGGACGACTTCAAGCCAATCAATGACAGCTTCGGGCACGATGCGGGTGACGCTGTTCTTAAGGAGGCTGCGCTTCGGCTCCGGAAAGCCGCACGTGACAGCGATACGGTGGCGCGCTTGGGCGGTGATGAGTTCGCCATTCTAATGGAGTCGGATAGCAACTGCGCTGGCGCCACTGCGCTAGCCGCGCGTATCATCAAGTCCATTTCCCTGCCGATCCCTGTCGACGGACACGAGTGTCATGTCCGAGCCTCAATCGGCATCGCAATCATGCCTCCCCAAACAGTTAATAAGAAAGCCCTGATGAAGGCCGCTGACGAAGCCATGTACCAGGCAAAAGCGGCCGGCGGCAGCACCTATCGGATCCATGACCGTCTTGTTGCCGAACTCTTGCCCTGATCGCAAAGTCTCAGGGCGATGACGGAAGGCGATCAGCAGGTACTGGCGAACCCGCGCACCCTTCTGCGCGATGCTCTACCCATCGAGGATGACCGATTTTCGGAATTTGGTTCACAGGATCGGGCCTGAAGAACCCACCAGGATCAAGCCTATGCCAAGGGCACTGAAAGGATCGGGAAGCTCGTGAAACACGAGTACCGCACCAGAACGAAGCAGCCATGGCCGCTTTGGGGCCAGGCTGTGTACCACGGCCTCGGGCAACACCAGCCGACCGTTGCTCACCTAACAATCGGCACGCCGATTCCGGTCGTTCCCGGCGCGAGGTCCACATAGCCTACAGCGGCCGGACCTGGACGCTGACGGCCGAACCGTCGGGACCTAGGTGGCGCCCGGCTCGATCAGCGCCGGCTTGTTGTTCCTGAGATTGCCGACGCGGTTGTCGACCGGCCACATCGCCGTGTCGTCGGCGGGGTAGGCGGTTTCCAACAGTTGGACACCTCCAAAAACCTGGCCGTTTTGGCCGGTTCGTGATTCGATGGTCCGGGTTCGCGACGGGGGTGGCGGATGCGGGGTCAACCGGGGTTTTTCGATGTTGAGGAGCGGCTGAAGGAACTCTCGGCCAAGGGTGATGCCCTGGAACGGCTGAACGCCGCGGTGAATTTTGAGCTATTCCGCGCTGATCTCGAGCGGGCGGTGCCGCGCTCGGACCGCGCGAAGGGTGGCCGGCCTGCTTTTGATCATGTGCTGATGTTCAAAGTTTTGATCCTTCAGGCGAGCCACAGCCTATCCGACGAGCGTGCCGAATATCTGATCCGGGACCGGCTGTCGTTCATGCGCTTCCTCGGGCTGGGTCTTGCCGACACGGTCCCCGACGCGAACACGATCTGGACCTTTCGCGAGGCGTTGACGCGCACCAAGCTGCGGGGCAAACCGGCGATCGAGGTTTTGTTCAGACGCTTTGACACGGCGCTCTCGGCGGCCGGGTTTCTGGCGATGGGTGGCCAGATCATCGACGCCACGATCGTCGCCGCGCCAAAGCAGCGCAACACCGACGGCGAGAAGCGCGAGATCAAGGAAGGCCGCGTCCCGGCGGAGTGGGCGACGAGGCCGGCCAAGCTGCGCCAGAAGGACCGAGACGCGCGCTGGACGGTCAAATACACCAAGGCCAAGCCAAGCGAAGACGGTGCGCCTCGCGTCGATCTCGCGATCCCCGCCTTCGGCTACAAGAACCACGTTGGCATCGACCGCCGGCATCGCTTGATCCGACGCTGGACGGTCACCGATGCGTCGCGCCACGATGGGGCGTTGCTGCCCGAGTTGATCGACAAGGACAACACCGCCAGCGGCGTATGGGCCGATACCGCCTATCGCTCCAAAGCCAATGAGAAGCACCTGACGAATAACGGCCTGCGCTCGCAAATCCACCGCAAGAAGCCGAAGGGTAAGCCGATGCCTCGGCGCACCGCCCGAGCCAACGGCCGCAAGTCCGCGGTGCGCGCCGCGGTCGAGCACGTCTTTGCCCGGCAGAAGGGTCCGATGGGCCTCTATATCCGCACCATCGGTATCACTCGAGCGAGAACCAAGATCGGCCTGGCTAACCTCGTCTACAACATGAAACGCCTGGTCTGGCTTACCGCGCAGACCGCGCCAGCTTGAGCGAAGAAGCGATAACCCAGGGTGGCCGACCCGCCGATATCACCCGGGGCACCGGCGGCCTCAACCGCGGTGCCGAAATGCCGCTCATGCCGCACAGAAAACACCGTTCTTGGAGGTGTCCAGTTTGGCCGTTTGGGAATTCGAGGCCCCCGTCGCCGAGCGAGGTTGGCCATGCTGCCGCCGGCAGGATCGCCGGCCTTGCGGAAGGTTCAGTCAGCCCGTAGCCAGCGAGCGGCAGCGTCCGCGCTATCTTCTGGACGCGTATTGAAAGCGATAACGGCGCCCGGTGCGGCTCTATGCACCGCGTTGATCACGGCTTCGAATATCGGCAGGCTGCGGGGCGGCAGGCGAATGCCGGCACCGATCACGACGCAGTCATAAGATTGGGCCGAGAGCCTCCGCTCCACATCCCGGCCGGCTGTTTCATCGGGCTGGATCAGGCACAAATCCACGCCCCATCCGCGGTCAGACATTTGCTTCAAAGCCACGTCGATGCCGGCGTGAATTTTCTCGGCCGTCATGCCCGGCGGCAGCGTGGGATCGGTGAAATCCACGGTCTCCGGCTGCTGGCCTACGAACAAAACACGCGTCATTTGACCCTCCTTCGGGGCTGCACCAAATTTGCCGAACCAGCCGGCGCCCACATGAGCCCTAACCTTGAGTCGGTCATCATGAGCGGCTTAGGCTAGATCGCTCATTGAAGAGTCTCGGCCGGCGGGGGGGGCCTTTTTGAGCAACGCGACCGGCAAAATAGCGATGATGAGCACGACGCCGAGTAATGCGAAGCAGTCGCCGTAGCCCATGATCGTCGACTGCGCGCGGATCGTCTGGCCGACGGCGATGATGGCACGGTGCATCGCCCCGGCGGGGTCGGGGAACCCATGCGACATAAAATATTGCTGCAAATCGGCAAGCCGGCTGCGCGTCGCCGGTTCGAGCAGCGAAACGTCCGGAGTGATGATGGCCGAGTGAAACTGCTCGCGCTTGGTGAAGAATGTCTCGATCGCCGCAGTGCCGATCGCACCGCCAAGATTGCGCATCATGTTGAAGAGGCCGGACGCCCCGCCGGCTTCTTGGGACGTAATCCCGATCATCGCAATCGCGGAAAGCGGGGTCAGGATAATCGCCTGTCCGAGCGCCCTGACGATGTTGGGCCAGAATAGCTGCGGGCCCGCGTAGTTCTGGTCGAGCGTCATGTTCATAAAACAGCTGACGGCAAAGACCATAAGGCCGACGCCGACCAGCAGGCGCGTGTCGATCCGCTTCATCAGCAACGGTACCAGCGGAATTACCAGCAATTGCGGCAATCCGGTCCAGGCGATCACCTCGCCGGCCTGCTCCGAGTTGAAGCCTTGCGCGACGGAGAGGTATTGCGGCAGCAGATAGGCTGACGCGTAGAGGGCGAAGCCGAGCAGAAAATTGCCCAGCGTGCCGAACCCGAAATTGCGGCGGCCGAGCAGCCGGAGATTGACCAGCGGCTGAGACGTCACGAATTCGATGACGACAAAGGCGCCGAGCGCGACCGCCGCGAGGAGGCTCAATTTGACAATGAAGGGCGAGCCGAACCAGTCATAGACGTTGCCGTCGTCGAGCACGGTTTGGAACGCGGCAAGCCCGACGGCCATCAGGGCGATCCCCAGCCAATCGCCATGGCGCAACAGCCTGAGCTGCGTCGCCGATTTCGGCAATGCATACCAGAGCGCGCCGAGCATCACCACGCCGGGGCCCAGATTGATGTAGAAAATGTACGGCCAGCCGTAATTCTCGGTGAAATAGCCGCCGATCGTCGGGCCGATCGCCGGCGCGAAGGTCGCGGTCACCGCGAATCCCGCGAGCCCCATCGCCTGTTTCGAGGGCGGCAGCATGGTCATCACGATGGTGAAGGAAAGCGGGATCATGACCCCGCCCGTGAAACCCTGTAAGACCCGGAGCACGATCATCTCGCTAAGACTGCTGGCCTGGCCGCACAGCATCGAGAACACCAGGAACAGCACCACATTGACGATCAAATAGCGCCGCAGCGAAAAGACCTTGCTGAGGAAATCGGTCAGCGGGATGACGATGATCTCGCCGATCAAATAGGCGGTCGTTATCCAGGCGCCATTGACGCCGCCGGTGCCGATGCCGCCTTCGATATAGGGCAGTGAGGCGTTGGTGATCTGGATATTGAGCACCGCCATGAAGGCGCCGATCAAAGCGCCGCCGACCGCGATCCAGGTCTTTAGCGTGACTGCCGGTTCGCCACTGGGCTTGCCGGCGTCGGTCACGACCCCCTCGGCGAGGATGGCGCGGCGGCGCCCGGCTTCGTGTCGATCGTCGGCTCGACCGACATTCCCGGGCGCAATTTCCCGGCCAGCGGATCATTTTTGTCGACGACGATCTTTACCGGGATGCGCTGGACGATCTTGGTGAAGTTGCCCGTCGCATTGTCGGGCGGCAGCAGCGCGAATTCCTGGCCGCTCGCCGGCGCGAGGCTCTCGACATGGCCATGCACCTTGGCGCTCGAGAACGTGTCGATAGTGATCGCGACTGGCTGGCCAGGCCGCACATCGGTGAGCTGCGTCTCCTTGTAGTTCGCGGTGATATAGATTGCCTGGAGCGGCACCACCGCCATCAGCTGGGTGCCGGCCTGGACGTATTCCCCGACGCGCAAGGTACGGACGGCCACGGTGCCGTCGACCGGCGCGGTAATTGTCGTGTAGCTCAGGTTGAGCTCGGCCTGGTGCTCCATCGCCTGCTGCTGGGCGAGTGTCGCGCTGGCCTGGGCGACCTGCGCCTCGAAAACTCCGATCTGCTTTGCCGCCGCCGCGACAACCGCGGTGTCGTGCTGCAACGCGGCGTCCTTTTCGCGAATGTCGGCTTGTGCCTGCTGGGCCCGCTGGACGGTGCCGTAGCCGTCCTTGGCCAGCTGGGTGTAGCGCTGAAAATCCTGCTGCGAATAGACGAGCGCCGCCTGATCCGAAGCGACCTGCTGGCGGTCCTGCTCGACCACAAGCTTTTGCTGGGCGATCTGCTGGTTCAAGGTGCCGATGCTCGCCTGCGCCGCGGCGACATTGGCGTGCGCCTGATCGAGCGCGGTCTGGTAATCGCGCGGGTCGATGCGCGCGATTACCTGCTCGGCCTTGACCGCCTGGTTGTCGTCGACCGGCACCTCGGAGATATAGCCCGTCACCTTGGGGCTGATCAGGACCGAATGCGCCTCCACATATGCGTCATCGGTCGATACCAGGAAGCGGGCCATCGTCCAGTAGTAAATGCCATAAGCCGCAGCCGCCAGAAACACGAGCGCCGCAGCCCCGATCAGCAAGCGCTTCAGCGACCACCGGCTGTGCCCGATGTTGGTCTTGGTCTTCGTCGCGGCTCGGCCTGCCGGCTTTGCGCGGGTAACGACCTGTAAGCCGTCCATCATTGATATCCAATCCACGGCTCTGAGGGCGACCGAACTTTCAATCCGGTGCGACCTCGCTCATCGCAATACCCAGAGCCGCTGCGATCCCCGCGCCGTAAGCAGGTCGCTTTCATATCAACGCTGGAAGTGCAGAGTTGTCGGTAGGAAATTGAGTTTGCTGGGGCTGATCGCCTCCGCGCCATCGCGACGATCTGCTCGACGATCTCATAAGGGCGCTCTTCCGGCAGGAAGTGGCCGCAATCGAGGCAAACCTGCCTCGCCAGCCGGGAGGTTGTCGGGTTGGCGTGGTGGGCGGGAACCCATTCTGAGTGGACGGGGACTGCTCCATCTGGGTTTTACCCTTCACCGAGAAGCGCGAGGAAATTCGGTTGGCCGTTGGACGCATGAAGCCCACCGTCGACCGGCAGAATCGCTCCATTGATAAAGATGGCGTCCTCACTCGCGAGAAACGCAATCACGCCCGCGACTTCATCGGGTGTGGCGGCTCTGCCGATAGGGAGGCGATCAAGAAAAGCTGCCAGCACCGCTTCGTTTTTAACTAGGCCGGCAGTGGCATCTGTGGAGGTGAGACTAGGTGCCACGGCGTTAATACGAACGCCGCGAGAGCCGTACTCGAGTGCCAGGGAGCGCGTGAAGTTGGTAATGGCGCCCTTTGCTGCAGTGTACGAACTCAACCCCCAGTCACCACCCAGACCCGATGCTGACGAGAGATTAACGATGGAACCTTTCGTTTTCAGAAGATGGGGCAATGCTTCTCGGCAGGCGAAATAGACGCTGTCGAGGTCGGTCGCCATTACCTTTCGCCAGTCTTGCGTAGTGGTCTGCGCGAAGGAACCAAAAATCGCAATCCCCGCGTTATTGATCAGCACGTCCAGCTTTCCAAACTTGGCCACCGTATCTTCCACGAGGCGCTTCACATCATCCTCATCCGACACGTCTCCGGAGTGAAGTAATGACTTTGCCGCATCAAATCCTGCGATGGTCTCTTCCAATTTTTGTTCACGCCGTCCGTTCAAGACAACGAATGCGCCTTCCTTTAGAAAACGGCGCGCTGTGCCGGCGCCGATACCGGTACCGGCTCCCGTAACGATGACTACCTTACCTTCGAATCTATTCATGGTTTCCTCCAATGATATGAGGCTTGTGGGCGTTGTAATTTGACCAGGGTGCTGCGCGTTCTTGCCGAGGCCCGATTGATGACGAAACGCACGATTTTTCCTTGCAAGCGCGGCTGCACCGCACCCTCAATCGTGAACACGTCACCGGCGACGTGGGGGGGAGCGGCCGAGCTGCGGATCAAGAATGGCGAACCCTGTCTCCACCAACTCCCGGCCCTGGCATTCGGTCCTGCCGAAAAGGTTCTCCCGCGCTGGAACATTCAGGGGTTACTATTGCTGTTAGCGTCCGTCGTCGGCTTAACCTGGATCAGGAAACGGACGATTGTCGTAGGCAGGGGAGAAGCTTGCCGGAGAGCCCCAATCGGACCGGCTTACGGCCCTGGCCATTGCCGACGCGCTGAAAGACGAGCCGATAAATCGCGCCGCTCTGACATGGGAAGCCACGGCTCCTCCCGAGAGATTGAGGGCGATGGTCAAAAGCTGGGAACGGCTTTATGACAAAGGTGGCAGCCGCCTAGATGCGATCGGATTCGAAGCTGCTCGAGATCTTGCCTAATAGCGCCAGGGACTCATTCATCCTGGCCTTGGACTCTCCGGCGGCCGCAGCAACCTCCGTCTTCACTTCGGCCGCAATCTGAATGACTTCAATGGCTTGATTAAGCGACATGATCCTATGATCGACGAGCATGTGGATCAAGCTTTCAGCGAGCAGCAGCGCTGCCTGGCCGTGCGCGTCGGGCTCGCTTTTGGGCGGCAGGGCGGGAACGGATTTTGTGGGTTCGAAGTGGGTCATGGGGGTGCCGCATCGAATGTCAGGCGGAAGCGCGACGCGTCTCCCTGCCGTCGGCGCCTGAGGAATGGGTGCCCACGATTTTGCGATAGTAAACTGATCGGCAGGGAGAAATACTAATCTAGGTCAGCTTGAACTGCGAAGTTCTTTTGCCGCCCGTGCCGCCACATGCATCGGCCTGGCGACGCCAATCCGACCAACGGGCGCCGGCAGTCCTTCCGTGCGGTTGCGCACAATACGTCCTCGTCCGTCAGCGCGTTTGGTAATTACGCACGGCGACACAGGATGGGCGGCGACGTTAAGCTGGCAGTGCGTTATTGCGCCACAGCTTTTCCATATCGGGTGAATTCTTCAGGAAGTCGATGAAGGCCCGCACTGTCTGAGACAATGCCCGGCTACTGGGGAATACGACGCTCACCTCCAAGGCGGGCATCTTCCACTCCGGAAGCAGCCGTACGAGCCGGCCCTCCCGAAAATCGGGCCCGCAAATAAATCCGGATAAGACGCCGATGCCTCCACCGTTCACAATCAGTCTATGGATCGTCACGGTGTCGTTCGTACTCAGACGCGGCTTCTCATCAAACCTAACAATTTGACCGGTCTCGTTTGAGAAGACCCAACTTCTTGGCCGGCCGCTATCACCTGGCGTCTCGATCCGATCATGATCCCGAAGCTCCTCTATCGTGCATGGCGTGCCTCGCCGCTCCAGATATGCGGGCGCGGCACATAGATAACGCTCCATTGACCCGAGACGGCTGGCGATGAGCTGCGAATCCGCCAGCGGCCCCATGTGGATCGCCACATCGATGCCGTCGCCCAGGAGGTCTATCGATCGGTTTCCCAACCGCAGCGAAACCTCGATCTCCGGGTATCGTTCGAGAAACTGCGGCAGAGCTAAACCCAACACGTGGGCGCCGAAACCGAGGCCGGCACTGACTCGAAGCAAGCCGCGAGGCGCGGATGCGAAGCCGCCGACAAGGTCAACGGCTTCGCCGATACTTGCCAGGATGTCCACACAACGCGCTCTGAGCAGCTTTCCGGCCTCGGTCAGGACGACTTCTCGCGTCGTCCGCTGCAACAGGCGGGTTCCCAGCTCCGTCTCTAATCGCGCGACACTGCGGCTTACACTCGATTTGGGCAGTTCAAGCGCGCGCGCCGCTGCCGAAAAACTCCGCAGAGCTGCGACGCCCTCGAATATACGCAGATCGTTCAGGTCCAACATCTCACCATTTTCCCACGAGAGGAACAGTGTGTCCATCAGGCGCATCGATCGGAAGCGCGCTTCGGGGGTTAAACTAGTTGGGCCGTAATCGCCGGCCCTCGTCGGCTGCTTTTCGAGAGAAGGTGCGGGAGACGGGATCTTCATCGGGTTTCTAGCTGCTGGCCCGCGGACACACAGCTGGCGGGGAGCACGCATGCCTAACGCCTTCGTCGCGAAGCTCGCCGGCCATGGTCTATTGCCCTCGGAGGACATGAGATCGCTCGACTCCGTCTGCGGGACGCAGCGAGACGTACCTGCTCGGCACGACCTCATCCGCGAAGGCGACGCGCCTGGACCGATTTTCGTCATCCTCAAGGGTTGGGCTTGCCGCTACAAACTGCTTCCCGAAGGCACACGTCAGATCACGTCGTTCCTAATGCCAGGCGACTGTGGTGATCTGCATGCATCTGTCTCTCATCGTATGGAGCACTCGATTGCGACGCTGACGGCGGCGCGCGTCGCCAAGGTTGATCGAAAGGAAATGGTAGAACTCATCGAGGCGCGGCCTGCCATCATGCGCGCCTTCCTGTGGACCCAGTTAGTCGATGAAGACACCCTGCGAGCCTGGATCGTCAGCATGGGCCGGCGCGACAGCGTACAGCGCGTGGCGCACCTGATGTGCGAACTCTATGTGCGGGCCCTCAACATCGGACTGACGATTGGCGACCGATTTGAGATGCCGCTTACGCAAATTGTACTCGGCGACGCGCTCGGCTTGACACCAGTGCACGTCAATCGCGTCCTTCGAAAGCTGAAGGCCAGTGGTGTGATGAGCCTGAGCCGCGGAAGCCTGGTGATAGCGGACGTGGCCAAGCTTGCGACTGTCGCAGGCTTTGATGATAACTACCTCCATCGCCGCTTACGCCGACCGGCGGAGGCTGGGGAAACAGAGAAATTTCGCGGTCCACGCTGACCTAGATCAGCACATTCCCCTGCGAACCGGTCTACTGTGGCAGATCGTAGGCACCCTTTCCTCGGGCGCGGATGGCAGGGAGACGCGTCGCGCTCCCCTGAGATTAAGGCGGCAACCTCATGCCCCCCTTCGAGCCCACGGAGTGCGGTCCCGTCCTGCCGTCAAAACGCGAGCCCGACGCTCACGGCCAAGCGGCCCTGCTTCTCATCGAAAGCTTAATCCATATGCTCGTCGAGCATCGGATCCTATCGCTCGGTCAAGCCGTTTAATGTAAGTTGTTAGATGGCCGTCTAAGCAAAGATGGAAAGTCGTTACAGACGCTGGATAGCAAAAATCCAGGATGAGCGAATCCTTGGTGCCATTTGGAATGGATATCGAGCAGCTTCGAGTCCGACCGTGTCTCAGCAGCTGCCGACTTTAATTTGAGCTGGGCACGGCTGAGTTATGGGCTCGCTAGCCCAGCGTGGATAACCGATTGCGGCTATCAGGTGAGTTTCTTCCGCCGCCTGCGACAATCGTTCCATCCTTGATCCAGATTAAGCCGGCGACCGGCACCAACAGCAATAGTAACGCCAGAATGGACCAGTGCGGGAAGAGCGTCGTTCTATGAGCCGGTTCCGACAGTCCCCTAGCGCTCGTTTGTTGGCCTCCAAATGAGACGCCCGTAGAGGAACGTCATGACTTATGAAATCGGTACATCTGCGATAACGGCGATCTCTGCCATACTTAGCGGACTAATAGCGGGTCAAATGCTGGCTATAGCTCTCGCCAACCATGCGGCGCGAGAATTGCCCGAGACAAGCTGGACCCTTCGTTTTCAGGTGGAAGATAAGCTATTCACCAAGACAATGCTTCCATTATTCGGGTTAATCTGTTCTGCATTTCTGACGCTGTCGACGCAGCGAGGAATGTTCATTGCAGCAGGGGCTCTTGAAGTCATTGTCTTAGTGATAACGATGACAATTGAGGTTCCAATCAATACAAAGGTTCAGTCCTGGAAGGCAGGATGCGCCCCGCTTACATGGACGGCCATTCGCGATCGTTGGCTGCGCTATCATTGGCTGCGAACGGGAGTGGGAGTGTGCTCGTTTGCATGTGCAGCGATCGGACTTGGGATTCATAGCTAGTCGTCCGTGAAGAAGCCTGATTTGCATGAGCGCGCGGCTATGCAACGGCGGCCTCGGTGTGTTGAGCGATCAGCACGATCAAGATCAGGGCACAAA
>Ga0302325_10027355_pt1 | contig 11824 bp, 9 predicted proteins | sample Palsa_T0_2_FD_201948 | JGI IMG/M metagenome (GOLD analysis project Ga0302325, IMG submission 201948) | Peat permafrost microbial communities from Stordalen Mire near Abisko, Sweden - Palsa_T0_2 | ecosystem: Environmental > Terrestrial > Soil > Palsa > Peat permafrost | place: Sweden: Abisko... | reverse complement strand
TTCCCTCTTCACCTCGAAACTATAATCCTCATCCTATCAAACCCTCGAATCTTCGAATACTCGGATAGGACAAACGGATACAAAAGACACAGCGCGCTGCCTTGAGGTTTTTGCTAGCTCAGATAGTAGGCAAGTCCCTTTCTCCGACAAGATCCTACGCTCTTTGGAATATGCACAGCTCCCATGTCCAAATTTTACGGAGGACTTGGCTACAAGAAGACGGCCTGAAAAGCCATGCTAGTCTTTGAAAACCTTAAAGGGTGCTAACTTTTGGGATTTTAGCAGCAGCTAATGAACAAGCCATCTGTATCTCCGAAAAGCCTACCTCCCTCCTCTCCTCGAATAGTCGAATACAACGGAAAGTTGAAAGCTACATTTCACTTGGAGCTGCTTGGGCGGTTGAACGAATTCAGCTTGCAACGGCGCAGTCATCCCATCCTTCGAAAAGCTTCACCCGTCACTTCGAATTCTACTCTTCATTCCTTCTGATCATTTGAATAGAATATAGAATCGAAATCTACACAAGAATAGGACGTTAAAGGGTGCCTTGTCTCGGCCTAGCTCGTTTTGGCTCATCGGGCTCGCTATCCGAATTTCCCTCAAATTTTTGGCTTTTCCGGTTTCTGAACCCCCCCCAACAACGAACAACAAATTCATCCAAACATCGAATGGACTGACTAGGGATCATCATGGAGTCCTCGGAAATCCCTGAGGTCATGCAGAACAGCTCTCAAGAGGCTACGGGACAATTATCCAACCAGAAGAAAGTGGTTCGCCGACCTAGGAAATCGACACCAAAAGCTGGTGGTTCCGCCGTCGACTCTCCACAGAGCCACGAGAACATACATACAAGCTCTGAGGAGCCATCAAGACAGCAGAAGAGGAAGCGGTCAAACCAGCAAAATGTGCAATCCGAACAGGGCGCAACTACTGACTCCGCGCCTGCCCTTATGGCGTTTCCTTCTAGTGTAGGACAAAATGCGTCTGAAGAATCTTCGCAACCACCTGAGAAGAAGCAAAAGCATACACCAAACCCAAATCGACAGAAACCTCGAATTACAAGGGCTTGCGACCAATGTCGTACGTAAGTCAACTCCCCTTCCATCCGATCTACTACTTCATCTCACCTTTAATAAAGTCATCATGCTCGCTGCACTGGAGCTCATCCATGCATTAACTGTATCGCGGGAAAAAGAACCTGTAGGTTTATTTTCGGATTACGAATTCGCGCTTCTAAGTACTCTTGAGTTGCTTGTTACTCCCAGACATGTCTTCGGAGTAGGAGGCTTGAACTTGAACTTCATTCCTTCCTTATTAAACGAGGCTAACTCAGAGGTTACAAGGCACATACGATGGAAAGTATAACCGTGGTAATAAACCATCTTTTTGGGATGCTTCGGAGGACGAGCAAAGAAAGCTGTTGGCAAAAGTGGGCCACGAACCAAATCTTGAACCCCGCCAAATTGCAGCGCGTCGGTCATCATCCAAAGGCACTTCAGAAGATGCGCAAGAACACGGATCGCCTTTTGAACGCATTCAAAACAGCCTCAATGGAGCAATCGTTCATACACAGAAATCTTCCATTTTCCGGTTTGGAGACCCTCCCTATCCGCACGTCGACACTTCGTTCATCAGCCTTCCCCCCGTGCTTGAAGCACGGCAAATGGTAGTAGGCTTCTTTGAGAACGTCGCTCCGACAATTCATTTCTTGCATTTGCCCTCAGTCAATACGTGGCTTAATGAAATGACGGAGGGGTACAAGGACAATCCAGCTAATCCAGTCGAACCAAGCAAGCGTGCGGTGATCTTCATGCTATTGGCAATCATGCAGAGCCACAAGAACGTTCAGTCTAGTGCAGTAAATTCAGACTTGAGGTACGATCTCCTACTTGCTCCCATGCACTTGCTAATCTCGACAGCTTTGTTTATTTCCAATCTGCGGAAATGCAGTTGGACGCCGAGACAGGTGAAACCCGCTTACCGACCATTCAAGCCCGACTTCTTCAGTGCTTCTTCCTGCTATCGAGATCTCGCATACATCAGTGTTGGTCCATTTTTGGAACCATTATCAACTTAATCTTTGCTACTGGCCTCCATCGAAAGAATGGAACGCCTGGTGGTGCAGGAGGTCAGGAAGAAGATATGATTATCTTGGAATGTCGAAAGAGGGTGTTTTGGGTCGCGTACGTAATGGACCGTTATCTGAGCGCTGTTCTTGGCAGACCAATGCTTATTCAGGACGAGGATATTGATCAGGTTTGCCCTAAAATTCAAATCTTATATTGGCATTAACCTGCATGCTAACATTTTGGTCAGGAACTACCTGAATTGGTCGACGATAAGAAGCTCACTTCAACGAGTATGTTCATCGTGAACCACGATTGCCCAATGAAGGCGATAGTTTGCCAGATGAAGTAAGTCACTAGCTCCTCTGGTGCCTTTGGATTGCATGCTGATATTCTGTCTGCTAGGCTCGCCATGGTCATTGGGCACATTCTAAAGAAGATGTACCCCCTCCGGATTCCAACCCCGGAAAAACGCCACGCCAGAGCAGACGCAATTGAACGAGAGCTAGAGTTATGGCAGCAGGATGCAGCCACATTTGTCGAATTTGACGAATCGGTCTTCGTGAATTACCTCGGAATCATCCAAAGCAGGGCCTTGAAGCTTTCCTTTGCGAATGCCGAGATCTTGCTGTATCGAAATTTTTTATTGGAGGACATCAATAACTTCAAATCCAAACATGGTTTCGGGACAGACCTGAGAGATGAGACGAGGGAGAAGGTGCACAAATGCTTGGACGCAGCCATGAGAACCACCGACATGATCAACGAACTATGCAAGACTGCCGAGAATTTCAAGGCTCTATGGGTACGAAAAAAATATCCTGAAGATTTCCTGCCGCAGCTAACTTTGCTACAGTTCGCTCAATTCTGCGGATACAGTGCTATCGTTGCACTCTATGTCTTCATTATCAGATACCCAAAGACACACAAGATCAAGACGTACCTCAAGGCGGCGGAGAAATGTCAGAAGCAGATCAAGATGTCTGGAGACACGGAGTCGTTTGCGAATAGATTTATTGGGGTTTTGGAGGAGCTACATGCGGAAGCGGCTGCAAAATTAGAAGGTGGTCAGCTGGGCGATGGAGGCATGAGTGCAGCTTCTCGTTCTGGTGGTAACGACAGCGATGTCATTTTGAACAGGAGCCGCAGAAGTGGAGCACAGCTGCAGGGACAAACCCCAGGATACGAGTCGGGAAGCAGCATCAGCATCGTTGACAAGATCCGCCGTTGGGGCTTTTTGAGCTTGATGAGCTATTAGAAGGATATTAGAGTGACACGTTGTCTCTTAGAAACTGGGACATTTCATAGACGAGACTATGTTTTGAATGTCTCCTAGATATTTGGACATTCGAAGATAGTCTTCCATAGAGGTAGCGGCTTCAGAGCATAAAATGAACGTCCTTCACATAAATTGCATGGTTTGGAAGCTCCCAAGAATTTGAGAAAATGAATTCGCGGGGTTCTACGAAGACTGTGGACAAAAGTCTGGAGATTGCAGGGGACCGCCCTGTAGTACAGGGTATCACTAAAACCACAGCGTGTTATAGGTGTCTTTGCGAATGTTACGCCATGGCATAGTCTGAGCGTAAATCCACAAATTCCCTTCTGGGCGTTTTCAGTGCCAAAAGCCTGTAATTTTAGTGGTTTCTAGCGTGCGATGTAGAAATTACAGGGCATTATGATAGCGCATAGACGCTATAATCTCCAGACTTTTGACCGCAGTCTTCGTAGTCAGAACCTAGAAGTGTAGTATCCTCATACTAAAAGGCTCGGCTGATGTGGAACATTCAAGATCCAAACCTAAGGAGCAGAGAAGAATGCTAAATGGACGTCAGGGATTGAAGTAAACATTAACATTATAAGCCCATAGATATCACAACAGCAATTAAATCTTGCAGCATTCCCAACTCACGTTTCTATTCAAGTCAAGTATGCGAACATTCAGCAACCACTCCCCAAAATCTTTCTTCTCGAAAGCTAAGCTGCTCTCCACATTTACTCAGTCCATCTCCCCCTCACATCAATTTCAACAAGAGAGTGGTTTCATTCGTACACACCAATGGCGAATGATCGTGGAGCTGCGTCTGACCAACACTATTTTCCGCCTAATGTCTATTCAGAACTCTCTCATCTCATTTGAACTGGTATTCAAAGTTCATTGTACCTTATGCAAAGTCTGGTAATGACAGCAAGCTTCTGCTGGAGTATCTTCTAAGCCGAGGAACAGAGGCGAAAACGTGCCATTGGCGTTTTGACTGTGGCCAGTGGGCTTAAAACATGCGTGCGTCAGAGTTAATTTTCGAAATGAGAGGGGGAGGGGAAGTTTGCTCACAGAATTGACCTTGGCCGTGGTAGTCGAAATTCTCGCGGCAAACCTCCGAACCAAGCAGAGGGACGGACGAACTCGGCCACCGTTGCTGCCACTGAGAGAGAAGTTGCGAAGATCGTGATGGAGAACTGCATTGTGCCTCTCTTTCGCCCTTTCTACTGATACCTCTGCACTAGAAATTCTTGCTCGTTTCGTTCCTGTCTTCCGCAGGGCGCCGCACCCATCTTATAACCCACATTTTCAACCTACGATCTGTCCAACAAACATAATATCCTATTCCTCATTTCCCATAAAGTCATAACCTAATCTATTTTCAATCATTTCGTAAGACTGAATTGTGATCTGTTGATTGCAAACCTAAAACAAACCCGAAAATATATTATTTTTTCTGGGCTTGGAAGCAAGGAAGCTGAGGCTAAAGCCTAAACCAACCCCTCTGTGAGCAATACAAGACTTATGAAAGCTTGCTTTGTACCGAATCTAGGAGGGTTGGGTACCCGCTTTGGTCCTTGATTGGGGAAATTGAATATTTGTTGTAACTCACAGGAATAATGAGCTTCAGGTGCAGTGTTGAGCCTAAGGAGAGATGAGGCGATTGGTGAGGTCGAGGTTTGGGAGCATGTCTTGCTTCACCACGCTTTCGAATTTAATGATTTTCTCGTGTTAATTCCGTTGGGATATTCCAGCAATTCGGTCCTTTCTTCTATTCTCTGTCAATCCTCACTTGTATTTGAAACCCTGTTATGTGATTCAATACCCTTTTCTTTACTCCCAACTCTCCTATCACCCATTCTCTGGCTTCATCTTGTAGAATAGGGTAGTTTTTTCTCCCGGGGTAGTCGATGGCGAAGATACCGTGGTGAGAGAAGGTATAAGCGTCGATTGAGAGGCGGGTGAAATTTGGGTAGTGTGTGCAGATAGAGCGGGCTAAGCTTAACTTTATGGCGCCGGAGGGAGCGCAGGACATTGGGACTGTTCTCTGATTTTCTTGGACATTATATAACACAAGTTTCACTTGGGGTGGAAGAGGCCCGTGGTCACCATCTTGGCTCAATTTTTGAGCTCTCCGTTTATTTGGTGGAAATCATGAGGTATTAGTGAGGGTACGAATACGGGAAAATGAGGATTGGGATTTATTGCATATGTGGTTGTGAGGGGTTGAGTCACTTGCTGTAAGTGATGCCAAGAAAGGGGTTGGATGAATTTGGTGATCATCATTCATTGCTTGCTTTGTGCTTGTATGTATATAAATACTTACATACAAGCCTTCCTCGTTCCATAATGTAGTATACAATACTCCACACACGTCCATGCCCAGCCGAGAGACAGAATGTGATACCCGAACAAACACCATGCACGCTCCAAACGCCATTGCTGAACAGACCATAATTCCGACAAAACACAAATCATATCACTTCCCCTCCCTTCACTTCTTGATCATTCAGACGCAGACCCACTACTCATTCCCCTTCAGCAACGTCCTCAACGTCAACACCTCCCTCCTCAACCTCGCATTCTCCTTCTTAACCTTCGCCGTCTCTTCGCTCCCCTCTTTTACCTTACTAACCAACTCCTCCTTGTCCTCTTTGCCTTTTCCCTTCAACGCCCTAACAATCTTCCCCAACTCTGCGTTGAACTTCTCGTACAGCAACTCGTTCTCAGCACTACTCTCCTTGTACAACTGATCCAATCCCTTGACCTTGAACTCGCTCGCCTGCAAACTCTTCTCCAAATCCGACTTGACTGCGTCGTTGCGGGATGTGAGGTCCTTGATGATTTCAGGGATGCGAGACTCGAGGGCTGTGATACTGAGGGAAAGCTTTTCGAGGTCGGCGGAGCGAGACAGGGAGGTACTGGCGTTGAGCTTAGCCATTTCTTCGCCAATTTTTGAGAGCTCATTCTGGAGGGAGGCTTCTGCTTCGTTGATTGCTTTGGCTTCATTTTGGAGACGCTCGCGGAGTTTTTGAGGCGATTGCAGACGCAGCTTTTGAGGCGATGTCTTGCCTGGGCTAGTTGTAGGCCGGGATGCTGGTGGTGCCCGGCCGCGCAAGGTGGGAATGTTGGATGAAAGCGATGCAGTCTTTTGATTGCCTTTGGCTTCACCGGACCAGAGATCTTTGATTACTACCATGTCAGGAGTGGACATGATGTTTTGAGGCCGTTCTGTGAGGTTGCCAATATTTCTTGATGCAGAAGAGTCCAATGGTAAATTTTCCTTCTGGTTCGGCGAGCCCGTGCTATACGTTGGCCTATTTCTGTCCATGATTCCACCAGCAATAGGAATCTTTGTTGGCGATGGAGTTCGTGGAGATGAATTGAACTTTAGTCCACGAATAGGTAAGGGTGATGAAGGAGAGCTACCCCTCAGGGTTGCCTGTGCCATCAAAGATTTCAAGTCGGAAAGAGAGCTCCGTCGCTTCTTCTTGAGTGATTTTACAGCTTCCTTCTCATCTTGTGGTGAAGCACAAATCGTACTGAGTCTGTTCGCAGGACCTTGGGAGCTAGAAGGTCGCTCATCAAAAGCACCAAGCACGGTTGGCCTATCTCGTGACACAGGTCGTCTATTGGGCGACTCGATCGACCGTGAGCGATTCAAAGAAACTTTTGAGAGGCTGGATGAAGTCATGGGTTCTCCAGTAGCTACGCTGCGACTGCTCTTGCTTAGAGTTCGCCACACGGAAGGACGATCTTCCTTGTTGCTGTTTTGTCTGAGCAATGTATCGGCGAATCTCTTCCTCAAAGATGATGCATTCGACGTCAATGAGCCAGTAGCTGAGTGATTTGACCGCCCTCCAGATATCGATCCGAACACGGAGCCGTTACCAGCACTAAATCCATTGATGGCTACAGGGCCGATGTCTTCGAACAATCGCTCTTGGTCCTCTACCATTCGGTCCAGCAGGTTGATGTAGTCGTGAGGCTCGCCGTCAATCACTAGCAGCTCTGCAAAGGCAGCCGTCAAAGCACCTCGATCTCCATCATTTCCACAGCCGTCAAGAAGATCTGCCAACAACTTAATGATAGCGATGAAGGCTCGTCTGTTTTGCGGTGCCATCTCGCCGAAAATCATCTTGACGTAATCAGCGAAGTCTCCAGGGAACATCTTCAACGCCTTTTCCTGTAATGTATCGAGTGTCGCTACTGACATGACCTGGCCCATTTGATCTTTCCAGGCCATTCGTAAGTACTTCTCGAAGGCAACGAAAAGAACATCAAACGAGACCTCTAAAGCTGCCCGCTGATCAAATGGATTTTCGATGAATGTGTTGTAAACAGCATTGATGGCAAGCTCATCTGCAGTAGCACGACTTCTCAACACTCGGCCAATGACGTTACCCTTGCGAGCTTGGAGGGCCGCAATGTAGCTAGTGAAAGTCTCCTCGAGTCGAACTAACGGATTAGTGGGTCTCTCGTCAGCTGCCGTACGGAGGCTGTTTCTGAAGTCGACGTCTTGTATGGAATGCAGGCTGTTATTTCTCGACAAAGGCGGTGCTTGCATTGACGGTATATTGCCAATGACTGGAGTTCGTTGATTCTTCGAGGAATGGGCGGGGCCGGATTGGTTGAGGGAAGTCGTTGAACTGTTGAATCCACTGCTAAGGAAGCTCGAGAGCATCTTCACAGGCGAAGTTGGTCGGAAAGATTTCGACTTTTCGCCTTCACCAAGGACACGAATTGATTTGAGAATCTTAGAGTAGGAAGAGGTGAAAGGGGCCGTCAACGCAGGGTTGCTTATGTGATATTGCGATCGAAGTAAGTCGTTCGCTACATGCAATTAGTCAGGATCGGGTCATCGTTTTGTGAAGTGAAGAAGACAATGAACATACCTCGCTTCGTGAAGGTTGGCAACAGGTGCTCTATGACAACCTCATCCACAAACACCCTGTCATTGAGTCCATCAACTTCAAGTCGATATTTCAGCCCGCCTCCCATCACCGTCACATTCGCGACGATATCAACGCCATAATGACCCACTGGAGCACCCTTGGTACCTTTCGCGTGATCAATGACAATACGGATAGAGGCTGGCTCCTTTCGACCTTCGATCAAGGTGTCAATACCCTCCTCAAACACGGCCGTATGAAGGGTGACTTCCGCAGCTTGTAACTTGATCGATCTCAAACACCACTTGTCCGTCTCCCGTTCAGCCTCCGCAAATCTGCCTTCAACTCTGGCTTTGGTAATCTCCTCGGTGAACTTTAATGCCTTTCCGTCGTACGCACTTTGCAGGATGAAGTTTCGGACAGTAGCAGCCGGAGAGGTGCGCTCTCGACCCGTTTCTGGATCTTTCAGTTCATGCAAAGACACCATTGCAACACTACGGCCATCATCCGACATTGTGAAGCGAGTATCGCCTAGAGCGTGCCAGCCACAGAATGTGAGCTCATACATCTTCTTGTGTCCGCCTGCGGCAGCGGTAACAGATGCAATCATAGTAGCAGCCGAAGGTTTATCGACTTCTGCAACGAGACCTCTCGCTGAAAGATTGCACTCTCTAGCTTTTCTCAACACAATAATGTAGTCCGCGAAAAGTAAGAACATTCCCTCTCTAGCACTAGCAGTCGCGGAGGGTCCGACATGGAAAGGGGCTGGGAGCTCTACAAAGTCAACGGCGGTAATAAGACGGCCTTGAGGGTGCAATGATTTTGGCCAGGAGTCAATCAAATTCCGAAGTCGATTAACAACCTGTGGCTTGTCTGTTGCCGGTGGATCCAATGAACAAATGGATGTAATGATATCTCTGGCTTTGAGCATGGGCTGCAATGCTGGGTGCATAACAGGCAAATAGTTGACTATGTTGTCGATAAAGAGACTGTATCGTGGCAGGCGTTGGACTGGTTCGATCACAGCTGATCGTAGTCGTTGCTCGCCCGTTTGCTGAACTCGTTCTCTGAAACTCGAAGGCTGCTTCATAAATGATGTGATGATCTGTGGAAACTCCTGACTAGCCCGAATATACTCTTGATAACAATCCGAGAATTGCGGAAACCACTCAAGAAGGACCTTGGCGAATGCAAGTGCTCCTGTAGGATCTCTCAAACGTCCGGTACCGCCATATCGGGACCCCGTGGAGCTGACAATAGGAGTCTCGAGATCCCGCATAGCATCCTCTTCTGTCTCATCCATAACCTTCCGAATATCGGCCAAGAAGGCAGAGTTGATCTGCAGAATCCTGTCAAGACATCGAGGAAAGAGCTTCTCAAGATCTTGCTCCGAGGGACTGAAACTGCCGAATTCTCGACTCTTTGCCTTCGCCCGGAAGTCATCAGCCATGTGATTGACTAGCTCGTGCATCTTGATGACATATCTCTCCTCCGTATCCACCATTTCGCCCATCTCTCGACGTAACGACAGCTTTTGATCCTTCATGAACGACCGCGATCGATTCAGCGAAGTCGGCCTCGATGGAGCGCGTCGTAGCTTCGACGTAGGCAAGAACGCGACCTCGCCGAAGAGTTTGACCAGGGGAGCATAAGCGCCATACTGCTTCAATGTCGGGTCTGGGATTTCCTCGTCCTCGTTCTGCTCTTCGATTTCTTCTTCTCGTAATGGGACAATTGAGCCTGGTGGTAGCACAAGGTCTATGTCGAGATGGTTGATATTCTGAGGACGCAATGCTGCCTCAATGTCTTGAATGACCTCCCCAATATTCTCCACCTTGACCATGGAGCCTGCCACATCTGCCGCATGTTGTTCGCAGAAGAGTGTAGGTGCTGAGCCAGGTCTCTTTCCTCGAGAATTCGCCGATTGGAATATCAGGCCAGTTCTGACAACCTCTGGTAGCTCTTTGAAGTACTTCAACAGACCAAACGCGAGTCCCCGACATATTTCGTCTCCTTGGCGGTCTCGAGGAAGATGGCTGACGGATTGGTAGAAGGGCGAGTTCGGAGAGATGGTGATACGCGGGTAGCTTTGAAATCCAGCTGCAGTGAAGATGTGGACTTGGATTCGGGAGCTGTTGAGAGTGGAATTGGAAGTAGTAGAAGGGCCATGGAAGACGAAGACTGGTAGATTTCCTAGGTACGGGTCGGTGGTGTAGTAGAGACTGACTTGGTCTTGTGGCAAGACCAAGCCGTCGGTGACTCGAACCATTTTGAAGGTTGTCTATCGATGGCTAGCCGGGTCGTTCAATGGGCCTCGTCCTTCATAACGAAGGATCCTCGAGGATGGCGGATCAATTGGCGTGGTTGTTGATTTCTGTGTCGTTGGGCGCTGTGTATCTTTTGGGGTCGAACATTTGGTTGGACGTGAAGGATTCGAGAAAACAAAGTTGACGCGTCGAGCTCTACCGTGTTTTTCGTTGAAGATGCACGAACCAGCCGGATCAAGTCATTCGCAAACTCAAACTTGAGTGGTGCTTCTGCAGCTGCAGCATCTAGGATAGCCTCGTCGAACTAAAAGTCTCTCCTCCGCGTCAGACCCTGTCTCTATCTTTAGATGGAGCTTCGGGCATTTTCTTCGACGACAAGGCAGAGTGTCTCACGCGTTGATTGGCAGGATTCTTAGCCTTGTCAACACGCGACTTTCTTCAACCCCGCCATTCCCTCAACACGAAACATCCGTCACACAATCCTGGAGGCACATATCGGGATATCTTGGACCAGCACCCGTCTAGGAACAATCTTTCAGAACAAGATGGCGACACAATATACCACCGACATTCCGTTCTCTTCAAGCCATCAGCAGCAAGCATTCAAGCTGCTGGAGCTGCCCCCTGAGCTTCTAGCTCTCTTGGAGTCTGACAGCCCGCCAACGTGCGTCTAACCTGTTTCCTTCCGTCAATCAAGCTAATGCACTGTATAGATTAACCATCACGTCCTCTGTAGCTACGGAAACGACACCGGGATACGCACTCCTCTGCCACGGCGAGAAGAAATATCAAATGCGGCAAAAGAACACCTCGAATCCGATCCTGATCTTGAAACCCTCTTTTACCGGACCTACCGAAGCAGACGATGCAGAGAAATTCATTCCTGCCCCCTCGGTGACTGCAATTGCAAAGATTGAAGATACGATCGAGTTGATACTCCAGGAAGGGGATAGCAAAGCTCCACCGAAAGTGAACAAGTGGCATGAGAAGTTTGCAAAGAGCAGGATGGGGAAGCAGGGCTGAAGAAATCGAACCGCATAGGAACCCACTGTGACCTCAGCTGGGCAGCTATGCCTTTGGAATTGGTCGTGGCGACTCCCCTCTAACCAGAACTATCGCACCGAGAAGAATGCCGTGGGGTGGACATGCGAGACTAAGCTCAACCAGCTGCTGGGAAACGTCCCTTCGTGAGCTGGAAGCCGATCACTGCATACTCGACGGACTCGGCTTTCGAGTTGAATGTCAAGGGCTGTGCTGGATGGCTAGCCATACTCTGCAGCTCCTGCTGGAAGATTATCAATTCAGGGATCCACGAAATGGTAACTCTGCTATAGACAA
>Ga0302325_10027351_pt1 | contig 11824 bp, 12 predicted proteins | sample Palsa_T0_2_FD_201948 | JGI IMG/M metagenome (GOLD analysis project Ga0302325, IMG submission 201948) | Peat permafrost microbial communities from Stordalen Mire near Abisko, Sweden - Palsa_T0_2 | ecosystem: Environmental > Terrestrial > Soil > Palsa > Peat permafrost | place: Sweden: Abisko... | reverse complement strand
GGGGGGGTGAGCCCGGCCCTTCATGCATAACTTCGTCAGCGATTTTCAACATCTTGGCTTTGATTCTGTTCTCGTTTCAACGATACGTTCTCAACAGACCGCTCAACCTGGGGGGAGCATTGCCTCAGCCTTGCGCAAGCGTCTTTGAGAATCGGCTTCGTCACTGTCCCGCAGCGCGCAAGCTTTTCAATGTACTGGGGGAACTCAGCAATTCCATCGTCACGGGGACGAGGTCCTCGGCGTGCAGCTAGCTCTTCCTTCTTTTGCGCAAGTTCTTGATACCAAACCATCGCCATTACCTTTAGCCCGCGCCGTGGAGTTTAATATGGCACTGGCTGAAGCTTGCAGTTATATGCAGTAGAGAGCGCCTCACCCCCGGCGCTAAGGTTAAGGGTCTTTGCTGAGATCAGTTATTATTGCAATTTATGGCTCACCCGAACGGGGGCAGAGGCGCAAGATTTCCGACGAGACGCAGCTTCATGAAGGCGTATGCCTTTGGGAGTGAAGGGCGTTGGTTTCCGCTCCACGACAGGCGAAGAAATAAATGCGATCCAAGGCTTCACCAAAGATGGCAAGACGCCCACGATTGTGTTCATGGGTGAGCGCCACAGGCACGGAAGCGCTTGTCGTGAATGTTGGGGATTTCGTAAAGACTGTAGCGGATCGTTTATCGGACAATGCTCCGAAGCTCTCGATGCCATCGTGCCGTGATTAGCGATCCGGACTGGGAATGGACTAGCTCCGCGCTCGCCAAGAAGTGAACAGCCCCAATAAAAAAGGCCGGGGTTGAAGTCCGGCCCTTCACAGGAGGAGGAGGATTGGATTTACCTGGCAGCTAGCAAAGCTCTCAGGTGACGCGCCCGTTCCGGGGAGCGAAGCTGGCGCAACGCCTTGGCTTCAATCTGACGGATGCGCTCGCGGGTAACGTCAAACTCTTGCCCGATCTCTTCCAGGGTGTGCTCGCGCTCGCAGCCGATGCCGAAGCGCAGGCGGATCACCTTTTCTTCTTTCGGAGACAGGGTCTTCAAAATGTTGGCGGTCTCGTCGCGGACGTTGGAATCGATGACCGCGTCCACGGGCGAACCCACCCAGCGGTCTTCAATCAGGTCGCCCAGCGCCGATTCACCATCCCGACCCACCGGCGTTTCTAGCGAAACCGGATCGCGGGAGATGGTCTTCAGCTTCTGGACCTTCTCCACCGGAATATCCATCCGGCGGCTGATTTCATCGTTAGTCGGAGCGCGGCCAAGTTCCTTTTCCAGTTCGCGCGTCGCGCGCAGGAACTTGTTCATGCTCTCGTTCATGTGTACCGGGATGCGGATGGTCCGGGATTGGTCCGCGATAGCGCGCGTAATGGCCTGGCGAATCCACCAGGTGGCGTAAGTCGAAAATTTGTAGCCGCGCCGGTACTCGAACTTGTCGGCGGCGCGCATCAAGCCGATGTTGCCTTCCTGGATCAGATCCAGCAAGTGCAAACCCCGGTTGACGTATTTCTTCGCCACCGAAACCACCAAACGAAGGTTGGCTTCCACCAGATCCTTTTTGGCCCGCTCGGCTTCAATTTCGCCGTGGCGGATCACCGACATGCTATGCTTCAGATCCCCTAGCGATGCGCCGGCTGCAGTCTCCAGCTTGCGAACCTCGCGGCGCAACTCCCGCGTGCGAGCCTGAGCCGTCAGCCCCGTGCGCCCTTCCAGCTTGCGCAACTCGGCTTCCAGATGCGCCAATTGCTCAACGGCGTGCTCAATCTCCTTGGCGAACTGCTTCCAGCGAGAAGGCAGCCACGGGAGGCGCCGGATGGCCTGCGACATTTCCACTTTGGCGCGGTAAACCTTACCCTGCGACTTACGGCGGAGCTTCTTGTTGCTGAGCGGTACCGTATCCAGCTTGTCGATCAACTGAAGCTGCTTCTTATGCAGGGCGATCATGTCGCCAAACTGTCCGCGAACCTCGGCCTGCTTCTTGGTGTCCGCGGGACTGCCTTCTTCCACATCGCCAAAATCCACAAAGTTGTCGAGCTCGTCATCGCCGCGCTTGAGCAGTTCGGCGATTTCAGAAACCCTCAACTGCACCAAAGCGGAGCGGCTGATAGACTTCTGCATCCGCAGCTTCCCGCGCTCCATGCGGCGGGCAAGATTCACTTCGCCCTCGCGGGTCAACAACGGAACGGCGCCCATCTCGCGCAGGTACACGCGTACCGGGTCGTCGGTGTAAATCGACTCCTCCGCCTGTTGGGCCGGAAATTCCTCTTCCTGAACTTCCTCCGGATGAAAGAAATTGGCTTCTTCGTCGAACGGAAGTCCGAGGGGTTCGTTGCCCTCTGCTAGAAATTGATCTTCGAATTGATCCACTTGGATGCTCACCTCCCCAACCGGGCACAAGACTCAGTACTGATATTCACCTGGCGGGGTATGTTAACTTGTTTACAAACCACTAGCTTAGGCGCGCGTTCAGCCACCGTGCCGACCTTGAATATTAGCAATCGATTATAGCATCGAATCGATTGCGAAGTTAAGTCCTAAATAGAAGATGTTCTGATTCCAGATTGGTTACACCAACTTTGGACCGTTGCTTTAGTACCATGTAGTCCAAGGTACTAAGACCGCTTGTGCAGCACCAAGTTCTTCAATTCATTCAGAAACGCTTCTACATCCTGAAAGTCGCGATAGACCGACGCAAATCTCACGTACGCTATCTTATCGAGGTTTTTTAGGTGTTCCATGAGCATCTCGCCAATCTCGGTAGTGGAAATTTCCCGATCGGAATTGTCGGCCAGCCTGGCTTCCACCGCGTCAACCACCTCGGCCAGCTTGGACATGGCCACCGGACGCTTCTCGCAGGCCTTTAAGAGGCCGTTCAGGACCTTCTGGCGGTCAAATTTCTCCCGTCTCCCATCCTTTTTGACGACCATGTACGGGATTTCGTCACTGCGCTCGTAAGTGGTGAAGCGCCGCTCGCAGCCCAGGCATTCACGGCGCCGGCGGACCACGTCGCCCTCCTTACTCTCGCGCGAGTCAATGACTTTGTCCTCTTTGTGGCCACAGAAAGGGCAGTTCATGCTTCGGTTTCTTTTTCTGTTCCTGGCAATATCTGCTTTGCTGACAACAGCTTAAGTTTACTCCAATTTAAGCCTTCGTGGAAGGCGCAAGCCAGGCCAAAGGGCACTATCGCGACGGTGCCGACCATCCAAAGCAGGATGGCAATGCCCGATGCGGCTTCGAGCGGAACGCCGTAGATTTTGGTAAGCGCCAAAATCGAAGCCACTTGTATCCCACCGCCAAGGCCCGGGACCTGCACCAAGCTGCCCAAAGTCATGAAGGCCAGCAGAACCAGGACATCGATGAGGCCGAATCCGCGCGTGGCTCGAAAACCCCGGAAGAGCGCAAAGCTGCTGGCTACGATGACCGCCCATTCGAGTAAGGTGTAGCCTAGCAACATCGCCAATGATTGAGGATCCCGAGTGCATTCCACTCCTTGCGAGAAGGCTTCCAGCATCTGGGCGACCCGATGCCGGTGATGTTCCGGCAAGAAACCGATAGCGCTCAAAATGCGGGCTTGCGCGCGGCGGCCAGGGTCGCGAAACGCAAGAAGAAGGACCAGGCAGAGCGCCCCGGCGATAGCCAGCGAGTAGCCGCCCGCCTCCAGGGCCCGGCTATACAGCGGAATGCGTATGAGCGCATAGCCGCAAAGTAATAACACCGCAAGCAGATCCAGCATCCGCTCCAGCAGCCAGGCCGCGGCTTGCGATGAGAACGGCAGGCCGGTCTGGACGCCGATCAAATACGGCCGGACTACCTCGCCAACCCTCCCAAGCAGGACTCCGGCGGTGAGGCCGATGGCGGTATCGGAGGTCAAACGCCAAACCCCGATAGGGTGTCCGAAGGGCCGAAGCATCACCTGCCAGCGTAGGGCGCGGCCGACATTGCTGAGCAGAATCAGGCAAATAGAGGCAGCCAGCCAGCGCCAATCCACATGATCCAGAGTAGCGAGGAACAAATCCCAGCGGAAGTTTACGCCTCTGGTCCGGTAAGCTAGAAGCACGGCAGCCAGCAAGCCGGCCAACAGAGCTAGCACTAACGCTCGGGAAGGATGGGGACGATTCGTTGCGGGTTCCTGGGTAAAGCTCGGATTCAAGTGAACTTCTTATCATAGATCCTCGTTTTCATTAGTGGAAGCAGGAGATAAGAGGCAGCATGGCAACGGTGGCAATTCCGGCGGCGAAATGGAGCTGGGATTCACCCTACTCGCTAGTCCGGACGAGCAACAGCTTGGATGCGGATGTCCAACTCGTGGAGCGGTGCCTGGGAGGCCAGGAAGCCGCTTGGGAAGACCTGGTGAGGGTCCATACCCGGCGTGTGTATTCTATTTGCTATCGTTTCACCAATAGCGATTCGGAGGCGCAGGACCTGACGCAGGATGTGTTCCTGCGGGTGTTCAAGAACCTGCGGAGCTTCCGGGCCGGCGAGGGTTTATTCGTGGTTTGGCTGACCCGGCTGACCAGGAATCTGCTGATCGATCATTACCGGCGGACTCGCATGGATCGCGCCACCGACTCGATTGAAGATCAGGCTGTAGCGCTGGAAGAGAATACCGCGATGATCGCCAGGACCGATGGAATGCTGGCCGGCCGGGAAGCCAGCGAGCTGCTGCAGGCCGCATTGCAGAAATTGTCGCCGGAATTGCGCGAGACGGTGATCCTGCGGGACCTGGAAGAATTAGAATATCGTGAGATAGCGCAGATCCTGAACGTTCCGGAGGGAACGGTGAAGTCGCGCTTGAATCGTGGGCGCTCCGAGTTGGCTAAGGTGCTACGCAGACAGAAGATTCGTATTTGAGACTGTATAAGACATGACTTGCGCGGAGATCGAAGTCCTGCTGTGCGACTACGTGGACGGAACGCTCCGCACTGAGGAGAAGACTGCCCTCGAAAATCACCTGTCGGGATGCGCGGCGTGTAAACAACTGGCTGAAGATGTCGCAGGGGTGACGGCGTTCTTCGAGCGCGTGCCGCAACCCGAGCCGCCGGCGGAATTGCTGACGCGCATTCTGCATCATGCTCCGATGGGACCCGGCGCGATTGCCGAGCGGCTTCCGAGCGATCCGCGTCCGTCCTGGGGCAAGCGGCTTGTGGGTGGTTTGGTGCACGGCGGATTGTTTCAGAGCTGGTTCCAGCCCCGTTATGTGATGGGGATGGCGATGACAATCCTTTCGTTCTCCATGCTGGCGCGCTTCGCCCACATCGAGCCGAGGCAGTTGAGACCGGCCGATTTGGATCCGGTAAAAGTCTGGCAAGGGATTGACGACCACTCGCACCGCGTCTATGACCGGGCTATGAAGTATTACGACAACCTGCGGCTGGTGATCGAGATTCAATCGCGTCTCAGAGAGTGGAGCGATCCGGAGCCGGGGGCGCAGCAATCGGGAGTGGCGACAACAGGAACGAAAGAAGGTAGCCAGCAATGAATTGTGTAAATCATCCAGAGGCGCCGGCCATGGCTTATTGCCGGGAATGCGGAAAGGCGCTGTGTGAAACATGCCGCCGTCAAGCCGATGGAACGGTCTATTGCGAAGAGCATGCGCCGGGGGCTGCGTGGACGGCCGCGCCCCCCGCGCCGTTTGCTCCGCCCGTCCCGCCCGCTCCGCCTCTCGCTCCGTCATCACCCTATACGGCGGCGCAACCGCCGCATCCCTCAAACATCGACACGGGAGCATCGCCGGGGCTGGCTTTCCTGCTCGGTTTTATTCCCGGCGTGGGCGCCATTTATAACGGCCAGTACGTGAAGGGTCTGATCCACGTGGTGGTCTTCGGGCTTCTCATCAGCATCGTGAGCAGCGATGATATGAGCGGCAACCTGCAGCCGCTGTTCGGGATGATGATCGCGGTGTGGGTTTTCTACATGGCGTTTGAGGCGTACCATACGGCCAAGCGACGACAACTTGGACAGCCGGTGGACGAGTTCTCCAGCATCATGCCGCGCGCCGGCCAGCCCACGCGGTTTCCGCTGGCGCCGACCGTTTTGATCGCGGTGGGCGTGCTCTTTCTTCTGCACAATCTCAATATTCTGCGCATTGGCGAGATCGTTCGTTACTGGCCGGTGGCTTTGATTTGTCTGGGCGCTTATATGCTTTACGAACGGCTGGCGGGACGGCCGGAGGCCAGCGAGCATAGCGCAGCGTCTGTCAGGGAGGCCGCCAATGAACGACGCTAGTAGCTTCCCGCAAGCTGTTCGCGGGCCGATCATGCTGATCACTTTGGGAGCGCTGGTGGCTATCGACTATGCGGGCGTCTACGGATTTTGGCGGACCTGGCCGATTCTGATTATCGTGTTCGGCATTCTGAAATTGCTGGAGCGAGCGGGCGCCAAGCCGGGGCCGCCGCCGTACGCGGGCGGTTATCCAGTCGGACAACCCGGTGGACAAGCCGGCAACAGACCGCCTGGAGGGAACGTAATATGAGGCGCGGTTCTGTAATCGGGCCGCTGATCCTGATCGGGATCGGCGCACTTTTCCTGTTTCGCAATCTCTGGCCGGAGATTCCGCTGGCGGACATGATCTCCCGGTTTTGGCCGTTCCTGCTGATTGCCTGGGGCGGCATCCGGCTGATCGAAATCCTGTTCTGGTCCATGACCGGAAGGCCCCTGCCGCGCAACGGCGTTTCGGGCGGAGAATGGGCGCTGATTTTCGTGATCTGCATCGTGGGCGCCACCATGTACACGGCGCACAACGCCCCGTCCTGGTTCCCGACCAGCCGCGCATGGAGGCGCGTGGTGGTGAACATGGGCGAAAGCTACGACTATACATTTGCGCCGGTGGAAAAGCCCTGCGCCAAGAATTGCCGCATTGTGATCGAGAGCTTTCGCGGCAACGCCAAAATCACCGGGACCACGGACATGGCGGTAAAGGCGAACGGGCAGGAAACGGTGCGATCGTTCCAAAAATCCGACGCCGACAGCGCCAACAAACAGACGCCGCTCGAGTTGATCCAGCAGGGCGACCAGATCATCGTGCGCACCAACCAGGACAAAGTGAGCGATCGCGCGCAGCCGAACGCCGATCTGGAGATTTCGGTTCCCGAGGGATCGTCCATCGAAGCGCATGGGCGCTACGGCGATTTCGATATCCAGGGTGTGAACGGGAATGTGAACATCAACAGCGATAACGCGGGCGTAAGGCTGGAGAATCTGGGCGGCAACGTGCAGATCGACACTCGAGCCAGCGATATCATCCGCGCCGTTGACATCAAAGGCAGCGTGGAGTTGAAGGGCCGCGGCGACGATGTGGAACTGCGCAATATCGGCGGGTTAGTGACGGTGAATGCCGTTTACGTGGGCGACGTTCAGTTGAACAACCTGGCGCAGCCGCTGCGCTGGGAAGATCCGCAAACATCCGTCAGTTTCGAGAGGCTGCCGGGTCAGGTGCGCTTCAGCCGAGGCGAGTTCACCGGGAACAACGTGGCTGGGCCGATCCGTTTGAAGGCTCACTCCAGCGATGTTCAGCTTTCCGATTTCACGCAGTCGCTGGATTTGACCCTGGACCGCGGCGATATCGATTTGAAGCCCGGAAAGAATCCGCCGAAGATGGAAGTCCACGCGCGGTCGGGAGATATCGATCTGGCATTACCGCCGGGCGCCAAGTTCGATTTGAGGGCCTCTACCGAACATGGCGAGGCGAGTAACGATTATGGCGACCCGCTGCGCGAAGATGAATCGAACCATAGGGCAGCGGTGGTGGGAAACACGGGCCTTGGGCCGCAGTTGCGGCTGGAGACCGGCCGCGGATCGGTGACGGTGCGCAAGGCGAGCGCGGAAGAGACAGCGGCGCCTGACGCGGCCAACACTCCAACGCCACCGAAACCACCTAAGCCGCCGCTGAAGGTGGAGCACGAATAATTCGCCGGACCTTTTGGGACTGTCTTTCCAATAGAGGCGGATAACCACTCGGGGCAAAAGACTCGCGCCAGTTTCAGGAGCCAGATTCAGGAGCAAGTGACCGATGCCGTTCGTTGCCACTTCGAACCGGAGGAGTGTCCCTCGCAAGATCCGCTTTAACTTTATCGCCGGCCCTGTACTGCTCGGACGTTGAGTTGGGTCTGGGATGGCTGTAGTCAGGGCTCTGGTGTGCGCCGCACCTTCTGCGCGTCTTAATTAAGTTTGATTAGCAGCCAGTGTCTAACTAACTAAAGTCCAAAAAGACCGCTTGCTCACGCGCGCGGCTCGGTAGTTTCCGCGCGTTACAGAGCCGCGACCGCCAGCGAGCCGGTTTCGGCACAGCCTGTTACTGGCGGCGCCCGCTAACGGACGAGGATCAATTGAACATCGGCAACGTTGGTGCCGGTGGGGCCGGTTTTGATCAGATCGCCGGTGGATTCGAAGAAGCGATACGAGTCGTTATTCGCCAGGAACGCCGCGGCGTTCAGGCCCAAGGCTTGGGCGCGCGCGAGCGTTGTTCCGTCCGCGATGGCGCCCGCGGCATCGGTGGGTCCGTCGGTACCGTCGGTGCCCCCGCTGAGGATCACGACATCGCGCAGGCCTGCGATGTCGATGGCGGCGGCCAGCGCGAATTCCTGATTGCGCCCGCCCAGTCCCTGGCCGCGAATCGCGACCGTGGTTTCGCCGCCTGAGATTACGCAGGCCGGCCTGGCGACGGGTCTGCCGGAGGCCCGAATTTCCCTCGCGATCGCAGCGTGAACGCGCGCTACTTCGCGGGTTTCGCCTTGGAGGAAAGTCGACAGCACCACGGTATGGAAGCCCAGCCGGCGTGCCGCAAGCGCGGCGGCGTCCACCGCCAGGGCGTTGCTCCCGACGATTAGATCGTGAGTCTTCCCGAAGATGTTGTCGCCCGGCTTGGGAGTCTCCTCCGAAGTGGAGGAGAAACGAGCGCGAACAGCGGCCGGCAGCTTGTTCCAGATGCGATATTTCTCGAAAATCGCGCGCGCATCGGCGAACGTTGAAGGATCTGGCACGGTGGGCCCGGAGCCGATAACGTCCAGATCGTCGCCGATCACATCGGAGAGAATCAACGTGAGGAGCGTGGCGGGATACGCCAGGCGCGCAAGCTGGCCGCCCTTGATCCGCGAAATATGTTTGCGAACGCAATTGATCTCATGGATGCCGGCCCCGCAATGCAGCAACAGGCGCGTGGTCTTCTGTTTTTGAGCGAGCGTGATGGGCGGAGCGGGGAGCGGCAGCAACGCCGAAGCCCCGCCGGAAATGAGACAGACGATCAGATCGTCCTGGCCGGCCAAGCTCGCAATTTGCGCGATGCGCCGCGCGCCGGCGACGCCGCGCAGATCCGGCACCGGATGCCCGCACTCATTGATGCGAATGCGCCGCAGCGCCGCGGTGTGACCGTCCTTTACATTAATTTCGCCGCCGCTAATCCGAGCGCCGAGCAACCGCTCGATGGCCCGAGCCATCTGAGCGCTGGCTTTCCCCGCGCCAATCACGTAGATATTGCGGAATGCGCTCAACCGATAACGCTTGTCGCCGGCGATCAGAACATTTTTGTCGACTTGCACGTGGCGCAACACCGCCTCGGCTGGCGCGGCTGCTTTCAGCGCGGCTTGGAAAATGCGAAGCGCTTGACGTCGCACAAGCTAGAAAATCGGAAGCTTCAAAATCTCAGCCACGATCGCCGCCGGATCGTCGGTATCGGCTGCGATGTGGTGCTCGGCCTGGCGGTACATTTCCCGGCGGTCGTCATAGAGCCGCTGGAACGTCTCGGGATCGCGCGCCAGCGGCCGATGCGTGATCCCCTCCATCCGCGCGCAGATGCGGGGAAAGGGACAATCCAGCCAAACCGTCACGCCCCGCTCCTGGAGCAGCTTGCGATTATCCGGGTCGACAAACGCCCCTCCGCCCAGCGCGAGAACCAAGGGCTTACCGCACTCCACGTCGCGCACCCGTTGCTGCAATGCCTCCCGCTCAATTTTGCGGAATTCCTCCTCGCCGCGAGTATCGAAAATTTGGGCGATGGAAACGCCTTGGGCGTTCTCAATGTCTTCGTCGATGTCGGCGAAGGACCAGCCGAGTTCGTCGGCCAGCAGGCGGCCCACGGCCGTTTTCCCCGATCCCATGAATCCGACCAAGTACAGGCCGGGCGTGCGCTTCAGTTTCAGTAGCATTTGGTCCAGTAACGTCCGCGTAACGAATGGTGACACAGCTTAACCGGCTGCTGCAACCCGGCTGCCGCAACCCGCGCGGGCGGGTGCAACTCAGTCGGGCAAGAAGCATAATAGTACTCATGCAGGGAGAGCTGTTGCCGCTTTTTCCGCTCCAAGTGGTGCTGTTTCCCAGGACGGCGCTGCCGTTGCACATCTTCGAGGAGCGCTACAAGCAGATGATCGCGGACGTACAGCGCGGGCACACCGAGTTTGGCGTGGTGCTGGCCGGCGAGAAGGGTATCGTCAATACCGGCTGCACGGCTACCGTGGAGAAAATCCTCAACAAATACCCCGACGGACGCATGGATCTGATCGGTTTGGGCCGCAGACGTTTTGAAATTATCCTACTCAACGACGAGAAGCCGTACCTGCGGGGCGCGGTGGAGTATTTCGACGACGAGGCAACCGACCCGATTGCGGCTGAAGTGCGCACCCGCGTGATCGACTCCTACAACGACCTCCGCGCGCTGGGCGATTCGGAGCCCATCCACGAACCGGAGCTCAGCGACCCGCAGCTCAGCTTTCAACTGGCGCAGGTGGTGCCCGACCTGGACTTCCGGCAGATTCTGCTGGCCACGCGATCGGAAGCCGACCGCATGCGGCGGCTGGCCGAGTTCTTTCCCAGCTACAACTCGCGCCAGCGCCAGATCCAGCACGCGCGCGCCGTCGCGCCCACCAACGGACATGCCAAAGGGTCCTTGGGAATGTGAAGATCGAGCAACGACAAAATCTGATCGTGGATGCCGACGACACGCTGTGGGAGAACAACATCTATTTCGAGCGCGCTTTCGACGATTTCTGCGATTTTCTGGCGCACTCGGCGTTGACGCCGGTTGAAGTGCGCGCGGTGCTCGATGAGATCGAGATCGTCAACAGCAAAACGCACGGCTATGGGACCGCGAATTTCGCGCGCAACCTTACCCAGTGTTATCACAAGCTGGCGGAGCGGGATGTCAGAGCCGAGGATCTGCCGCGCATCATGAGCTTCACCGAGCAGATTCTGCAGCATCCCATCGAGATCATTTCGGGAGTGGAAGAGACGCTGGAGTATCTTTCCGTGCGTCACAGCCTGACGCTCTTTACCAAAGGCGATCCGGAAGAGCAGAAGCTGAAGCTGGACCGCTCGGGCCTGGGGATTTATTTCGGCCACACTGCCATTGTGAAGGAAAAGGACGCGCGGTCCTATGCGGCGCTCCTTCGCGAGCGCGCGCTCGATCCGGAGCATACCTGGATGATCGGGAACTCGCCCAAGTCCGATATCAATCCGGCGCTGGAAGCGGGCATTCACGCGGTTTTTGTGCCGCACGCGCGGACCTGGACTCTGGAGCGGGCGGAGTTACGGGAGGGTCCTGGAAGGCTGCTCAAGATCGCGCGGTTTGAGGAGTTGAGGGAGTATTTTTGAGAGGGACCGAGGACCGCTTCCTGAGAAGCTGTGAAAAAATCCCCATCCAGCCCTCAAAACCATTTCCTATTGGAAATGTTTCTGAGAAAATAAGGACATGGGAGAGCAACCCAACCTGCTGGAGATAACGGGCGTACCTTTGGCGGCAGAGCCGCTGGCCGGGACGGCCGAGCGGATCGCTCCGAAACTGCGCCTAGTGGATCGGTCGCAGATGATGATGGCCAACCTCTATGTGGAGGAATTGATCCCAGCCGATCACA
>Ga0302325_10027348_pt1 | contig 11825 bp, 10 predicted proteins | sample Palsa_T0_2_FD_201948 | JGI IMG/M metagenome (GOLD analysis project Ga0302325, IMG submission 201948) | Peat permafrost microbial communities from Stordalen Mire near Abisko, Sweden - Palsa_T0_2 | ecosystem: Environmental > Terrestrial > Soil > Palsa > Peat permafrost | place: Sweden: Abisko... | reverse complement strand
GGAACGCGCCGAGGAGGAATTGGCCGCTATGGGCCGGGCTTTAGGCAATTTGGGCCCTGCCCAAAAAATTAGGATCGTCAAAATTCTTTCTGAAATTCACTTCCAAATCGAGGCCGAAGGGAAAGTCAGCGATGCCTATATTCACAAATTGCCGGCCGATTTTTTCACTTCCTTGAGCGAACTTAATCAAGCCAAGGTTGAAGCCGCCAGACTTGAAACTCAAATCACCCAGGATCAAAGCGCCACCGCCCAGCCTGCACCCAAGAATGCACCGGGCGTGAGGTATTCCGCCGCTCAACGCGCCGCTGCCAACGCCCAAAAAAACAATGCTAATGCTGCCAACGCGGCCGTCACCCAGGCCAAGGCTGAACTGGCCAAGGTCAAATCTCGAGTTAAAGAACTTGAAACTAAAACCGCCATCTCAGCCAAGCCAACTGATTTCATAAACGGCGCAGGTGTTCGCCAATGGGAATACCAATCAACTGCCGCCGATGGTCTCACCTCAAAATAGCGGCTCAGGTTACTGCGAAAGTGATACGGTGGCAGCCTGCTCCGGCCGCTTGAGCTTGTTTAGTAGTGCAACAACTGTCCTAAGCGAATTCGAGATTGGCATCCGGTCTTGAATTAAGCTGATTTTCGAGCCATCATTGGTAGCGATATGAGCGCAGTTGAACTGGCAGTTAGCAAAGTCAAGAAATTGTCCGCTCCCCAGGCCCGGGAATTGTTGAGCTGGCTGGAGGCTCGCAGGCCAATGGAACGGCGGTGAAGAAACGGCGCCGCCAACCGTGGTGGCTCAAGGGAACGGCCCGTCAGCGCATGAAGAAGTTGAAGGCTTGGGAGGATTCTGTCCGGCTTACGACCGATTGGGAGCCGCTTCGAATGGCGGATGAGTTGGTCAAGGTTGATGCGTTTCGCCTGTGAATTTCGTGCTCGACACCAACGCAGTCAGCGAAACAGAGAAACCACGGCCCAACGCCGGCTATATCGCTTGGCGGGACGCTCAGGACCGCGCTAAATCTTTTTGTCACGACCATCACTCTGGCGGAAGTGTGGCAGGGCTTTCACAAATTGGAGCCAAACCACCCGGACTACCATCGCATCAAGGCGATTGCGATGGAACTGCCTCGGACATATCGCGTATTGAACTTCGATTTTCGTACGGCGGCAATTTGGGGCGAATTCACGGCAAAGGTGAGCGCGTTGCCATTGCGCGACTCCTTCATCGGAGCCATCGCCCGTTCACGCAGCTACCATGTCGTTACGCGCGATGTTGCGCCATTCGAGCGCATGGGCTGCAAAGTGATCAACCCGTGGCGATAAGTGCAGGGAATCCCAAATAAGCGGTGGCTTATTGTCGCCGGGATCGCGGTCGCCCTTGCCGTAGCGGCCGCTCTCGTATGGTCTCCGTCGGAACCTGAATACCATGGCAAGCCGCTTAGGTTTTGGCTGCAGGCGTTCGACCCGACTTACCGTAGCAAGCCGCCGGGGTACAGTACGAATGCGATGGACGAAGGGCCAACGCGCGATGAAGCCGAAACGGCGATCAGAGCCATAGGGACCAACGCTCTTCCGAGTTTGTTGCGCATGATTGCGTATCACCCCAATCCGCTCGAAATCAAGTTGCGTCTGCTGATTCTGAAGCTGCCATCCATTCTCCGAGTGCAGCCTACTTATCTCAATCCAAATTCCGAGGCATTGATGGCTTTCTATACGCTCGGAACGAATGCCGGGCCCGCAGTGCCGCAACTCATCGAAATTTGCAATCGCGAATCGGATCAAAACACGAGGTTTTGGGTTCTTGCGGCTCTTGGCAGCATTGGCCCGCCCGCTAAGGCGGCTATTCCCATGCTCTTGGGCATCGCTTCAGGCACGAACTCCCATTTGCGCGAAGGCGCGGTCGTCGTTCTCGGCGATATTCATTCTGACGCGGCGGATGTTGTCCCGACGCTGATTTTGTGCCTTGGCGACCCTGATCCTAAAATTCGTTTGGATTCGGTGCTCTCATTGCAGAAATTCGGCGAGGATGCAAAGCTGGCCGGTCCTGCATTGCTGGAGTTGCTCCGCGACCCAAAGCGTAGAGCGGGTCCGGTTTACGCGTTCAAAGGTTCGCCGGGAGCCCACGGGCAGAGTCCAAGCGTTGGCGAGATGGCAACTAACGCTTTATGGGAGGTGGACCCCGCCTTGGCGCGCAAGGCGGGAATGGCGGACCGGTGGTAGTGGCATTTAGTTAGTCCACTTACTTCGCTGCCGTGGGCTGTTGCGAATACCCATTGATCTTATTGATAAGGTCATTCGCCAACGGTGTGGCCGTAACCTTGCCGTCATACAAAATGTCCTTCATCGCCAGGGCGTCGCCGTAATAAACACGGTTGGCTTCCTCATCGGGCGCGATGGAGTCTGTTTTTATAGTTGCGCCGCCATAGAGCCCGCTACGGTCGTCGTAAATCAACACCGGCCGCTCCACATCAGATATGGATGCGCCTGTGCCGACGCTTGAATTACCCGCCGTGCCGCGCGCTTCCCCGCCGAAGTCGAAATGAGGGTCGGTCAACACTTGCGTGGCATTAGTGGTCATGAGAAGAATGACGTAAAAGTTTTGCGAGCCGCCAATCTGGGCGCCAAAGCTGAATTGATTGGCCTTCAAGAACGCCGGCGGACTCCATTGGCCGGTTTTCAGGTCACGGGCCAGAGCGACGCCAGAACCGTTTTCATAGCCGAAAACCAACCCTCCTTTGGTCCGGTCCAACAGAATGATTCCTTTGGCTCGACGCAAGACGTCCGAAGGAACTTGTTTCTCCGGCTGCATTTGCATGGACTCGAATTTGGACTGCAGCGAATGCATCCGCTGGTCAAGTTCCGACCGGTCTAAAGCGAACGCCGCCAAAGCCACGCTCGCGAACACTGTGGACAGAATGATTTTTTTCATATGCCCACATCCTAAAGCGGTTGTTGCGAAGGCGCTATGGGGCAGAGACCTGACTTTAAGATCGGTGATTCCATTGGACAATTTTTTGACAAACCTCAAAAAAAGTCTGGACAATAGGCCTCCTTGCGCATTAAATTCCTCAAAAGAGTGTGAATATGCTTAAGAAGTTTTCCATTTTGTGCCCAGTCGTCGTTCTTTCGTGCCTCGTGGTCGGATGTGCTGGACCCGAGCAAAAGTTGGGTCGCGGCATCAATAATCTGGGTGAATTCGCCCGAGGCGGCGAAATTCGCCGTTCGTTTGAGCAGACGGCCGTGTTTGGTTCGCCAGACCAATCTTTTACGACGGGCCTTTTCCACGGCTTCAACAGGAGCGTGGAGCGAACCTTTGCCGGTCTGTATGAAGTAGTTACCTTTCCCGTTCCCAATCGCAAACCCGGTGATTACGGTCCCATCATGCGCCCGACCGATCCCGTTTATCCTGACAGTTACAAACCCAATTGGCTGTCCGACGCTATTACCACGCCCGACGCCAACCTGGGCTTTGCCGGCGGTGACATCGCGCCGATTATTCCAGGCAGCCGGTTTCACGTCTTCGATAATTAGCTTGGGCTGGGCGGCTTTCGACGGTTCTGGCGGACTTCTGTTCCATGCTGGAGAAAGCGTCATGCTGCAAAGTTAATCTGCTGCTGAACATCCTCGGAAAGCGGGCTGATGGCTTCCATGAACTGGAAACTGTCATGCAGCCTGTGCCCCTTTGCGACCAGCTTTCCTTTGCCAAAGCGGGCGTGGGCCTTCAACTAAGTTGCAGCGATCCACGGTTGCCGATTGATGCCAAAAATCTGATTTTTCAAGCCGCCGAGCGGTTTGCCAAAGAAGCAGGCCTTCCGCCCAGCGAAGGGGTTCGTATCCATTTGCAAAAGAACATCCCTGTCGCGGCCGGCCTTGGCGGAGGGAGCGGAAATGCAGCCGTCACTTTACTGGCTTTGAATGAGCTTTTTGGGCAACCCTTGCCGAGGGCCAAGCTGACGGAATTAGCAGCCGCGCTGGGATCGGACATTCCCTTCTTTTTGCAAAATGGCCCCGCTTTGGCCACCGGCCGTGGCGAGGTTATTCAAAGTCTGGACGCCTTTCCGGCCATGCGCGGCGTCTGTTTTGTGTTGGTTCATCCCGGTTTTGGCATTTCCACACCTTGGGCCTACCAACAATTGGCGAACTTCCCCAAAGCATTGCAAGGGACGCCGGGCCGCGCCCAAAAGCTCATCGCCCTTCTGCAAACCAACTTGGAAGCGGCGGGGAAGGAATTCTATAATTCGCTGGAAGCTCCGGCCTTGCGCAAATATCCGTTGCTGGCCTTGTTTCAGGAATTTTTCCGAGAGAACGGTGCGCCCGCGACGCTCATGTCCGGCAGCGGTTCGGCCACGTTTGCTCTGCTCCCGAGCCATAACGCCGCCGAAAGCATACTTGAGAAATTCCGTGCGCGATTCGGCTCGGAAATTTGGACGACGGTGGTAAACTCCCATTAACTTCCCTCCGTTTCCTCAGCGATCTCCTGTTTTGATTTGTCTCTGCCTCAACAGGAGCACACGGAGAAAACAGAGAAAATTCGCCTGCCGAAGATTGGAGACAGGGTTGCCCCAAAACATCTGATTTTTTCCTCGTGCTCTTTGTGGTGAACTTCTTCATTATATTTGTCATTCGTTAGCACCATGGTTACATTGCCGCGCAACATGAGGATGGTTGCCGCCTATTTTTCGACGTTTCTTTTTGCTGCTTCGGTGCAAGCGGTGGCGTTGCGCACCCTGGAACAAATCGTGGTCTCGGGCAGCGATTACGTTCGCCTGGCGGAGTGGGGCGAGTCGGCGGGTTGCAGCATGAAATGGAACAAGAGCGACGGGGAAATTGATTTGTCCGGTCCAGGCACGCGCCTCAATTTCTCGGTTGATTCCCGACGGGCCGAGATTCTCGGTGTCTCGGTTTGGCTTTCCTTGCCAGTTGTCAATCGCAACGGTGTGGTGTGGATTTCTCGGGAGGATTTGCGCTCGACGATTGAGCCCATCGTTTCGCCCCGGAAAGCAACTGTTCCTGTCAAGACGATTTGCCTCGACCCTGGCCACGGCGGCAAAGATGCTGGCAAGGCCGAGGGCCGTCATTACGAGAAAAAATACACGCTCCTGCTGGCCCAGGAGACACAGGAATTATTGAAGGCGCAAGGGTTCAAGGTGGTGATGACGAGGTCAAGCGATGAAGCGTTGGAATTGTCCGACCGCCCGCAAATTGCGTCGCGCCTGGGCGCGGACTTGTTTGTCAGCATGCATTATAACTCGTCCGCCACCGTGGGCGTGCATGGCGTGGAAGTTTTTTGCCTGGCGCCGCCCGGCATGAATTCCAGCGACGATGGCGGTGGAAAATCAAGCCATCCCGCGGAAAGCGGCAATGCGCAGGATGACCGCAACGTCTTGCTGGCTTATCAGGTGCAAAAAAGCATTACCCGCAGCCTGCCTCTTGAGGACCTAGGTCTGAAACGGTCGCACTTCGAAGTGTTGCGCCTGGCCCATATACCCGCGATTCTGGTCGAAGGCGGTTTCTTGAGCAATCCGCAAGACGCCAGGAACATTTACGATTCGGCCTTTCGTAAGCGTATGGCCCACGCGATTGCCGACGGGATTGTCGCCTATAATCGAGCGCTGACGCAGTCGTAAAAGGGGGCTTTAAGTCTGCACTTTGGCCGATTTTCCGGAGCCGCCGCTTTTCTTTCCACCCCCAGCCATCAGGACCGCCCCGGCGAGGAAGCCAACACCGAAAAAAGCAAAATACATGAGCGCGGCGGGCAGCGCTTGATCGCGCGGCAATATGTTGGGCATCGACAGATGGACTGTCTCGCGGTTGTTCATCCCCATGATGACCAACAACGACAGCACGGCGATAATGAACAGCGCTTTAAAAATGAGTTTGAAGTTCATAGCTCCTGGGCGAGAATACGGAACCTTGGCGCAAAGTCAATCTGCATGAGCATTGCCACAAAAACTGGAGACGGCGGCACGACCGGCTTGATGTACAATCGCCGTGTTTCCAAATGGCATCCGCGCGTGGAGGCTTACGGGACGGTGGACGAACTTAATGCCGCGCTCGGCCTGGCCCGTGCTTCCTCGCCGAATGCCGCGCAAAACTCGCGCCTGGAAAGCATTCAAAAAGACCTCGTCATTTTGATGGGCGAATTGGCCACGCAAACCGAAGATTTGCCGCGCTACGCCAAGGATGGCTATTCGATTGTCACCGGCGATTTGACGGCCAAGATCGACCTCATCGTGCGCGAAATCGAGGGGCGGAAAATTTCGTTCAAAGGCTGGGCCACGCCCGGCGCGAACGTGGCCGCCGCGACGTTGGATGTGGCGCGCACCGCCTGCCGGCGAGCCGAGCGCCGCGTCTGCATGTTGCATGAGGCCGGCCAACTGCAAAACGCAGAAATTATTATTTACTTGAATCGCTTATCAGATGCTTTGTGGCTGATGGCGCGCGACGCGGAGCAGCCCGCCTCGTGATTATCTACGTCAAATGAGTTGATGAAGAGCGGGGCCGAAGTCTTGGTGGCTATTTCCAGGAGCACAGACCATACTTGATTGACACTAATCTGTTTCTCCGATCTTTGTGTTTACGTCTTCGTTACCTTCGTTTCCTTGTTGTTCAAACCCCTCATAAAAGCAGCATCGCGTCGCCATAGCTGAAGAATCGGTATCGTTGCGCCACCGCCTCCTGGTAAGCCTTGAGGATCAAATCGCGTCCACGTATTTCTCCCGGCGCGGCAAAAGCGGCGGCCAGCAGGAGGAGCGTTGAACGCGGCAGATGGAAATTGGTGAGCAGGGCATTGACCGTTTTGCATTGATAAGGCGGACGAATAAAGATGCGGGTCCGCCCTTCCCCCGGCTGCGTGGCGCTTTCCAGAACCCGTAGGGTCGTCGTGCCCGTAGCTATGACGCGGCGGCCCGACTTTTTAGCCTCGCGGATGGCGTCCGCAGTTTCCGGGCTGAGGACAAATCGTTCCTCGTGCATGACGTGGTCTTCCAGCCGCTCCACTTTCACCGGTGCGAATGTTCCGAGGCCAACATGCAACGTGACAAAGCAAACCCGCGTCCCGCGCGCGCGAATTCCTTCAAGCAAGCTCTCAGTGAAGTGGAGGCCGGCGGTCGGCGCGGCCACGGAGCCTCTGTTGCGGGCGTAAACCGTTTGGTAGCGATCGTGGTCTTCCGCCTGTTCCCCGGATCGTTCAATGTAAGGTGGCAGGGGCGTTTCTCCCAGAGTATCTAGCTCGGTCAGAATATTTTTAGGCCCCTCGAATTGCAATCGTCGGTGCCCCTCAGTATTTATTTCCACCACCGTCGCCGCGAAAGCGGACGGGCTTTTATCCGGGTTGAGGATTTGGATTCTTGTTCCAAGCCCGGCTCGTTTGCCGGGCCGCATCATGACCCACCACTCATTGGGCAAATTTTCTTCCAGCAAAAACACCTCAAAGTGCCCGCCCGTGCGAAAATTACGCGCGCGCAATCGCGCCGGAATGACCCGTGAATCGTTTAGCACCAACACGTCGCCGGCAGAAAAGAACTCCGTCAACTCGAAAAAATGCCGATGCGTGATTTCTCCCGTGGCGCGATTGAGAACCATGAGCCGCGACTGATCGCGCTCTGCGGTGGGAGTCTGCGCGATCAATTCCGGGGGCAGGATGTAATCAAAGTCGGACGCTCGCATGATAAGCAAAATGGCTCGCCCTCATCCTGGCCTTCTCCCCGGGGAGAAGGAAAAGCCTTCGCTCGCTTTTTGGTTTACGGGCAGCGGCCTGGTCAATCCAGCGTCAACCAAATTCCAGAAAGCGGCGGACCATTCTCCCTCTCCTCGGAGGAGAGGGTCGGGGTGAGGTCGAGCCTTAATACATTGAGACATGCCCGGCAAACCCTACGCGTCCCGGATCGTGGCTGGCAAAGACCGCTTCAATTGTTCCACCAGCTTTTCATGGGCGGCGTTTACTTCGGCATCGGTCAGCGTCCGCTCGGCGTTGCGATAGGTGAAGGCGCAAGCGATGCTCTTTTGGCCGACGGGCACGTTGCTCCCGCGAAAGATGTCGAACAACTCCATCTTCTCCAGGTTGGCCGGTTTCGTTTGTTTGACAATGTTTTGCACGGCCTCAAACAAAGTGTTTTCCGGCGCGAGCATGGCCACGTCGCGACGGATGGCCGGGAAGGCGGGCAATGCTTTGAACGATTTGGCCGGGGCACGGCGGTTCAGAAGTAAATCCAGGTCGAGTTCCGCCAAAAAAGCGGCATCGCGCAGGTCGTACTGCTTTTGCAGCGCGGGCACAAGCTGGCCGGCTTTGCCCAGAGTCAATTTGCCCAAGTGCAGAGCGGCGTATTCGAGGTAGAGAGAATGACGTTCCTCTTGACGCGTCCAGGTAATGCCGCGCATGCCAAATTGTTCGAGGAATTCATCCAGGACACCCTTCAGGTCATAGATGTCGTGTTTGGCGTCACGTTCCGCGCCGTTCCAAAAAACAGGTTGGCGGCGTCCCAAGAAGGCGAGGGCCACCCGGCGCCCTTCCTTGATGCCATCCGCGCTTCGGGTGAAGACTCGACCGATTTCAAAAAGCGCCACATCGCCGTTCTTGCGGGTGGCATTGTTGCGCAGGCTCTCCAATAAACCCGGCAATAAACTGGGCCGCAGGACGTTCATATCCGCGCTTAAGGGATTTTCCAAACTCGCTGTTTGATCGAGGGGACCCATGAGGCTGGCCGCAACCGATGAAATCAACGTCTGTCCTTGCGCCTCAAAAAGCCCCAGCGCCGTGAGGAGGCGGCGGGCTTCGGAAATCTGGTCATGCACGGTGTCAAACACATTCGTGCCCACCGCGCCTCGCGGAGGAGTGGCCGGTATCTTGTCCACGCCATAGAGTCGTCCGATCTCCTCGATCAAATCCACCTCGCGCTTCAGATCGACGCGGAAAGTGGGAATGCGGAAAGTGGGCGGCGCCGTCTGGACACATTCAAGGCCCAGGCGTTGAAGGGTTTGGATTTGCGACTCAGGCGCAATATGCACTCCCAGCAATTCGTCCGTCCTCTCGCAATTCAGGCCAATCTGTTTCGGCGGCGCTGGCGCAGGGTAAGCGTCAACAAGAGGATCCAACAGCAGTCCACCGGCGGTTTCGAGAATCAATTGCGCAGCCCGCCGACTGGCCCACTCGCAAATCCCGGGATCAGCCCCGCGCTCAAAGCGGTAGGAGGAATCGGTGCGCAATTCCAGTTTCTTCGAGGTGGCGCGAATGTTCTGCGGTTGGAAGCATGCGCTTTCGATCAAAACATCGACGGTGCTGGATTGGATTTCGCTGTTTTGTCCGCCCATGATGCCCGCCAGCGCCACTGCTTTGGTTTCGTCGGCGATTAAAAGCATCTGGCTTGTCAACAATCGCTCTTTGCCGTCCAGCGTCACAAATTTTTCGCCCTCAACGGCACGGCGCACAACGATCGTTGCCGGGGCGCTCAACAAATGATAATCGAAGGCGTGCAAAGGCTGGCCGATTTCGAGCATGACGAAATTGGTCACATCCACGACGTTGTTGATGGAACGAATCCCGCACTTTTCCAAGTTGGAACGCAACCAGTCCGGGCTGGGGCCGACTTTCACACCGCGAATGATGCGAGCAGTGTAACGCGGGCAAAGCTCCGGCTCTTGAATGCGAACAGCCAGCCATTTGTCCGTTGCCTCACTCGCCAGTTGCGCGGGGGCAATGTGAATTTCCGGCAACCGCAATACGTTGCCGGTCAAGGCGCTGATTTCGCGCGCGATGCCGATAACACTGTTCCAATCCGGACGGTTGGGTGTGATCTCCAAGTCATAGACGACGTCCGAACCTTGCCGGCCGAGATATTCCGCGAACGGCTGACCGACGACGGCATCAGGGCGCAGAATCAGCAAACCGTCGATCTTATCAGGCAAACCGAGTTCGTCTGGGGAACAAAGCATGCCCTGAGATTCGACGCCGCGAATTTTGCCAACTTTGATCGTTAGTGGAGGCTGGCCTGCTTTGGCGGGCAACGTGCTCCCCGGAAGAATCAACGGCACTTTATCGCCCGCCTGGAAATTTTGCGCGCCGCAAACGATCATCCGCTCGCCTCGGCCATCGTTGACCCGGCACACGGAAAGTTTGTCGGCATTGGGATGCTTGTCCCGCGTGATGACCTGGGCGACGACAATCCCCTCCATCTCCCCGCCGAGCTTTTGCACGCCTTCGACCTCGAGGCCAAGCATGGTCAGGTGGTTCGCCAATTCCTCCGGCGACCCATCAAACTGGACGTATTGCCTAAGCCAATTAAGAGTGACCTTCATCCTGCCATTGCCCTGCCTTCAAGTCGTCAAGACGGCTCAATGGTGCCGTAGGTAATGGCCGCCATTTCCTTGCCATCGGTCGTCTTGATTTTGCGCTCTTTCTCATCCCAAACGCACATGATATTCATGCGATTGGACATTTCCGCGAGGGAAATGACCACTTGGGCGCGGATGGCGAGGTCAATGTTCGCATTGGGACTCTTGCCGCTGCGAATGCAGTCAAACCAATTTTTTTCGTGCTCCGGCACGCTTTCAATCGGCGATAGGCCGTCGAAGGTTTGCAGGTCAATATCATCCGTCCATTCCTTCTCGGGTGTCAGCTTGATGCGCTCGCCGCTGCTGCCGATCTCCAAAGAAGATTTGTGGCCGTAAATGGTGAAACCGGGACTATGCGCGTTGACTGTGCTGACCACAATGACCAGGGTCATACCGCTGGGGAATTCGGCGAGGATTTCCACCTGCTCCGGAACATCGCGTTCGGGATTGCCCGGGGGAGTGGCGTCGGCATGGATGGGTTTGGAACCCAGCGAAACGACGCGGGTCGGAAACTCCGGATTGCCCGTGGCCAACATCAAAGGCAGCAGGCGGTGCGGCGCGAGGTCACCCAGCAAACCCGCGCAATACGGGTAATACTTGCGCCAACGGATGTAGGCTTCGGCATTTTGCGCCTGTTTGTCATGGACTGGTTCCTGCCATTTGTCCCAATTAAGGTCCTTGGGATCCTTGGCCCATTCGGGCACAGGCAAATTCCATTCGCCGTTTTTGCTGTTGCGACAGTAATAGCCCTGGGCCCAGACGACTTTGCCGACCTGGTTATCCTTTTCGGGCGCATTGATCAATTCCGCGGCCTTATGCCAGGCCTGGGCCGTGCATCCTTGCGAACCGACCTGCAAAATTTTGCCCGTAGATTTCACTTTGTCATACAACTGAAACGCCTCCGGCAAATAGCGAGTCATCGGCTTTTCCACGTAAATGTGTTTGCCGGCATCCAACGCGGCCAAAGCCGTCTTGCAATGCCAATGATCGCAAGTGGCGATGGTGATGGCGTCAATATCCTTCATCGCCAGTAATTCCTCGTAGTTCTCGAAAATTTTGACGTTCCCGCCAATGAGATCAGCCGCCTGCTTCTGGCGCGTTTTGGCCAAATCGCATACCGCGACTTGCTCGATGTTGTTTTGGTCGGCGTGTTCCTTTTGGCTCGAGATATGAAACTGTCCTTGATTGCCGGTCCCGATATAAGCCACGCGCAAGCGGTTGTTCGCGCCGGTCACGCCCGCCGATGGCGCCTGATTCTGCCCATAAACAGGTGTCTTAAACAAATTGACGCCGACGGCAGTGGCGGTGGCGGCAAGAGTGGATTTTTTGATAAATTCACGGCGCGTTGCCCCGCCGTCCTGGGTTTTTGTCGCATCTTGATTCATATAAATTCGCTCCAATCGGGAGTTCCCCTTCAACATAAGCGCAAGAAGGGGAAGGGGAAAGCGCAAAGTTCAGGGCTTTCCTGGCAAGTCGCCCTTACTTTGATGCGCGTGCCT